>Ga0065711_1009210_pt1 | contig 14718 bp, 6 predicted proteins | sample Hoacrofraction12_FD_59098 | JGI IMG/M metagenome (GOLD analysis project Ga0065711, IMG submission 59098) | Hoatzin crop microbial communities from Cojedes, Venezuela - Epithelial fraction 12 v2 (version 2) | ecosystem: Host-associated > Birds > Digestive system > Esophagus > Crop | place... | reverse complement strand
GCTGGCGTCCCACCAGCAGCTGCCAGGCAGCACCAGGCAGTCCCGGACTGGCCTCGGCAGCAGGCAGGAACTGGACTCAGGGATGCACGGATCGGAATCTGGGTCAGGATCGCAGGCAGAACAACAAGCAGGGTCCTCTTCAGAAGGCAGCCATGGACAAAGAGAGCGAGACCCTCGTGATCCCCCATCTTTTAACTGAGTATGACGTGCATGGCTTGGAATACCTCGTAGGTCACCTATCCTGTCCACCCCTCCCCGCAAGTACAACCCCTTCTGACTCCTCACTTGGGGGACCTAAGAGATCTATCGGTGACCTTGGCTGCTATAGTGATAAACAGGGGCCTTTTTCTGCATTCCATTCCTACCGTTAGCTCAGTAAGACTATAAACATCAGGTGTTATCAGCTTTGGAGTGGACACTGTCTGTAAAATGTGCAGCCGGCTTCAGAAAAATGCAGTTACTGAGAAGAACTTAGCTGTAAGGAAGATTCACTAAAAGAGAATTGATTCCATTTTAATCAAAACTGGGACAAGATGGTTTCAATGGGAATATAAACTACAGAACAGGGTGAGCCCATGACTGCCAGAAATCACTGTCCTGAATTAATTTTTCCTACGTATTTTCTACTGTGGTGCTCCCTTTCTGGAGCCTGCACTAAAAAGCAGGAGCATCCACCGCCATGGATTGCTGCTGGAGGTTGAGTGCTGCTCCTTTCTCTTTTGCCCCAGTGCAGCCCTCCTCATCTCCTGGTCCTGCCTCCATGGCCTCTTTTTGTGTGCGTGTTCTGTTCCTTTCAGCTGATTGTTCATGTTCCCACTTTCTTTCAACCCTAAGATACTTCTCACTGAAATGTATCTCCAGTAAAAGTGAAAGAGCTCTCCGATAGGAGCAGGGGGCTGTTCAGAGTGGTACAAGGTGGAGGCTGGGGAAAACTCTGACCCAGATTCTTTGGCCCAACTATTTAAGAAAGAATATTGCTTGTCAGAGCAATATTGACACAGCATGATGTTAGTCTTTGAATGGAGCTTGCACTATTAATAAGACAAAGAATAAAATTTGTCACAGCTCAAGTTATGTGGTGCAGTTATTCTCTAATATGAAGAAGAAATAAAGTAAAAGGCCCTTTTCTTTGTATTCTTTCTTTTTTCTTTTATTTATTTTTTCTTTTTTTTTTTTTTTTCAACTTTGCTACACTGTTCCTTGGAGCTCTGTAAGTAATTCTCATATTTCTGGTATAGTTGGAGGTGTCTAACCTGTGATTAATTTATATTTGAAGGACAGAACACTGCCGTCATAGATTAACATGGCACACTCAGCCCAGTCACACTTTGATTTCAGTGGGACCTGGTAGGGCATTCAGTAGAAACATTCTTGTGGTTTTTGGAGGAAACTAACCAGTCAACCTGGTTGCATAAAATAACCACACATCAGAATTGTGAGGAGGATTGTACACTGACTGGTTATGTTATTTCTGAAAATCCAGGGTATAAATTTTTTATCTCCTGTTGCCAACTGAGAGATTGAAGAGTAATTTAAATTTCACATTTTCTTCTGGTAAGAGTCAGGAATGTACACACTGCAGCTTGCCTGCTTGGGTTGGATTGTGCTCCATGGGCAGGCCACCACTTGTAGCCATTTTCACCCCAAACTGTACAGGGTGGTGGAGGAAGAGATGCTGTAGCCATACAATTGGAGATATCAAATAGGGTGAATTTTCATTTACAAAATGTGTTTCAGTGTGCATTGGGAGTGCAGGGTGTTTCAGTGTGCATCACAAGTTTACGGTGTCTCAGAATAAGAAAAAAGAGAACCAAGTAAAAGGCTCTTGGCTCTCCAGAGTAGAGAATGGGAGGCTGTGTTGGAAGAGACAAATCCTGCATTACAAACCACATCCTCTGCTATCTCTGTGTCTTCTATGACAACTCTTAAATTAAGTGTATAAGCAGACTCCAAAATATTTTTTTCCAAGCAGAGACAGGGAGTACTCATTGCTAAAATGGGGATCCTGGCAACTCTTGGCCTGTACTGTCTGCATGACATTAATCCTGCGTTCTAAGACTTAGATTGTAAAATAAGTTTGGATATCGTAAAATAACACTACCCTTTAGTTTAATCAAACAATCCTGATTATTGACTTAGTGGTGTGTCAGAAATTATTAAATGGGAACAATCCTGTCTGATTCAGGTATATTCAGCCCTTCACAAGTGATCTTCCTCTTCTGGACATGCTATCACATATATTTTCTAGATGGAAAGTATAGTGTTAGCATCCCATTGATCACCACACATGTCCTTAAGCCAGACAACAGCAGGTAAGGAATAGAAGCAGGAGGCAGCTCCACAGGTAAGCTTTGTCTAATTTGTGCCGAGTTGGATGCAGTATGTGGATGTGGGGAAAGCTTCTATTTGGTTGTAGGCTTGGGGATTTTTGTTGTTGTTTTTAACCTCAGGCAGGTGTTTGCCTTTGAAAGCACACATGCAGGTCAATCTTATCTACCTAGTTTCACTGTCACCAATCTCCACAGTCAGTGAGTCCCATCTGGATCTCAGTAGGAGATGTAAATGTTTTATTTTGTATTGTTTTCTTGAATCACAAATGATCTCACTTCTGGGGTGACTCAATTTTTGTATCACTGCCCTTTCCTGCCTCCCATGTCCCTGGAACATCTCTTATGAAATGTTTTAAATTCAGCTTTGCCTTTCATTCTATTATTCTAATTTTGCTGCTCCCAGAGAATAGTGAGAAATTCTGCAACAAGTTGGCTGCTGGTATCTAAATCAAGGCAGGAATGAGATTTCAGTGAGTAGATAGATTTCTGTGAGACAGGAAAGAAATAAGAATGAGGGAATATTTTCTTTTTTTCCATTTCCATCTGTTTTGAAGTAAAATGCCTACAGCCTTTGTAAGTGCAGGAGAGAAGTGGCTGTAAAGGACACAAAGTATTTTCAACCAAAAAAAAAAAAAAAAATTTTCTGCGCAGGAGATGTTAATGGTAATTGTTAGCATCTACATGAAATTCTATTTTGCTTCTTTTCAGGGATATTGAGCCACATTTCAACACAAAATAAATAGCTTATTACTTTCTGGGTCGTGAAATAACTAATATAGAGATTGTTGACTGGGGAGATGAGGCTTCTCTATATATGGAAAGAAATGACTTGGGTGTTATTAGTCATTTCATTCTATCTATATTAAATTATTTGAGAAGTGTTTAATTAATAGAGAAGCTGCTTTTCTCCAGCCTTTTTTTATATGATAGAAGGCCTTTCTTTTGCAATGGAATTAACTTTGTACTCTTCTAAAGGAATCTTATTTTGTAAAAGTTATCTGGTATCAAGTCTGCCTCTTATTGCCAAGTCAATTATGTATGAGTTAGGTGTGGAAATGAGAACATAAACTTTTTTGTTAAAAGAGCAGATAGATTAATCAATTTATCCAGTTCCCCAACAGCTTAGCACTTAAATTATCTCTACTAGTATAAGCAAGAACACAGATTATATCCAGTTAGCCCTGTAAACCGTGAAAGGAAAAGCGGGAAAGGGTAGTCTGCCAAAGTTGTCAAGACTTGGTCAGAGATGGCTACTCAGAAACAATGTCAGACAGCCTAAAAGTGTTGTTGTGAGAGGATTATAGAGCTGGAAGGAATAGAAAACAAGTACTGGATTCAGCTGGGTGGGGGCAAGAGAGACTGCATGGAAAGGAACAAGAGACACACAGCTACAAAACATACTGAACTCAGATGCATGGAATTCAGTCATTTTTTGTTTGATTGAGGTTGCTGAAGATGCTGTTCCTTCCAGTCACTGACTTTAGAAATAAAGGCACAACCCTACCACATAAAATAGTCAGATAGTGTTGCAGAAAACCTCCACTGTCAAGACAGTTTTCCACCAGGCCACTTCAAGGTTAATAAGACAATTTGCCTCAGCAATTTATAATCTGTATCATTACTATATTACTGGTTATAAACCATTCTTTTCTGAAGTTTAAAAAAGCCCCTCAGTCACTGCAGAGTGTGTGTTGTGATACTGCGTTGGTGTTTTCTAATGTGACTACATATATGTCATAGGAAAAGCAGAAAAAAGATCAAAAAGGTGACTTGAAAATATTTTTGCAGAGTCAATAAATTGCATCACTGCATGTTTAGCCAACTATGGTAACACATTAAACAATCCGTCCTGAAAAGGAATATAATTTTTGTTATAGATAAAGAATACTCACTGCATTAGAAAACGTGTGATTTTTTTCTGCATGGCATTTACATGAAATTTGTATTCAGTAGGCTTCTTTTGATACGATGCAGCCACCATGTTTGGGATTGGTGTAATTGGAACATTCAAGACCCCATTTTAATTTGGTATTTTGACACTCCAGCTCATCATGACAGCAAAAACTGAAGTGCTAGATACCGACATAATGCAGCAATAAATTTCAGTTTAGAAATACCATATTTTGTTAGCCCACGCTTTTTTCCTGCCATCGGTATATTTAAATGTTTTTTCTGATTCACCTGGCCGACGCACACTCATGCATGCAAAAGCCATTAAAGGTTTTCTTGCCCCATATTGTTTGCTGCCCTTGGCAAACACCTGTTTTGTCCATATGGTAGAACAGGCCCTATCAGGATTAGTGTTTCCTAACAATCATTAATACACTCATTTAATGCTTCCCCTTCCCAGACCAAAAAAAAAAAAACACAACAGATTTGGTTAAATGATTATATTTGGGGTTGAAGTAATTTGGAGGCTTCTTTACCTACTCTTTTCTCCTGTAATTTTGTATAATATTTGAAGCCGTTCTTTGCAGCAATTGGTAAATTCGTTTGTCTTTCCAAGAATTGAGGTTTAAAAAGTCCATCCTGAAAGATCTGACATTTTCAGTGCTCAAGAGTAGCTCTTACAAAGTTCTTTTACTTACCTATACACCTTTTGAATTTTTAATTTCACTCCAAAGGTTAGACAGGTTTTTAACTTTCATAATTTCTTTTAATGTTGAAGCACATTTACATGACAAATAAACATTTAAATGAGGTTAGAAAAGACCTTGCTTAACTGGCACTGACCTTTTTAGCTTTGCTGACCTTAGCTTATCTAGTAGCACGATGCTACTTGTGCCACGGCCCTCTCATGTAACATGCTGGGAACTACAAGTAATCACTGAATTGCCGTATGTCCAGGAAGCTCATTGCTTCCTCTCATTTCTGGATTTACACAGCAAGGTCAGCGTGCAGGCAGCAGCATGGCTTGGTCTGAGAAATTCTTGGGAAAGACAGCAGCTCAAAGAGAGCTCCTGCTCCCTGAGCGCTTCAAGCAGTCCGCTGTAACCAGACTTACATGAGCAGTTCACATCTAAGGTCACAGCAATGTCTCCTTGAGGCTTACGTGAACTTTCCTCTGCGTCTAGAAGGTGTGTTTGGAGCATCTGGGAAATGAAGGGAAGCTCAAACTAAATAGATACTTTGTGTAAATGTCTTTAGGTTAAATTAAATATCTGGTAATGATAAAACATTAACTGTATAGGCTATTTCCATCACAGGGTGTAAAGAAGAGGTAATAGCTTGTATGCAGGTAAAGATACAGCACCTGAGAGAGTTTATAAATGTTACAAGGTAAGGTGGTGCCAGCCCTATTTTTTAACTGTAGACAAAAAAAGCCAGTCAGAGACCAAGAGAATTCTTTTGAACTTTTCTTTTAGTACAAAAGGGCCATGACATTACTCTTGCTGGGTTGCGAAGGCTTCCTTATGCTTGGTATTAAGAACAGTCTCCTGCTCCCTCCACTATGGGAAGTTTATCAGGGTTGAATCTGACAAATAGTGCTCAGAGGAGGAGGGGGAAAAAAGTCAGAGCTCTCTTCTATGGAGGCTTTTGCCTAGTAAACCATTCCTAGGAGACCCAGTAAACTGGGACAGGCCCGGGCAATCCTAAGGGCGGTGCAGAGCAAAAAGGAGCACGTGAGGGCATCAGACTCTGGTCTGTGGGAACTCATTTCTGTGACTTTTACACTTTATTGGGCCAGGACAGAAAAAAACCAGCAAGTTATAAATCACTCAAACTCTTGTGTGAGGCTGCTTTTAGGTGGTAATGTATTGATTGCAAAAAAAAAAGATTCTAGTTGTAAAGTAGCAGACTTTAATGAAGATTCTGTCTTAAATCACAGTATACTATGAAATTGCTTCATATACATTGCTAAGAAACACTCTACGGGTACTTACTGAGTTCATAGCTATGGGATATATCACTTTGTACTATCCATAAATTACCTAGAGCCAAATGTGTAAAGAGGTAATGCTGGAATTATATTATTGGACTACTGCAGGCATTATTAACACTAAACAGAGTAATAGGAACACTATCTCTGTCCCTGGTTAACAACCTAGCTTAATAAAGCCATAGGCATTTCTAGCGAAGCTCATCTATCACGCGAATTCACAATGATAGTGGTCCTGTCACTGCGGATAACTAGAACACTGCCAGCGTGCAGCAGTGCCCTGGCTGGATCATTTATGAGCATGACAGGGTTCAGAACATTTATTTCCAGTTATGGTGATGTACTGGGGTCTCAGATGGCTGTAATCATTGGAAAACCAACTACAAGAAGTGTTCAGTGAAGGAGGCATGGCATATCTCTTTCATTTGACACCCAGTTCTGAGAAAGCAGAGGTATAAATAGGAAAACTACAGAATTAATTGTCTTGAACTGTGGAACTGCCGTACACTGACAGTTTTCCCTTTGCCCTTTCAAACTTCAAGCAGAAATGAAAACGAGCCAGTTTTACACTGATAAAGCCCTTGACCCTGCAGTGCTCTGGGGGCACAGGGTCTGGGACCTCTGCACCCAGCCTGGTCCTGGTCTGGGTGGCCCTGGACACCCTGACTGCCTGGGTGTGCGTGACTTTTACCCCCATGGGGTGAGCTGGGGTTGTGTGATACCATCTGCCCTAAAGGCATGAGCAGCCACGGTCATCACACAGTGACAAACCTCAGCCCTGGGTATCCCTCGGGCAGGGTCAGGCAGAAAGTGCTGGCTGCCAGGAGAGGGCAGTGGGGTGTGCTGAGAAAACATGTACAAAATATATCCAAGTAGGAATCAGAGGGAAGAAATTTCTACCATGAACATCAGATTCTTCTTGACAAAGACCTAAGGATGCTTATGGTTGTTGCAAAAAGCCAGTATTGATAAATAGAAGATTGCAATCTAAGGAACAGCATAAAAATGCTGGCATAAAAGTATGAATAAAAGTTTCTTCCCTGACATTAATTTCCTCAAGTTGCTGAAAACCAGGGATTGTTGTAATTTATGTGAGCTCTGTATTCTGTCTCTGCTCATCAGTATTCCTAACTCATGCTTTTGTTTAATTGATTATTAATAGCTAGTTCCCATATTAACAGCACTTCTCATCAAAGCACTTTGCAAAAGAGGTGAAACTGAAGCACAGAAGGTGATTGGTGTGACCTTAATCTGCTGGGGTCACAACTAGTCCGTACTAGTTAATCATTTAGCTATATGCTGGGGTTTGAAATTAAAAATTAAAAAATCTTGGTGCAAAACTATAAAATCTTTTTAAAAACATCACAATGATTGAGGAGTTTATTAAGAGAGCTGGAGTGTTTGAAAGAGGATGTTATTGCAATAGCTCACAAACTGAAGGTGCTCTGATTGCTGAACTTAAACTGCATGTACGAAGTCCTACTTTTTTGGCCTTTTCCAGTTCATGGGTTTGTGCACATTTTGCTGGAGGCTTTTTTCGTGTTAGCTTAGACCAAGCTTTCTGGTTTGAAGTCTTTATTTTAAACTATTCTTAAATTAATGTACAGACTTCTTGTTGTGACAGTGAAATTTTTTATTTAATTAAATCTTCATAGCAGCTCTTTCAGCTGTTCATGTAGGCCTGTTTTGTACGGATGGTGTTAAGTCTTTGTCAGCTGGATGCATTTTCTTCCTTTCCTCAGTGGAAGAGACAGATGATCAACTAAAACTAGTTATCTAGATAGAAAAAGGAAAAAACAAAACTGTGGAAAAGTGACTGTTCTACTTAATTTTACCTTCATGTAAATAAAGAAAAAAGCAGTTGAGTGATTAGGACTTCAGCTTGAGTCTTTACATTCCCAGCTTTGCAGAAGACTCACTTTCATTTTGAGCATGGCATTTAATCACTTGTCCTTCAGTTCTGTTTTTAAAGTAGAAATACTAACCTTTGCCTATATCAGATACTATTAGAAAAATACATAGCCATTTATATACTACTGTTTATACCATGGTTATACAACTATTTTTCTACATTTATATACTACTACATTTGTATACCGCTGTTGAGTCTCATATAAGCAACAAAAGACATATGTATACACATGTAGAAACAAACACTGCACATAGTGTATCTTCATTCTTACCAAAGGCTGTACTTCCGTACTTACTGTTGATTTAACAATTTCTATGCTTTCCATTCCCTTTTCCTTCTTTTGCTTCACTTACATAGACACAAAGCTGACATACAAAGGCAATCACATTAATGTTTAGAATACAAGCTTGTTGTGGGTGTGCACAAAAATTCATTAAGTAGTATTCTGAAGAAAGATTCTAGGCATTATCACAGAAAAAAAATGGAACGTATCAGTTTATGTATAAATATGCATTTTTCAACACAGTTTTAAGTTAAAGAACAGAAAAGCTTTTTGTGTTCAAATGTAGTTAAGATTATATTTTATAATGTTATAACTCTATCCATTTCTGCCTCTGACATGTACCTATAAATCCACAGGAAGTGTCTTTAAACTCAATGCAAAACTATTTGTATGTAGAACTAATGCTGATTACCAAAGTCTATTCCTCATCTTTTCTTTTCTCTTTTTACAACTTTGAGTGTAATTCAGAAAGACAGCATTTTTATTTCACTGTTTTTTTTTAAAAAAGCTAGTAATGTGTAGGTTGTGAGTTTGTCCTTCCTTCAGACTAGGGTGAGAGCAAAAAGGTTTTGTATAAACTGAAATCAATTTTTCTCAGCATGACCAATGAGTACTGTGGCAGAGACTCTTAGAAAGTGGTGTCCTGCACTAAGGTGCCTTTTGGAAATATCAACGTAATCTGTACTATTTCAGAGTAGCCTGCAGGGAGGAACATCGTAAAACCAGTGAAGTGCATCACATGACAGTTATCTGTACTGTAGAGCAACAGATTAATCCCAGGTAACACGCTTTACATGCACATGCTGTATTACTAAGCCACCCATAGAGAACAATCCGACAAGGTCAAAGAGATTCCAATAAAGTAGAAATAGCGAGAAAGTTAAAAAGAAGTAAGCATTAAGCTAACTGCTGGCATCTGTTTGTGCCCTTATATTACAGCACCGTTTTTGTCCCTGTTCTTCTGGTGTTGGAGGGAAAAGCTTGAAACACCACTGTGTTAATTCTAGCCTAAAACTAGAGTAATGCAGAGATGGTGTCAAGAGCAATTCTGTTACATCCTTGCACTTCAGTATTTTCCACAAACTTTCCTTGGCTTATTTTTATGTTTTCAAAGTTACATTAGGCATGGACTTACTAAAACTGCTGGAAAGAATTTTTCATCTTCATCTTTCTGGACCAGTCTGTAATCCTGCATTGTGCCATGGTCATGGCTACATAACTTCTCCCATTCAGGTAGGGGCTGTATCGATTGCTGTTTGCTGTGTGATGTGACAGTCAAAGTGTAAATTGTTGGTCTATGAATATATGTGTGAAGCAAATAAAATTGAAGCCCCAAATGCATAATACCTTCAGAGGAAGAGTCCAGAAAATAAAGAGAAATATTTATCTCCATGTTGACATATTTCAAAAGATCTATGAAATAGAAGGTAAACAGAATCTTTCTTACCAAATTCTGTGTGGCCATTGCTTTAATGGCATGGCGGCGTGCAGGGGGAAGTAGTCCATGCCAGTGATGATGTAAAAAAAATTTAGACTATTAAACTCCCATATTTTAATTTGACTCAGTCATTGGACTAGATTTTGAACCACAGCTATTAGCTCTACTCTTGTAATCAAGGTCCTGAAGAAAAGAGATTTTAATTTTCCCATGGTTTAAGCAGTGGCGTGAGCTAGGTGCTCTCCCCACAGCTGAGGAAAGAAAACAAGTTGGAATAGAGGTATAAAAGAAGTTCAAATAGTAGAAGCTGCTTCTGGCAGCAAGTCAAATCTTGGTTTATCAGGATTTTGGCACAGGCAGAGTCAGGAGTGAGCAAGCACATGGCAGGTTTGTTTTGCCTGACAGTAAATCACAGTGTGATATACTCAAGTGTTTATTTTCCCTCAGGCAAGGGATTACCTTCATCAAGTCTTGATTCATATGTGGTCTTTATCTGAAACATAAATATTAATAAAATTTATTTAAAAGTTTTGGTATAATTTTGGAATATAATTTGCTCAGCTGACAGGGTTTTGTAAGTAGTGTAATCACTTTCCCCTTCTTTTTGATTCTTGTTTTGATGGAGAACCTGTAAACCTACACCCAAACTTTGTCTGAATTATACTTTGATTTCTTAAAGTTGCATGTTTATGTGGTTTTTTCCTAAAGAGTTTCTTTTCACTGAATTAATAAATACAAGAAATATTGAAAATTATATAAAAATAATTTTCATATATGAATAGATGAGGAAAAACCGGAGAAATATTTTTGTTTAGATCGTGTCTTTCCATTGAAAATCTCTACCTGTAAATATCAGAGGAAAGCTAATACTCTGTTTTTTACTATTTATCCCTTTACCTGCAGTGTTCATCCTTCTGATTTGTGTTTCAGTAATCTAATTTCTTTAAATTACTTTCAACATTCAAACCCCAATTCCCTGAACCGCAAATTGAAAGCTTCAGTTCACCTCAAAGGAAGTTGCAGTTACCTACGAGGTAATCTGATCTCAACGCTTACTAAAAAAGACTCCCAAAACTGCTGGACTAATTGTATAGGACTTTCCACAAAGAGTCTACCAAAACTTCCCAGAAACACTGTTCTGTGACTTCATTTCCCTCTTGCTTCATGAAGTATTTAAAAATGATTGTGAATTTGAAGGAAGAAAATAAATAAAGATGACAGTGCAAAGATGGCCTGTAGCCATCTGTGATCTCATCACATGAATGAATTTAAGTGTGATCAGGGACTTCTAAGGAAAGCCTCAACCCAATAATCCCTATTCTGTATTGGGAAGATAACCTGTTTGTCTAGGTAAAAGACATTACTTTCAAGAAATCTTTGACCTAAAATGGAATGTGATGGAAGCAGCTAAATGGCTTTTGCCATTCCATGTATTAGTTTATATGCTCTGGCTGTCATCTCTGCTACTAAAGAATGGTCATAAAACTTCTTCTGAAAAGTAGAAGCAAAATAGGAAATTGCTAAGCAATTTTTCCTGCAAAAATATTCCTGTATCTCAATTTTTTTATATGCTTGCTCAACTGCCTGTAAATGTTTCTTTAATTTTACAACAAGTTTCAATTCCTCTTGTTACTTCAGAATTCTTCTGGATAAAATAGGCTGAAAGAGAACATTTCGAACACACTTCATTTTATCTGGTTTGGTTTTGCTGTCTGCTAGTACCCCTGTCTGAGTAAGGAGCTGATGCTATACGACACTTTTTCATGACCTGTAATAGGGATCAGCCTTTTGAAAAGTGATTATGCTGATGGTATAGCAGAAGTTAGCTGTTTTACAAGATGGTCTGGATTAATAAATTAAAAACAAACCTGGAATTACAATACAGGGAAGAGTTTTCTCATCAAAAATCTCATCATGATTTGTTTATCCATTAGTCCTGTAGTAAGCAGTGATCATATAATTGGTGGAGTCCTAGAAAGGAAATAGTCATTCCTTGGAAAGGTCCACAATCTGAAAATCAAGGAGGAGACTGGATGCATTGACAAGCCTGGAAGCAGGACTCTAACCTCATAGATTATTATTCATTAGCAACAATAAAGCAGAGTCTTTAGCAGATAATTACATGTGAAGAAGTAGATGGCTTAGAATTTCAGGACCAGCAGGAATAAAAAGGATGCTAGTCCAATGTAACTAAACAAAATATGTACAGAATTAACAAATGGAAGATACTAAGTTGCATCTATGCATGCCCTGATTTTTCACAGCTTTTTGATAACCAGCTACCATTGGTCAGTGTCAGAGCCAGCTTACTGAACTAGATGGATCTCTAGGCTGACCCGTTCATGTAACCTAACTTGAGGCTGAGGTTGACAATGTATATTTATGTCTAAGTGGCATATGCTGGAATCTCTAGCACATAAACTTTGAAGTACTCGTATACGAAAAATGTAACCATAACCGTTAACTCTCAATTTCTCTTAAAGAAAATTTCTAAATAAAGGCAACAGGCAGACCCAGGTTTGTCTTCTGCATTAGGCAATGTAAGGATCAAGAGGTACTAAAGGGACTGCTCTACATGTGCAAAAGAATGTACATGTTGCAAAGACTTGAGATTCCACTGTAAAAAAAATTTTTTTGAAGGGTAATCTATGATAGAGGGGAATATTCCATTCAAAAGAATGATTATGGACAATTTTATTTTGGCTTTTGTGGGCAGTGCACTTGTCAGACTCTGGAAGGAGAGGCTAAGGCATGTAATTAGACAGGTTATTGGTGTGGCAGAGAGATACCCAGTGGAAGCTCTTTTAAGGGACAGCCATGCAGTCATTTATAAGAAGATTTCCTGTCTGAAGTCGATAGGAGGTGTGAGTCCATCAGGGATTCAGAACAAGCTCACAGCAGGAAAGAGAAGAGACAGGAAGTCGAGTGTTTGTTGTTTGCTCACTAGGAAAGATTTAAGGGCAAGGAAGATCAATACAACTGGAGAACTGGAGTTAAGAGGAGGATTTATGAATTATTTCTCAGACTCTTCTTTGAGAAAGAGAAAGAAAGCAAGTGTCTAATTTTCTCGTCTCAAGGCTTTTTTTATCTTCTAGCAAATATCAAGCATGTAGGTAGGCATTTTATCGATGCTGAAGTTAAGAACTGGAAGAATTTTCAGAGATATAGTTTTACTAAGCTCTTTAATCTCTCGTCTTTTTTTTTTTTTTCCCAAACCAACTCAAGGTCAAAAACCTAATCACGTCTTCTTTTCTCCAGTCTAGCTTAAACCAAAGGATTCTTTTAAGGATCATTAAACATAAAAATCCCCAACATTTTTTATATTTATACAGACTTACTCAGTACATTAAAAATAAACCTTGGTGAACTTCCTAATCTTCAATACCTGAAAGGCAATAGGTAGGCCTCTTGTATGTGTATATATATATATTTTCCTCTCATCTCTGTGTGTGTATGTGTGTGTGTATTTAAAGACATAAACATTGCTGATATCCTTTGGTTATCTGAGCTACCATAGAGGTATTACGTATTAGTAAATTTAGCATATTTTTAAGACATGTCAAGTACTTTAATTGAATAAAATAGTCTATTTTCAGTGAATTTTAGATTGCCGAGCTGAGATTATTTTCCTCTACCTTTGGCATCTCGATTTCCTCAACAATTACTAGAAGTAGATTGATACACATTCTGTAAATGCCTATTTTTCCTTCCTGTTTATAGGGGGAGCTTAGCTGAATAGCTTAGACAAGACACATTTTATAGGTGATATTGGTTCTTTTGCAATTGCGTCAATCTTGAAAATGGGACTGCACATTTTTAAAATAGGACATATTTATTTACAGCGTCAGTAGTGATACAGGCAATAAAACATGCTCTATTATGAGTTACAAAATAATAGCTTTCCTTTGTATNTTTTTTTATTTATGAGTTATCTCTACAATTGTAAACTCATGTTTTATGTTAGGCACCACTTACAACTTCAGAACACTTAACTTCTGTCATTTAAGGAAAAGAGAAGAGGAAGAATAAATCTTGGACAAAAGGAGAAATGCCAAAGAAGGGGGTGATGGAAAAGTCCTTCAAAAGTCTTCATTTATGAACTACTGGAGTCTCACAATGAGTTACAAAAAGATTATTTAACCGTAATTAATGTAATACAACTGTAGTACTCTTGCAGTAGCAGAAAAAAACAACAGAAATTAACTTTGAACATACCTTTATTAATTTATAAATCAATAAGCGAGTCCAAGCCAATCAGCGATGGTGGTAGCACCTCTGGGATAACATATTTATAAGGGGAAGAAAAAGAACTATGGTGAGATGGCAGTTGCAGAGAGCAGTAAGGTCCCCCCTCAGCCTCCTCTTCTCCAGACTAAACAGCCCCAGCTCCCTCAGCCGCTTCTCACAAGACCTGCTTTGTAGACCCTTGACCAGCTTCGTTGCTCTTCTCTGGACATGCTGCAGCACCTCAATGTCCTTCTTGTAGTGAGGGGCCCAAAACTGAACACAGTACTCGAGGTGCGGCCTCACCAGTGCCGGGTACAGGGGGATGGTCACTTCCGTTGTCCTGCTGGCCACACTATTCCTACTACACTTGCTTCCTACTAAGGAAGAACCCCAGGTCCGTTTTCACTGGGCAGGTTTCCAGCTTTGCTGGGTGAAAAATTGGTTGGATGGCCATGCCCATGGTGGTGGTGAATGGAGTTCAATGTAGTCGGCAGCTGGTCACAAGTAGTGTTCTCCAGGGCTCACTATCGGGCTTAGTTCTGTTTAATATCTTTATCAATGATCTATACGAGAAGATCTAGTGCATGCTCAGTATGTCTGCAGATGACACCAAGCTGGGTGGGAATGTCGATCTGCTGGAGGGCAGGA
>Ga0065711_1007516_pt1 | contig 14718 bp, 11 predicted proteins | sample Hoacrofraction12_FD_59098 | JGI IMG/M metagenome (GOLD analysis project Ga0065711, IMG submission 59098) | Hoatzin crop microbial communities from Cojedes, Venezuela - Epithelial fraction 12 v2 (version 2) | ecosystem: Host-associated > Birds > Digestive system > Esophagus > Crop | place... | reverse complement strand
GAGCCCCCCCCCCCCCACCGACGCAAATCGCAGCGTTGTTTATTTAGGCGTCCTTCCACAGATAGTATGGAGAGGGATACACTGCAAACAAAACACTTCGGCTCAACAACTGCATGCATGGATGCTCCAAGGTCTACTAGCAAGCAGACTGCAACGGTGATCTGCCGTGGAGTGGAAAGGGAGACTTCTCTACCACAACCACCTCAGCACACTCGTTTCCATCAATGATGTACGACGCAAGTAGTCACGACAGAAACTGTGCTCAAAGAAAAGCACAGCAATCTGATCATTCTGTTCCTTAATACGATTACCGGAGCAATGGAAAGATAACAACTACACCACACTAGCAACCTTTATGAGGGTCCTCTTGCAACGGAATTGCTTCCCTCCCTGATAAAAGAAACGAACAGGATGTCACTTGGAAGAGACCTTTCAATCCAGAGCTTCCTGCATCTATTATCACGACCGTACCCCGAAATGTTATTCCGCGGCTGGCCAGGGAAGCAGCACGGCGGCTGACACTCCGCGCGTGCTCCCAGCCCCCACTGGGTCCGTGCCAGAACAAGACTACAGCTGCTTGTCCTCCCGACTGCTTCGCCGGTCCTATTCCTTAGTAACTGCACGTGCTCCGACAGCGGGATTTCAACCGGCAGCGCTCCACGGCTGGCAGCTGCTGCTCCGGGTGTGTGAAGGCTCCTTCTCCAGCCCTTACGCAAGAGAGACTGGGAAACCCTTGCACAAGAGACAGATGCTGCGATGGTACCAGCACGCTCCCGCCCGCCCCACAGCCTCCAGGTACTGTGCCATGCGCTCAGCAACCCCGCACCAGCCCTGTCCTGTTCTTCACAGCAAGATCGCTCATCTCCAGCCACTGCCTGTTGTTACACTTCATGAATATGACAAAAACGCACCGTAACCCATCACCCTGTTTGTCTGCTCAAGATCTTCCCTCCTTTTAATTTGGCTTCAGGGATCTTGGTGAAATTACAGGGAACTGATTCTGCAATGCAGGGAAATGACCACCTCCCCAGACTCTGGCCCCGCTGGATTTTCAGAGGACGGCAGCTCAGTTCCCACCATCGGCGCACCTACTGATGGACTGACTCTTCGTGAGAGGCTGCTGAAGATTTCAGGCTCAGCCTGTCTTGATTTCAACACCACCTACAACAGCATGCAAAAATCTTATTTCCCAGTGCACGCGGCTGCACAGCTAAGCTGCTGTTTAGCAGCTGTCAAGCTTTTAAGGCAGGGTGGCAGCACTTCAAGAATAGGAAACCAACACCTAAGCAGCCTATAGATATCTTCGCAATCCTTCTGTGAACCCAAGATACTATTGCTAATACCTTGGACAACTGAACAGATTCTACAATACAAATTACTGTGGTTTTGTCCCTGCCAATAACTCTGTTATGAATCCAAAAAACTCCCAGAAATACCAGGGATGAGTGCAAGTCCCCATCTGGCATAAGATGGGTAACTTACTGGCCTCATTAGCTTAGCTGCTACCATGAACCTTGAGGTTTTATGAATATGAAATAGAGGGGGAAATGGTAAGATTCTGATGCATTTGTTTTTTAATACAGGGCATTCAAAACTTCAGATAGCTGGGTGCTGTGTGCAATTACCTGACTATATATGGCACACCAGGATTATTGAAAACTGCTTCTGTGCCAGAAATACACAAAGACATACATGGGAAGCTGATAAAAATTTTAATGCATTTTACCTGTTTGTAGTAGAGAAATGTCCGGCTTCTCATCACAGTCAGTTGCCTCTGCTGATTACAAATATAAACAAGAAATCTCATTACTTTTACTGAATACAGGAATACCATTAAAAAGCTACACACTGTAGAGTGATTTTGCATTTTCTATCTACTTTTCTCAGCTGCAATTCGCTATTGCTCAGTTAAAAACTCACTGCTTGGAGGAAAAGGTCATATAATAAAAATGCAAACTTAGAAGAGGGAGTTGGGCATTAGGAAGCAGTTGTGCCAGCAATGGGATGGGGTAACACGTGCTCTTAAGGTTTCAGGAAATCCAGATGGCAAAAGGAGTAGTGATCATTTGATAAAATCATTTAAGAAGAGTCCCCAGCGGTCCTTGGAGGAAGAGCCTGTCAGGCTGGTATTCCGCCCTCCAACAGCTGCCATCACCCGACGCCCACGGGGAAAGAAAGGGTGAATCCCCCCCTTTCTGCACCCAAACCTCCCGTGACCACTGGCAAGCTCATTTTTCAGGGGACAGATTTATTAGGGCAAAATGTCTTAAAAAATGCAGGTGGGCACCCAGCGTAATTAAAAAAACACGTAACAACACAGGTACAGAGGCAATTACAGCGTATGTATACACACCTGCTTTCAGCCCACGGCTTCTGCAAGATCATTTGACTTAATTTAGCCCACGGTGAAGGAAGGCTAAAAGCCTAATTTGTTCATCTCGTATTTGCCACAGGCCAAGGGTATGTATAAAGATCGTTAATTTGGCTCAGCAGATGTGCACTGACTTGTTAGACTGCAGTACCCTGGAGTGTGCATGTGAACCCCGAGTAAGTCACAGGCATGTAACAGGGAATCGGTGCCTAACCTACACAAGCCCTGTTCAAAGTCCTATTATCTTTGTTTTTTGGCACTTTAGCATGGTATTTAAGGCCTCTGAAACACAATGAGATCTTTCAGAGCACTTCACCAAACAGGTGGGGTCCTAAAGGACCATCCCATTCCATTGTACATGGTCAGTGTGGTGAATCTACATCTGCTCTCATCCACTCATTGCGTGATATCCATAGGGATCGAATCTGAGCAAGGCTGCTGATGCACTGAGCAACTTAGATCAGCTCCCACTTGAAACTAAGCTAACTGTCCTGGTCATCTTTATCACGGCTCCATACACGAGGATGCTAAGTTGCTGCCTTTACGAGGATATCCTACGAGGAACTAACCCAGCTGCTGATCTACCTCAGTTTCCTTCCTCCAGCAACACCTGGCTATCCACCCCTGCACCAAGAGGTTCCTTTCCCTCACCCAAGTGCATGAATGTCAGATTGGTTTTTAGCTATATGCTCTCTACTCAGTTCTGCAAAATTAACTGAAGAAAACAGAAACAAACGAAAAACCCTAGCACTAAGCAGCTTTCCTCCCATGGAAGGTTTAAATGGAGAGCCCCGACAAGTACACAGCGCAGGCCTGCAAGTGCCTCTGTGCCTTGAAACGATACCTTGTTCCGCTTGCTGTGAGAAGGTGGCACACTGAGCAGAAACAAGTTCAGTGGTTGGTACAGCTTACTGTGAAAATCTTGAATTTTGGAAGGAATGGGTGGCTCAATAAATGGGAAGAGGTTACCTAGGCTGGTTTGAATCTGGACCAAACTCACAGCCATGGGAGGACAAGGGAGGAGAAAGCATGGTGAAATGAGCAGCTGAGAAACAGCCAGCAGGACATCCGCGGCTTACAACATCTGGAGTGACAGTCTGAGGCCAGCTTCTAGCTATGTTAGGAACTACCTGCATCAAGCGATTCTGCTGCACGGCTACTCAGCATCCAAGAGACAAAGCTGTAACGGGCCTCTTGGGTTGAAGGGACCCAGGCTGTGAAAATGGGGGAAGCCAGACATGAGGGCTGGCAACAGGCTGGAAAGTCTTCTCTCTATCAATACCAGGGCTGGTGCCCACTAGGCTGTCCACGCAAGTCATAGGTTTTCTGGAAATCTCAGCAGCGACTCTTGAGGTAGCTCCAGAGATGTGGGTACCTTTCTGCCTAACGGCTCTTCTTCCACCTGGCTAAAATGCGGGGGAAGGCAGTAACACAGAAAGAAACAAATGGAAGCTCAGAAGTACCTTGCTTTCACAAGGTAAGGACTTGAGTCTCCAAATTTGCAGAACCAGTTTTGTTGATAACAAAGTTACCTGGCCATTTTAATGCCGCACGAGGCTGATAGATGAGGTCCAGCTCTCCACCAATTGTTCCAGTCCCATTCCTCATGCCAGCACTGAAGTTTATATGGTCACTGAGACCAAATCTCATTAAAAACTGACAGCGTTGCCAGATGAATGCTTGTGCCAGCACCAGAAAGGGAGTGGGAGCACGGCAGATGCCCGGAGAGCCTACTCACTCTTCTCTGTAGCTGCCTGAATTTGTTTTATTAACCTGGATGCTTAACTGCAGCTCCAGGTGAAGCATGACACAAAGGCGTGACAAACACCTCGACCTCCTAGCACGGATGTAAACCACCAGCTTCTCACATGTCATTCCAAGCAGGAAAGGAGGTTTACCTTCAACAGCCGCACCCAGAGACTGCCAGCCAAACTTTACTTGTCTTGAGCCAGCTTGCAAGACAAGGCAAGCAGGAATAGATCCTACTGTGGGAATTCGGAGTCTCTTTTCTGTCCTTTGCTTAGATAGAGCTCAGTAGCTCTTGCAAAATAATCCTGGTAGTTATTTCATTAGAAATCTCCCCCCTCCCCCCCAAAAAAACCATTGTTTAGCTTCTGATGTACATGTTTGTCTGCTAAGTGCACACCTGATGGTTTGCTCCTTGGACAGAAGAACGCGTGTGCTCAGGGCTGGGACGATCAATGCAGCAGTCACTCATTTTCATATTGCTATCTTTACCTAAGATACTGGCCACAAAAGCACCGTACCACATGTTGGACTCGCATCCTATATCCTTCCTGGCCCGGTGTGTATTGCTAACCAAAAAGTCAACCTCATTTCTTGCAATGTGATACTGTATCAAAAACACAAACCAGGGAAATCAGAAGGATGAAGAGAAATAGAGAGCAAAAAAACCTCACGTAAGACAACGGCAGCAGCAGTTTGAATAAGGATGTGGGAGAAAAGGCTTATTTCCAGAAGAAAGGTAACCATTTTTCTTTCCTTCATTCCCAGTATTTTACACTGCAACAAGGCAGTGTCAATTTTAAACAACTACTCAAGGATGAAACGTCCCAACACGCAATTTAAATTAATCCTGCCTGAAAAATTTCAGCATGTTTTCTAACATTGCCGTATTTTCCTTTACGGAGCAGGGCAATCAAAAGCTTCCAGGTTACGCACAAGGTAATCACTCTGCACGAACAGCTCTTACCCTCTGTACTTCGGGAGCATTACTCATCTGGTATCAGCTTTCCCGTCTATGCAATGGACAGCTGCTACAGAATAATGGCTCACAGGCTCTTCAAAACATAAAAAGGGAGGAAGAACTTACTGCGAGAGACGCGTGGCCCCTGACCTACTGCTTATTAATCGATGGAGAGTTTAGGAATCAAAAGGCTTGGATGCTATGTCTGGCACAGGGGTGACACGAACAGCGAGCTGGTTCCTTCTGATTTTACCCTTTTTAAGATCTCTATGCTAATGGTCGCCTGTCTCCCTCTGTGCTGCCACTGGCAGGGCCACCAGCCACCTACCCACATTCTCTTTTGCAGGGTGAAAAGACCTCGCCGTGGGAAACCCGCCGCCGTAAATTACAAGGCAATCTGCATCATAATTCACGCTGCTTTAAGAGAGGAAACCTATGCACATGCCTCCTCCTTTGACTTCTTCCCTTCCAGGGCCACTTTGCATCGCATCCCAGCAGCCAAAAAGGTTCAGCTTCTCTGCTGGGAGAAGACAGATCTGGCACTATGAAGCCGTGCCCCAGTACACTGTGCTGTTGGCATGAAATGGGACCAGTAGTCAAGACTGAAGAATATTACCATACTCTTTAATTTTAATTATAACATCTGTTTGTAACATTAACCTCGCAGTCTCTGCTTCCTTTTGTGACAGCCAACTTGTGAAATTTTGAAAAGACTGAACAAGGCCAATAAAAATTTAATGGCAGTGACAGCTTTATTCTCAGATCTAACAAATAAAAAAAACCTACCCAAGTCTCAGATCTCAGGCAATAATCTGAAAGAACTCAGAAAAAGCCAAAGCAAAATAAATAAACTTAAAAAAAGAATATTTCCAGCTCTGAAAAATATTGTCACTGATTCAGAACGTAAATGAATTTTTATTTGGCTTAGGATAACAACCTTTCAAAATCTACACAGGGGAACTATTTTCTAGAAAGCAGAATTTTAAAGTGTTTTTTTGATTAGCTTTCCAAGTAGGGAACTTTTCTGTCCCTAATTCTGCCTCCTAAAAATGGAGATGAGCCAAACATGATAAATAAGGTTGAAGCTGGGGAGCCTCCATGTTCCAGTGATCATGATTTCATTTAATTTGGAAACACTCAGGAGACTATGCCCTATAGAGAGGTACGAAAAGCAGATCCACCCCACTCATTTGCTAGAATTCTCTGAAATTATTAATATCACTGAAGGCTAGAGCAGATTTACGTTATCAGACCGAAATAATGTTTCACGGGATAAAGCGGAGAGGGTTGCTCATGAATGCAGTGTCTTACTGCCCGCTTTGAAATTAAAAACTCATCAGAGGACGTACTAAATGGCTCAGGGGAAGGCAAGCAGGATGGAAAGCCTGCCCCTCCTCTCTTAAATACTTCTGCCATTAAAATTTAGCCCAACTCAGTGGTGACTAAGAAGTTGCCTTGTGGCTTCTGTAAAATAAATGGATCATCTTAAGCTTTCTCCACATAAAGCCTGCGCATCACGACAAACCAGAAACTGATGCAGATAAATCAGCACGACCAGGCAGCAGGGAGACACACTTGGCTCAGAAAGTCTCAGGTAAATTCAGCTCCGCGTTGGCTCAGATTTGTTCTCTGGGCACCTTCGTCTACACCCACAAACTCAGCCGGCATGTTTCAGAGAGCAAGTGGAGACAAAACTAATAGAGAATGACCTGGGAGTATGGACATGAGGACTCTCACTCGGGAAGGCTCAGCCTCTGCTCCACCGGCACACGCGGACTGGAAGAGCTCAAGAGCTCAGCTGGAAGAGTGATGAGTCCCATGTCTCAGTGGCTGTGACTCCTGCAGTTTCCAGATTCTTAAAAAGCTAAGCTTTGCAACACGGAGTCCTGGGACACCTTCTCGCCATAGCAGATCAAACCTCCCTCCATGCCCGCCCTCCCCTCCTGTTCTGGTTTCTGTAAGTTACACACAGCTTTAACTGTTTTGGTACGGCGTCATGATGAACAGTTAAAATGTGCATAGTTTCCACACAACCACTTTTATATCAGGATAAAGCTGCTGAGGGCTGTGAGACTACGCTAGCAAACATCGCAACATCCTTCCCTTGGTCCTATAGACCTCCCCAGGCATCTGCCAACAGCCATCGTTCGAAACCAAACATGGGACTAGATGGATCTGTTGCCTGATCAGCTCTACATCCCTCATGTCAGAAGCTCATGGTTGTAACACAGAAGTACTAACAAATCTTACTTCAACAAGATGAAGACGTTACTGCAGCCAGCTGTCTGCTCCTGCCTCTCTGCAGCTATCTACTGCTTTACTGTCACAAAGGCTGAGGAAACTTCTCATTTGCTTCCGTGCAAGGTCAGGTGAGGTGAGCTAAAGCCACCAGTGGAGATGGTAGTGGACGGTAAGATGCAGTGGTGCGTTCAATCACTCCTGCTAGATCAGAAAGAGCATGGCTGCCTGTGGCCTTACATCAGAGAGAAACTGGTGCACTTCAGGGAATGGTCAGTAAACCAAATAACATAAAAAAGAGCCTTTCTAGCAATCCGGTTACGGTGTATTTTTTTTCCCATCAAATAAACCTGAGGGGCTGCTAGGTACATTGCTGCTCACTACTCATCCACATACCAGTTACCTTCCCTCTGCAGGCAGAGACAGATATTGGAGCCTATATCTTGCTCAGTCACACTATACTCAGCGTTACTTATTTTTCCTCATAGTCTTGCTGTCTTAGAGACAATACCCTCTGCTTAGATTTTCCCACCCTGAGAACGGATCAGAGATGGAGGTGGCCCCATTTGAAAGGCAAAAGCTGAATGTCATTGTCATTTTAATTAATACCCTGCAGAGCCACGAAGAAAAGCAAATAAAAAAGGATGAAAGAAAATAAAAATCAAAACAAAATTAGGTCAGTGCTCTTTCCCGAGGGATCTTCCGCAGACAGCCCAAGGACCCTCTGCTCCCACATCCCGCACTGCACTCCTCAGTTTATCGAAGCCTGGCATCCCAGTTCCTCCCTCCGGTCCTGGGGGATGACAGGCAGCCTTGGAAGGGCCGAAAGCAGCCCTGTTGTACAACACCCATAATCTGACACTGTCTTTAACAAGATTAGCTTGTATCCCTCCCTCCTCCCTCCCCCAACACACACAAGAAACCCTTTTTAAGGCCAGTGCTAGTTTGCTGCTCTACTCAGGGAAGCTTATGTTACTGAATAATCTCCACTTTTTTTTCTCCCTCTGTGTTATTTCTGTCTCTGGGTGCTCCTCATTTTCCTCAGTCTTATGCTTTTCCCTCCTGGCATTAATAACGTTGTGGAGAATGATGTCAGGTGCCAGGCTAAGAGTGTGTTTCAGAGACACAGCCCTGGACAGAAAACACTGGCTCTCTGAGACAGGGAGCTGGAGAGGACATTTCCCATGGTCTTGCTCACCCCCTTGTAGCCACAGGGACCACCAGCATCCCCTGTGGAGCCATCAGGCTTCCCATCCCATCAACCCACAGATGCAAAAAGGCACTTAGTTGTGGTGATGGGCAGAAGGGAAGAGGGGAAAAGGCAGCCAGATAAACACGGTAACAGTGAAGGAACGTGTTTAAGGACGTGGGCACAACTGATGTGCCTCAGACAACGGTGTCAGATGCTCCGAGGGAGAGATGGGCAAGAAAGAGGGCCACGAAAGAGCCTTAAGAAAACACCAGGATGAGGAAGAGTAAATGAAGCCTTGTGTGAAGAGAGCCCCTCGTAGGACAGGAGGCATGAAGATGGGAAGGAGACTAGTTAAGGTTTATAAAGTAATTACACATCTCCTCATCAGCGATACTGCTTTCCCATGAATTCCATCGGGGATTCTGAGACTGCACGTTGCTGTCCGTCGCTGGAGCTGAGAGCTCACCAGCTGCGTGCCGTCGGGGGGAAAGCTCAGCGCTGAGCCTTCACGGCAGGCTGGTCTCAGCCCCAGCACGCAGGTTTGTCACAGCCCAAGTTGAGCAGCTTTGCTGCAAAACCCTACCTACATGACCTGTTACTCGTGGCTGGCAAGCTCCCTCCCATGTATTCCAGAACCTTGCTGGCACAGCCAGGGTGGGCAGGGGTTTTTTTTGCTACAGTGATGCTGATTCTTTCACAAAGAATGCGAAGAAACTCCTCCATCCTTCCAGACGCATATAGTTTAGAGGGAATTGGATTACGTCTTAACAGTACAGTGAGCGGCTTGTCAGACCAACTAACACAGAAGTAAAAATGTTCTACCTGCAGCCCTAGATGGATCAGCTAGTTTAGGACTCAGATTTCATCAAACACTGGGAAGAAGAGTTTGGGTGCTAATGGAACAGGGTTAGAGACAACATTTAAGAAAGACTCAAAGTTACGTTGGCTGTGAAGACATCTCCTGAACTTGCTACCACACAAAACCTAAGGAAACACTGTACTTTAGACGGAAACCTGCTAAAATCTCAGAGGTTTAATTTTCAAGGAGTGAACATGTACAACTCTACAATCAAGAAAAACACTCCTCTGGATACAAAGGCTCTAAGATTTTAATCCCACGCTCATGTGTCGTTCCTTATAATTTTATACATACCTGAGCCTCTTTTTAATCGTCTTCTTGCAAGTTTAATTTGATCCTGAAGAATCTGGACCCAGTCCCTAGGACCAGGAAGTTTATCCACGTGGTTAGCAGTGCAGTATTTTTCTGTAAAGACTGAAATAGAAAGACACCATCTTTTTGAAGTGTGCCACCAGAATGGAGAAAAGGAGACTGGGGAGGATTATAAACAAAATATACCAAATTATCCACTTATCCAAAAGCATTTAAATGGCCAAATCTAGGACTGCGAGAACAGATTCCAACTCAGCATTTCACAAATTTATCCTTCAGAAGCCATTTGTGTGTATAAATATCGCAGCAATACCATAGTTACTACTTCTAAAAGCCTATCCCAGAGAAACACTCTACGTCTTCCATTCATGAATTTCACACAAAAACGTTACAGAAAAACAACAGCGTGCTTTGAACCGACTCTCCAGACAGGGCAGGCACTTCTACATGCTGCCTTCCGTATGGTACAAGTAGAGACCTGGAGATTCGGTCATTTGGTGGCCTCTTGGTCAGGTTCCTCAGGCTGCAGGCAAACTGATAAAAGACAGAAGTCCTACCACTGCGGAAACCTCTACAGTTCTCATGCTGCCAAACCAGATGGAACAGAATTACTATAAACCTACTAAAAAAAAAAAAGCCATTATTGAGAAAAAAAGGAGTAGCCTACGGGTCCAATGTTATATTTTGTAAAAATGGCACATAGAGGGTGAACATTATCTTTAATTCTTTACATCTAACTAGCAATGTTATACCAAAAATACAAAATTATAAATGGAGTGAAAGTGATGCAATTGATTTTCATCACGCAACTGAGAAGTGTGCAAAAAATAAACATGAACAGGAATTAAAAAAATATTATTACTGTTAGTATTGCTATTGTAGCCTCGGTCAGAGGTCTCCGAGCCCAGTGTCCAACTACGTCTGGCAAACAAAGACAGAAAACTGGTCCCAGCTCAAGGAATTTGTAATCCTTGAGCATACATGCTACAGGAATGGCGTGGGGAAGCATGCAACAAAAAATGACAAATTCAGTATTTTTAGACACATGCTTTTGAAACAGCGCTGGCTGGTTAGTACAAAGGGACCCGAAGTCACCACACTCTCCGAACCCCTTCCCTGTTAGCAACTTCAAAAATCACTGCACGAAAGGCATTAGCAATACTTTCCTCTGGAGTCTGATCAGCAAGGATGTCAGACCAACGCTGAGGGCTTCCCAGAGCAGTCAGCACATTGCCAGTGTCCGATCTGCAACTATTACGGTCTCTCTGAAGGTAGAAATAATCCTTCCCTTCTGAATCCATACAGCACCAGACACCACGGGAACCTGACAAATGACTTCAGACTCCCGCTTACTTCAAACACGCAACTGCAGTTCCTGCTTGTGACTGGAGCCTGGGGACAATCCGTGACACCAGGCTGTACCCAGGCCACCCGCCACAGGTGCCCACGGTGGGAATTACCACTACTGCCCGCTGTTCCCGGCACAGAAAGCCAGAGCCTGGCAGCCTTGGAGAGCCATGTGCCAATTGCTTCTCTTCTCTAGAAGGAAAGTCAAAATAGGTTTGATTGCTCAATGTGTGGTAAGGGAAACACCAACGCAGGCAAAAAAGAATGGGAATGCAATAGGAAGAAGGCAGGAGAAATGGGACCTCCCCCTTCTAGTCCACCTGAGTTGTACGGGGCTAACAACCCCCTGTATCACAGAATGGTTTGGGTTGGAAGGGACCTTTGAAGATCATCTAGTCCCTCTCCAGCTTTCCCATAGGCCCCTTCAGGCACTGGCAGGCTGCTGTAAGGTCTCCCCGCAGCCTTCCCTTCTCCAGGCTCAACAGCCTCAACCCTCTCAGCCTTTCCTCACAGCAGAGGGGTTCCAGCCCTCGGATCATTGCTGTGGCCTCCTCTGGACCTGCTCCAATAGGTCCAGGTCTTTCCTGTGCTGAGGGCTCCAGAGCTGGACACAGGACTCCCAGGGAGGTCTCACCAGAGTGGAGCAGAGGTGCAAAATCCCCTCCCTCAACCTGCTGGCCATGTTGCTTTTGATGCAGCCCAGGGTATGGCTGGCCTTCTGGGCTGCGAGCACATAATTGCCAGATTATGTCCAACTTACCAGTACCAGCCTGTACTAATACTGGGGATTGCCCCAACCCAGGTGCAGGACCCTGCACTTGGCCTTGTTGAACCTCATGAGGTTTACTTGAGCCCACTCCTCAAACCTGTCCAGGTCCCTCTGGATGGCATCCCTTCCCTCCAGCACATCAACTGCGCTACTCAGCTTGGTGTCATCCACAAACTTGTTGAGGGTGCACTCAATCCTGCTGTCAATATCATTGATGAAGATATGAAATAATATTGGTCCCAGTATGGACCCTTGAGGGACATGTCACACATACATCTGAACACGGTCCATTGACTTCTGCAGGGAAGGACTTCACTGGCTGGATTGCTAGCCAACGAGATAAAGGAAAAATAACCACTTCTCCTCTCTTTTTTTCTTTTTCCCCCAGTTCTGAGGGAAAGACTGATGTGACTCACAAGGGAAACTGACTGCCCTGGAGAAACACGGCAACTGATTCAACCACTGCCACTGAATACCCAAAGTCAAAAGAGAGAATTTCCCCTCAGCTAACCATCCTGTTTCAGAAGCATTAAATTACTTGCAAGGACGGCAGTTAAAATGTTTTCAGACAGGAAGAGTGATTTTCAAGCAAACAGTCCCTCCTTTAAGTTCTCTGCTCATTTTTGTCATGAATGTAGCCTCTTCTCTACTCTTTTTGCATCTCTGTCATGGAAAAGGACTAAAGTGCCACTAAAGGATATCTGAGCACGTGGTAGAGGAATGTCCGAATGCTAATAACGCAAACAACATGATGTTGTTCTTGTGGAGATCTCATACTGGATCAGTTATTCCTTGGAATAAATGAAAGCACAGTGCCTGACAGCCCAGCCCTGTGGAGGGAAGAACGGTGCTACTGGAGCCAGGCTGAGTAAAGATCCACAGGCTGTCAGCCCTTGGCATCTTACCCCACCACAGCTCTTAGGGACGGGCTCCCTTATCAGGGACCAGGCACTAGCCTTTGGGCAATACTGTAAATGCCAATAAAGATAATTTTTATTACAGCAGTACCTAGTAGTACCATTGCAGATGAAATTTATCTGTTAGAACTACAACTCCCCCCTTTCTTCTCCCAACCTCAAGGGAACAGGTTAAACCAAGCCTTAGAATCTGGTCCAGCAACACGAGCTCAGCTACTGAGAAACGCTGCTCTCTGCAGTGGGTGATGACTGCTATTTTCATAGCGCTGCTACATCTACTGAAAAACATTTCTTTTACCACAGCGCTGCTCAAATTACAGGTTTTTTTTTTCAAAATAATTTTGAACTCCTTTTTCTTCCATTTAACTTATTTATTAAAGCTTTTAAGGAAGAATGATATACAGAGAGAGTGAATTCAACCTTGGATTACTGAGCTCAAGAAAAGAAGGTATAAGAAAGTGTTTGTGATCGAAACCTAATTCTGAGAATAACTGTACAGAAATCTGCCAGAAACTCTGTAAGATGCATTAGGACTATGACATAGCCACAACATGTATCTTATCGCAGAACTGCACAGGTTGAAAGGGCCCTCTGGAGGTCTCCTATGTCCAGCCTGCTGGTCAAAGCAGGGCCAACTAGGCCACGATGCTCTGCACGGTGACCAGTCAAGTTCTGAATACTTCCAGGGATGGAGATCCTGCAGCCCCTCTGTGCCCCTATTCCACTGTTCAACCACTCTTATGTTTTAAAAGCTCTTCCTTGTATTACGTTGAAATTTTCCATGTGTCCGGTGCTGCTTCTGACTCTGAGGAGAGTCTGACTCCATCTTCTCTACATCATCCCATTAGGTGGTTGTGGACAGCAATAAGGTTTCTCCTGAATCATCTCCTCTCCCGTTCTCTCAGCCTCTCCTCATATGACACTTCACATAAATACTTCACCACTTACCTGCTTCAGTACCATTAAGTCTTGGTGGTCCTCCACTGGACTCACTCCAGTTTGTCAATGTCCTTTTTGCACTGGGAGACGGGGGGCCAAAAGTGGACACAGAGGTGGTTGCAAAAGGTTCCCCTGCCTCCTTCTGCTGCCAACGTACTTGTAGAAGCTTTTCTTACGGCCTTATGTCTCCTAGGTTAGCAATCTGCACCTCAGGACGAGTCACAGCCACTAAAATCAGCTCTACTTTGCAACACAGCCTGTCTTTCGGTAACTTGGGTACCTTCCCTACTATACCACATTTCATAGAATCATAGAACGGTTTGGGTTGGGAGGGAATTTTAAAGATCATCTAGTCCAACCCCCCTGCAATGAGCAGGGACATCTACCATTACACCAGGTTGCTCAGAGCCCTGTCCAACCTGACCTTCAACGTTTCCAGGGATGGGGCAGCTACCACCTCTCTGGGCAACCAATTCCAGTGTTTCAACACCCTCATTGTAAAAAGTTTCTTCTTTGTATCAGGTCTAAATCTGCCCTCTCTTAGTTTAAAGCCATCACCCCTTGTCCTGTCACCGCATGCCCTGCTAAAAAACCTGTTCCCATCTTTCTTAAAAGCCCTCTTTAAGTATCGAAAGGCCACAATCAGGTCTCCCCGCAGCCCTCTCTTCTCCAGGCTGAACAGCCCCAACTCTCTCAGCCTTTCCTCACAGCAGAGGGGTTCCAGTCCTCGGATCACTGCTGTGGCCTCCTCTGGACTCCTGCTCCAACAGGTCCACGTCCTTCTTGTGCTGAGGGCTCCACAGCTGGACGCAGGACTCCTGGGGGGGTCTCACCAGAGCGGAGCAGAGGGGCAGAATCCCCTCCCTCGCCCTGCTGCCCACTCTGCTGGGGATGCAGCCCAGGGTATGGTTGGCCTTCTGGGCTGCAAGTGCACACTGCTGGGTCATGAGCTCCAGTTCTGGGCTCCCCACTTCAAGAAAGATGAGGAGCTACTGGAGAGAGTCCAGCGGAGGGCTACGAGGATGATGAGGGGACTGGAGCATCTCTCCTATGAGGAGAGGCTGAGG
>Ga0065711_1043459_pt1 | contig 14719 bp, 9 predicted proteins | sample Hoacrofraction12_FD_59098 | JGI IMG/M metagenome (GOLD analysis project Ga0065711, IMG submission 59098) | Hoatzin crop microbial communities from Cojedes, Venezuela - Epithelial fraction 12 v2 (version 2) | ecosystem: Host-associated > Birds > Digestive system > Esophagus > Crop | place... | reverse complement strand
CCCGCCCCTCCCCGCCTCCCGAGCCAATGGCGCGCGTCTGACTTTAGCCAATCGACGCCGGCGCTGCGCTGGCCCGGCGCGTGGCGGCGCGCGGGTTGCTAGGCAGCGCGGGGCCGGCCGTGGGGCCTCCCGCGCCTCAGCGGGCCGGGCCGGGAGCTGGAGGGGCGGCGGGTCTGTCCCCTCAGTGTCCGGGGGCGGCTGGAGGGGTCCGCCAGGGGCGGGAGGTCCTGCGGCAGCTCTGGCCTCTCTCAAAGCTGCGAAACAGTCACGTCCTGGTGTCCTGAATTAATCTAATAAGGCTTTATTTGACCTTAACGTTAGTTTAGGGCAGGTGCAGTATTTGCATAATCATTCATTCAGCTCGGTGTTAATTACTGTGTCTGAAGGGCCCCACTAATGAGATAACTGCATGATGACTTCAAGAAGGGAGCGGGAGGAAAACAGGTGTGAAATTAATTAAAGTAAGAGCGTGGACTACATCAAAGCTTGCTCTGCCTACCAACATGAACTGTCTCAGCGTTTCTTTCTCATTACTCGAATTTATTACAAGCTTGTGACTGCAGTTAACGGGCAATGTATGCATCTTCTATCAGCATGCGATAAAGCCAGCAAGCTACACCTAGAAAAACAGGAGTCAAATTTCAACTTGTTTGTACAATTTTATTCGTACTTTTCTGCAGAGTTGCATGTCGTGCTTCTTCCCAAAGCAACCTGTGGGTGCGCTCTTTGGTACTATGAGATTAAACGGTTTATTGTCAACCCTTGCTGAAGGTCTGCTGTGGGAAAAGCTCTTAGGAAAGTTGAACGGTTTTGTATGTTAAGGGCATAATCCCTCGACTAAGTATAGACTCTGGAAACAGTGTTTGTTTTCAAAAAGTACTTCAGAAAATTTGATGGCTTCTGACTATGCTTGCATTCCAGTGTCTCCTCATAGCTCCTGTCTATATAGTGACTTAGCTGAGAATTAAAGATGCCTGGCATTTTTCAAGAAAAAAAATCAAGATCTTGCAGAAGCAAATTTAATGTAATTTTGTTTCTAGAAGTCTGTACCATATATTCTAAGTTTGCGAAAAGCCTTTTCATAATGAGCAGATAAAATCTAGAAGTAGGAAAACTTTATTTTAACTTGAGAAATATTTAAAATTAAATGGATCCAGTACATTTTCAGCTACTGTAACAGAGTAGATGAACATCTCTGCCAGAGATGCAACTAATCTTCAATAGTTTTTTTTAAATAGCATGGTTTATTCAGCAAGTGCCATTTTAATTCTTCCCATAACAGCTATTCAAAGTAAAAAATACTAGGTCAGTTGTATTGTTTTTTAATGCGAATCACTTTTGCTAGATTTTTGAAGCATCTGATGAAGATAACAAAGGCTATTTAAGCAGAGAGGACTTTAAAGTTGCTGTAGTAATGTCAGTTGGTTATAAACCCTCAAAGGCATGTATTTTTTCATTTGTATTTTGAAGATGCAGCTTGTATAGATGTCTCACTATTGAGAACTCTTTGTACTTACTGGTCTGCATTAATTGGAGTGGATTACTGTTGATTTGGTAAACAAATACCTATAGATTCTAAAAGTAATTATCTGGACATATTTATTTCAAAAGAAAATAATCAAGCCTCTACCTTTTCTGCTGTAGACTGTGAGGATCAGAAGAATGCATTGTATTTCATATGTGTATAAGATGTATGAAATAAGAGACTTAGCTTTCTATTGATCAATTTTTTGTTTTTATTAGTGGTACACTCCATTTCTTTACTCAGTGGTTTCAGTACATGTGAAACACTGCATGTCCTAATAATAAACATGTATTCTCAGAAATATAGCTATTTTTGGTTTCGAGTAACAGTTGGACTTTTTAGTCTTGAGTTCTCTGATACAAAGCTGTAGCTGTACAAAACTCTTAACAAAAGAAAGATTTATTAAGAGAAATTATGTGTTGCGTACTCACAGGAAGACACAAGATAAATTATGTGACTTAATGTAGTTCTGGAAGTTATGTTTCTATTCTAGTACTACAAGTGATCTCAAAAGAAGAGCACACATGCAAGATTTCAAAATAAATACATGGGTGTCTGAGTTTGTCTCTCATGGCCTGTCGATACAAGCTTGACTATACTATACAAGCTATACTATAAAGTATATTTGGCATAGAAATTATGGCTTAACAGTCATCTCTGATACATTTCATCTGTGGGTAAACATATTCTCAATGAGTTAGACTCAGATGTAAAAATAATTTAGATTTCTAAAGTGAGTCTTAACTGCTGAATCAGAGTCTGAAAATGCTCAAATACCTTTTATCTATCTTCTAGCTGTTTTTACCTTCCTGTAAAAATTGAATGTTCTTCTAGATTCCCTGAATGTTTCTTCCAGTAGGAGTACTCAAAACATGCTTAAGGCATGCAAACAAGCAGGTTCTGTGCCTAAGTCACTGATAGCTCCTTCTTGGAAAGAGAATAGAAGTGGAGGACTCCTGGGAAGACAGGAGGTGCAGGTTTAGTTATTTCTTCCTGATAACGTTCCAAGTCACACTTGCTGTGTCTCTAGGCAGTGCCGTGACCACCTGGTTGTAGACCATTTTGTCTGTGCAGCTGCACAGGACTTAATTTAAAACGTTTGTTGCAGGAGTGATTCTGTCATGTAGTGGTTTTGCTAGTTCCTTTAATGGGGCCAATTCCAGCAACTGTTGCTCTTTACCCAATGATTGCTCATTGTGAAGTACTAAAAGACCCGACAGATACTTTATGGCTTTAGCTAACATGCATTAACTATGGTTTATGGCACAGCCACACCTTTTGCTTTTGCTGATGACTAGGCCTTGTAAGTGTTCCTTTCAACATCTGGGTAGTTTTTAATCAAGTTCTGAGCAACACACCTTTCTCTGTGCACCAGGTAGGAACCATAAGCAGAACTTTCAATCCTATAAGTTGATTGTTAGGATCCAGTTCTTGAGCATGTTATTATGCATTTTACTTTGTTGTCAAAATGATTAAAATCAGAGACTATCGTAACAGCCCTTGTATGTCTTTGGAAGTCACTAGGAACAGTCCTGGCAAGGAGAGCACTTGCAAGAGCTTTCCCAAGAAATAGGGAATGGTATACATGCATTACTTAAGTTAAGGTGAAACTGTTTCCTCAACTACACTACCTACTACAATAAATTTTTTCAGTATTAATGGCAATTACGTAGCATTATCGACTGCAAACAAGCAACTGCATTTTTGGTAAATTGTTGCTGCATCTTTTTTTTTTTTTGGTCATGTTTTCATTTATTCTACAAATTAAAAGTAATTCCAGCTGTACCCACTAGATGTCATTGACGAACTCTTTACCGGAGAAGGTGGACCCTAAGAATTTGAATCACATTCCTACTCCACTTGCTTTTTTGAAATAATTTGTCGTAACAATTCTATATCATACGTTATAAAATATATTTTTGTGTGGTTATTCATCGAGATTCTGAACTTGCTACTGTTTAAAATGAAGCCTTCTGAGACAAGTAACTAGAGAAAACATGAAAATAGAAAGAGATTATCCTAATTGTTGCACTGATACTGTATGTATATTTGATATAGCAGCATATAAAAATCATCGTTTCTGGGAACTAGTAGCATTGTGGGAATCATGTTTGTGGGGCTTATACTTTTTTTTTCTCTGAAACTTTGGTTCAGTGGTCCTCTTTTCCCCAAAATTATTTCAACTGATCTAAAATGCTCTCATATTTCAACAACCATTCAGCTGGCTAACTGCACATTCAGGTGTTAAGTGTTTCGAATGAAAAGGGTACTGCAGGAATAGCAGTCATGAAAATATGTTGTTTCCCCAGCTGAAATTTCATTCCTTGTACTGCTACATTTAGGTCCAAGTAAAAACACTCTCTATACTGTGCCTAGAAGGCCAGGCCCCACAAAATGTCCAGTGTTTTCCCTGACCCAACCCCATACCTTCATATCATGACACCGGTAGGTTGGCATCTGCTGCTGAACAAGATGCCAGCAGCCGGGGACCCTGACATCCAGAGTGCAGAAGGGCGGTCTGAGCTCAGGGCTGCTTACAACTTCCAGCTGCTCTTCTGGCACATCTTCTCAAAGCTTTCTCAGAAGGACTCCCTGGTCTATATGTATTATTGGAAAAGTGTTGTAGACCAAATATAGTTTTAGGTTAACTGGTCACGGCATGTTTGGCTTGTCTGTTCTCCAGAATGGGGAATGCTTAGGATGCGCTAGAAACTGCTGACATGTTGTCTCCTCCCATGTGAGTTGTCTCAGCTGCTGTATCTATGTGCAGTCTTGTGTTCTAATAACATAAATGTGAGAGTTTGGATTCATGAGCACTTTGTTATGCTAAAAAACAGTATAAATGTAGCCCAAAGTGGACCTCTGTGCTTTCTTGGATATACACTCCCTTTCTGTTATTCACAATGTTCAAAGATCTTTTCCAGTGTTCTTTTGGTCACCTCCTAATTCAGTTCTGAAAAGTTTTTTTTTTGTTTGTTTTTGTCATGTCGTTTAGCTTTTTGCTTCTGTAGTATAATGAATTTTGGTAACACACTAATATTAGTGAGTGTTAGTTAATCTTAGTAACACGCTAATCAACATGCAAGTGTCAGTCCTGTGTTCCTCTCAGATAAAATTGTGAGGTAAGATCCTATTGAAAGACAGTAAAGGAGAGATATAGTACATAAAAGATTAGTGGGTTGGTTTCAGGATTGTTGTAGAAGCTGGATGATGCAAACAGTTCTTTTTTTTTTTTCATTTTCTTATCATTTTTTTGTTCTCTATCTTTTTATTATAAAAAGTTTTTGTTTTAGATGGATTTACCAAATGAGTTTTGATCAAACTAGGTTTCAAGAAACAGATGGTCTTCAATCTGAATATTGAAATGGAAGTTCTTTCATTGTTTAAAGGAAACAAGAAATTTGGGAGCTGATGATGCAAAAGCTAATTTTGAATATTATGGTTCCTTTGTGTGTAGTTGAACTCCAATATGTATAAAGTTCAGCATGTTTGTTGAAGCATGAGGAGTTTAAGATTTGGATATTGTTTACGCTTCTATTAGGACAACATATATGCTTAGTTTACAGGATGAAAAAGAGGTGGTTTTGTTTTAATTAGAGTATAATATTTTCTTACTTAAATGCCATAGATATACTGTTGTATCATAGATGATACTGTTGCGTAGTATGTATTATTATGAGATCAGTATTTAGTGAAATCACGTAGTATTGACAGAAAATGGAAATCATACAGGAGTTCAGATTTATCACTTCTGTAGAAAACCACTGTGGCATATCTTCTGTATACCAGTTGGAGGTGGATTCAGTAATGTCTTCTGTGAGACCACGAAATTCAGGTAATATGCAAACACCTGTCTGTTAATGATTTCTACTCCTTTTTATAAATTTAAAAAATCTGAAGCTTAGACTCTCGGAAGTTTTCAAGAACGCAATATAGATGAATGATAATGTACATAATTCTATGAGATTCAACAAGGCCAAGTGCCAGGTCTTGCTCTTCGATCACAGCAACCCCATGCAACGCTACAGGCTTGGGGAGGAGTGGCTGGAAAGCTGCCTCGTGGAAAAGGATCTTGAGGTGCTGGTTGACAGCCAACTGAACCTGAGCCAGCAGTGTGCCCAAGTGGCCAAGAAGGCCAACGGCATCCTGGCTTGTATCAGGAACAGTGTGGCCAGCAGGAGTAGGGAGGTGAATGTGCCCCTGTACGATCTGGTACACTGGTGAGGCCACACCTCCAGTACTGTGTTCAGTTTTGGGCCCCTCACTACAAGAAGGACGTTGAGGGGCTGGAGCGTGTCCAGAGAAGGGCAACGAGACTGGTGAGGGGTCTAGAGCACAAGTCTTTACGAGGAGTGGCTGAGGGAGCTGGGATTGTTTAGTCTGGAGAAAAGGAGGCTGAGGGGGGATCTTACTGCTCTCTACAACTACCTGAAAGGAGGTTGTAGTGAGGTGAGTGTTGGTGTATTCTTCCAAGTAGCAACTGATGAGAGGCAATGGCCTGAAGTTGCATCAGGGAAGGTTTAGATTGGACATTAGGAAAGATTTCTTCACTGAAAGGGTTGTGCAGCATTGGAACAGGCTGCCCAGGGAAGTGGTTGAGTCACCATCCCTGGAGGTTTTCACAAGACCTGGAGATGTGGTGCTTAGGGACATGGTTTAGTGGTGGACTTGGTTGGCAGTGTTAGGGTAAAGGTTGAACTCAATGATCTTAAGAGTCTTTTCTAACCTAAATCGTTCTATGATTCTATTCTATGATTCTATAAATGAGCTGACTATGGCTCTTACAGAGGATAGTATGATTTCGTTTAGTTTTGTAGTATTTTTAGTGCTTGTAAGTTACATTTAGCTTGAACGTATTCTTGTTTTTCAAAGTGGCATTTCTTAATAGCAATATTGTGTAGATTAGTGATAGAGAAAAATAATTAGTAATTTTAAGTGTTCTACTTGTTAAGTGGTGGAAAAGGTTCTGTCAGGTTTTTGATACTGTTCCACTGTTTACTTGGGCAAATACTGGAGTCTGACATCACAGTTCAATAAATATCTCTTTCTGTAACAACCCTTCCATTTATATAGTCCTGTTTGTTTTTTTCTTGTCCTTGACCTTATCAATTATGCCCATACATCTGTTTGTGGGGTCGTGTGGCAAGTCTTATTGGAGAAATGATTCATATAAAAAACGAAGTGGCAAAAAAAGTAGTTGATTTTGTCTATAAGTTCCCTCCTCCCTTTCGCCGCACGGCCCCACAAGTATTTGTATCAATACGTTTGAAGGACATTGCGGAGGCTGGTTCTGTTTATTCTAGCATTGATGCCAAAACCCATGCTCATTAAACCACACCCTTACTTGTAAATCTTCATGTTAGGCCACAAATACAGATTAAAGATTTTACTCAGATTTTTTTCAAGAGAACAACAACATATGAATGCCTGAACCAAAAATAGTGAACTGCCATATAAAGGTAGATCATAGATTTGTTAATACCTAATTGGCTTGGATGTATTTTTTAAGATGACTATTTTGTGTGCTGAGATAGCTTTACAGCCTGTTCTAGTAGCACATAAATTGCCAAGTTTCAAGATCAATGAATAGGCGGCACTCTATTATAGGAGTCATTCTATAAAAGGAAAATGGTGTACTATAATTTTCTGGGCTCGTATGTTACTCTGAAAGAGAAAAATGAATGGATGGAAAGCTAATACTGCTTTTTATGATTTCACTTCCATAGTTATCCAATTGAAAGGAAAGCTGTTCACGCAGGCAAGTTCACTATGTTTAGGCAACCTCTGTTATTAAAGAAATTGTGCATGTACAGAACCTAGCAGTTGAAAGCAGAAAGTCTTTGTAATCCTGGAAAATGAGACTGTAACAGTTCTTAATATATGATTTTTCAAGAAGAAATAAGTAAAGAAACACTGGAAATCCGTAGGCTTGGAGTTTAAGATTTGAAATGAGACAGCAGGTGGAGCTGAAGGAGCTGTGCTTTTGAACTGCTGCAGAAAGAAAAAGATATGAATGAATCAAAAGAAAGAGAAGTGTAGAGCTTTTGTTATGCTATTTGATAAATTCCTACAGGATGCAGTCATGTTGCCTTCTGAAGAAAATCAAATTGTTTAAATTGAGCATAAAGCATGTATTAGAAAATTGTGAGAAAAGAATATGGGTGTCTTTAAATGTTGAGCTGAAGTGGGATTTTTTAAAAAAAAAACGTGTCTGCAGAATTTTTATATGAAGATTTTTGCATGTTTTGTGGGGAGGCCGGAAGTTTTGAGGGGCAGATTTTTGCTTCTTAATTTTTATCCTTTACTTTGATTTTAGAAGAAATAGTCAATTAAGTACTTACAAGCTAGGTTTGCATTTAGATTTCTTTCAGTTCATTAGAAGGACAAGAGAAATGTACAAGTAAAGACTTTCATGTAGTATAGAGGATGAATAACCAATCCGGTTTTATGTTCAATTTTATTATGAATTTCATAGGAATGTATATCTGAGGTTCTAGACAATTTCGGAGTTCACTCACTGCTGGGAATGATGCCAGATAGATTGTTTATGCAGCATGGATCTTTATCTGTGGCATGCAAGTGCTATTGACTTAGAAAAGTCCACCTTTCTTTCCAGTGCAAAGAAACATAAGATGGCAGGTAACAAGAAGAAAAAACTAGAAGTAAATAGAAGTGTTGTACTCAAATATGGAAAAAAATGTGAGAAAAATGATATTGAAATGTTTGCATGATCATGATCTAACTTTGAAGACTATTATTTCAGGGTTTTTTGTGTTTATTTATATGATTGAAATTATGCATAGTTTTCAGACCATAGTCATTCATATTTTTAAGGAGAAAAATAAAACTGACTTTTTTTGCATGGAGATTTATTTATATTTTGCATTTTTCTAGGTCTGTTATTTGAAAAGTTTTCAAATCTCAGAAGTGCTGCACGATTATACACAAATGAAACAAGGCAAATATTTATAGCTCTTGATGTGCAAGCTAAGTTTTTTCTCCTAAATATTTGGAGTATTAATGTAATTCTAGAACAATTAAGCAGAACAGAACATCTGAAGAAAATAAAAAGAAGTCAAGGCGAGATGACCTGGATGCTGCAAAGTTAAGTAAAACAGTACTAGAGTAACAACGATCATGATGATATTACTATAAGTAAGTCAGGGTCAGTAGGCTGTGGCATTCTACACGGTAGCACTGGATTGTCTGTTGTACTATGAGCTCCTTCAGCTGTTAAAAGAAATCTCTAGTCATTCACCCTACCTACTTGCTGTTACTGCCTCTCATTATTTCTCTGTTACTCATACTCATATATCTCCACTCGCTTATTTATGCCACAGATTTTATGGATTTCTGTCTCTGGTGATGGCTATAGATCTCTCTTACTTCTCATGATAGACCAAGGAAGGGAAACCAAAGCAACAAGGATTTTTTCTCACTCTTACTGAGAAGTAGATGTGGTGATTCTTTTTCGTTCCTCCTAGACAGCAGGGGAGCTCGCATCACCAAACTGAAAAAAGGAAAACTTCATGAGGGGCCTCTGAGCTAATGAACATTCAGAAGATCCTTTGCCTTTTTCTTCCTGACCTAAGATAGGACTACGGTCCTTGAAAAGAGGTCAAGTGAAACATATGGCAGGTCAGTTGTTGGAATGATCAGATAAGCATCCACTCAGCTTTTTGCCATGAACTAGAAGTAGCTTTTGAAGTGTTATTTTTAGTGAGTTATTTCAAAGGACTTAACTGGTTTAAGCACCGTGCTTTTGTTTGTCTTGCTATCTGCTGCACGCAATCTGCAATAGCCCTGTTTGAGATGCTGTATTTTCCAGTTGGAACTGGAAGTGAATTCATAACCTAAGTGACTGATCAGTTGATATTACTTTGATATAATGTATTGAGGATCTGAAGTCTGCAGCAGGATTAAACTGAAGGAGAAATTTTTTATGACAGAAAACTTTTGAAACAATGCTCAGAGCAACTGTCAATGAAAATGATAGATTTAAAATGTAATTTTGCATATTTTAGAGTTTATATTTTCAAAGTTTTACAAATCTGAAATTTTAAATGCAAAATGTCTGCTTTTAAAATTAAAACTTAAATAAGAGAGTTGTAGATGTTGTAGGCACAGTACTTTGAAACAGGGTTCACGGTGGCAAAAAAAGAATTGTCAGTATAAAATCTTTCTTGGATGGTTCATCTACGGAATGTAGCCATCCTAAAATATTTTGCAAATACAGTAGCTTAAAGAGTGTGTAATAGTTTCAGAAATGTGAATTGATTAACTCACATGCAAACATAATTGTATTGAGTAGTTTAAAAAAACCCTTCATTTGTATTATTTTTCTCTTGCCTAATTTTCATTTAGAAGGTAGAGGATTTTTTACGTTGGAAGACTTCAAGAAAGCATTCAATTCTGTTTATTCTGAGTTATCTGAAAGATTCATAGTTGAAGCCTTCAGGTAGGATCAACAGAGAAATCCTTATTCCTGGATAGCAGGCTTTTTGTTGTATATATTTCAGTTAATTGAAATGATTACAGTCTATCAGGCAACTGAATATATAAGCTTTATGCAGCTGAATATATAAGCTTCAGCACATTACTGTTTCAGTGCCTGTAATAATAAATATAAATAGAAGAATATGTTTAAATAATGTAATAATTACTATAAATTTTATAAATAGAAATAATAAAAATAATTACTATAATTAAAACAAATATTACCAGATACAGAAAGTAGTTTGTTGCCTGTACTGTTTCTTAGGAAGTCTAAAATAATTTAGTTTTACATTTTCCTCCTGTAATCAAGAAATGTGCATTCAAGAGCTGTCTCTTGAAAAATTCAGTTAAACTGTAGAGCATATTGCGAGGCAGTAGTGATGAGATTTCTTGCAAGGTAAGATTGGCTCAGAAGTGAAAGGATAAAGTTTTGAGAGTAATTTGCAGATCATAAAAAAATTGTCTTACCTCTGCAGTTGCCAGTAAACATTATTTAAAAAGTTGCTTTGGAAAACATAGCTGTTTTTGTTTGACCTGGATAAATGCCAGGTGCCCACCAAATCCACTCTATCACTGTCCCTCCTCCTGCTTCACTGACCTTGGTGTCTGCAGAGTTGTTTCTCTCGCACAGTCTCACTCCTCTCTCTACCTTGCCGTTTCACCCCAGAGTTTTTTCCTCGCCTTTCTTAAGTATGTTGTCACAGAGGCACTACCACCGTTGCTGATTGGCTTGGCCTTGGCCAGTGGCAGGTCTGTCTTAGAGCCAGCTGGCACTGGCTTTGTCAGATGTGGGGGAAGCTTCTCGTAGCTTCTCACAGAAGCCACCCCTATAGCCCCCCTGCTACCAAAACCTTGCCATGCAAACCCATAACGTTTGCATTGCAAAGTCTAAAACTTCCTTTTTGTGATGTGAATGATTTGTTTGGAAGTAATTCAGTCATTGAGAGAAGTCCTTCACTTTTGAAAACATGGCATCAGATAGCTTGCTGACCACCATCTTTAAGAAGTGGTGTTGGATTTTGGGTTGCTTTTCTTTTTTTGCAGTTGTCTGAAGTCATGGTACAAGGCATTACAGCAGAACAGGTATTGGTATTTACATCTTTCAAGCCACTGGCATACAATAACAAAAGAAGTGTAGAGTGTCTAATGTCTTAGATGATGCTCTTGTGGTTTTATACTAAAGATGGAATATATTTTGAGGAGAGTAATTATTTTAAGAGGGTTTGAAAAGTTATGTGGTATATTTTTCTTGATGTCCAAATGATTTTGCTATTACTTTTTGGCATATTGTCGAGAAATTACTAGGAAAATGTAAGTAGAATAGCTTGAGGTATTATTCTTTTTAAATATTTTATTTTAAGGATTTCTGTGAAGGGTCTAACGTCCAATATTTCTGTCCAGTGATTAAAACATTTTTGTTGAATATTAGTGCTTTTTCAGTCAGAAAAGCCTATGTAGTTGCTGTTCATCGTGTTTTCTTTTGCATTTTTACATATGTTTTTTCATTATCTTTTTCATTTGAAAAATTGTCAAATAAATTCAGACTTAGCTTCGTATTGTAAAATAGTTCTGAAAATTTTTGGCCCATCTTTCAGTCAATGAAACTCCCCAATTTTGAATTTAAATTATAATCATGGTGAGTTTATAAATGAAGGGAAGTTCAGCCAAAAGTTATGGTATATTCTGTGTCTGATAAAGAAGACAGGTTACAATCAAGAGTAGCTCTAATGCTAGCATTACCACAGTCCAGCAACTGAAACTTGTGGTTGCATATTTATGAATGAGCTGTGGAACCTGAAGAGAAACATAGAAAGATTACTTTTTCAACAAGTTTACATGTTTCTTTGGCTACTCTTGAAAGAAATTGCACAAGAGTAATAAGTAATACAGATTTTGTTTGGACTGAACAGGCCAAATCTGCAAAGAATTCTGCAGAATTGTAATTTGAAATTAGAGTCCTTCTGAATCCTCTTTTAGGTACACACCTTCTTTGGATATTTCTTTTAACTCCTGATTTGTATGTTGAACTTCATGTAGGGAAACAGAGCTAAATCTTTTGTCCTAAACTGAGCTGTACAATTGGATTAAAACTGTATGAAAAGAAAACCAGAGGAAATATTTTGGACATAGATATTTTTCAGAAGCTTCAAAGTATTTGTGGCACAAAATCTGTATTACAATGGGTTGCTAAAACAAACACAGCATATATATTTTCATCTTTGTAAATATGTTTCTTGTTCTTCCCTCTTTTTAGTACAGAGATCAGAATTAAGTTTTGAGACTAAACATAGTTTTTAAATGACTTTTGTGTTAAGTAAAATAATTGACAATTCATATACGTGTAAGATGTTTAGCATCTGCAGCTGGGATGACTCTGACCAAGTGTGAGTTCTAAAACTATATCTATATTAGCAATTAAAACAGCACATAGGGATTAGGTCTGTAGCGCAAGAAGTCTATGCTGGGGACCCAGTGTCTGTATAGCATTCATTGAGGGAGTTAACGTGGGCTAATTCTATAATTCTAGTCTGGTCAACAGACTGAATGATCATTGGAAGTTGGAGTGCTTTGGGTGCGTGCCTGGAGTACGTCTTTCGGTTTGATTTCATCTGGAAGGAATGCTGTTTGTACACTGTGATCACTCTGTGGTGTTAACCACAATACGATCAGTGGGGAAGACTAGAAGATACAACTCAAAAGAGCATTCCAAATCTAAAGTAAAGCATAGTGACATATTGAGACAAGGGAAAAAAACCCCTTAATTGGTATGTTTCAGAGTGCTGTGAGATTGTTACATGAAAAGGGTTTTTAATGTTTATTTATAAAATTTTCACTTTGGTGGAAATGCTGTCTCCAAACCATGTCAGGTACTGGTGGGTTCCTTTACTTTGGGAGGTTGTGTGTATTATTTTCTTATACTTTAAAGGAAGTAAAATGTTACAGAATAAGCTAAGTCTGTGGTTAGTGTCTCAAGGGCTAAAAGGAAAGGGAAGTGAAGTAGGAAAAAAAGCTAAAGGCACATAAATAATACTTAGCTTCTCTACTTACCGTACAGAGCAGGGAATTGTTTTCTGCTATAGAGTATAATTCTCAACATATTCTTAAGACATAAAAATGAAAGCAAGGGTATTGTAGCTATCACAGAATCACAGAATGGTAGGGGTTGGAAGGGACCTCTGTGGGTCATCTAGTCCAACCCCCCTGCTGAAGCAGGATCACCTACAGCAGGCTGCACAGGACCTTGTCCAGGCGGGTGAAGAACACAAGGACGGAAAAATGTCAGTAATTGATTTGCATTAAGAATGAAGGATCCCACTGAAGTAATTTAACTTTCAGACCAGGTAGACTTGATCTGTAGGTCTGCAAAATGCTCATAATGTGGCATCCATGCATATTGAATTGATTTTAAAAAACTTCAGGCTTGAAAATGGAATTATTATATTTGGAATTCATGTATTTTATTAATATTAAAATAGTACAAAAATGTTTAATATAATATAGTAAGAATCTAAAGAATAATGGATTATTTTTCTAACCTACCTGTACAACAACTGTTATGCTTCAAATCTTTTTACGGCTAGAAAGGAGACACACCTGATACATAAAGCCAAAATTTATTGTTACTATATGGAAATCTTGTAGAATCATAGAATCATAGAGTCATTATGTTTGGAAAAGACCTCGAAGATCATCAAGCCCAACCGTCAACCCACCACCACCACGCCTACTTTAGCAGTCTAGTCAAAGAATTATTATCAGTACAGGTTTAATAGTTAAAAGAAGAATGAAATAAAGGATACTATGCTACAAAAGGTCCCAATGTAGTTAAATATGTTATACACCTGCTAACAACTACCTCTATTTCTCTTGTTATTGTCAGTCTTCCACTGTCCTTCTTGGTCCTGAGGTTGGCAGGTTCAAGGGAGGCATGGTAAGGTGAATAGCCATTATCCTGATTTCTTCACCAGGAAGAGTATGACATTCATATTGATGTTTTCTTCTCTCTCACTCTAGCATCCACTTTGGGTAATTTTTACATGTTTTCCAACACAGTTTACACCTTCCTCTTCCTTCATTCATCTGCAAGCCCATGATGCATCCAAATTTACTATATATAGCACATATTGCATGTTTTAGATATTTCTTCATTGCTTTGTCATCCATAAGACCATCTTTGTCCAGCTCCTGTGTCTACATTTCTTTAACCGACCATTGGTGAGTTGTTTAGTCTTGGTTCTTCAGTATTAGGCTGTGGCCTGTATGTTAACATCCCATGCCTGGCCTCCTCTGTTCTATAGGCTGTGTCTTTACATCTGAAGGCCTCTGCTGTCATGCCATGTCTGTATTTCTCTACATAATTATCTTAAAGTCATAAATATTTCATTTTACCTAGAAGAAATTATTGTTACTACTGTCTATATAAAGCTATATTTATACTGTATAAAGATAAGAAGGAACTAGGCGTAATGATGAGATGCATCCCAGAGTCCTGAGGGAACTGGCTGACGTAGTTGCCAAGCCACTCTCCATGATATTTAAAAAGTCATGGCAGTCAGGGGAAGTTCCCAGTGACTGGAAAGAGGGAAACATTGTGCCCCTTTTCAAAAAGGGTAGAAAGGAAGACCCTGGGAACTACCGACGTGTCAGCCTCACCTCTGTGCCTGGGAAGATCATGGAACAGATCCTCCTAGAAGATAT
>Ga0065711_1043458_pt1 | contig 14719 bp, 15 predicted proteins | sample Hoacrofraction12_FD_59098 | JGI IMG/M metagenome (GOLD analysis project Ga0065711, IMG submission 59098) | Hoatzin crop microbial communities from Cojedes, Venezuela - Epithelial fraction 12 v2 (version 2) | ecosystem: Host-associated > Birds > Digestive system > Esophagus > Crop | place... | reverse complement strand
GGGGGGGGGGGGGGGTGTGTGTCTGTTTGCAGCCTCCTGAACCCCCCCATCTCCGCTGAGAAGCTGCTTTTTTTGGGGGGGCAGGAAGCCGGTCCCTCTCGTCGCAGCAGCACCCTGCCAGAGCCGGGTGCGAGCCGGGGCTGCAGCCTTTGATGTGGGCTGGACGGGATGCGGATGTGTCTGCTCTCGCCAGCCACGCTCACCGAAGCGCGGAAAGGAAAACCAGCAGCAGAAAGGCTGACAGTCAGTTCTGTCGAGCAGCTTGAGCATGCCGGAGTTTTCAGTAGCGTACGATAAGCTGTTACGAGGAAGACGGTCCTTAAAAACCTTTCATACGAATAGCAAAAGCAGTACAAAGTGTGCCCCAACAACCGGCAGTCCTTCCGATGGGTAAATACAGGCAGACTGACAGCTTTTCACTTTTCAATTTCATTTATTTATTTTTGTGTACATTTTTCTTAATCTGACTGACATACCATTGCTATGAAGATGCCCTGCTCTTTGAATATTTAATCCAAGACCACTAGTTCAAGTGTGGTTATGAAAAGTCACGGCAAACATATGACTGGAAAGAGGTGGTTGGTTTTGACTTCCAGGCAGTTGTTTGAAGCATTTCATAGATGCACACAATATTCAGCAGAACACACGCACACACAGTGCTGAGTTGAACACGCGCACGCACACACGCACATCTGGAAAACGGTTACAGTGGTTGAAGTTTGAAAAAGGTGTCCTGTCCCCTTCTCTCAGCAGCAGTGATAAACCTTTGGATATCCTGAGAAACAAAATCGAAGCGTAGTAAAGAAGGTTAACTTATTCCACCAGCAGGGTTTGGGGTTTTTTCAAGTTAAATATATTCTCCCAATCTATTTTTTTCTTTTTTAATGAAGAGGGCTGAAGGAAAGGATCTGGGGCAGTCGGGGTTAAAGAATACCCGTTCAATTTTTTCACCAATATCCTTCATCCAGTACAACACAGATCCTAAAAGCATCTCATTAAAACAACAACATTAATTAAAAGCCTCTCCAACATTACACACGTGGTCCTACTGTCAGTCCCCTACTATTTATCACCTTCACAGGATGAGGAACAACTTTGAGATCAATGAAGACAACACAGGGTGAGAGAAGTGTTTCAGATGGGGTGGACGTGAAGGTGTACGGGTCGGCAGGCAGGCAACCACCGAAGCACTCGAGCACAGGGAGGACCCTGTGAACTCTGCAATATCTGACGGACTCTAGTGCGAAATTTCGCCTGGTTGCAGACAGGAACAGCAGCTCGGAGCGATGGTTCGTGGCAGCATGGGGCGGCACTGCCTCCTTGCCACTGCCTCTGCGCTGCTACAAACCCTGGCCGAAGCCCAAGGGGACCTTAACCAGCACTGACAAGAACCTGGGTGCCACCTCACAAAGAGGACAGCACCTCATTTCTTTTAAATACACCACCAGCACGTGTTCATAAGAACTGGCCAAGGCAGGGAGAGTCTTTCTCAAAGCTTGCTGTCGCTGGACCAATCCACCCGCCCCCAAAGCTGTGATTCAGAGTCTTGCGTTAGGATGTGGGCACTTTGGATTCTCACAAGGACAGTTTCCTCAAGAAGGCTAAAAAGTGAAAATCGCTCACATTGCACTGTCCTGCCCTTCCATCTAACGCTACCTTTTCCACTCCTCCCCCCGATGGGAACACCAGTGCTGTCCCCGAGGAGCCGCAGAGCCTGTGCTCCTGTGAGCTCCCCGTGCCACGCGCTCCCTCGCTGCGAGAGGGGTTGTGTGAGGTTACGGGCTGTGAAGGAGCAGCAAGCACTGCAGAGGAAACAGGCCAGCAAAGACTTAGACAACAAAAACAAACATGAAGCAATTAAAAGGATGGGAGATGCGGTCTGATGTACTTTCGCCAAGAAATAAATATTTTACATTGCCTTTTTAAAAAACATTTGCATTGTGTTTTTTTAAATCTCCAAAATGGTAGACTTACTCCTCTCACCCGTGCACAACACGTGCACGCACACACACACGCATCCATACGCACGCTCTAATGCACATACGTTTCCACCTTGGTAGAGCTATTGGATTTACTTTGAGACAAGTTTCTTGTGCATTTGGACAATTTACTTTGAGACAAGTTATTTGCAAGAAGGCAAAGTTCATGCACGGCTCTGACAGCTCCGCTTTCTCATAAATGGTATTTGAAAAGCAGAAAGCAAATGAGGGCCAAAGCTCCACTTAAAGTTCACCTCAGATGCCTGAAAAGCATTTATACCCACATCATTCTGAGGTCCCTGCTTTATGAACTTCTAATGAATTCCACATTCCACTACCCAACATTTCTTATACATAGGGGGAAGAAAAAACAAACCAGAAAACCAGTGCAAGCTGTTTGTAAAACAGATGCACCACAGCATTCTTTATCAGCAGGGCTGGGGAGGCTTTGGGAGCAGCAGAGCAGCAAGGCACCTTTGCAAAGAGGAGACGGGGAAGAAAAAGAACCAAAAGTTGGTTGGCAGCCCCCAAACCTGCTTGTCTCCTACAGGTCACACTTGTGGGATTTCACCGCAACATCTCCTACAGAGCAAGAAGTTCATTAGCTGCTCTGTCATTTCTGTAGGACTCATGTCCTCCATCCCCAGAGCAGATCTGTGGCCAGAGGGTGCCTGGGTGGCCCTCAGTCCTGCTTCGAAGCAATCCCGGCAACCCCGAGTCTCATTGGGCCGAAGACTAAAGGAAAAATCCATGTAAATTTGATACAGAAAGGCCTGGCATGAGACTTGGACAAACCGCGTTCATCACAAACCAGATTTTATTTTTCAGGTGGAAAATTATTGTTTTCTCAGAACTTCAGTGTGCTTTTGGTTAATGATGTTGTGACATAGAGCATTTTTACCAGTTCAGCTGAAACCTGATGCTGATCAATCCCCTCTTGAAGGAACAATTACAACCCAGCTGGTGCTTTTCCTATTAAAAACAGAAGAGTGAGTAGGTTTTTATTCAGAAGCCCCTCCAAGATGTTTAAAGAAAAATTGAAAAACGCAATTTTTTAAAAAAAGATTCCTTATCCCCACCCCTCATTCTGGAGCAAATCAGGTCACTAAAACAAAATCTAAATTGCTACATATAAAATTTAAAATAATAATTAGCCATCTACTGCCATTCGCCTTCCCAGCTGTTAGGAGATACTACAGTGATTCCATATGGCTCAAGGGCAGGCTGGGAGATGCCTTCAGCACACCTTGGATAGTACCAGAAATGGATAAATAATAAATAATAAGAACACGAGAAGGAATAATCAGCCTTCCATTGGTAAGGAAAAGCAGAGACTTTCACAGTTATGAAACACATGATGCCACTGTAAAAAAAAAAATCCTAAAAATGAAGTAAAATAAGGACTTGCATGACAGCAGGTTGGAAAGCCTTCTCTTTTCTAACGTGTTCGAACACAGGTGCCTTGCCTGGGCCCTCCTCAGGACCAGCAGACCACTGGGAAGCGGTTGCCTTTCCACTGTGCTCCGTTCTTTTTTATTTTTTAGCTGAAAATATATAGAAATATCCTTGTTATAAATTTCCCACCACCTCAAGAAAGAGCGGATTTCACACCATAAGACAGAAATTCTACAAATTTCATATATTTGGATGCTAAACATGGACCTTTGCCAGTAAAACTGTAATTCCTTAAAGATTTTGGGCATTTTTAGATAGGCGGGTTTTGGATTTTTTCTACAAGAAATAACAAGTTTTACTCCAACACATTTCCAGTTTGCAAGAAACTACATTTAGCAGCTTCCCCTCAATGGATTGCTATTAAAAAATAAATGCAAAATTCCAACTATTTCATATGTTGTGACTATTTCCAGCAGCCCCACTGGCACACAGATGGCTGCCACCAAGCACAACCCGCTCGATTCACGACTACGGAGGAAACAACCGGTGGCAGAGCTCTGGAAATTCACTTCATGCCTAGATTATATAGGATTGTATCACCAGATCCCAGTTTTGGTGATACTGTATTCTGAACCAGGCTTTTTTCTGCCTGAACCTGCCAGAAGGCCACCAAATGGCACGGTCCACGCTGTTAGATATTTATGACTCATGACTAAATCTGGGCTAAATGTGGACAGAGAGCTCTGCAGCTGCACCTGTATATGTGAAAATTTAATCCTGACTTAACAGCTATGACAGAGACTATAATTTATCTTTAAACACACCTTTTTGGCTCTTATGAGGCACTTAATCTACATCTCTTCACTCTGGCTGCGTAAATCAAGGACACCTGGCCCTTCCTGACTATTCACAGTATTCATCCCAAAAAAACCCCACACAGCTGGGCTGAGAGATATTGTTCCTGGACACTCTGAGACGGCTGAATGTTCTTTACTAGAGGGGGAAAAAAGGAGACGTGGCAGACCCTGACACCTCCATCACGCAGCCCCTGGGGAAACTGTATCTACCTTATGTTTTTGGAGGCCACGGGCACACTTGCTGCCAGACTGCTCCTTCCAGCCATCCGACGCTGGCCGCCTCTTACTGCAGCACTTATCTCCATCCGTCGTCTGGAACAATTTGGTTCATACCCTTGTGCGACGGGTCACGGTGTTTTGGGAAGACCATGGTCTGATCTCTTATTTTCTCAACAAGAATAATAATCTGGGGCAAAACCAGACGGCATTAGGATAAACCCTGAGCTGGCCTGAATTATTCCTGTAAGAGAAACCAAACAGAAACTTTCCTGATCGGTTCAGTAATACTTGGGGTGTGTTTACTCTTTATTTAAAAATTACACTATTTTGAGTTTCCTGGATTTAGCTGGGCCCAAAAGTGAAAGTAACATATCAAAATACCCTGAAATAAACTTCTAGGAAGGGGTTTCAGGTCTAGCTAAAACCACACAGCTTTGGAAATTGCCGAAAGACGTCTGATCTTTCCAGATTTCCATCTCTATTTCCAGAGCATTTCAGACTCTTCCAAGCTTTTCCCAGCTTATCCTCGCGGTACCTCGCAGCCGCTGGACTTTTGCCCCATCGTTTAGAGAAACCCAAGAGCCTTTCGAGGAAGGAAACACGGCCCGTCCTGCAGCCCGGCTGCCGGCAAGAGCGAGCCGCCTTGGAGCGCGGCTGCTGCAGCTCCAGAGCTGCTTCACTTCCAGGAAGAGATTTTTAATGTAATGGCAGTGAAGCATGAAAGGAGAAGCTCTCGCTTCGGCTGGATACCTGCAGGGTAGCAAGCCTCTGGCTGCAGCTTCTTGTTAAGCAGGCACTGGATAACAGACAGGCAGCTCCTTGCCCTCCCAAAGTGCTCTGCGGAGAGCTGGCTGGAGGCCCCTTTCCCTTGCCTTCGCTCTGCCCAACCGCCTAGAAAAAAGGCTGCTAGTAAAATCCCAGACAGTAAAATACAAAATGTAAAGGTGACTGAGACGTAAGGTGTCGATGGAGGCGAAGAGCTTTCTAGCAACCCAGGAGTGCACTAAAGGAGGCCATGTAATAAACATCGTGCAGCCAAAATTTTTCCCAGTAGATCGGCACTGCCGGCTGCATAGGCCCCTTAAGAATTAATTTATCCCTGTGGTCTGTGAATTAGGTATTTCCACCATTAAGCTAGCTGGAGACCACCTTAAAATGTTTACCCTCTTCCTTCTCAGCTACAGAGGCCTTTCCCATGCCTTCCCCATCGTTTAACTCCGACCCCTGAATCTCAGTGGCGAGCTCGGCAGGGAAGCAGCAAGGCACGATGCCACGCAGCAGGCAACAAGCACCAGCTCGCTTGCAGTTCTTCCCTGCAGGTTTCTTTTGCATTTTACATTTTGTTTCTCTTGCTGGCAGTGGGGATGTAACGGCAATGTGGGACTTGTGAGTGAGCCTGTTACCTACGAATCTGGGCCTGAAGGAGTACACGGCAAAAGAAAGAGGAGACCAGCTGCTCTCACCAGGCTGTGTACTCGATCGTGGCTGTGCCTGTCTCTTCCGCCCTCTCTTTGTGCTCCAGCCCTCCCCATCGACTCCAGACCTTCCTTGGCAGAGTGGACTGACACCAGCTGCCTAACAGAGGACTCATTTTGTCCCTATGTCATTAAAACTACCCTTGCAGTTTCTGCACTCTCTTTCGAGTCCTCTTATTGCTACAGCACATGAACCTTTGCGTCCAGACCACTGGCACCACCAGATCCTAGCTGTGTCTGTACACGTCTGCAAAGACATAAAAGCTGAGATTCAGCTGAGCTTTTTCTCTTTATTAACAAAATCAACTGCTTTTACAGTGAGGGGTTATGTGAAGGAGCAGCATCCTTTCAACCTGCAACACAGCTGCCTGCTGCACAGAAAGCATCTCTTCCAGCCAGGGTCCAGGAGAGCGAATCTCACCGCACTGCAGAGCTCTGGCCTGCCAGAGCATACGTCAAATTTCATATTATCCATCTGCTCCAGTAAAGGCTGAGCTGAAATATTAATTAGGCGATCTGATCCCTTCTCACCAGAAACAATCTGGATTTTATAGCTCAGCCAGAGGCCAGCGAGACAGACAAAGCTCTGTGATACATCTTTTGCTGCTGGTTAACGGCTTTCAAAGAAACAACCAACCTGGGGGGAGGACACAGACTGTAAAACACGTGGACATCTGGTCTGTTATGTCCACCCTTCATCTCTCCCATCCTCAACCCCACCTCCTAAGTGCATGTTCAGAACAGAGAGAGACTCCTCTAACATAAACAGCTATAATATGGCAATAAAGATTAATGAGTAAAACTTGCCATTTTATGTATAATCCGTGGGGATTTACAATCATTAATCTTTATTAGTGTGTAATAACTGTTTAGACATTAAGGACAGATTCTCAGCTGGACAAAACTGGCCTTATTCCAGCCAAGCCAATGGAGCAATGCCAGTTTACACCCTCCGTGACCCTAGCTCTAAATGAGACCCTTTCCCATCTGTAGGAATCGTATCACTAGCAGTGTTTCCCCAACAGCAGGGGCAGACCAGTGAAGGCAACTATTTGTCTTTCTCTGTATCTGAAAAAGAGAGCTGCATGTGTCCAGGAAGCTCAACAATAGACATGTCAATAAACATGAGGAAATTCGATGAAAAAGCAACAGCAACAAAAGGAACCCCAAGGAGCAGGGAAGTGGATGATTTTTGAGGCAAGACTACAAGATCTGGTTTGGCAGGAGCGTAACTAAGAGGGATGTAGAAATCTTTGGCATGTGAAAGAGTGAAAGCACCAAGACGGGCTCCCAGAGTTCCTCTAAGAGGAACAAGATGGAAGAGAGGAAAAAAAGAGCATCTTGGCTGGATTTTCTGAAAGAGGAGTTTGGGTTTTGTTTTTAATAAAAAAGAGGTCTATTAAACAAGGGAGCTGGTGGGAACCTTGTCTGAACTACATCAGACCAGCCACTAAAGCAAAGCTGCGTTGACCGACCAGGATTTCCTCTTCCAAAATGTCTAGGGAAGAAGGGAGCTGTGCAGGTACGTGCTTAGCTTGCAGCAGACACGGAGAAATCCCAGGTAAAGCTGCACGTGCCGGTGTCTCTGCCCTCGGCACCAGGCACTGCCCCACCGCATGGGCGAAGGGCCGGGCACCCCTTCCCACCTAGACAAGGTGCAGCCAGCACTGACCCAACAGGCACGCAGCCGCCTCCCTCTGCACCTCCGGAACAACTGGGAGCTCAACTGCGTATCTTTTTCGAGAGCTTTTTCTGAGTAGTGACCCACCAACTGCCTCCTCCATCACACAAGGGAGGCCAGCGGCCTCCAGAAATGGTGTTCCCACCTCTTTAACAAGTCAGAAATGCCTCCTTCCTCACCAGTAAACCTGACAACAGTCAGGAAAAACGCAGAAATGCAGCACATAGATATCTGCGTAAAGTTTTGTACACCTGGAAAAAATCCAGAAATACGGGCATTTCACCCACTGCGGCAGCATGAACCTGGGGGTTAAAAACAGCAAATGCCCTCCAACTCCTCTCTCAGGTCTAAGAGACCAGTGGGCTCGTGGGAACCGAGAGAACAGCTTTCCTGCCAGCGACACTTCAAGAGCTCTAGCGATGGCAAGGCCTCAGGCGTCCAGGAGGTTGCAGGAACATCAAGAGCTGTATGGTGGAGAAAAAAAGAGGATGAACACCATGCTCTGGTGGTCCCTACCATGGGGATGGGCTGTGCATCTTTCACGCAGCCTGATAACCTCTGCCCATGGTGGAGCAGAGAGGCCTTCTCTGCCTTGCAATGGCCAACTCTGCTGGAATTAATTCATATAGCTGGTCCAGGTCACAGCTCGGTGCTGAGCTCTGAGCAGCTTTTCTCTACTCTCCATTCCCTGGTTGTGTTTTTGGTTTGTTTCAGGGGTCTTCCCTTGCAGTTTAAAAATCCCAGTTCAGAACTATATCTAAGACACTGCCTACAGCCCTGTGCTGTTTGAAAACAAAAGAGCTTTTTGCAGAACAGCTTTAAGCCTTAACACCGTAGCTGTTCAGGGCCATGGCTGCTGGGAAAGGCTAAATGTCCCAGAAACCATGCCTGTCCTAGGCAACCGTGTGCTCGTGTTATAGCCAAGCAAAGTTCTGAGCACTGACCAAACGTTTTTCAGCTTCAGAGAGGTTACAAGCAAACCAAAGAGAAAAGAGTCTGACTTTCATCTTGTAGCCCAGCATGCTTTCAGAGCTTTTAAGCACACAGGAGTCCCTGGCTCTCCTCCCTGCACCAAGGCCACCAGCTCAGGCTTCTCTCTAAGAAAATCCTGGGGCAGGCCAAGCTTTGTGTCCACACATGCCATGAGGGATGCAGAGACAGACAGACAGCCCCTGCGCTTCTCTCCTGCCATAGCCACCTTCCGCAGCAGTGCTCGCTCGGATCACTGCTTTCATTCGCACTGGTCATACAGATTCACACTTACTCTGGGCTGACGGAAATGACTTTTAAAGGAACAAAGTCACGGAGAATCAGGAGGGAATTGAAGTGATTTGTTGCGTGCCCTATTGTAATGTCATTAAAACAAAGGGATTAGACGGCCCAAGCACTGCAAGAGCAAAAAGCATAAAAGCAAGCACTCAGCATGTAGTGTCGAGGCATGTAGGAATCATTTTAGAGGGTTACTAGCTGCAGACAACACTGACATTAATTTTCTATTGGAAAACGCTGGTGACATTAATATCTGCTATTAATACTGAACTTTGACAGTATCTCATAAATTCAACCTGTCAATTACAATGGCACTGAAATAAAGGTGCTCTGAGGTCAAGGAGATGTGGTGTCCAAATGAGACTTATATTCCAGGAGAAAAGCGGCAAAAACAATCTTTAACAAAAGCATCAGATCCATATGTAGGAAAACCAAAGGGTGGTTTTAAATGTCATGTTTTTCAAAGCAAGAATTGATGCTGGAACCAACTCTATAAACTGTCTGGCTGGACTTTTAGCTGCAGCTGAGGACAATCAATCAAAACAGCTCTGCGACTCTGAGAAAGCGAGAGAGAGGAAACACACACACACACACACCATGGAATATGAGAGGGCAGATTATGAGCCATGCGAGGCCTCTTAAAATTACACTGCGAAGTAAAATATCCTCGTGTTTCATCCGCAACAAAATGTAACCTGAAAGGTTCCCCTCGACACAACGCGGAAACACAGAGCTTATCGTTACCGAGGGCCGGGCAGGCTCGTGAAACATGGCTGAGGAAGGGGAACCTCTTCCATAAAGTCTGCACGACCCACGAGCTCCTCACAGCAAGGAAAGCCCTGCACCCTGGCTCCTGTGAACCCTCCTCAACCCACCCTGCTCTGCAGCTGAGGGGCACACCAACTGATAAATCCCCATGAGCAATGCTCTCCTACCTCCTTCGATGCTGGCCCCAGGGCACAGTTGCACTATCTCAGGGCTCACAGCCACGGCCACGGTCGTGGAGGTGACGGTGGCAGCCCAGGCACTGCCAGTGTCTGCATGCACCTCTACAAAGCGGTTGGCATGTCCCTAGCACAAGAGCTACCACCATTCGGGGACCGCTGCTCTGTACGTTGCCCTCGCCATCAGCCCTTCCAAGGGATCACTTCCTAAACCGATGCTGAGACGAGTCCAGAAGCCCAACCCGCACCAGCAGAGACTGGAGCCAAGAAACTGGGAGAGAAAGAGCTGGATCCCAGGCTGAATTACATCCTGCACAACTTAAATACTGCAGAGCAAGGCATGCTTCTAGTCAGGATTTGACTCTGAGAGTCTGTGTCAAAGCGATGGATGGGGAAGGGGAGCGTGCGGAGGGGCACGAGCATGCACGCACGCACACACGGGCATTCTCCTTCGCAGGGCTGGGGGAAGGAGCCACGGGCAAAGGACCTCATTGCTGAGCGAGGCAGCTATGCAGGTTTGGCTCTGTCAAACCAGCATCAATCTGGAGCCAGCGGCCTTGCTCCAGACTCACAGCAACACCCTGCAGCGCACTGTCCCCCCTTTCTCTAGACAGTAACCGTGTTACCTAAAAGCAGCGTGATCTGCCGTCTTCCCCTCATAGCCCAACAGTCCCCACGCTCCCACCCGTGGCTAGCAGCTTTTCTGTGAGGACCCGGCCAACAGCAACGACCTCCTGGTACGGGTGGGCTGTGGTTTCCCAGGCTGGAGCTCTTGCGGGGGACACCTGCAGCCCGCGCCGGAGCCCAGCGCTCCTGGCTGCCTTCAGCATCCCGACCGGAGCTGGACACAGCCCAAACCGCACGCCGGCACCGGCTCCAGGGCAGCTCGCTAGCACTCCCAAAGTCTGTGGGCAAGCACAGACGGATTGCTTTCGACGCAGTGCCAAGAGCTCTGGAAACTCACGCCGAGATAATCCCATTTTTCACAGATGTCATGCTATGTGTACTGATCTCCTTTCACCTGGAGCAAGACAGAGCAACTCCCTTTCAGGCCCAAAGCAGCTCATCCCCAGCTCCAGACATTGCAACGCTGCCGGGCTCACGGGCAGGTAGGGACCAACCACTGCAGCCTTCTCCTCATCTTTGTGCAGCTTCTCTGACAATCTATTTCCCTCTGGGGCTCTTGCCCCAGACACTATCGCAGTAATGTCTTCCCACTCCAGACCTCATCACGCGCCCGACGCAGCAGCGTGGGTCGGTGGGACGCAGGGCAGGGGCTTTGCCCAGGCGGGAAGCTGGCCAGGACACGCCAGCCGGACTCGGAGCGTGGTGTCCGGAGAAGAGGCGACCTCGCAGGACGCTGGGGCCTCCCTCCCTTACAGCGATGCTGCCTCGCACGCTGTGAAAGCAGCTCGAGTAGCTGAGCCGAGATCTTTGTTTATAAATTCTTTTTACGATGCACATTAAATATTTTCCAAAACACAGACACTTCTTCTCTTCTTTCTCTTTTCCTTTGACACCTTTTCCCCAGCAAAGCCCTAGGACTACTGCTTGCTGTGGCCTCATTTAGCATCATCATCGTCACCACACATTCATCCCCATATAAAACAGAAATCTATTCCATCAAGCACTTAACATAAATATTAAAATAATGGAAGAGACAAAATATAAATCTACATACAACTTCATGACTACCATAGCACCTATTACCATGACAAAGCAAATTCTGGTTCAGGGGGAAGGGAAGGGGGATGAGGAGAAAGTTAGGAAGAAGGGATTTCAACTGTCATTAAATATGTAAATCACTCTCTTAAATTTTTTTTTCTTTTGTTTTTGTTTTAAGGTTACCAACCTTATTAAAATTCATTTCACTAACCAGCTCGCTCTATGTCACTATGGATACCAAAGAACCCTTTTAAAAACTTCGGCAAGGCGGGGGGGGGGGCAGAATAAAAACAAAACAAAACAAAACACGGCGCCTTTCTGTTGGTGCTTTCATGACAAGTCCTGCCACGCGCCCCTCCCCTGCACCCACCAGTCCACAGAAGGGCAATTCATTTACAAGTCCAGTTCTCAGTCTCCCAGGATGAGTTTGACAAAAGAGGCGACGTCTGTCTCTTTGGATTCGTGCAGGGTGAAGAAAGGATGTTGCTGGGAAAGAAAAGAGAACAAATAGAAAAGTTTATTATTCACGATGCTGAGGACCAAACCTAAAACCTATTCAGACAATATTCAAGACAGTGAAAAAGATTTTGTCGCTAGTATCATAATATTGGGCTTTCTACGTTTTGCAGCTGAGGCAAGCTGGGGAGCCCAAGGGGTCACATCGTGAAGGCTGCAAATTTGTGCCGTCCTCTTGGATTCCCTCTAAACCCTGCCCTAGCTGGAGGGCTGAGCGGGGCTGCTCTGGAAGCAAGCGAAAGTAGTAAAAGCACTACCTCCACCTCCAGCCCGTCGTGCCCTTCAGCACACGCTGGCTCGCAGCTCTGCGGTGCCCCAGGAGGAGACGTGCTCCTCCTGAGACGGTGGTTACCCACCCCACTGCGTGCCAGCTCCAACGGGAGCAAGGAGAACCTTGCAGGAAGGCTGACTGCAGTGGGTTTTCCCTCAGCTTCCTGCTTTATCTGTGTATTTACCCTCTGGTGACTTTTTGAGTCTCATTTCTTCCCTGCAATTGCTCATACTCGCAGCAGGAGATGGCTACTTTACCCCTAACCACCGCAAAGAGGAAAGCCATCCCGGCTGGAAAGCCATCCGCAGCTGTATGTTTAACTACTTAATCGTGACCAACATGGGAAGACATCCTGCCAGAAAATCTTGCCGACATCTCAGCACAAATGGAAAAATATGTGTGAGGAGAAAAAAACACGACCAAGTGCCCCCTGACAGCAACAGTAAAGCCCCTCTCTGCTAGCACCAGCAACTCGGTTTGCTACTGGGGGCTGATCTCAGCTGCGATCAGCCAACTTCCACCTGAAATCACCAGACTCCGTTTGTCCCTGCAGTTAATCGTATTTATTTGTGTGGAGGGTGTCAGAGAGAACCAAAAGGCAGCTGGGGCCCTGTGGGGCTCACAGGTGACCTCTGCTCTGGGCAAAACGCTGTTGGTGCTTCCCATACGCAGGCAAGTGGAGCTCGGTGTGATTCCCGACCCTCTCCTTTCAAGCCCGATTTTTAAAGACAATTTGGGGCTGCCAGGGTTTTTCAAAGCTGTCCCTCACCTCAGTCCCCGAGCGTTGGCTATTTCAATGATCACTTATGGCAGTGTCCAAGTGGAGGGAGAAGAAGAGCAATGAAAAGAGACTTTCCAAGGTGGGCTTGAGTGGAAAGTTATCCGGTGAATAAGAAGAGGCAGCTCTCAGCAGCTGGGAAGCGACCCAAAGACACACCAGCAAGGAAGAAGAAGCACAATTATGTGGGAAACAGAGCTGAAATGGGTTGAGGTGAGGATCCAGACATAATTTAAGGTCTCCCTGGGTCAGACAGTCATGGGAATCCAAGTGTCCTGAGTAACTCTCGGAGAGATGGCCCAAATGGCCTGTTATTATCCCAGTGTGATGCTCCTCCTTTCACATCCCAGCTAAGTCGCGCCCAAAGCAGAGCTACTGCAGCCTGGACGCACCCGCAAGCGTGACTTGGGCGGCAGTGGTGGCCTCCAGCCCCGTCTCCCAGTGAACCCAAGCCCTTTGCAAGGACGGAGTCTGGTTATAGCACAGACCACCCCGTGCCAGGTGGGATGTGCTCCATACAATGTGCAGACCACCGAGGAGGAGTCCTGCAGTAGTTTCACGCTCCACTTCACCTGCGGAAGTGGGTTTTAAAATGAAATTAAGCATCCGTATCAGTTTTCCTGATGCTCAAGATAGCACAGAGTCATATTTTCCATGAGAAACCTCAATTCCACAGGAAAGCAAGGGAGAAGTCTTGGTCTAAATGACAAGTCCAATCCAGTACCGCAACTTAATGCCGTAAGAGAAAGAGGAGGGAGAAAAAAAAGCCAACAAAACAGCAGCCCTCAACCACAGGACCTCACAACATTCATGTCAGCCATAAAATACCACAGCATTGAGATACTCTGGAGAGGTGATCCAAGAACCTAATTCAATAGAAATGTGTTCGCTTGCCAGTGGGTATTAATGCTGCAACAGACGGAGCTGCGCTGGTGAACCTTTTTGATAAAAGGCCATTTGGCAAACTTCAGAAATTTGCTTAAAATATATATGTATTTATTCAATAATAAAAAAAAAGAAAAAAAAAAAAGCCATAAACCTCAGGCCTCTCTTTGTCTGAAACCAGTATTTGGGCAAACTGCGTGTAAATCAGATCTAAATATAGTCTAATTCCATTACAGGGCCCAGCAAGAAATGCCACAGGAATTATTCACTGCTTACAACTCACGTTCAAAAGGTACGTGCATTTCCAGCATGTCCTGCAGCCAGAGAGCACCTTAAACCCTGGCACCTTCCCACCGCGGAGGTCCCAACACCTCTGAGCAGAGAGCACGAGGCAGCGATGAGGCTGACCCTCTCGATGGCACAACGCACGTCCCACAGGTTACGGGGCAGGAGACAGCAACGCCTGAGGAAATTCCGCAGCAGTTGCCACCCTTAACCCAGAAGATCTTGCCAGTGGCATTGGACAGGGGTGGGCACGCAGAGACAGGCAAGCATTTGGGTCAGGATCTTCAGAAATAACAAAGTTAGGTACCTTCCCGCCTTTAGAAAGCTGTGAATCAGGCGAGAGTAAAAAAGAGACTAGATGCTTATGGGAGCCAAACACTGACTTTCTACGCTCTCCCGCTTTTTGCCGGCTATTAGGTGCAGCAGGATCAACACCAGAAAGTCAGGAGAGAGGGAAGCCATGAAGCTCTGGAGCCCTAGCAGAAAAATCTCACTGCAGA
>Ga0065711_1043457_pt1 | contig 14719 bp, 10 predicted proteins | sample Hoacrofraction12_FD_59098 | JGI IMG/M metagenome (GOLD analysis project Ga0065711, IMG submission 59098) | Hoatzin crop microbial communities from Cojedes, Venezuela - Epithelial fraction 12 v2 (version 2) | ecosystem: Host-associated > Birds > Digestive system > Esophagus > Crop | place... | reverse complement strand
TGGCCCGGCGCGGTTGGAAGGGCGCCGGGCTGCGCCGGCCCCCGGCGCTGAGCTCGCCACCGGCGGCCCAGCCCCTCCGCTCCGCCGGTTTCCCGCGGGCTGTCCGCAGGCCCCGAACGAGACCGTCACGCGTGTTTCTGGACGGCTGTTACCTGTTACACCGCCGCATTGACGTGGGTTTGTTTATGGCCCAGGTCTGTTCCTGCGCTGTTAGAGCAGGGGGGCCTCCGGGCGCTCCGCGGTAGAGGAACCGCCTGTCTCCTGTAGGCTAAAATGACAGCTGTCATTGCTGAGCAAAGATCCCCGAGAGCTGGGACTGCAGGAGAAATTTGATCAGGCGGTGTTTTCTCTGCCCCGTCTTTCATCGGAGAAACGCTGCGAGCAGGTACTGGAAGGGTTGGTATGTCACACCTGCTTCCTCTGAGTGAAAGGAAATGGTTGAAAGAACCAGATGCCTGTCTTAACTGTGGTTTAAAGTTGCCTTCTGAAAAATACAAAGGGGCCAGATTCATTCATTGACATAAGCACAGCAGCAGAGGAAGCAGCAGGACTTAACGCGCACAGGGACAGCCCTAAATATTTGCCTGATTCGCATCACTGTATCTCCACGGTCAGCCTTGTTCATTTTCTTAAATACCTGTTCCACTGGGCTGCAGCAGAGGGGTGTCAGAACCGGTGGTGCCTTGCTGTCCGTGAGTCTCCACAAATGGCACCGGTCCCTGCAATCGGCTGCATTTCATGTTTGCGTGGGGATCCCTTTGCACTGGCATAGCATGTTTTGAATGGTATTCTAAAGAGAAAGGGAACAATTGTTGTTTAAATCTCTTTTCCATGGGCTGAGGCATTCATGTGTCTTTATATTGTCGGCTGCCTATCTGTCTAGATTTACTTCAGCTTTAAATTGTTCAGTGCTCTCTCTTCTGCAGTGTTCAGGTTTCCTGTAGGCATTGCATAATCAGACTTAAAGCCTCAAGTGGCTTGGAAAAGGAGGTTACGCTTTGCTGCAGGGAGACAAAATAGGAAGTGGAACCGTCAAACCCAAAAGAAGATATCTAGATACTTGTCCTCGTAGGATTTATTTGATCATGCTCCGTCACACTGGGAGAGGCTGCCCTTTACTAGCCTTCAAAAGATCACTCGGTCTTCTGCAACTACATGAATCACAAAGCTTTGTCTTACATTTAAAGAATATTACACAACCCTCAAAATCGGGAGAGTTGACAACAGCCTGTCTTGCAGCCAGCTTCCCTGTCTGGTTCCCTCCAGCCTAAAAAGATGGGGAGGGATTCCAGATTCACCTCCTCCATGCCTCCTGCCCACCTCTCCACCTCTGCCAGTCTCTGCTCTCCCAGCTTTCGTGTCCCGTTAATAACACAAAGATCACAGGCAGTGACAAAACCATCCTCCCGAAGAATAAAAGGTGATCCAACTAATCTCTGAATCTAATGCTGTCTCTATTCCAAATAAACTTCAAAAGACATTAAAAAACGTGGCACACAAATGTGGCACGCTGCCATCTGAGAACAGGAGCAGTATGCTGTCAGAGCAACAGAATGGTTTAGCGTGGAAGTTACGGATTAGTCCTGTATCCTTTACAAGTTGGAAACAGCTTCCTGACTACCTAGTCCAGAAAATGAGGCCACTTGGGTCTCCAGTGCAGACTGTGCAGTAGGATTTCTGTTTGTTGGAATTGTTTTCCTCTGGGTGTATATTATTCTGTTCCTAACTCAAATACATGTGTACACACACATACACATGCATGCGTGTTAATATTCATATTGAATTTATGACTCTATGTTTTGTCTAGTTTCTGAAATCCCTTTTTCATCTTTAGAAAACATTTTAAGTAAAAACTTGTAAGTTTCTATCTCTGTCTTTATCTGTTCTACCTCATATGTAGCTCAAGACAGTTGTGGTTTTCTTGTAGCAAGTTTAAGCAAAGGTTTGGAGTTTGAGGAAGGAGGTGTGGAGGCTCGTACTGATGAGGATCTGAAGAAGTCTGCACCTAGAACATGCCCAGGGATCTTCCACTCTTCCCGAGAGCCTTTCTGGGAACGGCAACCTGGGAAGTTTATGCTTAAAGTTTTCCTCTAGGTTACGAGCAAGTTTCACAGTGTTAAATAGTAAGTTGATACATGTAAAAAACTGAAGAACAAGCTTCCCAGAGGCATCACCATTCTTAGGCAATTAGATAAGCAGACAGTCAAAAGTGCTGCATTTCCGAGGTCTGCGGTGGCTGCGGTTCTTCCACACCTTGGAAAATCAGGCCACCTCCAGAAGTGCCAAGCTATGGATTTAAGGTATTTAAAATTAGGCTCCTCTTGGAAAAAAGTACTACTCAGATCTTACTAGCTTTATTAGTTATTGTTTCAAAGCAATTTAGATGGAAAAAGCAATGCTATAACCTTTTGTTGAACAGGGAAGTGTTGCCATGTTGTCCCTACCCTCAAAACAGAGTGCGTTTCTAAAGCACTGTCAGTTTGTTCTCAGGCAATGGCTGGAAAGGACCGTGATAAAGGAGAGCTGGGATGAGCTGTGCTTCTCCAGAGTGGCCCAGGACTTCCAGCCTGACTTCAGGACAGAAAGATCTACTTTCTGCCTAGTTCCTGGGCAGAGGCTCAGTGGCTGTGAGGAGCAGAGCTTGCTACCGGACATGTAAATAATAATCACAGATCTTTGTCCAGCGTAGCTCTGTAGAAGTGAAGATACAAGGGAGGGGAGGAGGCAGTGTAGCTTTACTTTAACCTTAATCCCCTGCTTATCTTTTTGCCTCTGCTCATGTCTACTCACCTCTGTTTATTTTACCCATTCTCTTGTTCCTGTTCCCTCAGCCCCTCATCTCTCTAACCCTCCTCGCTGTCTTATCGCAAACTGGGGCTGTCTCAAAATTCACCATCTGTCATGCTCAGTGGTACCCACTCTCAGTAATGGGTAGGAGGAGTAATGATATTTGATGTCTTTCTTGCAGCCTCAGCTCTCCAGTGCCATGTGGAAGTCATTATTATTTTTCCTTTCTGAAGCAGAGATGAAACTCCGTTGCCTTTGCAGGTAACTGCAGAGCCATCCTTGCTTTCACAGGAGCCACTTTTGGTGCAAGGTGTCTCTTTGTCAAAGTTTCAGAAAAATGCTGAGAGTGTACAGAGTGCCTCCTAAAAGCTCCAAATAACCAAGCAAACCTAGGAAATGATAAACACAGACCACTCCTTTGTTAAATATTCTTACACTTTTGAAGCCAGTTTCGTGATTTCTGGGGTGCAGGATCAGGATTTCTGACCCGTAGGAGCTGGCTGTGCTACACTCACTTCACCATGAATGTGACTCTTCTCTTTGCCATCCGTTGTGCCTTGTTGGCTCAGGGCCCAGACCGCTTAGTTTGCCTCTTGCTATTGTACGGTGAATAGCGTAGCATGCTGCTGACCTTAGCTGGGACTTTTTGATACTGGTACAGTGAAAATAATGCTTATCTAACAGAAAGAAATATGAAACTCACCATGACCAGCCCATCTGGATAGAAGTTTAGCAAAATACATTCATACAGTCTAATGCTAACATGCAAATGAGACTTCTTGCTGCAAACATCCGAAAAGCTGAAATCGAATCTGCTCCCGCAGGCAAGCGTTTGAGGGCTGGGAAAACTAGCTTTCCAGGAAGAAAATTAGAATAGTGTATTTTTGGTGCAGTTAGCCAGCCAAAGACGTTCTGAACAGAAATGCTTGCAGTTTTTAGAGCTGGCAAGCTGTGCGTCCTAGTTCAGGACTCAGCCAGTGAAGGCTCTGCTGTGGTGTCAAAGGAAGGGAGCCAACTGAAGGTTGTCATTGCATGTAATTAGATAGGAGCAGTTGCATGTGGGCTGTGCGTGGAGAATATCAAGTCTTTGAAGACTAAGCAGGATGTCTGGTTCTGCATAATGTGATGAGCTATACTAAAATCTTTTTGCATATTTTTAAAAGCCCTGAATTCAGTTGACAAAACATATTTTGGATGCCACATGTATTGCTCAGTGTGTCGTAAAAGGGAGATGGCTTCCTTTTAAAGGGCAAGGCAGGAATATCTCTACCTGTGAAATGTTTTCAAATACCTGTCAGTGTGCACAGTGCCCAGTCTATTCCAGAGATGAAGTCTTCCATTTGTCAGAAGTTATTTTGTTAAATCCCTAGGATTAAGTCCTTTAGGCAGTCTTGGAGCAGCAGCAAACGAAGAAAGGGAGACTGGGAGGGAAATTCTCTTAGAAGCAGGAAAATCTGCCTTCTCCTCTAACCTGAACTGACTAATCCTCTTTAAACTGAAACACCCCTGGCTCAGGGACAGCTATGTCGTGTTTCAGCTGGTGTATCCTTGTGCATGGGCAGGGTGGAAAGTGAAAAGACACCTTGTATCTTCCATTTATTATATTCCAGAAGCAAATAAAAAAAATAAACACTGTTTTTTCTCATTTCTAACTTGCAAGACAAACACTGGATGATTCTGACTTGAAAAAGCTACTGCAAAGTGACCCAAAGGGAGTAAATACGCTTAGACTGCTGCTCCACACGGACTAGTACCCGCTTCTATCACGGAAGGGTTACCACAGCGTAGCAAGTTGAGACTTTTAAGCAGAGGTGGAGGGTAAGGTTGAGGGGAGATCAAATTTCCTTCTCTTCCCGGTGAGCAGAACTAGAAAGTGCTGAAATCAAAGTGGTTTCCTCCAGCACGTATTTTCACCTTAACCACGCAGCGTGGACATAGCTAGATTCAACAGGTAAACTGTTTTGAACCTGAGGGTTGCTGAAAAAGAGGCACAATGTTATGAGCTTAGGATTTGTCTCTGGTTAAAAGTTAATTCCGTTTGGGAAAGAGCGTATGTTTGAACACAGTGGCTCTTCCAGAACATCTCCATATGATGAAAAGCCCTTACACTCTCAAATTGCTGGGAAATTCCAGTGGCGTCAGAGTAGATACAAAATCAGTTCAGTTGTGATAAACAGATCCAGCATAAGCGTTAGTAAATTTGAATATAATTTTACCCAAGCCCTAAATATCCCACTCCAAATCTGCCCAGAATCAACTTTCAGTATTTTTGATTAATATTGTATAAGTGCCTGAAAAAGCAGAGGACACATTTACTTTGATTTGACTGCAAATTCTCACAATGTAAGAGGCAGAAACGTGAAATCTGACTCAAATTGCTACATCCTAAAAGATCGGTAAGAAAAATACCAGGACCTTCCCTCCTTTCCGAGGGCACAGCTTACCCCTGTAAGGACAGGGTGTCCGTGAAAGCACCAGGGTCCATTAGCGATTTTTAGCTGGCTCTGATGGTCTCACATCTGAACTGGAGCCAAGACTTTCTGAAGTCAATACAAAGATTTCCGTTACTTTTGGATGCCTGGTTGCACTGTGGCAATGCAGTGACAGAACAGCGGCAGCCTGGAGCTCGTACAGTGGCACAGGCAGCAGGGATTTAGCTTTTGTGTGAGAAGTGTGCTGAGCTTGCTGTTTCCGACCTTGGTATTCCACACCGGCACCTATAGATCTGCCCGTTTCTGGAATATCCATCCTACCAGCCACATTACAAGCTGAACAACTCCACCATCCCTGCTCCTCTGCAGTCTTCCAAAGCCAGGGACCTGAGGCTTTGCAGTTTGCTTGGATCAGCAGAGCAGAATATTGACAGTGCCCTGTTATTTGCGCTTGGGAATTGTTACTTCCAGGAAAATGCATGCGCCAGAAGATGCCCACGAGATGGCAGCCTCTGCAGCAGGAAAATGGGCCCTGTTCATACCTGCAGGAAGAGACGATGGTCCTGTGCATGTGCTGCCTTCCCTCCACAGGCAAAGGAGGCCTCTGCTCTGCAGCCCCGGCCAGCACCCTCCGCGCAAGGTTTGAGCGTTCGGAGAACGCCGTGCAGATGTGCCAGCTCTCACCTGCGCCGCGGGATCTGATGGGTGAGAAGCAGGTGAGACATGCTGACGAGCATGAAAATGCCACAGGGAAATCAGACAAGCTGGGATGGTTCCGAGGTATAGCAGGAAAGTTACATCCCTGAGAACACAGCATCTGGAGAGGGGATGCAGTGAAAGAGACCTGGGAGGCAAACGGCCAAAATATTCTTGGTGCTGATTAGCAGCAGAAGAGCTCGGAGTTTGCAGTGCAATAAATATACATGAGCACAGGAGGGTGCTGCTCTTTCTCTGATTTAGCATAAAGCAGCATCTCTCTTATCTGCTCCTTGGTGCCATCAACTTACAGGCTTCAGAAGGACACATGTTCATTCACCCTGGACAAAGACCTAGGTGAGGCTAGCAACTGAATAATCCCAGATGGCTACATCTTTCTAAAGTAACGTTCCCATATAGGGCAGATTGTGCTTTTGGGTGACGACCAGCCACAGCCACCAGTCTGCTGGGTAAGCACCCAGGTCTGTCAGCTGGCAAAATGGTGTCCTAAGGACTTAATGCTGGTACAGGTGAAGGTGTGGATAATTTTAATATGTCATCCCTCACTAGCTAAGGGCATCAATCAGATGGGCTGGTGGTTTAAGGTCCTATTGCCCTTGTGCTCATTTGTTCAAGGACAAGCCAGAATTTGGCACATAATTTGCCAGAGGAGTCTACACACCAATTCCTACTAGCAATAGCTCTGTGGAAATTACCTTGCAGTTTTACATGAAGTATCATTTGCCTCTCCTTAGCAGTGTGCCAGCTGGTAGTGAGTGCACAAGGACGGGTGAGAAAGTGGAGAAGTGGCTTACGGGCATAGAGCAAATCAGGGATCGAGTGTGACAGGGAAGACTGGTTTCTTTACTTGCAACTCTCAGTTGCCCCATGTGCAGGACAAGCTTAGTACCTTTCCCCCACCAAAAAAAAGGAGAAGCCCAGAGGATGGAAATAGTGGAAGATTTCTATTTTTTAAGATAGAAATCAAAAGTCAACTCCATGGTAGAGCTGGAGGGGTGCAAGAGAAGGAGAGGTATTGTAGGGAGCCGAGGGGCTTTTAATAGAAGAAACAGAGATACTGAGATTTGCTGCTAAGCCGACTAATGCAATTGGAGCCCTGCAGAGAATGACTCAAGAGAGAGCAGCTCCTGCTCATCCACCTGCACCTGGTCCCAAACCTCAGTTACAATATGCAGAAGGAATTAATCAATGGGTCTGGTTTCCTCCTGGAATGTAAAAGCCCACAGAAAAAAAGGCTTGGCTTCTCTGATACAGTTCAATCTCCAGCTGCCAGAAGTGCTGTAACTGCACGGGGTTACCTTCTTGGCCCTTCAGCGAGTGAGGCAGCACCTAAGGCCTGTTTCTGGGCTGAGAGGGGGAGTACGTGGTTGGCAGGACCAGGTTTTTGTAGATAACAGGATGCAAATGTTATTCTTCAGGGCAATTTTTAACCCCTTTTCCCTGCCTCCTCATATTGTTCTACGTTGATGAGAAAATGCAAGACCCATTTTTCAGAAGCTGAGCAGTTTCCCTGACTCAGGATCTTTGCCTCCTCTAATGATTGCATCACTGGTAGGAAATTGGAACTGCACTATTGCAGAAATATGGGGTCTCGTTTTTCCAGCCTAGGCAGTGCGTAGGAGATGATTTGGACTGGCACCCTCCCAAGCATAATCTACTGAAATGTCATTCTGCTCCTGGGTGAAGCTTGAATTCTTCCCAACTTGTCTTCTCCTTTGGCCTGCAGCATCTGTGCGTCTTGCCCTTGCCTCTTGGCATGCAGATGCCCGAAAGAGCAGAAGAAAGTGCTCTTGTTAATGCTGGGAAAGTGAAAGTAGATGTATTTTAAATCCAAAAGGGCTGGGTTTTGCTTAGGTCCTTCTGCTTTGTTCTTGCCATCGTGCAAATGCCCACTTTTCAAACAGGCCCCCAAATGAAAGGGAGATGCTTTGGAGCAGTGCAGTGAATGTTGAAGGCCTACTGACAGGACTCCCGCTGCTGCCAATCACTCTAAACAGAGTAATTTTTAATCCTCCTCATCGGGGGCTTACAGCCCTGGATTTGGAAGTTTGGGTTTAAGGTTTTAATGATAAACTTTGCATGTGGATTTTGGCCATTCCCTTCCTCTGCCATTGGGTGTTTTTTTTATTTTTGGCAGATTTCCGAGGGTGCCAGATGAAAAGGGAACAGGAATTTGACTCAAATTCTGACAACGTGCCACAGAGCGGCTCAGTTCTGTGATGATGTTTCTACCTCTGAAACCAGCTTCTTTTCCAGCAGAGCTCACTGGCATTACGCTGACAGCACACAGGGATGTCCACACGGTCATGTTTCAGATCAGTGAGAATCAAAGCCATTGCTCAGTTAGTAATGGGAACGTTTCGAAGCTGAGTTCTTATCCGGCTTGCTAAAGAATATCGTTTTTCTGAAAGCTGTATGTCGCATGGAGGCTGTTAAATAATGAATACCAGGATGCATAGCTAAGTGTTGACACACAAAAGAAGCTGTCTTCTGAGCACCAACTTCTCTGCCTGGCAGCAACAGCAGGACACAGTTTACCTAAATTTGCTCAGCTAGTTTTTTTTTCTTTAAGTTGATAATAGCTTTTCCTTTTCTTTCATTAAATTGCTTCTGATAAGAATTTATTTTCCTAAGGGAAATAGGAAATACTTGAACATTTCTGAAGAAAATGAGGAAAAAAACCTACCATGACCTGTAACTGTGTGTTCCACTTTCTAAAGCGTTTCATTTCCACTCCTGAACTGTCATTTGACATCTAAAGGAAAGGAGCTGGCAAAACTTGATTAGACTAGGCTCAAGTCTGGGCAGCACAGCCTCCGAACCAACATTCGTCCCTAGTCCTGCAGGGTTTTAATCCCAGACATGGAAAAAATCAAAATCACTTCTTTTCCCTGTTGTGCCCACACTACGAGGGAAGAGCAGAGACTTGGCAGAGGTCAACAGAGACCCAAATGCAGCTTCTTGAACTGGCTTTGTGCAGCCCTCGCTGATTAAAAACGCTGAGGGAGCGGCTTTAACTTACATCACAGAGTTTTGTCAGCACAGATGTGGGCAAAGCGGTACCACCCTATAACCAACCTGCTCTCCCTGTTCTCTCCTAACACGCCCTCGTCTTCCTGGCTGTGCGTTGTGATTGTAGCAAAAGTGGTTCTGGCCCCTCTGGAGACTGCCCATCCCTCGCCAGGCAGATTCACTAGCCAGAATCAAAGAATTATTCAATGGTGTCCTTAAGTAGGCAGGATTTTATAGCAAACATAGAGGAATTAAGCACCAGCACAGAAGTCGGCATCTGCTTAAATACTTAGTATTCAGAGTGCAGGTAAATTTAAAGGTGCTAACTTCTTGAAGTCAAAAGGTATTCTTAATGTTCATGAAGTTCATCATGCATCAAGCACTTTGTTGTGCAGGGAGCCGAGGAAGAAAAAACTGCTTAATATTGCACAACAGGGTTTTTAGATTTGTTGGTCTCAATTCCAATTTTATTTTGTTGTTCCATAAAATCATGTGTTAGCAATAAGATTTATACTAGGCCAGTTCCTTGAAGTCTCTTGCTGCTAACTTCTTTCCTGTGGTTTGTTGTTTTGTTTTTTTTTAAGAGGTGAATTTATATACAAATGTTGCCATTTGTAAGCAACCGACATATTCAAGAACATTTCACTCTGTGGTACATTTATGCTAGAAATCTAGAAATGAGACGTTCTGAAATGCCAGAGTCCTTAGAATGCTGTCTCATCTGATTTCCTTCTAGCCTGAATATGAAAATTCAGGCTAGAAGGAAAAACAGTTACAGGCTAGAAGGAAAAACAGTCAGGCTAGAAGGAAAAACAGTTACATTTGGGTTTCAGTTATACAGTACACTGGCTAATGAATATTAAACAAGGTCTATGTACATTTCTTGGGTTTGCTTTTACAGACTCTGCTGCTACAGAGCTGTTTGTTTGGTTGGGGTTTTTTTTTTAGACAGTGCCCTTCTTGGTGCCCTCTGTTCCATTCTTTTATTGTTCCCAGGTTGTTCGGAGAGACAAGTGACAGTGTGAGACAGGAGGAGAATTAATTACATTTTGCAGGGAAATTATACAGAGTAGAAAATCAATATTTAGATGCTCCCTGGGACTGCCTAAAACTTCTCTGAAGAATAATCAGCTTGCAAGAGAGGGCTGGTAGCTGGAATTCCTCACCAATTCTGTGTGCATAAGATAAATTTAGTCTGGGACAAACACTGTGCTTTTGAGGTCTCCTTGTGAATCTGGGGAAATGGTTGGTGTGAAGAGAATGAAGGAATTAGCTAGAGAAGGTATGGAAGAAAGCCTGGCTGGCCATGTCCATCCTGGGCTCAGAAGCAAGCAGCAAGCAGCGACAGAAACAGAGGAAACCGAGCAGAGCAAAGCACAGAGGGGAGTTAGGTGCTGGGGCTCAGCACCTGATTATCCAGGTGACTCTGGACAAATGGCGATTAGCCACTGGCCTGGCAGCCCCCTGGAGTAGAGTTGTGCACTGGCAGTGTGGAAGGTAAAGCCCACAGGCAACTCAAAGGGTTCGTTTGATAAAGCAGCATGAGTCAGTGATAGGGCTGTGTTTAAGCTAAATGCCTGACTCGGAGATCAGCAAAGGCTTCCTGAAGTTGGAGCAGAGCATGGAGAAAAGTGCAAGACTCCTGTTGAGCCCTGCTATGGTGTGCTGACCCCATTGCATGTTTGACCATTTTCAATACGCTGCCTCCTCCTGGGATATTGCTACAGGTAATCCTAAAGTTGGGAGATGAAGTGTGGGGTTTAATAGCTTTGTTGGTTTGATCTGATCTGGGCAGAGTTGGTCTAGAAGTGAGAGAAGTTTAACTCTCCAGAGCAGTCAGTACTTTCTCTTCCAGAAGCATAAAAATATGCTTCAAATGTACAGAAAGCTGCTATGAGAGGTGTCAACAGCAGTTCATGACAGACTAAGTGACATCTCATGAATTCATTAACTCTCTAGGAGAAAGGACTAATCAGGCTGATAAACTTGCTGGAGGCAAAATGTAACAGGTATTAAGATAAGGGAGATTTGAGAAAGATACAACAAAGCTAGATAATAAAGTAACACAATAGCAAAAGAAGTCATCATAGCAGAGGGGATCACGGGGTAACAGAGAATGATTCCTGCTTTTCACTCATCCACGGAGATCAGTTTAATATTTGTTGGCATTTGCATCCTTAAAGTCATAAGTGTTGTATAAAAACATGTCTTTGTTTTCCTTGGGTTTGGCGGGGTTTTTTTTTTTAATGTATCCATACTTAGGAACTAGAAAAACATCCACGCACATGTGTAACATCAAGCATGGGACTCATCCCCTCTACAGCCACAGATGTCTCTCACTCTTGCAATTAAATATGTGCTAAAGTGGTCTGTTGGAGCAGAGCCCAGGACTACTGTGTGCAGGTTTCAGCTCATCGGTACAGAAGTGGTGCTAACAAGCAGATCTAGAATTGCAGACCTGTCAGTTTAGCTTCAGTTCCTGGAAAAACACTGGAACAAATAACCAAACAAATTATTCTTGAGCACCTAGAAGAAAACAAGGGGATGAGTAACAGGCAGTGTGGATTTTTTTTTTTTTTTTGAGATGCAAGAGATTCAGATCAATCTAATTTCCCACTAAAATAGGGGAAAACCCTGAGATGGGTTTGAATTTTGCAGCTGTTTCACATGCACTTTTATGAGGATGGCATGGATGAAAATACCTGGGTTGGAAAACTGATAGAAGGATGTTTTTGAGGGAGGTACAAGGGGAGCTGTTTTGTGTGCATGTCTTTTTGTTTCCGTATGTGATCTGGCTGATGGAAGAGAGAGTATGCAGTTTAAGTTTGCAGCTGACATCACGTTGGAAAAGGCTGTGACCACACTGGGCAGGATTAGAATTCAATATGATCCGCAAGCTAGAGATGTGGTACAAAACCAAAATCAGCTTGCCATTCAGCTGGGACAGTGCATTGTCCCTCTGCTGAATATAGATTTACGTATGGCAATAAACTCTTATTATAGGTTATTATACACTTATAACAGCTTGGGGAACAACAACTACATGTGTAGTTGATTTATCAATAAGGATGAAAGATTCTGATGGCTCACAAGCTGATCATGAATAAACAATGCCATTCTGTTGCAGAAAAGGCACAACAAATGTGTAAGCACGACTGTTGCCACCATGGCAAGTGCCATAATCCCTGCAGTCAGATCTGTGCCAGCAAGCAGGAGAGCAGCGCTCGCCTTTGGCCAGCGTACTTCAAGGCAGAGCTGGACAGCAGTTGAGTATGAAAAGGAAAGCAGTAAGACTGGTCAAGGGTATAGAAGACTTGATCTGCCAGGGAAGGTTGAGGGGATTTAATCCTCATGAGGAGGAAACTGAGGGGGAGACTAAGTCTCTTCCAAAACATTGTCAGCTGCTGCAAAAGAAAAAGGGAGTAATTTGGTCTTCCTGATCCTGGCAGTGAAGACAAGAAGCTGTGGGCTAAACTGCTTCAAGGGAAAATCAGAACACTTTCTTTTTAGTAATTAATCTGATGATAGTAAGGGAGCGTGGAGGACTGGAGAGGTGAGTCTCTGTCACTTTGAAAGTAAGCTAGACCTCTGTCAGGAATGACTTCAGCAAGTCCTCCCCTACACAGGGGGACAGAATAAACGACCTTTGGAAATCCCTTCTAGACCTCTGGTTCTACTAGGGCTAATTTACACTACCATCATAAATCCAGGTCAATTTAACTAAGTTAGTGTCAGTAATCTTGTATTGATGGAAAGAGAATCTTGTCTTCTCAGCAATACCGCTGTAGATATCCAGAGGTTTTCCACTTTGGGACGAAGATGTATTAAATGTGTAAGCGCAGGGAGTAACAGGGTAGGAGAGTGCGCAAAGGAACTAGTAAATCACAAGGTCTAACCTGAAACTCACTGGCTGATTAGTGTGTTAACTGAAAGTTGTTGATTTCATCCCGCTTTGCATCAGTCCCTAAATGTTTGTGGTTTCAGAGGCTGATAGAGAGCAGTAACGCAGATTAGGCTTCTTGCAGCTCTCCGAACAGCAGAAGAAGACAGCATTATATACTGCAGACAAGCTAACTATATAGATATTTTCAGCATTTAATGGTCCACTGAATGCTACTAGTGTTGCTAGCATTTTGGCTCTTCTTTCCTTTCATCAACAGCTCTTCACAGAGTCTGCTTAACGTTTTGCATCTTTTATTTTCTTATTTTTTTCCCTCTAGTTAATTTCTGGATCCTCAAGCTTCCTTTTTCTTTTTACTCAAAGGTAATTTCTTCCTTTTGGCTGTCTGCACATAACAACTCCATTAAATGTGCAAGTAGGAAACCAGCACGTGATGTTTCACTTCACGTGTGATACTGTGATCATTTTGATTGTGTTCTTGTTGAAAGCTCCATTCCTGTTATCTGCAGGAATCAGGAATTCTTTTCATCTAGCGACTTGTTTATTTTTAAGAAAAGATATTAAAATCTACCAGGACATTTTAAGTCAACTACTTCTTGCTTCATTCCATTATTTATTTATCATAGAGCACTTAGTCTTTCAACTACGAAAATGCATTCTCACATTCAAAAAGAGGAGCACCACAACTGTGGAAGAACAAGGATAACTGACTTTATGCTCAACCTCTGGACTTGCTTTATGGACAAATTCCCAAGAGAGCCGTTCCCTTGAATGCTTCTCATTAGGAGAACTAACTAATCGATGGAATAACCCCCATCTGATGGGCTTGACCTCACTTTCCTAAATCCAAACTCAGCTGGACTCTTGAAAAGGTTCTGGTCTACATGTAAGCCTTGGTGGAGATGTTAAGAGTTAAATATTGTGAAATAAGTCAGCCGAGCTACCCAAAACTTGTCCAGCACATAAATGGTTCCCAGGACACCAGAGACTTCTCTTTTCCCTGCGGCACACGCTGTGAGGCTCCTATCGCTTTAACGGTGCTGCCTATACAGGGGGGCAGGTTCTTGCATGGACTGGAAAAGGGGCAAAGGAGTTGGAGACCTCTGCTCCTAACACAAAGATTCAGCCACAACAGTGGGTGTTTAAGGCTTTGATCAGTGTTTGAGGTTTGTTGCTCTGGTGTGGCCCTAGGCAGGACGGGGTTGTTCTTATGCAAATTCTAGTTAGAAGCATGTAACTTTTTCTATATTGCTGAATTATCGGTATTTACGTCTGTTTGAATAGGTTTGTGTGGTGATAACCTTGAGGCTCCAATAGGAAATGGTATTTCAGGCTTTGCCTTGGCTGTGAGTTGACCTATGATACTGTGCAGTGCAAATTGCATCCAGGTGGCACAGTGGAAAGTTGTGGGTTGCTTCTTCTTAAAGAAAAAGGCCAACAAACCCCACCACCCACCCAAAAGACATGTTTCTTGCTGTTGTATTTTTTTCATGCTTCTCAGACCTGATAAAACAGCATTGCCCATAGTTTGTTTGGGGTTTTTTTTTTGCTATATTTTTGTCCCTAGGAAATGACAAAATAAATTAGACACATTATAGCAAACTAATCTTGCGACTACGTGTTTCAGAGTTGCTGTGTTCTGGAACACAGTATCTGGGCTCCTTGGACAGCTGCTGCCTGTGGCGTTTGCTGTTACAGAGATGTATGTCTGCTCACAGACTAGCATCTATAAATGGCACAACTTCCCTGTTGCGAGGTCGCGGGGACAGGCTTTGGATGGGGGAAAGTGCCCTCGCGCCTCGAGCTCCGCAATGGAGAGGGGAGGGCTGTTCTGCAGGGAGATCGGCCTTTAGTAGATTGATTTCCCTCC
>Ga0065711_1009477_pt1 | contig 14719 bp, 10 predicted proteins | sample Hoacrofraction12_FD_59098 | JGI IMG/M metagenome (GOLD analysis project Ga0065711, IMG submission 59098) | Hoatzin crop microbial communities from Cojedes, Venezuela - Epithelial fraction 12 v2 (version 2) | ecosystem: Host-associated > Birds > Digestive system > Esophagus > Crop | place... | reverse complement strand
CAGCCAGGGCACACTGCTGGCTCATGGTTAACCTGTCGTCCACCAGGACACCCAGGTCCCTCTCCGCAGAGCTGCTCTCCAGCGGGTCCACCCCAAGCCTGTACTGGTGCCTGGGGTTGTTCCTCCCCAGGTGCGGGACCCTGCATTTGCCTTTGTTGAACCTCATCAGGTTCCTCTCTGCCCAACTTTCCAGCCTATCCAGGTCACGCTGAGCACACCTCCCCAGGCATCACTGCCAGGTTTTGTGAAGTCTTTTGGATTTGTTACATTGCAGTTAAGGCTGGATTTTCTTTCTATTCAGGCTGTATGCATGCTCACGATTGCCTCCTCGCAAGGCAAGGCTTCTCTTCTGATCTAGCCTTGATTTGTTTTGTCGGGATCCAGCCTTGATTTGTTTTGTCAGACAACGGTTAGGCTGATGCTCCTGTTCACATTGGCATGATTTGCTCAGCCCTGGCCAAAGAATAGTTCTGCTTTTGTCTGACAGTCGTTAGCAACAGATGAATTTTGCTATTTGGCATGAAAAAAAACTACTCGAGCAATCTTTTGCCAGCTCCCCCAGGGATGTTTGTGTTCACATCAAGGCAATACAGATCCAAGCAAATAACGCTGTGTCTAGCCCTCCTTTGCTGCGTCCAGCGTCGCTGTGTCCACATGGTGGCAGACGACATTTACGCGCTCTGTGTAACCTGCTAGAGATGTTCATCAGCCAACGCTGCTCTCGCAGGAATGGGGCTTTTTGTTGCAATTGCTTGTCTAATGCACGAGGTAAGTAATGCTTGCAGAAACACAGGAGAAAAGCAAAATACGTCTTGACATGTTTTTGTTGCCATCGAACTGATATCTTTCTAATAGCTGCATGGAATAGAAGTTGAATGCTTATGTACTAGTGCCATATGTAAGAAACTGAACTGAATTTCAGCTCTTCAACGTGAAATGAGGCAAGATGTCCAGTTCCTGGCTCTGTTGACTATCTAACATGTGAGAAAATCAACTTTATAACCAACTATTAAACTTTTCCATGGGAAGTTGAACGGCAGAAATGTTAGGACTAGAAATTTGTTTTGGCAATAAACACTACGGAGCAGAAGTGTCTTTAAGAGTTCCATGGGTATCGGTGTGGATGCAGTGGTTATGACCCTTTGAGTGCAGGGTACTGTGACTTGCACACTGCATCTTTTATGAGGCCCCTAAACTAAGATCATAAAACGTACAGTTCAGAAAGAATGCACTGTCTGAATTTGTGGCCAATTTAACTGCACGAGGAAAAGTGTTCTTGAAAGAGCACAGGTTGAAGCCAGAGCCGAGTCCTCGTCTTGTAAAGTGCCAAGCATTCATTTTAATGTTAAGAGGAAGGGACTGCACCTGAAAAACCACAAAGTGCCTTCTCCAGCTGCGTGGAGCTGAACGCTTTCAGGAGAGGTTTCATTCCTGAAAGGCTCCTGGGGTAGCAATGACCTGATACCTAGCCAGATCATTTAGAATTGGGGAATTTACATATGCTTTTTGCAAAGTTGTTGGAAGGCTTTCTTTTTTTCCTTTCCTATCGCCCATGCCAAGATAAAATAGGTTGAAATGAGACTGGATTAGCTGTAACAACAGTCGCCCTTTCATTCGGATGAAAGCCTGCCTCTCCTTGCCTGTAGGCAGTCTGTACGGACCAGCAAGGACCAGCAAAGGCGGATGTGAACTTGGGGAGGAGCAGATCTTGGCTCTCTGGCCCGCACCGATCACCACACCTGCAGCTTGAGCCCAGGCTGGAGGCTGCACCGCTCACAGAATCACAGAATGGCAGGGGTTGGAAGAGACTTCTGTGGGTCATCTAGTCCAACCCTCCTGCCGAAGCAGGGTCACCTACAGTAGGCTGTAGAGGACCTTGTCCAGGCGGGTCTTGAATATCTCCAGAGAAAGAGACTCCACAGTCTCCCTGGGCAGCCTGGGCCAGTGCTCCGTCACCCTCAGAGGGAAGAAATTCTTCCTCATATTCAGACGGAACTTCCTCTGCTTCAGTGAGATGATCCAGGTGGCTAACAGAAACTGTATTAAACCTTCTGGGAGCAGACTTCATTTGGTATTCAGGCTGTACTCCACAACGCTTATCCTGGCTGTATCTCCAGCCCCAACGTAAGATTTGTCACACCTTTGTCATAAAGGTATCTGGGAGTGATAACTGAATTTCAAAGCACACTCTAATGTACTCGTACATTCATAGCTCCTCTTCTTCTCTCTTTAACGTAAAAATGTGAGAAGTAGGATGCTGCTTGGAATCATTTGCAATGAGTGTATGGACTATGAGTTGAAGAAATAAAAAGTGTATATACCAGTAACCACATTTACAGTTGATACTCAGGTTCATCAGTTGTATCTTTTGCCTCTCCCTCACTACTCGTAGATACCTGTAGTTAAAGGAAATTCGAATGACATGGCACAAACCAACCATTCTGTCTTGCAACAGGCAGCACAGGACAAGTGCGTACGCATACACTAGTTTGTATCAGGGCAGAAGTAAGCTCAGTTTGGTGACTGACCGCTGGGCGGGGAACTCACGCCTGCTGTATTAAGCTGTATTAAACTGTATTAACCTGCTCCATGCTCTGCTGAATGTATTTTGCAAAAGTTGTGTTACGCTTTCCTCGTGCTTCCTGGAGAGTCGCAGGAAAACATTTTTAGTTATCAGGGATGAATGAAAGCATGTCAGAGCACAAAGTTTCTTTCAAAGAGTAATTGTTCTACATATACAAATTACTCCACTGGAGGAAAAATCCAGTGCAAATAACATTCCCTTAATAGGGAGTTTAATGAGCGTTTTAAAAAAACCCCAACTCTTAAGCTTTATTAATGTCATTTACCCAATGTTGTTAATTAAAAAAAAAAAACCACAACCTGAGACTGGTATGTTAATCCTTTACAGGTTTTTCCACCCACCACATCAAATACCGTGTTTTCCTATCAGACTGCACCAGTTACAGCACCTTCACAATCTTTTATTAATAAAACACCAAACACTAACGTTCACACTGGTGGTAATCAGATTCCCTCTGTGCAGAATGGACCTGCTACTCCTAAGAAGGTAAGATTAGCCCAACAGTGTTTCATAAAGTTCAGGTTTATATTATTCTTCTTAAGTAGCATGGGACTATGTACATACTGCAGTTCACTCAAGGAGGAAGAATGTTTTGTAGATTTTAATACTGCATGTATGTATGTATGTGTGAGAAAGGGAAGAAGCAACTCCTGTCCCTCTGATTGCCTATGCTATCGTTATTTGTATATATGTAGATTGGTACAGCAAAATAGGATAATCTGTAAAACTTGGTAAGTCTTGAATTCACTAAAGCGTATTGTTTAGTCATCGTTTTGTTATTTCACGCAGCCTGGCTCTCCATCTCAAGCACAGCCTTATATTGTTCAACGGTCCCTCTTCAACAACACGGTATCCAAGACAAAAGATCCTCCTCGTTATGAAGAGGCCATAAAACAGACCCGCAATATTCAGACATCGCACCGTGAGGTAGTTATTTTTCTCCTGTTTAATCTATTAAAAATGTGGGGGTTTTTTTCTTCAGAATTATCAAAGCCATTTCTTATCATAGTTTTTTTTGTTTGGTGCTGAGATTCTCTAACATACCCTGTTAATGTTTTCATAACTGTGTTTAACTGCAGGACTCATGTTTCATCATTCTTTTTATTACAGTAGCAGACGTGAAAATCAGGTCATAATGTACCCAGTTGGTGATACATATAATTAGGATAATGCTGCTCTTGCTACTTAACAATAGCTAGCCTTCAGCTGACTTGTTTCAAGGGTGTATGACATCCAAACTTCAGATGTAAAAGAGAGAAAATACATTTTCCAGCGTGAGTAGACTTGAGGAGAATGTGTGTGAGAGTGTTTATACACACTTAGGCAGAGACACACAGCATAGGTGCTTACTTGAAAAGAGTACCTTTAGTGAGCTTGGTGAACAGTCCTGCGGAGTCCCCGTCAGTTTGCCACGGTACCCTTTGTGTTGGAGGAAGACTGCAAACAAAACTACTGAACATCCCTAACCTCACGCCTTTCAGAACTATCCCAAAAGATAAAACCTTGTAGCGACTTGCTGTTGGTGGCTGGTGTTGTGATGGCAGACACTCTGGCAGAAGTGTGGGTATCCAACGCCATTTCACGTGTTCTTGGCATGTGTGAGGCGTCCTCACAGTGGAGGCACCCAGGTCTTCTTCCATGAGTCCATCGCTACCAGTCAGTGACGTGCCTCCCCACTGGCTGCCTTCCAGAGCTAGACCTCCTGACAACAGATCACTTCGCATCGCCGGACTATGACCAGTGGTTTAAAACCCTGGTTTAGTTTTGAGGCCATCGTAAAAGTCTCCCCTTTTCCTGGGCCATTTTTGAAAGAATGGGTTTGTGGGGGGTTTGTTACCTTTTGCTTAAGGTTCAGGTATTCAGGAGATGGCTGTTAGAAGGAAACAGATAAACAGCCAATGAAAGCTTCCCCCCCACTTTAAAAAATAAAAGAATGTGAATCTACAAATTAAAAAAAAAAAAACAAACCCCCACACCTAACGAAATGCATCTGACACGATGGCTGTTTGCAGGATATCTCTGAGGGAAAGCAGTTCGGGGTGCACCCCCAAAGCCCTGCAGTTGTTCCAGACACGTACCCCAGTACAAAGCAGGGTCAGTAGTCCTCCTCCTTAGCCCTAGCTTTCGGCACCTCTCTTCTAGGTGGCCTTCAGGAAATTGTTCTCTTACTTTTCAGATTTTTTTCCCTATTCCTTTGTACTGAAACAAGCCGCGGGGATTACAGGTGTCTCTCCAAACTCTCTCTCTGTTTTCTAGATTGACAGTTCCATACGAAGAACTTTAGTCATGATCATAGGTTAGTGCTTACGTACTACTGAGAGAAGCTAGGATTGATCAGCTTAGGAGAAAATACTACACGGGAAGAATAACCCTCTTCTCATGCACTACAGGTTTCCAGTGCGCACAGCCAGCAGATGGATGATCTTTTTGATATCCTCATCAAGAGCGGAGGTAAGCTAATTGACATCTGTGTGATGTAGAGATTTAAGACCTGATAATAAAAAGTCAGCGCTATGATGAAAGGAAAGAATTCTTCCAGGGAGAGGAGGCAGAAGCTATCCAGCCTGGGTAAAACTAGTATTTCTGAAAGTTTGCAATAATTTTCTGTTAAAGAAAACATCTACCAAAACGCACAGTCAGCCTGCTGTGGAACTTCTCTGCTTGTAAATCAGCCCAGATCCACACAGCGTTCACACGATTAAACAAACACCTTAGGTTAGCACGGACGTATTTTATCAAAATTGGAAAAGTTGAGCAAGTACATATAATGTATATTGAAATTATACCAAAAAATAGAGTAAGGTAAGAGGTAAAGCATGTTGATACTAAAACTTCATTAAATATAACCACGTATTATCAACTCTGAACATCAAAGAGACATTACTGGAAAAAGTATGTATGAACTACATGAAGACGTTAATGAATAACAGCTTTCTCTGTCAGTTACAATAAGGGAGCTATCCGAACGGAACTGAAATACACACGCAGAGTAGCTTTGCAGTGCAAGGAGGAGGCTTTCAGGCATAATTAGGCTTTGCAGACTATGAAACCGTTACAATACTGGGAAATGTTCTGGTGCCAAGCAATTCAGTTAGCTGTTAGTACTGCTGCCATAGAGGGACCTTGACAGCAGTGCATGCCAGGACATAAGTGACTGACTGTAGGCTGCTGGAACATTTTAGCCATATGCTAAACACCAAAGTATTTTCTCTTTTTCGAAGCCAATTGCAAAGTCAGGAGTAGAACATGGAGTAGACAGTGACATACCAAGATAAGTGACCTGTGGCAGCACACCACAATAAGTTACGGCAGTCAAAATGCAAGCATGCAAAGCAAAAGAAAGCAGGCAGAAGCAGAAGCACTTTATTTGGTATCCATAACATTTTTATATTCCCTTGTCCCCCACCCCCAGAATCTCATTGGTGAGGGTCTCTTGGCAAGCGGTTCCTTTGCTCTTCTGATTGATCATCTTGCGTCATTCACCCAACCTTCACGCTTGGCTAGGAGTTGGGGTTTCACATCCTGTTTCTTTGTTCCTTTCCTCCTGTTCTTCAACCACAGCTGCACAATATTTTTTGCCCAAGGATATAGCTGAAATTCATCAAGATCATCAAGGCCGCCGGCGGCCCATCCGACTCCCACAGTGAACAACTCAAGCTAAATTAAAAAATGCTTTCAGTGCTTTTATTAAAAGACTGCATGGGTAGTTCAAAGAAGTTCTACCTCTGGAACAGAGGATGTAGGAAACATTGTGTGCTTGCTTAAATATTTGAGTGTTATGTTACTAAACCTATTTGATCTTAAAGGTAAGAACTGCTCCATATTTGTAAAGTTGCCATAAAAAAGCAAACGTTTCCTGATCCTTATTAAAAAAGTGAAGTAGAGCATTCAGGGCTTTTGCGCTTCCATGAGCAAGTTCTGCAGTGAAAGAGGTTTGGTTTACTGATGTACTTCAAGAGACGGAGAGGGTCCATCCAGTAATGCTTTGCTTTTACTAAGCAATCATAGAATCACAGAATGGGTTGGGTTGGAAGGGACCTCAGAGATCACCTGGTTCCAGCCCCCCTGCCGTGAGCAGGGACATCTTCCACCAGCCCAGGTTGCTCAGTCCTTTTAAGAGATGCTTTTACAGGTTTTAAGGATGTGATTTTTTGCTTGGAAAACTGGTGCAAAATCTGTTGTCAGGTACGTTTTTGCTGACAGAAACATCACCTGCGCTAGAGGATTTGTTTGCATATTCTGGCCTGTCTCATCTTGGTTTTGGACTCCATTCGCTTGTAAGAATGAATTTGAACCTCCTTTGCTTTATTTCCTTTTCTTGTTACTGCCAGTATCTGACCTGGAGCTTCTTGACAGAGAGTGGTTTTAGATCTAGATTCAGGACTGAATGCATCCTAATGACATCAGCTGATCTCTTAGACTCGAATTCATCAAGGTGGACACAGTACTAAACAGGGATGGAACTGAAAATTGTATTGGGTACTCCTCTCTAAATGAGGAAATGTGTTGGTTCCATAATTAATCTAATTAGTTGGAAGAACTGTAAATGTGGTGGTAAAGCTAACATCTAGAAAATTGTTCTTTTCATCAGTATAAATGTTCTAATTAGCTGAAGTATTACTGAAAGCAGAACTCTGGAACTTGCTTGAAGTACTTTGTTGTTCATAGAGCAGCTGACGTAGTCCGATGTACGCAGTGTTTGAGTTAGAACAGCAAAAGGACGCTTTCTCCACTGAGTTCACTGTGGGTACATCCCAAAGTGGGCAAAAAGGGGCTGGAAGTTGTGAGCTTGGGGACATATGTCATTATCTTTTATGAATTCAACAGTGTGGGTTTTTTATTACAGAGATTTCCCTTCCGATAAAGGAGGAACCTTCTCCCATTTCCAAAATGAGACCGGTGACCGCCAACATCACTACAATGCCAGTGAACACAGTGGTATCCCGCCCACCTCCACAAATCCAAATGGCCCCTCCTCCTGTCTCCATAGAACCAACCACCAGCTTGTCCCTAAGTTTGGAAAACCAACTTGAAGCCCTCTTGGATGGAACTTTACCGTCAGGTAATGAAATTCCTCAACTGACAAGCAGTAATGAGGACAGAGAGTCATTTTCTTTAATTGAAGACCTCCAGAATGATCTGCTTAATCACTCCAGCATTTTAGATCACTCTCATTCACCCATGGAAACGTCCGACCCACAGTTTACCACTAATAATTCTTGTCTGTCTCTTGACCTTCCCGACACAACTCTGGACAATATGGAATGGCTAGACATTACAATGCCCAGCTCCTCTTCTGGACTCACTCCTCTCAGCTCTGCTGCGCCCAGCGTGTTTTCCACTGACTTCCTAGACCCACAAGATCTGCAGTTGCACTGGGATTGAGCCGTAGCCAATGCGAACGCGACCTGCAAGTCTCTGTATGGCAGAGGTCCATTATTCCACCATTCTGATTGCATTTAAGGTAAATCAAGACAGCAATGTTTGGAAGAGCAAACGCTTGAAGCTAATTCCTTATTGATTCTCAAGTTTACAGCAGTGAATTACTTTGTGCTCCTGTCAGTAATGCCAATCAGGGCCCTCTGAAAGCTGTATTCCACAAGTCAGGAAAGGATGATTGTACTTACCCGTTACAAGTACCCCGAGGTAAATGCATCACAAATGTGTAAGAAAGAAGTTAACGTCTCTGACTTTGTAATGCTCAAGTTAGCAACACAACGTGGCTAAGCTTAGAGCAGCAGAGGTGAGATTTCGACTGTCTGTATTGACACAGTGAGCAGATGTGTGGGGGAGGGGGAGGTATCGCTGCACTTCGTTGTTCCTGTGGACAGCCTGAGCCAGGTTCAGAATGAATTGGGAGGGCAAAGGCGAGTAGAAGCACTGGCTGGTTCAGTGAAGTTTCATGTATCTAGTCTCTGAATTTGTTCAAGTTGTTTTTATATTTTGGTTATGTGGTTTTTAAAACTCTTCCCCCATTCTTTAATCATGAGGGAAGAATTTAACTGCATCCAAAGGGATATGAAGTGTAACTGCAAGAAATCCACTGTAGCTCCGCCAGGTAATATTGAGAACACTGAATTTTCTACAGCAATGCTCTGGATTTAATAGCTAGGTTTTAATGTGTATATCAGACAGTTATTTGTATACTCAATTTTAACTTTGTATAGCTTATTTTTGTGAACAGAGGGGAACAGGAGTCTTCAAACAAGAGATTACTACAATGGAAATAATAAATACCCTGATTTACTCTGTGTTTGAGGATATTTGTTAGATCATGGAATCCAGTATCTCAGCACATTAGGACAGTTTGGTTATGCTGTTGTGCACTAGGCTCCTGTAAGCATCTATGCAAGAACAGTCCCTGTGCCCTCAGTAAGGGACGTTTGCAGGCACAGACCGAGTTGCGGGGGACAGTACTGACAGGACAACCATCATTTCTTCAGGAGTACTTTATCTGTTGAACAGCCTTGTCTACCACTACGTAACATCAGGGCAGCTGAACAGAGAAGCTTCTCAGTGAGAATCCTGAACAGCAGTATCAGGATGTACTGTTTTGTGATGAGAAGGCGTACTTCATACCTGAAACAGATAACAGCAAAAATTCAAGCTCTTACCTTGCACTGCAGCACATGATAATACTATTTTTTTAATTCCCTTAGTCTTTTTTTTCAGAGTCTATTATGAAAGCAGTTGGAAAAACAAACAAAAAAATGCAAATATAAATAAAATACTTTGAAATTCTATGGTTGTCTCTCAGGTAATAGCTGTTAAATGTTGCCGTAGATGAGGTGCGCTGATAGTCACACATAAAATTGGAATTATTTCCTATTGGGGAATTCCTAAATCAAGATAACAATGAACAATGAAAACATGATATATTTTCTAGTCTGAAAACTGATCTCATGGCAGAATTCATTCCTCGCCACCAACCTTCAGAAATAAAGTTTTGGAGGAACGAATGAAAAAATGCTCTGAAGCTTTGCTGACTTCTTAATATGTATCAGAGAGCATCAAAGAAATAACGAAAACAGAAAGTGGCCGTTAACTATTTAGCAACCTATACAATTAAAAAAAAAAAGCCAAACCCACAACACAATCATGTTAGCATCAAACAAAATACTTTTGTCAGAAAATACTTTGGAATTAACTGCAGATTTATGTCTCCAGATACACAACACGGTCTGGTTGGCTACCATTGCCGAATTCCATTGGCTTCAGATAACAGAGTGGATTATATCATATGTTTGCATCATATCAGTTGTCAGCACTTTAAATCATTGTATAACTTCAGCAGTTTTACTGGCCAGGATTTACTGTAGTCTGAAATGAAGTACAGAAAAAGAATCCATGGAGATTTTCCCGACCAAGGATGAAGCTGAAAGGCGTACTGCCTTATGCCTTCTTGCTGTGCCTCCCGTACCTGGGTACAGCCTTACAGGTGGACTGTCTGCCTTAAATGTTGATGGTACAGGGCTCTTCAATAACACCGAACAAATACATGCGACTTTGTGCGTTCCTTTCCATTGTTTTGTCTTGGGAGCTAATACTAAGTGCCCTCAGCTGTTAGGAGAATAAGAATTAAGCATTCTTGGTCTGACAGGAACAACTTTGAATGAAATTAAGTGTTCTGCAGTACTGTCAATTTATTACGTGCGATACACCAGACGTCATACCGCATCCATGTGATTAGTTACCCCTTTTTGACCCTGTCTTCTGATTAAATAAGAGGCAAGTAAATTAATTTTTAGAGGACAAATTAACCTAGAGCAACTGTACTGTCATTTTTGATGTGCATGTAAATAGAGCTTGAAACTGGCAAAGTCATCTTGCTACAAAATTATCTTTATTGGCAGTGTAGAATGTTAACTAATCCGTAGGAATCTATGTGCAGAAACAAACCCTGACAGCTGTGTTGTTACCAGTACACTATCGCTTTCTACTCTAAAAGTGTATTCGCAAAAAAAAAAAAAAAATTTAAAAAAACGAGATCATTTTAGTTTTTAAAGTACAATTATTCTAGTGTAGGGAATGTGTGATTACTTTTTTGTACATTTCAGAATTGTGTATTAAACCCTATATATAACGGTTTGCTTTAGACTTTGTTCTGAGATGTGATCTATTTGCCATAGGTATCTATGCCTGTTACAGCAGAAATAGGCTTTGCTTCGACTTTCGTGTGTGCATGTTCTACATGACAATTCGTGTAACACAGATATAACGCATCTTAGACACTTCATCGTGACTCTGCTTCTCATGAAGAGAACAGTTGCAAAGGAATGCACTGGCACTAAATGTGCCACTTGATGGCTGCGGTATACTGACACATCCTGTCAGGTGGTGGTAGTAGATCCTTCAGAGTAATTAAGAATACCATTTTACCAGTGTGAAAATCAAAAGTTAGTGTTTACACTTCTAGAGACGGAGAGAGCTCAGACGTCCTTTACCAGGCTAAAGTTAATCAAGAGGAGTCACATCCTGCGTTTAGTGCAGAAGTGGTATTTGATGTGCACGTCTAGTGCCATTCAGCATTAGTTAAGGCAAGTAAGATTACAGGCAAAAAATTGTGTAACGTTATACTTAAGAAATTGTTGTCATAAATTTAGCGGTTCTCTCTGAGAATAAAATTAATTCATGGCAGTTGTTCTCTACAGAAATTCGGAGTCTAAGCCAGCAGCGTGGGCTGGCAGAATCGGACCTTTAAAAAGCCGAGGCCGCAGCTTTTACAAATAAACACTACTTCATGCTGACATTTCTTTCCAAGGTATTTCTGAATTCACCAGCAGGAGTTACGTTCAAGGAGCAGGTGATCAAAACGTAATTTTCAGTATTAAACGTTTACGTAATGTAGCCTCAAACCCTCAGATGCCTGAGAAGTGCAGGCACCATAGTTGGAAACCAGGCACAAGCTGCTGGACTGTTTTCAAGGCGGAGAAAATGCAGTCCGAGCACACGTTTAACTGGAAGGGCATTCTGTGATGGCAGCACAGTACGGCTCACCGACGTGAACGGTTACTGTCTGGGTGGCATCTTCAGTCTGTTAGAAACTGACAGCAAATTCCATTAAAACTGGAAAAGACGTTTCTTCCACTTACCTCTAGCAAACGTTCTGCTGAAAGTCTTCATATGGTGGTCCATTAAATGGCTGTGTGATGGCTTGTAGACCATGCTGCAGAGGGGTTTCTAGGTGAGGTACGTGGAATGGAGCTGCAGATAGTGTATATGTGGCCAATAAAGAGCATCCATCAAAACCAGAAGTAATCTCAAATACTCCTTTTATACCAGGTTGCTAGGAATAAAGTGCAAAACAGAGAGACACCTACATCATTCCGTAGTGTCCAGTATTGAATATAAACACTTTTTTAAGTTAAAAGTGCAAAAATGTATTTGTAGAAATCTAGCCAAAAAAGCCATTCTAGCTATGAGAGTGAATTCTCGATAAAAAGCAGGGAATGGTTAATAACTATACAATCACACTATTTTTGTAAAAAATACAGCTCGGATACTCAAAAGACAGCCTAAAATAAATTATAATAATATATAAATTTAAATAGGAACCAAAGCATTGCCATTTGTATTGCCAAAGGAGGCACTTTGTACTTTGAAGCGTAGGAAATTAAATGCCCCAAAGTATTATCCATACTTTTGTAAAATCAAGGATGTAGATATTTTCAAAGCTGTTTTTGATGTTTACCAGTACGGATCTGGTTTTGCTGTTTGAGAAATTTGCATTAAGTAATAGCACAGGCTTTTTTCCAGATCAGATTTTTCTTCACAGTACTGCTTGTGGTAGAAATAACGCTAACCCGAGTGGGTGTTTCTCTTCTTCTTTTCATAGTCATAATTACATCTTAGCATCTCATTTTGTGGAAAGGAGGAGATGGACACCTGTCTCCAGGGCCCTCTTCATTTAAGCACTACTTTACTGAACGCAAATGATGGCAATCAGGGCGTCGGTTCATATATTGCCTTTCTATAAGAAACCATGATGCCTTTGTATTTGCTGTTTGCACCCCTGAAATCGATTCCATACGTTTGAATGCCATATGTTTTGCACATTGTACTGTATATATGTAATGCATACTGTATTTTTATATGTGTACTACATTTATCAAATATTTTGTACATAGTGGCAATATTGTAGCTACTGAGGAAATGTTTGATATTTCAGCATTTTTGCTAAGTGTCTCAAATAAAAAAGGAAAACTGTGTTCATCTGTCCATGCTTACTATTAATGGTAATTTTCACTTTTAAGTAGTAACTAAAAATTCTGACTCTTACGAGGCAGAAGCATTTGGCCTATGTTTCCAGGTACCTTTCTCACAAGAAGGACTAAGAGAGAAATCTGTACTGAGACAAACTTCAAAATCAGAGCCAAAATCTGTACAAACAGAGATCTCTTGAACTCTCAAAGTTTAGGTTTGGACTGGTTTGGGGTTTGTTGGTTGGGGTGTTTTTTTGGGGGGGAGTGTTTTGGGTTTTTTTAAAAGCAATACTATTATATTAATTCCTTTCCTGTTTTTTATTCTTTTTCTCAAGAAAAGGTGGGGTCAGAATCCAGACTTTTTAGTACTTTTGTTATTAAAAAAAAAAAAAAAAACCCCACAAAAATCGTGATATATGCACAAGTGTAACTATCTTACATAACACAGAGGTGAAAGACATAACATGATACTCTTCAACAGATTTTAAATGAAGTGGCTTCATACAAATTAAGACAGCTGTAATCAATGACCTTTTTATATAGCTCAAGCTGTACAGTCCCTATTTTGTCATTTGTCCCTGTATGCTCATGATGTGCAGCTGCTGGGGTTTACACACACACACTCCCCCATCTGCTGAGAAACGGCTGTTTCTTCGGCTCAGCCCAGCTGTACAAACCTCATCTTCCACGAGCACTTTTGGAAGGTGTGAGTACTTGGGAAGGGCGTGCTTTTCCTAGGCTACCTGGAGAGTAACCATGCCTTAGCTGCACAAACCTAAGAAGCTCTGACAGCGTTCTAACTAAATTGCAGAGACCTATTAAGTAATTTTGTATATTCCCCCTTCTTTTTAACAAGAGCAAAACACCTTATTAACTAAGTCTTCTAAAGTCTAGCGTAGAAGAGTCACTTAATGTGTGCATCAACCACGTATGACTGGGGGGGGCGGGCTGCTAAAGAGATCACTGCGCAAACACTAGTTCAAACTCATCCCCATCAAAAAGAAAAAAAAAAGCCTGATCAAAACTCAATATACTCTGGCAAGACTTTAGAAAATACAGTATGAATCCAGCAGAGATTTCTGTCAACCGCAGAGAGGCGAGTCTCGCGAAATGCTGAAAGGCTTCATGCCTTGCATTCGCCCCCAGCGTCTGCTGGTGGGGAGGGGAACAAGCTACCCTGCTGAAGCCGCCTACAGAAGCAACAGCAAGGGAGCGCGGCGGTGCTAACACTGTTCTGATGCTCAGTGCCAGGGTGAGAAAGGAGGAAGGAAAAATCTCGGTTTTGTCCCCACCCCAAGTAAGGTGGTTTTTTTAGGGAGGAAAAAGGGCATCTCACGATCCAGCACAGACGAGGCATTCCCAAGAGGTGCGGTTGCTATTGTGACGCGCGGGTGTGTTGCAGCGGGTCCGGAGCAGGCCGCGGGAAGGGGCCCGCTGCGCTGCTCAGACCAGGCCACGCAGCCCCCAAGTAAGTTTATATAGGCATTCTTATCAGCTGCAAAATACTACGATGCTTTTTTATCTTTTAAAGATAAACTCTTTAACAAGAGTGGACAAGGGAAAAATCAATGGATATCATCTATCTGGATTTTTGTAAAGCCTTTGACACAGTCCCCCACAACAGCCTTCTCTCTAAATTGGAGAGCCATGGATTTGATGGGTGGGCTGTTCGGTGGGTAAGGAATTGGTTGGATGGTCGCAGCCAGAGGGTAGTGGTCAAATGTCCACATGGAGACCAGTGATGAGTGGAGTCCCTCAGGGGTCCATACTGGGACCGGTGCTGTTCAATATATTTATCAATGACATGGACAGTGACATCGAGTGTGTACCCTCAGCAAGTTTGCAGATGACACCAAGCTGAGTGGTACAGTTGAGACACCAGAAGGACAGGATGCCATCCAGAGGGACCTGGACAAGCTGGAGAGGTGGGCCT
>Ga0065711_1008038_pt1 | contig 14719 bp, 6 predicted proteins | sample Hoacrofraction12_FD_59098 | JGI IMG/M metagenome (GOLD analysis project Ga0065711, IMG submission 59098) | Hoatzin crop microbial communities from Cojedes, Venezuela - Epithelial fraction 12 v2 (version 2) | ecosystem: Host-associated > Birds > Digestive system > Esophagus > Crop | place... | reverse complement strand
TTCTGCCTCTTTCTTTCCATTCTCCTCCGCACGCCGGCGGGGGGAGGGGCGGCCGCGTGGCGCTTTTGTTGCCGGCGGCAGCCGAAACCAAAACACTTATAAAACTTTCAATGTCAACCTTGTATTAAGAAAAATCAGGTTTTGTCTTACAGGTAATGGTACTTACTGTGTTAGAAAGGGTTAGACACTACTATAGATGACAGCCATAACTGCTGTAAAGTCCTTTCGTTGTCCTACACATAAATGTGCATGGAAGTAAAGATGAAACCCCATTCACTAATATCTTACACATTTGTTACACAGAATTTAGCAGGGGAAAAATGATTAAGAAATATAGGACAACATAAAATTTAGGTACTTATAGGCTTTATTGATCATAATGCACATATTTATTAAAAGATAAACAGGGAAGATGGAAAAAATGCAGCTATCCAACATTATAAATCAACTCAGACCTCAGCTATGCAGATAACAGCAGAGCAGGATTTTTTTAAAATAATTAATAGAAAAAATCATACTATGTTCTATCATGGCAACTGGAAACCTTTGGTCTTAAAAGCTCCAGGGATTTCTTGAAGTGAGTAATGTTGGATTTAGTTGCTATAATAGAGCACTCAGAGCTGAACCACTGAATTAAGCTTGTTTATCTTATATTATTTGTCCCTTCATATCACCTCAGATGAAAAAATACCTGTAACAGAGTCTTGAAGTACATGCTCACTTACCAACAAATGCCAGTCTCCAGTTTCTGATGGCTAAAATATTTTTGAGTTTCATAAATTCAAGAATCACTGTGGTTTTATTTTTATCTATCTATGTCCATTTAGATCAGAAATAACAGAAAAAGGTTGATACTTTTAAACAATCAAAAAATAAAATTAGGCAGTAATATTAAATTCTCATCAGTTTCTTTCTTTTAACCCTTTGTTAACCCAACCTATTCCTAAGCCAGTGAAAAGACATTTTTAAGAGTCCTAGCAGCTGACTGTATCAATGAGAAACTCTTTCCTTCCTTGGTGCTATCCCTCCATTGTCAGTATTTGAACACCATCCTAGTACTAACAGGAGATGGATCTCTATTGCTTATGGTAAGCCAGCTGAGTCAAATATTTACAGCCTGAGAAGTCTAAACCTGTGTTGTGGTGGGGAACTGTAGAAATCAGACAGTACAAAATGCTGAACTTAAATCTAGCCATTCAATAATAAGCAGAAGCCTACTCTTCTACTGAATAAAGTACTCTTTGACCTGCTTGACAAATCAGACTGGACATCTGGAATGTAGGAGACACTGATTAAGACAACAATCTACTAAAGTTGAATCAAATAGTTGAATCTATACCTGCATGCAAGCCACTAAGTGGCTTATTACAGGTATTTCTTTAGAATATAGGATATTCTGAATTAATGCAGTTGAAGCTATGTCTCTATTAAATTTAAGTATTCAGTACATCTTGGTAATAATAAGGATTACATGGCATTATGGATAATTCATATCCAGATTCCAAAGAGGAATAACATCAACAGGGGAGACTTAAAAAAAACAATATTACAATACCATAAACTACATTTCTGCCCTATAAAAAGTGAGACCTGGCTGTGAGGACAAACCGCATGGTACTAATTGTATCTTCCTGCCTAACAACATTTTTTCTCTTCAAAAACAGGATAGCCTCTTCTATAGTTCTTTTAAGAATACTCCCTTGCATGTGGCATCCTGGGACTCATGTTTCAACACTGTGTTAATAAACACTAGCTGGCACTGGCCTAACTATTCCAGGAAGCACATTAACACTCATGAATCAGCTCTCCATATTTTTTCATGGATCTATTTACATTCACTGTACAGACAGTCTGTTGAGTGTTTGGGGGGAAGAGCAACACCTGGGTTCAAGTCTCTATTCTAATGGAACAAGAACAGTGATTTGATTGTTTTCCAAGGGTTCAGGTAAGTGCTTCAGATACTGATGAACTGGGAGGTATTGTGAGGTCCTTTTATGTTTTCTTGGGGAAAAGAGAGGAGGGGAGATGGAACAAGAATCAAGCTACAAATGAAAATATCTACAGGTTTTGTGTCAAGAGCAAGAAAGAAAAAAGAAGACCGAAGCTGGCAATTTGATTATAGATTTCTGAGTCTTTGTAGTATCAGAGTAGGGAACAAAGGACTTTGCTTCTAATAAACTGAGTAATTAAAAAACTCTGAAATTATAAATCTGAACAGTGATTTTGGGAAGATATATTCTGAACTTCAACCTAAAGTGTCTGCCTCATATCTCTCTCTTTGTGGACCTAGGCTATACTACAAAAATTCTTGTGAACATCTAAGACATAAATAGTTGGAAAAATGTGGGAATTAATAAATCAAATACAGTTTAGGATTTTATTTCTTTGTGATGGTAAAATGTCTTAATGTGCCTTACTTACTTTCCCAGCTGAGGCAATGTTGGACAAACACTTTCCATCAGTCTGAGAAAAACTCCTAAGTGTTTTCTTTTTTGCAAGTGAAATTAATACTTGAAAAATTGGCACCTGCAGTTTGTTCTCCGTTATGCATCTTACAGTCTTCTCTAATTTTATGGATTTGAATGGACTTCCACCAGACTTACACGCTTAATAAGCAGAATTTGGTTCATGTATGATGTACAGGTCTCTTACTGACACAGATATAATTTTTTTTATACTTCTTGTACAGCAAACTTTGTTATGTTTATAAATCTGACTTTTAATGTTTATTAAGAAGAAAAAAAACAAGGCATATCAGCAGAACCCAGGTATCATTACTGCTAATTGTCAGTTTTCTCAAATAATGCTTTGTATAGAATCTCTCCGCTAGGGGCTACACAGAGACTGCTTAAATATTACTTGTTAAACTAGAATAAAATTCATATCAGAGATTGAAGAAATAGTCAGACCCCAAAACAGTGCTTTGATCCATGATGACGAGCAAACAATTTAAACTTCTAGGGAAGAGTCTCTGCTGGTTTTATTTGTTTGTTTTCTTGCTTGCTTATTTGTTGTGAATGTAAAGAAACATTGTAGTGTTGCAGTTTCTACTGAGGAAATTACAGGGCAGCAGTGAAGAGACCATCCTCATTTAGGGGGGAGATGGGGGGAAGTGGCATGATGGGGTTAAAAACACACATAGTGTCCCAACCCACAGTGTTAAAACTTGACTGCCAGGGTCCCTGGGCCAGGGGTGCCACACCCACTGTGGGCAGTTGGCTTTTCCCAAATTGTCAGCCAAGGGGTGCTGACACCCACAGCCCGCTCTAAGAGGAACTTGCAATATTGGCCTGGGGGTCCAAGGGACGTGAGCAAGGATGCATAACACCAGAGAGGAGGTGTTGGCGATGGTCACTTTTCTTTGCAGAACAGTTTTCAGAAGATTAATAGAGGTTATCTGTGTTAATTTGAGCCTAAGTAACTTGTTATTTTAATAACACCTGTTTGATAATAAGATTAATAATAACATTATTGGTTAGATATGAATTATTTCAGTTAGGTCAACAACAGTCCTTGGCTCTTCAAATGCATAAGGTTTGTTCCTGTTTGCTAATAAAGAGATTAACACTGTAGTTCTCAGGGACAAGGAAATTTCACCCAGTTCTGTTACTCCTGCATTTCTAAGCAGTTCTTCATGAGCACACATGAAGCTGACTAGAGGTTTGGAGGTTCTTCATGTCTGGTTGTCTTCTGTTTTTGTTGGTCAATGATGAATCCAGGGATCTGAGCAAAACTATGGCTGACGTTGCATTGACTCTCTGAAATGACCAGTTTTGTATTTCTTCTCATGTAAAACTAGTCCTTCAACAAAATCCAGCATGTTCCAAGAACTAATACTCAGATTTCCCTTGAATATAATGTGATTTAAAATCCTGAAGTTGAATGCTAGCACTTTAAGTTAAGAAATAACATTTTTATTAGTATTACTGTTATTATTGCTTCTGTCAACACAAATGCTACTGTCGAGAACATACTGCCAATGCTACTGCCAAGCTGATAAACTATAGGATGAATGAGCAGACAGTGAGGTCGACTGAAAACTGGCTGAACAGCTGGGTCTAAAGTATGGTGATCAGTGGCAAAAAGTTTAGTCAGAGGCCAGTAACTAGTGGTGTACTGCAGGGACCAATATTAGGTTTGACCTCTTTATGTCTTTATTAATGATCTGGATAACGGGACAGAGTGTACCTTCAGCAAGTCTGCAGATGACACAAAAATGGGAAGAGTGGCTGATACACCAGAGGCTTGTGCTGTCACCCTGAGAGGCGTCAACAGGCTGGAGAGATGGTCTGACAGCAACCTCTCGAAGTTCAACAGTGAGAATGGTAAAATATTGTACTGGGTGAGGAACAACCCCACACCAATATTCTACCTAATTGGCCCCAGCATAAGCAGCTTTGCTGAAAAGGATCCGAGGGTCCTGGTGAACATCAAGTTGAACATGAACAAGGAATGTGCCCTTGCAGCAAAAAAAAATTAATGGTGTTCTGAGCTGCATTAGGAGGATTGTTGCTACTGGGTCAAGGGAAGTGATTCTTCCCCTCTACTCTGCACTGGTGAGACCACATCTGGAATCTTGTGGCCAGTTCTGGGCTCCTCAGTACGAGAGACACATGGACATAATGGAGAGAGTCCAGCAAAAGGCCGTAGAGATGATTAAGGGACTGGGGCATTTGTCCTGTAAGGAAAGGGTGAAAGAGCTGGCACTGTTCAGCCTGGAGAAAAGAAGGCTTAGGGTGGGATTTCATCGCAGTGTATAAATACCTGTAGTGGTTTAGCCCCAGCTGGCAATAAAGCACCATGTGGCCATTCTATCACCCCTTCCCCTGGTTGAAGGGGGAGAGGAATGGGAAGAAAAATGCTAAACTCGTGGATCGGGATAAGGATGGTTTAACAGAACAGCAAAGGAAGCGAACAGTAACAATACTGATAAGAAGCATATACAAAAAAAACAGGGAATACAGACAACAGCTCTCTCTCACTGCCCAATGCTCAGCGCACTCCCGAACAGCTATTAACCTCCCTCCAGCCGCTGCCCCACTCAAAAACTAGCATGACATCACATGGCATCAAATGCCTTGTTTGTTTGGCTAGTTTGGGTCAGCCATCCCAGCTGTGTCCCCTCCTGGTTTCTTATGAAAATTAAACCTATACCAGCCAAATCCAGGACAGTACCTGAAGGGAAGGTGCAAAAGAGATGGAACCAGACTCTGCTCAGTGGTGCCCAGTGACAGCATCAGAAGCAAAGGGCAGAAACTGAAATGCAGGAGTGTTCATCTGAACATCAGGGAACACTTCTTTACAATAAGGGTGAATGAGCTCTGGTACAGGTTTTGCAGGGAGGTTGTGGGCTCTCTGTCCTAAGATATATTCAAAATCCATCTGGACACCATCCTGGGCAGTCTGCTTGAGCAGGGGTGTTGGAACAGATGACCTCCAGAGGTCCCTTCCAACCTCAGCCATTACGTGATTCTGTGATTAGTCTGTAAAAACAACAACAACAACAACAAAGTATTTTTGTCATTTGAACACTTACCATACAAAACACTTGAAACATTTTTATTGTTAGCATAGATTCTGAAGATATTTTCTGCTTGTTATTCTCTCCCATAAATTGTGTACATTTATTTGTAGTCTATGATCTGACTATCTATAGGTTTAGCATAAGAAATACAGTGCAGGTAAGGTTGCAGCAATCTTCACAAATGTGCTATAAATATGTATTATGCAAGTGTATATGTATCTAATTATATATATCACAAAGAGAACAACTACTTTGAATTTTTACAGGGATCATGAGGTACAAAACTCAGTGATCGTTTCTAAATACACTGTTTGATCAGTGGAGGATAAAGAACACTGTTAATGCAAAAGTGATAGAGAAAATTCTCAAAGGAGATTTCCAAAGTTAGACTTTTTGAATCCATGCTGAAATACTCCAGACATGATGATGAGAGTTAGAAGAGCTAACAATATTAATTCAGTGATTAAAAAGATTGCTCTGGGATTCTTTAAATGAAGTAATTTTTGTCAAACAGTGGTTTAGGTGGTCTAATTAACATGCACTGATAAATAACAGTAACTTGGTTACCAGCTTTAGAAATAATAAATTTTCTCTTGGTATGAGGTCATAATTTATAAAAAAGAAACCTCCAAAATCTCTGGGTTTTAGTGAGTGTTGTCCCTAAATTTTATAAACAGCAATATACGATTATGAACAGAATTATTTGCAAAAATGGCAAGCTTTTACTGTATTCATCATTATATTCCTTTTTAAGTTAATTTATGAGAAAAATATTTACAATATCTTCAAGCATAATTTATGGTTAGTTTTGCTACCAAAGTAAATACTTGTAATAAAAGAATGAAACAAAACAACATAAGAACTTTTGTGGTTCATAGACTGTAAATAATTTTCTTTAAAATATTAATCCAGTATGCATAATGTTTAGTAAATAATCTGTGTGCACTTTTTCTGTATTCATATACATCAACTTCCCAAATAAAACTTCTGTTGTAATTTTCAAGTATCTATACACACACTAAAATACTTTCTTATAGACTGCATTTTCTGTATATCTGTATGCAAATATTTACATTTATTTCTGTGCATACACATAAATAGAGAGTTACCTATAATTACATTTCTTGTATTCATGACAGATTCTACAGTATTTCATACAAAAATAGCTAAAAGATGTACTTGAGAATGGTTCACAATGCCTTTTTTTCATAAATTTTGTAAGCTTCACAGCTGAAAGTTACTACTCTCATGAATTACGCTTGTCAGTACTAACAGACTAGACAAAGTCTATGCCACTTGTCATTTTAGCAACATTTGGTATTAATATAGTCACAAATGGTTTCCTGTAATGTGGTACTATTACACCTGTGATGATTTGGTTGGCAACACCATAAACAATAGCATAGTATTATTGTCTGTTGCAGTTGCTGATAAATTTAAGAACTGGTTTATATTTGATGAGTGCTGCACTAGAAATATGCACTTAAGATTTGAAAAATGTACCTGATGTCAGTAGGTACAATTTGGGAATACTTGCTTCACAGAGAGGAGAAGACTGGTTGCCAGACTAATTATTAATCCTTTAGACATTAATGAACTATGTTTCAGTTAAATCACTGTGTTTATTAATAATTCATAAAAATTGGCCAACCATTTAACACAGTACATGTAGCTGTCTGATAAAGAGATAATCCCTTTTCATTTGGTCTTAGAATGTTTAATAATTTAGAAGACGAACAGGATAGGATTTTGCAGTATGGTAATAATGTGTCACTAATAACTGAAGAATTCTAAAAACATATGTTCCTTTTTCCTTGCTTTTGCAGTTTGTGACTAGCTCTGTGACAAAGAAAATTAGGTCTTTGGGAGATAAAAAATATCAAGGAGAATAAGTAGAAAAAAATATGTTTCTATACTTGCTTGAGCTGATGACATACTAGATATAAAAGAATTAATGGCCAGCTTTCCTACATGATATGTGCCCAGAGAACTAAACAGTGCTTCATGCAGTGTGTCCAGAATCTTAATAGCCATGCATTTCGCAAAAAGTCCCAGAAGAGGGAGGTGTTTACTCTCAAATAGAGAAGACTTTTTTTTACCTTCTAAGATTCATCACATTACCAAGGCGAATAAAGGAAAAGTGCCCTTTTTCCTCTTCAAAGTAAAATTGGGGTAATTGACAGTTATATTTTTTTTAAAATAGAGTGCTACAGATTAGCTGCTATTTCCTCTTCTATTTGGCCTTCATCCATTGGATCTGCAGAAAATACCAACTGTCGAAATTGTGTACTTCTAACTAAATCACCTGTCTTTTCTTTTTAAAGAAATGTGACACCTGTTGAACTACTAACAGCAATAATCAAGCACGCGCAGAAGTGTTCTGTTATTTTTACCTGCATTTGGAGAAAAATCTTTGAAAATATACTTGGTATGATGACAACCTACACTCCATCCTCATGTCACCTACAATGAGACTTTTTAAAATTATCAGATATGAATATGTTTCAGCTAAAGTTTTAAAATACTTTGCCAAGGACCTTCCCCTTCTCTGGAGATATTCAAGACCTGCCTGGACAAGGTCCTGTGCAGCCTGCTGTAGGTGACCCTGCTTCGGCAGAAGGGTTGGACTAGATGACCCACAGAGTTCCCTTCCAACCCCGACCATTCTGTGATTCTGTGATTCTGTGACCAAGTTAGTTGGTTAATAAGTTAATTTTATTGCCATATAAAAGGCAGGTGAGGTGACGTAGACAATTACGTGCCATTCATCCTGATGCTGGTTCCAAGAATGATAATGCAGCTGATGATGTTTGATATAATTTATAAAGTTTTTAGTAATGCTAACACAGGTTTATAAAAATTATTTTCAAACCAATTGAATATCTAATTTTGATGAGAACTAAAATCCGAATGATACTGCTTTCAGTGCTGAAGGATTATATTTTCATGCTTGTGTGACACAGTTGTCACGCTCCATGATGTGTCCTTTGAGAAACGTGCTATTGGTATGATCGATAATGAATATTTTAAAGATTAACCACTTATCAGAAATCAAAATGTAATTTGAAATAGAGGCATGAAACAGGGGTGCTAACTGCCCAGGGTCTTTATACAACACGTGAAAATATATGAACTGCCTCAGAATCCAAGTTAACTTGATGCTGAGATGGCTTCTTAGACCTAGAGCAACACATTGGCTGCAGAGACTAGATGTTGCTCTCCAACCATAAGTGCCTCTGCCTTTCTCCTTAAGAAATTAATGAAATTTACCCTTTAGATATTGCAGAATACTCTTTTTAGGGAGATGAGGTATCATCCTGCATGGAAAATCAAACTTCAGCACCTACTGCTACCCCTCGTGTCAACAGACAGTTGTCTGCTCATTTTAGGAATGTTTCAGGATTAATTTCTAGTACTGCTGTTGAGGCAGGTTCACTATGTAGAAATTACCTCAAGATTTACCAGATAAAAGAAACAGCAAAACTTTCCCCATTCCCTGAGTAGTATTCGTATTTTACAAAAGTCACCACTGTGAGATTTACCTTGCCTAACTTTAGATATCCTGAATATAAATGGTGGGATCTGAAAAAGTTACCCCCAATGACTTGTACAATATGTGGAGACAAATGCTTAGGTTTAGGATATTAATCCTCTGACCTATTTTGAGCGTGTGCTTTCGGATGAGACTAGATGATCTATAAAAGTGCCTATACATGCGGCTAGCTCAGCTGCAGATGCTTATGTAAGGTGAGCTTAATGCTATTCAAGATAAACTCCAAACTTGAAACCAGAATATATGTCATTCCCTTTCCAGAAAAGAATGACTGTGGGGGAAAAAAAAAATCCTTCTTTATAGACCTTGAATTCTTTCCTAAACAGGATAACTTATAACTGGAAAGGAGGAGTGCAAGATACCTCCCCCATTCTTTCAGTCCCAGCACCATCACACTAGAACATGGACATCTTAAGCTGTTTATGAAAATGAGGGGAAGATTCTTAAGAGATGGCAAATGGTTTCAATCACTGAAGACAGAGAAGAAACTGACTGTTTTCTCTCTATACCCTTGGTCATTGCTTTAAGCTCTAAGTTATTCCTTAAAAGAGTAGACATTCACCATATTTTTTAAAAAAGAATGTCAACATTATATATGGAGCTTGATTCTGTCAGTGTGTGTTAGCATGCCTTGAAAATGTCTTCTTGCTTGATCCCCACTGGAGGCTTCCCTCCTCTACAGAAGCAGACACTTAAATTAGCCTACAACTAGTGATGAGCGTGAAAGGTTTGATGGCTCGTTGCTGGATTCTGATCAAGTGTAAGTAAGATAATCCAGATTTTGATGTCCTGAGCCAGCAAAGGAGGTGATCTCTCCATGATCCCATTAGTCTTTATCAGCTGTTCTCTGTGTGCTTGCAGGCACATAAAATGATAGGCTTTATACTGTGCAGCTTTCCTTCATTTTTATTTCCAGCACTAGGCTGATCCATTAATTTTATGAAGACCAGTGCAAATGTAATGTTGTGGCTAGACACTAAAAGAAAGTAATTTTCTCACGGGATTCAATAATTTCTAGGATTTGTCAGTGATAATTGATACTTTCTGTATCATAGCTATCAATATAATGCCCAAATTCTGCTCTTTTGGTTTCCTAAAAGCTCATAGAATTAGGCCCTAAGAGTCTAAACCAGATGTAGTGCATATGTGTCTCCCTCCCAGGTGAGAGTGATGTTGAAGGAGATATGACAAGATTTATGCACTGAAGTTTTGCGGGTTTGTTCTCTAATTCTATGGCATTCCCTGCAAAACAATTTGTTCAAGGAAGTTCTTTGGACAGCATTATGTAAAGAGTCAAATATTAATTATGGTGATCTCATCTGATTTTAGAGTCTCTCAATTTTTAAAACCATCTTTTAAAACCATACTTAACACCTTTTAGAAAGAAAACAGTGCTTGTTATGAATCATCCAAGAAACATCTGTTTTTTTAATGTTGTTATTATTCATATTGTTATTTTTATTAGGATCCTTTTTTCCTTTCTTCATTATTTTCAGAAAATGCCTTAAATGTGTTCAATTTAATTAAAAATACTTTACTGAAGAATGAAATTATGAAATCAATGAAATGTCAAAGCACAAGTCAAAAGCAACAAAACAATTAAGTTATCCTCCACATTGCTGTATAAAAGTCAAAATTTGACTCAAGGAATATCTTTTTTTTTTCAGACCCCTTTATATATACATATCTGAAGTCAGATGCAATATTTTTCGCCAGTTGTAGTATTTATGTCTGAAATGATACTAGTGAATATCTTCTGGTCTTTTAGTATACAACATAACGAAACGATCTCTTTTGTTGCATTATGCTGTACTATACTGTTAGAGATTTATGAAAAAGTGACCAAAATAGTCTTGTTCATGCTATATACTACATACTACTTGCTACTAAGAATATTGCATTATTTCAAAATAAGATATAGCTTTCTGGGATACTGCTGTGACAAAATGTTCTGTCTCAGAGATATTGACTTCTCTGCTTGGGACTATAAAAATGGGATTTGCTTCCCATACAAATGGTGATATGTGTGATGGGAGGATACTTCACCTTAAACGCATAAGTCAGTTTGGCATCAGTTATATAGTGATAGATAATCCAGAGTAGAATCTAGAGTAGTTTCTGTTGAAGTAACTGTTAGATGGAAACACAGCTTCCACAAACTCAGCTTTACTTCCATGTTAGAAAACCATACCTATCTTTTGGTTTGTTGAAACAAAGAAAACGTTTTGGTTTGATCTGAGTCACTGTTCAACTACAACTTCTGGTGAGGCCCTGCAGCCATTTATTTCAAATGTTTCAAAACACCACTCTTTTTTCTTTCCAACACTTATGGCTCGACTGTGCGTCAGGGAAAGCAGCCTGAACTTCCTCACTTTGTGATCATTTGGTGAGTAGGACAGTCAGAAGATGGTAGGACATCATGGGAAAGGTAGGCCGAATTTGAGGTCTGAAATCAGAGACAGAAGTGAGAGAAGACAACTTTCAAGCTTAAAGTCCCATCTGTGAGTGTAGAACCTCAGAAACTGAAATTGGTATCAGATTGGTTCAAAACTTAGTGTCTTTTGTTCAGGAATATTGTTCTACTTAATTCATGTTGGAATATGGTACAGCAATTTTTCAATATTTGCAAGTCTTTTTAAAACAGTTATTCTGTCCTTTCTAGTTAGTGTGAGAAAAGTGAACAAATTCCAGAGAGCAGTAACTTAACGCAGGGAAGCTCATTATTCCTCCTGCAGTTCTAAATTATGGGGTTTTGTGCCCTAAAACCAAGATATTCAGTAAAGAAGCTGTGAAATATAAGAATCATAGACCTAGCCAGCATGAGATGTGTAGGCTCAGAGATATGACGTAACTTCGTGTGGAGAAATATGTTATTACGACACAGCAGATCACCTTTTCCTTTATGTGGTCGATGAAACAAACAGCCTGTCTTTATCTCTGAAGGACTACGTTTGTTGAAGAATTTCTGCGGGAGGAAATCTGCTCTATAGCCTTTCTATGGAATAAAAATCTCATCTGGCCTGATATCTATTACTTTTTTTATTCAGTGAATGTTCTTTTCTCTTCCCCACACACTCATTTATTACAATCAAACAGTTAAATTTAATTACAAACAGAAATAAGCTTTCTAACGTTCTCTTCATCATTATAGGTATTTTTATAAGTATTATTCCTAAGTTTTCCCCAAATCAAGATTCAATTTATAGATGATTAGGAAATTTATCTCACCTGTTTCTCCTTGGTCAGCAGAATCTTAAAAGAGGAGTATTTTAAATATCAAGCTAACTTGTGGGTTTTTTTATGTTAGTTTTTGTCCTGCCTTTTTTTTTTTCATTTTGACTATTGTTTTCATCTCATACATCCTCTCAATATCTGCTTATGTTCTCTAGTAGCAGCTATGCTTCAGGACCAGTACAAGCTTCCTCACAGCAACAACTTGTCAGTTCTAGCAAAGCTGTCTGCAGTGGAAGCTGCGAAAACAAGACTATAGTGACAGACCCCTTCTTTTCTGCAACATCTCTCAATATACAGAGTTTTGAAGGATACCTGAGCAATTTTGACTCCTGAAGAGATCTCAACAACACCATGTGTAATAGTCAAGCATACTCCAATGCTGTCAGAACTAAAAGCAGATAGCTGTCTTACCACAAATTATGATTTCCCTATGTACAGCACTTCAAATGGCAGCTTAATTGCATGCTAAGACAAGCAGAAAGCATTGTAAAAGAAATCAGTCACTAAAAAGATGATGTTAATCTGACACTTTTTCAAACATCAAATACGCAGATTAGTGTTCAGTCTTGGAACTTTTTTTTTGCCTCTGGTGCATTTTTATTTTACTATGTTAACTGAACCTTCAAGTCACTTGTCTGTTTGGCATTGTAAAACCTGGACATAGTTGAAATTTCATAACATCCAAGCTTGACCTGATTTCTGCTAGGGGCAGATGAGTAGGCTACCTGCAGTAGAAACAAACCAGCAACTAAATGAATTACATTGACATGTTTTTGTACTTCTTACAGCTAGAGCATCCGCTTAACTGTTTCCTGTACTTTGCTTTTCCTGAACATGTGGAGATATATATGATTCACTAGGAAACTAGTCAGATGTTCATTAACACTCCAGAGTCCCACAGCAAGATGTTCATTAACCTGGTAGGTAGATGGCTATATTTATTATTCACTTAACCCAGTTGATACCCAATGGAATTTACAGAAAACAAAAGTCTGTGTAGATCTAATCCAAAGGGCTTTGCTCTTCCAAATCTGGGTTTGAAATTTCAGTTTCACAGTCTTTTTCCAATCAGTTTCAGAGGCATGAAACTAGATAATAAATAGATAATAAATAGCCTTTGGCAAATAATATAACAGTTAAAAAAACCTTTGTGTATTGCAAAATTTTCTAGCACATTAAAATTAATTTTTGAAAATTTACAGAAAGAAGATATACACGTCTTTAGAAAGGTAGGCATTCTTCTTAAAGGAACATTCTGTTTTGCTTGCTAAAGGAGTGGGAATTTGTTTTGAATAACTGTAAAAAGCCACATGACATTTTTGGTTTCACATTATCCTGACTACTGTCAGCCTAAAATTAATGACTGATACACTTCCTGTAAATGTTTCTTCTGACCAGTAACATTTCACTTTATTTCTTATTCAGCTTTAATTGGTATTTGATTTTCTCTGTAAATGCACACGTGTATGATACTGTTCTGGATGCAAAGGACAAGGAGTAGAGTAGGGGATTCCTCACTCGTGCTAATTCATGATACTCCCAAAAGATTGACCAGATGTGTGAACAGAAATGGTGAAGGCACTGAAACCTGTGGGACTGTGTCAAAATGCTTGGAGCTGGGGAGCAGCTGTGATTATTAGTATCCTTTGGACCTATAAGAAATTAGCAAGCAGCACCAGCTGGAAACTGCAGAACTCTTAGTGCAAAACAAGGAGCCACCTGTAACTTTTAGTTACACGAGTTTAGTTCAATGTCAGTTAATGAATCAGTTATATCCCTGACAATGAAATACTTTCTGTTATGTTCCTTGACGCTGAGGGATTACCAAGTTCAAGGTCCTACACCTGGGTCGGGGTAATCCCCGCTATCAATACAGGCTGGGAGATGAAAGGATCGAGAGTAGCTCTGCTGAGAGGGACTTGGGGGTACTGATAGATGAAAGGCTGGACATGAGCCAGCAATGTGCGTTGGCAGCCCACAGGGCCAACCGTGTCCTGGGCTGCATCAAGAGAAGCGTGGCCAGCAGGTCAAGAGAGGTGATTCTGCCCCTCTACGCTGCTCTGGTGAGACCTCACCTGGAGTCCTGCGTTCAGCTCTGGAGCCCTCAACACAGGAAGGAGATAGAACTGTTGGAGCGGGTCCAAAGGAGGGCTACAAAAATGATGCGAGGGCTGGAGCACCTCTGCTATGAGGACAGGCTGGGAGAGTTGGGCTTGTTTAGCCTGGAGAAGAGAAGGCTGCGGGGATACTGGATTGCAGCATTTCAGTACTTAAAGGGAGCCTATAGGAAAGATGGAGACAATCTTTTTAGCAGAACCAGCAGTGACAGGACGAGGGGTAATGGTTTTAAACTAAAACAGGGTAGGTTTAGGCTGGATATAAGGAAGAAATTCTTTACAATGAGGGTG
>Ga0065711_1007761_pt1 | contig 14719 bp, 12 predicted proteins | sample Hoacrofraction12_FD_59098 | JGI IMG/M metagenome (GOLD analysis project Ga0065711, IMG submission 59098) | Hoatzin crop microbial communities from Cojedes, Venezuela - Epithelial fraction 12 v2 (version 2) | ecosystem: Host-associated > Birds > Digestive system > Esophagus > Crop | place... | reverse complement strand
ACCCGCCTGGACAAGATCCTGTGCAGCCTACTGTAGGTGACCCTGCTTCGGCAGGAGGGTTGGACTAGATGACCCACAGAGGTCCCTTCCAACCCCTACTATTCTGTGATTCTGTGATTCTGGGTAGCGGCGTACCCTGCGTCTCTGTACGGGCAGGGGAGGGATGCAAGGCATCTGCCAGGGTCAGTGAAGCTGACTTCAAGGCGACGGAATAGTACTGGTGTTTTGGTGCAACATAGTCATGAGTGTAAAGGAAGAAAGGGAGTGTCATTATTTAATAAATTTTCAGTATAAGAGGCCAACATTTAAATGAGCCCAAACATCTAAGCCTTGGACATGGTTGCTGGAGGTGCAGTGGAGAGATGGGAAAGGGGAAGCTTGAACTGCTCTTAACCGTGTTTCTTTCTGTCCAAGCAGGAGACACTACCCCACTTCTGGAACTTCCCAAGGACTCAGTGCCTTCAAGGCAGTACATTTCTAAATTTATAGTGTGTGACCAGGAAAGAATTCAGTGTCCCATGTCCCTCCCAGCCAAATAAAGTGATTTCTCTTTCCATCCAGGACCTAGGTAGCTTCGTGGCTGTGGGTGCTCTGGCAGCTGGGACTTCACCAGGGCTCGGCAGCAGGAACGACTCTGCACAGGCACAGTCCTGCTGCTGTTTGCCTCCAGGCTGCTGTATCAGCCACCCTTCCAACGCCCTGATCCTGCTTTTTCTCAAACCTCCTGCAAGCAGGCATCCCAGAGGGCTGAAACAGTTCAGCGGGTCAATACAGGGAAAATAAAGGACTTAGCGGGTGTCCCAATCCCCTGACGTGTGGTAATGCAATTACCAGCTGATCAAACAGCTGTATAATGCTGAGGGCAAGAAGCAGGGGAGGCAGCAGGCAGCTTGTCACCGGCCTCTGGTCGCAGCTTCTGGCTGACCCTCCCCACGGCAGAGCCGGGACTGGGGGTGCGAGGGTCCCTGCCTTTGACTGGACATTCAGCCTCGCCCTTTGCGATATGCACTGAGACCCTTTTGTGACTTTTCCTCTTGTGGCAGGGTCAGAGGGGCAGACTGAGCAGGCAATGAGCTGGGAGGCAGGAGGAGCATCCTCCCGTGCCCTCTGCTGCTGCCGGGGATGGGGGTCTCCTCCGTCTGGAAGGAGCAGCTTGTTTAAATTAGCCAGGGTCCTCACTGACAACGCTTGGGATAGCAGGGTGCCATGACAGACCATCACAAAACACTTGGCAGAGCGAGCAGGGAGGGAAATCTTAGAATCATAGAATCACAGAATCACAGAATTCTTTGGGTTGGGAGGGACCTTTAGAGGCCACCCAGCCCAACACCCCTGCCATGAGCAGGGACATTTTCAACCAGACCAGGTTGCTCAGAGCCCCGTCCAACCTGGCCTTGAATGTTTCCAGGGATGGGGCATCGACCACCTCTCTGGGCAACCTGGGCCAGGGTTTCACCATGCTTATCATAAAAAATTTCTTCTTTATAACTTGTCTAAATCTACAGTCTCTCAGTTTAAAGCCATTGCTCCTTGTCTATGGCAACAAGCCCTGCTGAAAATATTTTCCCCATCTTTCCCACAGCCCCTCCAGACACTGGCAGCTGCTCTCAGGTCTCCCCGCAGCCTCCTCTTCCCCGGGATGAACAGCCCCAGCTCTTCCAGCCTTTCCTCACTGCAGAGGTGCTGTGGGGTGGATGGGGACAGCAGCCAGTGCTGGGGTTCCCTGTGCCCACGCCAAGGCTAACCCACCCCTCTCCGCACCGGCGGGGAACCGCTCACCCTCCAGTAAGGGAAAGGGTGAACGAATTTAGGGACAAGAGGAAACAAAACGACTGTGAGAGCAGGAAAAACTGATTATAAAAGTGGTGCAAGGGTAAAGCAGCTTGGCTGGAGAAGCAATTGTGCCCTATCTTTCGGGGGAAGCGTTGAGCGGAAGCAGCTGAAGCTGACTGGTGTCGTTCAAGCGTTTGAACCTAAGATAACAAGATAGGGTTTCCTCAGCGCCTTCACTACGCCCTTGTTCAACTCTTCCCTATATTTACTGTAGGAAATACCTCCAATATCTCAAACAGTGAGATTATCGGACTGCAAACACTTCTTTAGTCATCTAAGTAACCTGCACCAGGGCAGAAAATAGGTAGTTGAAGTCATGTTGGTCCCTCAGTACCCAAGGGGCTGGGTTGGGTTTGCTGACAGATGCAGTCCTGTGTGTTTTTTCATCACCTACCCTGTTGCTCCTGATCCCAAGCACTGCTGGGATTCACCAAACCCCCCACTCTGCTTGCTTCCTTTCCATGCTGTGAAGTTCTAATGAGTCAACTACTTTCAGGAGAGACCTAACCAACACCACTTTTGAGTGGCTTCTGCCTTCAGCCTCATCACACAGCCCTTGAAATACTGCCCTTTTCATTACAAACTTCTTTACTACCAGGGCAAAAAGGCCTCAGAGGTGCAGCAGCACCCAAACAGCTCAGAAAGCCCCATCCTTAGCAAAGGGCCCGGGATGAGCGGTGCAGCTCTGGCCAAATGCTTTGGTGCAGAGTCCTGGTGAGGGTCAAGCGCAGTGTTGACCGATGCCATTGTGGCAGGAATGTCTCCGCTTGTGGTGCCTCGGACTTCGGTTGAAAATTCCTCTCTCTCCTCTTCAAACATGGGTCTAAGACACCAAGCAAGTTTTTGGGAGATTTAGCTACTTTGTCCTGAGAAATTTTTCCCCAGCAAAGGACTAATTGTGGCATTAGAGGTAGCCTAATGACTAATAGCAACATTATTTGATCCGTATTTTTTAATAGGTAGGAAAGGATCCTGCGCAGAGTCCTCTGTGGCAAGACAAGTTGTAATGTCTATTTATTAGATCTGTGTACAAAACGTCAATAAGGCACCACATCCACTAGAAAAAAAGAGGAGAATCTCTCTGGTCTTACAGAGAAACTGAGAACAAAGTGTTTATCAAACAATTAATGATTGAACAGTGCTGTTAAATTTCTGCCTTTATTTTCTAAACAAAATGCAGAGAGCAGTAACAGTTTACAGTTCAGGAAGGACACAGCTATCCCCTGTGCTGACAACCACTTCTGCTCTATTTAACACGTGGAATTTAAGTGGTGCAGAAAGTACACTTGGCCAGGAGTTGCTGTCTGAAAGCCTTTGCGAAGGACAATGCATTTACTGCCAAAAATTAGTCTTCAGTAGGAAATCTCTTCATATTCTGTAGAGTCATAAACTTTCCTCCTGTTCTGTAATTAGACACCAAAGGAAAGCCTGTCGTATAAATTAAAACATATCGATTGAGATCCTTTGAAAGAAGCAGCATGCTGTATATAAATAATGAGTCATATTTCTGTTTATTTTAATCTCACGAATCTACAGTTGAAAGCCATTGTTAAGCGTGTGGGCTGACATTGGAAAGACTCCTGCTAGCTTTCACGGGCTCTGGGATGGCCTCCAGCCCTTAGCAGATTGTGTAGATGGAAGAACACCCATGATCTGCATTGCTCGCATTCGTCCACAGCAAGATCAGGCAGTTTATGCCTATTTTGCTTTATATGTGGTGACTGGGTAAAAATGAATGGCCTTTACTACGCGGGAGGTCAGAGTAGATAGCTTCTTTCCTCCTCCCAGACTTGTGGTCTGTGCATTTACGGATCAGTGTGGGGTACACACATGGGGTAGGGGAGTCCGGGAGACCCTTGCCAGGGAAGAGATGCTCCTTAGGGCTGGAGGCACACGCCATGGTTCTCTCCTGGTTTCTTCCCCGGCTTTGCAATAGGAAATCCTGAATCAGGGATGTGTAATGACCATTGGGGTATCTTCCATACTCGCTTGTGTAAGCAGGAGTTTGCACCAAGCAAATACCACTTCGGATTGAGCAGAAACAGACTGTTCCAGAAAGGAGAGACACAGCTGTAGGAGGGCCACGTTTGGGGATGAATCCGTGTGCGTGCCGGCAAAGGCTATCTCAGTGCCTACACGGCTGCATTTCCCACGCCCCGAGAAGAAACGAGCTCAGGTCAGTAATAAAGGCATAGCAATTCAGGACCTTTACAGCCTAACGGTTGTTGTTTTGGGGTTCGTTTGCTTAACCTTTGTTGGTGCAGGAAGATCAACAGCAAAAATGGCTGAGAACAAAAAAAACCATAAAAGGAGGGACGGTGCTTAACTAGTAATCACGGGTGTGGTAAGTGGGTGCAGATAAAGTGAAAAATGACAGGCAATGCGTAAGTCCTAGGTATTGTTATCCAGGCTATTTTGCTCTTGAAAAGATTGTCTGACAAAGATACTGCTTAAAGTATAATAACCTACTTTGCTATGAATGAATACAGCAGTTGAAAGAATCCCAGCTGCGTTACTGAAACCCTTCACACACTGTTTTTACCTGTTATTACTATTTGGCATTGAAATGATGTCAATTGTTGACACAGTTCAGCGCTGGGTGTTTGGTGTAGTGGTAAAAAAACCCCAGCTATAGAATAGCCTGCTCATTTCTGACACTCCTACCCAGAAGATGATAACAGACATCTTTTCCTGATACTTTGCCTTTCTTTCACCTTGTCACCTAAGCAAGATCAACAGAACAAAGTCAAAATTAAACGTAGTAAAGGGAAAGTTTCTGTTCTGCTTGATTTTTATCTGGTAAGACAATCTTAAACTCTCATGTACAAAGTGAAACAGTACAAATATCAATGTGTTTGCTCAGTCAGTCGTAACCACAGAAAGTGGCTCCTAAACACCCTTTGATATTCCTTGATGTTTCTCTGCATTACAGCAGCAGTGGGAGACCAGAGCCTTGGTTTCGTTTAGCCCTGAAGAAAAAAATCAACAAAAAGCCCGGGAAGTCTGTTTCTACTAAAAGTGCTTTTAACAGAAACCTCAATCGGGAGGCATCAGATGAATGCAGCAGTAACCATTTATTTGCAGAAATCACATCCCCTTTTTAGATGGCATCCCTACTCCTTACAGTCATATTGACTGACCAGCTGTCAACAGCAGATTCTCCAGAGTTTTTGCTCATTTAAGGATTTCTCCATTTACCAGCACTTTAAAAACGAAAGGATTTTGAAAGCTTACTCATTGTCCTGTCTCTTTGACACTTCTTCTAGCCAGACTTGCACAAAAACCAATACACCGAGTTCCCCCACAGTGCACCCACAGAGCAATGCAAACTGGCTATGACAACACCAAAATCAGGCTCTCCTGGAGTGTTTTTGATTGTAAAAATAGCTGATTCAGTGAATATGGTTTTAAATAAAATATTACTCCAGCCAGTTTCTTACCAATCTCACCATAAAAATCTTTAAAAGAGGAATGCTGAATGTAACACGCAGTAACTGCCAATTATTTCAACATGCCTTGTTCATCAAAGTCCTGAGATGAGACCGGCCGTGGCTGGAGTCTCTGTTTCTGAGGCTGTTCATGATGTTATTCCTGTGCCAAGGATGGGAACCAGGATTATTCCACCCACCAGAACTCATTTGCTGTGATTCACCTGAGGCCGCGGGCAGCCTGTTCACACTCCCCTGCAAGGATCTGCACCAACCACCCTTCATGTGCATATGGTCAACTCTCTGGGAGCCACAAAGGGAGAGCTTTCTGACCCTTCCCTTCCCAAGTGAGCACCTTCCTGTGATCCTGCCCTGCCACTGGCTATATTTAAGCAGTGTTTGCAGCCTCTGGGTGTTTTATCGGCCAGACTTTTTCCACAGAGCCCGCATTTGAAGGCCGTGACTTTCCCAGGGAGGACAACTGGATGAAGTTGCCAGTTTTGAAAATGCAAGATCTTGTGCTTGATGGCCTGAGGCACTTTGGTACCTGTGAAGGGAGATAGTCTTTGACCTAAAGTTGTTGCAGGAGAACTTCTTTTACCCCCTTTTGTCTCCCCATGCTGCTGCAAGAACATATTGGTACCTCAGGCACCTAATGCTGATAATAATAAAGGCATATATATACATATATATGTATATATGTATTTCTCCCACATAAGACGCAGAAGAAGGCTGCCAAGAGCACGGAATGCATTGACTGCAACCCTGGCTTCAATCCGTGATGAGAGGATAATGTATCCTTCACAGCAGGGAAAAGCAGTGCTCAAAGGTGCTGCTGGAATATGGTCACCCGCCCTGCACGTTGTGCTGAGAGGTGCCCAGAGGTGGGAAGTGCTGCTGTTGTTTTTCCATCTCCTTGCCTCTTTGCTCATGTCAGGCTCTCACATAGACTGCCATTTATTCCTCTTTGGTGACTTCAGCCCTGCAGTGTAAGGATATGGTCTCTTCTGTGATGGGATCCTTACCCTGAGTGGGCCTTTAGGCACTGTTATAATAAAGGCAGTTGTCACTCCTTCCTCCGTAGCAACGCGAAAAAGGGGGGTAAATGCAGTGGCTCCTTACTGAAGGAGGTCAGGTGATGGTTAACGGTGACACTCACCCCACCAGCACATGTGAGAGACCAAGGGATTGATGCCTCTCTCCCACCTGACTGAGCTTCTCTACACACGTGCCTACATGTATGTCATGTTATTTTTACTATGAGTTGAAAAAAGGAAATGGAAATATATTGTTCCTGCCCATGGCAGGAGGTTGGACTAGATGATCTTTGAAGGTCCCTTCCAACCCAAACTATTCTATGATTCTATATCAGAAATTATACAATTACACTTTGAGATTTGAACTGGGCTTATGCCTCTGATGCCAACCCAACCCTAGGCTTAGCTTACCAGCTGCCTTCCAACATGCCATTCAGGTTCCTGTTGGGTTCCAGGGTGGCCCTGCCAGAGCTGGGACTTGTTGTAAATGATGGTCTTTGTATTTCATTCTGCATTTGCACGAAGAGAAGTCAAAAGGCACAGTGCGGAAGCAGGAAAATTGAGGTGGTCTTTTGTAGTTTCAGAGGGAGTGGAAGTTGAAACGATTTACAACAAGAGGTGACTCACTGGGATTTTCAGAGCTGGTCCGCGTGGATGGGTGCAAACAGGTCCAAGTTCCTTTGCTCTGACTATGTCTGGTTCAGAAACCACGGATCTGTGCTAACGCTGTGCTCGAGTCGACTCGCCTTGCTGAGAAGCCGATACAGTTGTGCGGCTTTCGAACCACAGCTGGCTCATGGCCAACCAGCCTGGAGCACAGGCAGAGTGAGCTCACGTCTGCCTGCATCCACCCATCGAGACCGGGTCGTAAAGCTTGTGTTTAACAGAACTGCAAGGACACCGTTTCTACGTATTCCCGGCCTTAACGAGCATCACACTGATGAACCAGGGCTTTGGGTTTGCCTTGACTAGAAAGAACAAGTGACTTGTAGGATGTTCCAGGGAACAAGAGCCAAAGGCAATGGAGAAAAAGAGGACAATTGAATTTCTGAAGTGCTTTGAAAACCTGGGGTAAACTCCTTTTTAAGTATGGCTTATTGGATGACAGTGCTACCTTGCAGCAGATACAATCTTGCTGAAGTTTTTAATGTTCTGAATTTTTCCAAAATTAACTCTAAATGAGTTTCAGAATTGTTTTGTTTTCTTCCAGTATCTTCTGGTTTTGTTTCTCTATCTCAGGCCACAGCTGAGGGTTCTAACTGGAGTTCAAACATTTCAAAATCTGTCCCTTAAGTCTTTGTAAAATCATTCTGGTTGGACAGAGCCTATTTGTGTACACACAGACAGCAATTCCAGCTTCCTATAGTTCTAACATCATAAGAAAGAAATTCAGAAGAATAATTGCTTTCCATATTATGTTAGCTTTTATAAAGCAGCCAAAGGACAAATTGGCATCTGTTTCCTAGCATTTTTTCCATTATTTAGCCATGATCTTTTTCGAAATAATGAAGTTCCTCTCAAAACACTGAAGTGTGATTAGGTTGTGAAATCTTAATCCAATTAAAGAAGATCCTATGCTTGAAGCATGCGTCACTGTCATGAGGCCACCAATCAGATTTCCAAAAAATGAATGTTTAAAATGTGTTATTAATTCACTGTCAAATTTTCATCTAATTAGTTTCAGTAGGTTAGCCTTGTAAATACACAGATACTTCTTAAAACCTCTCCTAAGTGGGAAAATGAGGTTGATTTCAAAAGGGAAAAAGAGTAAGGCTATCCTTTCTAATGAATTGTCCTTTAAAATTCCCAAAGCATTAATCAAGCTATAGCGTTGCCTCAGTTTGGACACACGTACCTAAAAAATTGTCCTCTTATAGGGCAAGGAGTATCACACCTGTGTAGAATGATATCAAGATGAAAGATAGCTTAGGGGCATGATGCTGCTGCCTGCATGCGTGTTCTGAAATTCAGACCAAACTGAAAAGTGGGGAATCTTGGTTTTGTGAGATGCTTTGGCCCAGATGATAAGTCAATGAATTTTTATCATAAGGACTCCCCCAGACCTCCCTTGTTTTGAAGTAGGTTTTCACCCTTGCTGTCAGATCTTCTTCTAGTTGCTCAAAATTTCTGGCTCTGTAGTCTGGTTGAATGGTGGCTTCTAAGGGTCACAAGGTAAAAGATGCCAACGAGTATATAGATAGTCCTCATGCATAAGACCTGTGGTCCATAATTTTTGTCTGGGATGCTGGCCAGTGTTTGAATCGACACGCAACAAACCTCTCTGAAATGCTTCGATATGGTCACAGAAGACATGTCAGCGGTGGCAATTGTCCTGTGCTATGAAAAACAACATTTTTAACCCCGTGATATATTCTGTTCCATTTAATCACAGAATCACAGAATGGTAGGGGTTGGAAGGGACCTCTGTGGGTCATCTAGTCCAACCCTCCTGCCGAAGCAGACAAACCTAATCCTTATGAATACTAATATTCTATTCTGAACTCTGCTAAAGCTTTGGACACACAATGAGACCTTGAAGTAGCGAGTATCTGTAGTAAGAATCTTCTGGGGAGTCTAGTCTATTTGCATATTGGTTTTTTAAGTCCTTTCAGTCCTCATCTACATATGAAGTGCAAGCACATGTAGCAATGGTTCTGAACCATTCATTTTTTTATTACCTCTATCATGTCCACTGTATATTTCACAAAACTAAAGACTTTCACATGTCTCATGCTCACATCTTTTCCAGACTCTCTTAATTTGCACCCCAAAAAGCTCCCAAAAGCTTTTTGAGATGCTGAACAGAACAGGACGTTCACAGTAAGCGTTTATGTTCTCACAACAGTAGCATGTCTTCAGCATTGTATTATGGCAACACAGTATTTTATTTATTAACCAGACTGCAGCTGAGGACTGATCAGAGACACTGTTCCCACGAGTACTGGAACAGGTTTCCAACCTCTCCATCCTCCCACGTTAAGTAGATTATAGCAGAGCTAGTTGTGATTGTACCATGCAGCTGGTGTTAAAATGATTACTTTCTCCATCTATATGAAAAGAATGTAGCTCATTATCCATCCACATACCTTCAGGAATATCCTTTACACCAAAGGATTCCAACGGCTTTCTGAAGTCAATATCATGTCTTTCAAAGGCTGGACTTGCCTCTGTTTCTGAGACTTGTCTGAACAGCGGTTAGCATCTCCAGGGTATTCCATTGTATACATACATTTGTCAATATCTCCTTCAGGCAGCTGTGATGAGTGTTGTAGGTCATAACAAGCACCTTACATCTGAGATCAGGCATAAGGTTTCACAGTAATAATAGCAGGTCTCCATTGTCTTTTTCTGGGTTAAGCCAGGATTTGGTCCTAGGTGTTGGAACAGGGCGAGAGGATGGCAGATGAGCAACCTTTAAGAAGATCTGTTATTAACTACAGAAGGCAGTTGGAGCTGCCTAAAAAGGTTTGGCTTGTTTGCAGAGCGTTCCCGGGCATAGACTGGAGAGCTAAATTTGACCTTATGTACATGGACAACCCCACCAGCATGGAAGAAGAGCAACCAAGCACCGATACAGAGGAAACAGGTTCTAGGACCAGCATTTCCTAAACCTCTTGTCAGCGAGAAGGAAAGTTTCTGTTTAATATGACTAAAAAAGTCATACTTTTGTGAGTTGCTATAGCAGCCAAGCTCCTGACAGGCACCACGAGGAACTAAGAGCTAAGGGCTGACAATATACTTAAGGCCTGTCTTTGAAGATTAAGATTAGGCAGCGCCTGCCTTGCAGGGAAGACAAACAGTGGAGAGTGACTCTGGAAGTGTGCCACTTCAGCTGGCACGTCTGCTGCTCCGCGCCCAGACATCTTCTGGTATTGCCCGGCCAATCTGGGCAACTGAAAAACTTTAACTGAAAAATTTTGAGAAATTAATTTAATTTAGTTGAAAATTGAAAATATTGAAAAACTTTAGAATTGAAAAACGTTGTACCTTGCCATACTGTCTCTTTATACCCTGCCATATTCTCCAGAAGCACTGAAAATATTAGAGAGGACCAAGAAAAGTTGACCCATAACCCCGTTTTACCCAGTAAGTTAATCTAATTTAAAATTTCTGGACTATCTCACTTGTAATGCCTGTCTCAACCGTAAAGGAGACGGGACTGCGCTGCCATAGTTTTTTGCACTGTAGCTGGGAAATGGTGGAGTCTCATTTGGCCGTGGGACAGCGTGATGCAGGATCCTGATAAAAGGGCATTTAAAGGGTGAAAACATTTCTAGGAGAACCTCTATATGCGTCAGGCCTTTCCTTCTTATCTCCAGCCAGAATTCACCCATCGATTCAACAGGATGGTCAAAAATCATGTGTATTTGGGCTGGTGAAGGGGTAAGGTTACAGGGGACTGACAGGGCACTCAGGATGTAGTCAAGGGTTTTACAAGCAACTTTATTTTCTTCTATACCGCTAAGGGAAAGGTCGCAACTGCCCTTATGAACAGTGAAGAGCTACATGGGAAGTGACAATATTTGTCCAACCCAATGTCAATATTACATGGTAACTCTTAGAGAAATGCTGTTAGGATTGAAGTGGGCAAAAATGACAAAATATTATAGAATAGGCAATGGCTGTTTTCTCTGGCATTGCGAAAAGTGAATTTTGTGCCTGATTTCTTGTTGAAAGAACCATGTAATGTGTCTGCTAACAAAGCAGGGAGCTACCACATTGCTAGTCGTATGATTAAGCGCCTGAGCTTCCAAAAGCATTTTCAGTAGGAAAGTTGGAGCTAAAAAAGCTGAAATGAAGGGCACACCACAACAACCACTGGAGAGCTACAGAATAGAAGACTGCCTGAGTCCCAAGCTCCTCTATGTGGGTTTATGAAGTGAGGGATAAAAGTGGCAGCGGACAAGGAGTGGTCAGCAGGGGAAGAAACGTGATCTTGAAAGGAATAGGCAGAGCCACAAAGTGGTTCAACAGATACTGAAAGGGAATGAAGAGTCTGAGGCGTGCTATAGGGATAGTACCATGAAATAACGTAAAGAGCGGTATAGGGCCGGATCAGATGTCCAGACTTCCTGTGTGGCCAACAGGAGCCATGAAAACAGGTAAGAAGATGACAAGCATCTGTCATTTGCCCCCTGCTATCCCCAGCCTCCAGCTATTCTCATCTCAGGGACTTGCCTGGTTTGATTCCTGGCACCCTCCCGAGGTGTTCATCCCACAAACTCCCAGGATCCAGGGAACCTGATCCACTACGGAGGCATATTCTCCTTTAGTTTTTCCTAAAAAATTATTTGCCTGTCCTAAGTTGCAGGTATTGTTTAAAGTTAGGTTTAATTGGTAACACAATATTCTGCTCTGATTTTGTGTATAAAACATAGTGTTTACACCAAACTGTAGTTATAGATACTCATATATACTTATGGGTATAAATATATGTTATGAAGCAACTAATTTAGAAATGTCATTAAATAAAGTTCCTTGAATAGCCTATTAACTAGATTAAAAAAAAATCAGAAGAACAAACCTAAATGATACTCAAGTCACGACTCAAAGTAACCCAAGCCAAAGATGTCAGAATTTGGATTCTTATCCTGAACATACTCTTCTCAGCGAGTATACAGCTGGGGAGATTCAGGGAAAGCCAACTAAAATTATTACTGGCTGTATAATGCAATATTGAAAACATTTACAATACAGGTGATTGCTGTTGTTACAGAATGCAAGTAATCACGGTAAGTTCAATAACATCCAGTAGCACAGTCCTGTATAAGGGAGGATTTTAATTTTCTGATGAGAGTGAATCATTGATTTTCCACGTTTGCTTTCCACTATTAAGAAATCAAAGTTTTATAAGACTCTCAGCATATCCTTTTTCCTACACTGATTTTCTCTTCTTTTGTAAGACAGGGAGATGTGAAAAGTTTTTAAAACCCTTTCTTTCCATATTCCTATTAGTGAATAGAAAATTAACTTTGTGGATTGAATTTACAGACATGAGGCAAAGAAGCACAGCACATCTCATTTTAGAAGATGAGTACTTCAGTTCAAAGCGTCTCCTTCCTGAGTGGATTCAACAAGTTTGCAAAGTAATGGAGCATTTGTGTTCAAAGTCTCTTCTCTTAGGAATACCGTGTCTCTAAGGGTACTTGATAGCATTTGGAAGAAATGTAATTTCAATGAGCAAAATTTCAGCAAAGTGGTCTGGCAGAAAGAGATCGCAATGGATTTGCACATGAAATGGCCAGAAAATGTCACCAGGAGACAAAACCAGGATATTATCCATGTGCTCATGTGTACTGATGCGTCAGAAAAATGTCCCTGCCACAGTATAAAATACCTACGAATTAAACACAGTGCCCCTTTCCAGAGTCTCTGCTTTGGCAAATGAAAGCAATTAGAATACATATTAAAAATTATGTGTTCTTTCTGGACAAGAAGATCTAATTTTTCTACACACAGAATATAATAGGATCCTGATATGAACACCAGCAATTTAAATATTTGTGGCATCTCCGGTCACTGATTAAATTCTCATCTGAAAGGTGTTGGGTCAGCAGTAAATGGGGCCATTTTCAACCCTGGGAGAACCAATGTCAACCTCACCTTAGAAAAGAAGAGCCAGCAAAGAGACATTTGGAGACCTCAGCTCAGGAAGTCTTACTGGAACTAAAAAAAGAATGGCTCATTTATGATGCATGAAGCCCCTTGGCCTTCATTAAAGGATAAGTGTGCTGTCTTGGATACAGTCTTATCTCACCCCGGCATCTAAAGTCCAGACGAAGGCCATCATGATGTGCAAGAGTGAAAGGGAATGTGATAATGGCTTTGAGGTTGTAACTTGCTCAGCCTGTATGACATGTCAACAGAATCCAGCTGGGATGTACAAGCACCCGAGAGAGAAGTGAGCACTAAAATGTCCTGAAAGTCACTGAAAGTCACTGAAAGTCACATCAGGTGCCAAGAGGAGAAAGCCCACGGTGCGTGTGCCTGTGCAGTCAGAGGGGAAGGTGACCGAGGATGGAGGGATCTGCTGAGACAGAAAAACAACACCAGGAGCAGGGAGGGTCCTCAGGCATGGTCTCTGCTCAGAGGTGTGCAGCAGGGGTGTGTGGTAAAAAGCAGTTGTCAGCTGTCACGTGTGTCCCCACAGAAGCGTTTTGAGGTGAAAAACCCTGGGGGACATCTGGCTAGCTGGTTGGCTTTGCTGCCTGACTGGTCAATGCAAGGTAGAGGGCAGGGAAAAGACAAAAAGAAAATGTGGAAGCTCACTGTTTTGCGCCAAATCTGCAAATCCTTATTCAAGAAAAGTCAAAGGAGTTGTTATGGGTTTGCGTGGCAAGGTTTTGGTACTGGGGGGACTACAGGGGTGGCTTCTGTGAGAAGCTGCGAGAAGCTCCCCCCATGTCTGATGGAGCCAGTGCCAGCCACCTCTGAGATGGACCCACCGTTGGCCAAGGCCAAGCCAAGCAGTGACAGTGATGGCGCCTCTGGGATAACATAGTTAAGAAGGGGAAGAAAAACCTGCGGTGAGATGGCAGTTGAGAGAAAGCAGTGAGACGATGTGAGAGAAACAACTCTGCAGACACCAAGGTCAGTGAAAAAGGAGGGAGGAAGGAAGTGCTCAAGATGCTGGAGCAGAAAGCCTTCCCTTGCAGCTTGTGATGAAGACCATGGTGAGGCAGGCTGTTCCCCTGCAGCCCATGGAGGTCCACGGTGGAGCAGATCTCCACCTGTAGCCCGTGGCAGGGACCCCACGCTGGAGCAGGGGGATGCCTGAAGGAAGCTGGGACCCTATGGGGAGCCCACGCTGGAGCTGGCTCCTGCCAGGACCTGNAGACCTGTGGAGAGAGGAGCCCACGCTGGAGCAGGTTTGCTGGCAGGGCTGGTGACCCCGTGGGGACCCACACTGGAGGACCCTGTTCCTGAGGGACTGCACCCCGTGCGAGGGACCCACGCTGGGGCAGTTCGTGAAGAGCCCATGGGAAGGACTCACGTTGGAGAAGCTTGTGGAGAACTGTCTCCCGTGAGAGGGACCTCACGCTGGAGCAGAGGCAGAGTGTGAGGAGGAAGGAGTGGCAGAGCCAATGTGTGATGGACCGACCGTAACCCCCATTCCCGTCCCCCTGCGCTGCTCGGGGGGAGGAGGGGGAGAAATGGGAGCGAAGCTGAGCCCGGGAAGGAGGGAGGGGTGGGGGGAAGGTGTTTGAAGATCTGGTTTTATTTCTCACTATCCTACTCTGATTTGACTCGTGATGAATTAAACTCACTTTTCTCCCCAAGTTCAGTCTGGTTTGTCCGTGACAGTGATTGGCGAGTGCTCTCTCCCTGTCCTTGTCTCGACCCTTGAGCCTTTTGTTGTATTTCCTCTCCCCTGTCCAGCTGAGGAGGGGCAGTGATAGAGCGGCTTTGGTGGGCACCTGG
>Ga0065711_1043456_pt1 | contig 14720 bp, 5 predicted proteins | sample Hoacrofraction12_FD_59098 | JGI IMG/M metagenome (GOLD analysis project Ga0065711, IMG submission 59098) | Hoatzin crop microbial communities from Cojedes, Venezuela - Epithelial fraction 12 v2 (version 2) | ecosystem: Host-associated > Birds > Digestive system > Esophagus > Crop | place... | reverse complement strand
GGGGGGGGGATGTATTTTCAAAAACTCCAAAACACACTGGAATTTTTTTGCACTGAAGAAATAACATTTTTCTTTAGTCTTGTACACAGAACTGGCAGACCTGCTTTGGCTTAAGCTTTAAAAATAAAAAAAAAAAAAGAAAACACACATCAAACTTGGATGGACAACTAGCATGGAAAATTTTAGCCCAAATAGTTAATGTTTGGAAATGTTTTAAGCAACCTAAAACATCTTATAGCGTCATAGAATCATTAAGGTTGGAAAAGACCTCTAAGATCATCAAGTCCAACCGTCACCCCAACACCATCATGGCTGCTAAACTATGTCCCCAGGTGCCACATCTACACGTTTTTGAACCCCTCCAGGGATGGGGACTCCACCACTGCCCTGGGCAGCCTGTTTCAACGATTGGCCACTCTTCCAGTAAAGAAATTTCTCCTAATATCCAATCTGAACCTCCCCTGACACAACTTGAGGTCATCTTCTAAAACAGATTTTAAATATTTTTTAACAACTTAAAAATAGACAGCTGAGCCAGGTGTGCCTATAACAAAATTGCTATTCTTTTGTAATTCCACAGCCAAAGAGTTAGTACAATTTGCCTACAGACACAAATCTTCCAAAATATTGGTTTCAGTATTAGGACTATCTTAAGAATATACAACGTAATACAATGTCATTTTTTATGTAAGAAGCGTCCGCCGAGCTTAGACCAAATATACGCATTTTGTTAACAGCAATAAAACTTCATCAAACTTCAGAGGCTTTAATGGATTTTCCTTTCCAGACACTAATCAAACAGATTTTCCTCAGCGGACGTAGAAAGTCCCTGCATCACCAAGTACCAAATCAATACTTTCATGCCAGTAAACAAGAAACCAATCTGGTCAGAAGACAATGCACTGAAATCTTGATTAATAAAACATTATTTTAATATATACCTAGAAACAAAAATTTGACGTGGACTATTGCAGGGGTATTTCTCACTAGAAGTAAAACGCAAAAGGAGAAGCAGCTAAGTGAAAGGTAATCAGCACTTATTCTTTCAGATACAATAATCATAAGGCAAGTCTAATTTATCCCAAGTGACACAGTATTCCATTAGCAGTCCACACAATTTCTCCAGAATCAGACCCTGAGTATTGTCTGCTACTAGCCGCATTCTTTACAATTTTGTTTTAAACTACCTACACTACATGACTAGGCTCAGTGGTACAAATCAACGGGATAGAGTAGATGGTATCATAAAAGTAGTCGCATAAAATGTAACAAACACAAATACTCCCTTAGGTTAGCACACAAGTGAACAGCATTTATTGGCCCCTAACAGGACAATCCTTCTACCCTCCAAAGACCACCAGATTCATGCTCCCTCCTGGATAGTTCCAACAGAACCTAATCCTTTTACTACTTAATGCTCTAAATACAGTAAAGCTCTTTGCAGTTTACCAAGGTTTACACTCAAGTTAGCATGGTTCAGAGCCGAGACCTACTTTTACTCACGAAAAAGCAAACATACACTGAAGTGCAGCTACTCTGATATCCTATTGACTGAGTATTAGCAAGCATCTGGGGAGAAACGGCAAGGAATTGTCACCTCACAAGGAACTGGCACTATGGTGGAAAAAAAAAAAATAAAGGCTCTCCCTGCCTTCCCAAATGTAACTCTACTTGTAGTGTTATCATCTGCCAGAAAAAAGTACAGAAGGCAACGAATACTCAACACGAGCAACGAGCAAATCTTCAGCCAAGAGATAAACCCACGCAATAAATAGTGTGCAAAAGATTTCAAACATATATACAGATACATATATGTCTGTATACATATGAAAAAAGCTTTTGAGTCCCATATTTAAATGTGTGCATGGTTTATTACCGTCAAACGAGGTGTAAAAAAGCACAGATCTTGGCTGGCGAAAGTTGAGAGCAACACTAAGTGCCCATAGACTCTGCCTGCCTTGAGAAATCAGTTCCTGCTGTAAAATAACAGACTTTAGCACATTCTGTAGAATGACATCACCCAGAGTGGCCTGCCAAAAATGTTACTTTTACATTTCTTCATCAGAAGATTTCCTTTCACCACTCTAATTTGTTTTTTAGTTAGTCAATCGTTCAAAAATATGAAAGTTCTAAGTATTTCCAGGCCTATAGATTAGCAGCTTTTAACACAAGCAAGTGACTATGCCTTTTAAAAATGTTGTATATATGTGTATTTTTTTCCCTGGTTCTTTTCAGTAGATTTATATTTGCAACCATGCTGAGCTAAAATAATACAATTTGATGCAGTTATCATACTGAAATGATTTTTCCCCTTTGATTTATCACAATCCCACTGAAGAAAACACTGTTCTATGCGAACAGTAAAAGTTTGTCTATCCCTTTAGCAAGTTGTAGGTAACCCACTGGAAACTACTGAACATGAACCAGGTTCAAACAAACAAGTCAGTCAAATGAGAAAACTTGTGCATTTTCAATGAAGCTGTTTAAAGCTTACTAGATGACAATTATGAGTAATGCATTTCACTCTTCCACATAGTGTAAACAAACAAACAAGTCACTAAGTTAGTTGCAGAAATTATGGTCCTTTCATTGAAATATTCAAGATAACCTCTTCACTTTTTCACTTCTGAGGGAGGTTTTGCATCTTACCATTGCAGAAGCCACGGCTGAAGCACATAGAAGTTTTTTCCTTTCGCACTCGTTGTTCTCAGGTGTTAGTACTTTCTCCATCAGTAAGTCAACATCTAGTTCCTCACTGCAGAAATTGTGTCTTCCTTACTAGGTTTAAACCTAAATAAGATAATTCAATACTAGTTAATGCTGATACTTTCCCTTTTGAAAACCTTAGAAGGGAGAAGAAAAAAAAGTGTAGGGTGTTCAAGCTAGGAGTGCAAGTTCAAAGGTACACGCGCAACCCAATGCTATTTCTTTGGCTTAGAGGAGTGCTTGAAGTTCCTCTCCTGTAGTTTTTGTTTCTAAGCAAATGAATAGAAACACTACTGAAATTCAGAATTTTTTTTGGACAGGAGCTGAACTAGTCATAGTCCTAAGTTTGAAGCACTTTGCATGGTACAGGCAATAAAGCAACTTCAGAGAACAATCCAGTGTTATCAAGGGGAAAGACAAGACAGCCCAGTGCAATTTTCTAAAGTTTTAATCCAATGCTGCAATGTCTTAAACATCACCAGAATTGTCATACTCCTAACAAATATTTGTATAGCGTATAAGTTCACAACATGTTTTAAAGACAGAACTTTGGAGGAAACTATCTTCTTTAGTTCTTTTTCTCAGTGCTTCCGCCATGATTTTTTTTTTAATATAGATTGATTACATTAGGAAAAAGCAGAGCAGACAGTGAATAAAAGTATTTTGAGTTGCTTGTAAAGTAGTTTAGGTCATATCTAATGTACTCCAAGAATATATTTAACAGTGCTCATGTAAGAAATATGAAAAGGTTAATTTTTATTTATTTATTGTTAAAGAGTCTAGGCAATAGTAAATTAAGAACCCCAAATTTACACTGAGTTGATTTGTCATCTATGACCACTTTTTAACACAAACCTTGAGAAATTTCCACAGTTACTCTGTGTTATAAGTAAATGAAGGAAAATCAGGTTTTAAGAGTCTCATTTCATGATTTGCAACTCTTCCTTCTGCATGTCATTCCATTACAATTACTCTAGTGATGATTTCAATTGTCTGTCTTCAGATGACTGATAAAAGGCCGATACCATGAAACTGCCATTCTGTCTTCTTGTGACAGGAAGAAAAGCATGAATTCACATCATATTCAAATCCACTCATCCCAGTACGGTACATTGAAGTGAATGGAGTCTTACATAGGTATAAAATGAATTATTATTTGTTCTGTTAGCTCAGCAGATCCAGGCAACAGAGTATCAATGTAGATTAAGTATGTTTATACAATGGAAGGCATTTCTAAAATAGAGGGAAAAAAAATCTCACACATGGGCCCATTGCACAGAGAATTGGAGATTTTAATCAGTTCTGTATACGATTAATATTTAGCAGAATTACAGTTACTTTTGAAGTTAAAAGAACAACCTTGCATTCACAGTGGCTTTACTTGCAGATTGTAGTCCTCTTTGTTCAAAGGGCATCATGTCAAGGTAAGATTAAAGACAAACTTTATAAAACACAATTTTGTGGTATTAACTGTAGGAAAAGAGGAACTTTTCCCTTCAATACTTGTCAAGATTACTATAAGAACTGCAGTGCTAAATGCTCAGGTTACACATAATCCTCTAGCTGCGAGGTGACAATTAGCACCAAAATCTCTAGAAAAGCTTTCAGCTCTCAACAGGTACCTCACCATTGCGTTCAGGTTTAAATCAAAATCTGGCAGAACGTCCCACTTCCTGCCACATATCCCCTTTAAAATAACTCTTATTACAGTCCCTATCAGAGCAGTTCCACTCTCATTTTCTCCAAGAAGACCAAACATGACTTTCACTCTTTTGTTTGAGTGCCTTTTTCCATTATCTTTCTTCATCTGTCTGAGAGATCTGAAGGCAGCAAGTAGAATTTATTTTTGGTGTACTATGAATCTACCACTTCTCTCCTGACTGGTGAAAACAGGGGCAAGTCCTTTGAGAGCCATATAATTATACTGACAAAAATCAGAAAGTCTTTCTCTAGGCAGTTTCAGAAATGACTGTCCAGAAAAACCTCAGAAGTACATCAGTCTGCAACATTAATACTGTATCTTTAGTGAAGTGTGAACTATAGATCTGAACTTCTCTGTACTATCACACATTATAGAATTTCCTTCCCTATCAAAACGCATAAATATTCTTTAGATTAAAATTTGTTTCTGTCCTTTAGAACACCTTCACAAGGCAGGAACGGCAAAGCGCTTCTTATAATTCTGACTTCCATAGTAAGCACGAACAGTTAGAACACTTCTCAGAAATTTTCTTTTTTCCAGTGTAGAGGCACACTCTACCCAGAAGGATTATTTATTAGGAAGAATTCCCTCCTTACTAGCCAGTCAAGCTTTTCTGATCCAGTAACAAATACTTTTTGGCAAAATAAGCAATTTAGAACCCTGCAATACTCAGGCGAGGCTGACTGCCTAGTGAATCAATCATTTATAATGAAGAAAAAGAAAATGGTTATATGAGATATTAAAAGATGTAGTAAAACACAACGGCACTCAAAAGAACAAAAAAATCTTGACATTTGATCTGACATGTTTCCATATGGACACAAGACTGATAGCACAAACAAAATGTTTCTTTGGTGCAATTCAGTTTATAAAGTCAAGTTTCCACATCAGTGAGAAAACAGCAAGTAGATTCCTCATGCACAATTTCCAGTTTTGCTTTGTGCTCTGCAAGGTGCAATCACTTTTGCGATTCCTTTTCTGGGCCATGCTCCTGACTGCTCCTCCCAGTTTTTTGCTGTTTTCTGGTTTCTTTCCACCACCTGTGGACACATCACAGCAGTCCACACCCTGCCCTTGGCACTCAGTCCCCCAGGGCACTCAACTCCCAGGGCTTAGGGCTGATTAACTGTAATTTGTATCTATGCTCCCCCACCCCAACCCCCCCACTGCAGGACACATGAGAGTGAACGCTACCCACAGTGCTGGTACAATAGCACTCAGTTCTGGATCTTACTCTAACCCAACTACCAAGCGGTACAGGGGATTTAGATCCTTGGGTTGCACAGATCTGGAATTACCAGCATGCAATCTGGAACTTCTGCATGAAGCAAATCCTCCTGGACCTGAGCCATGCAAACTGTTTACCATGATGGTTTTCTAACATATTTCTGCTCAAGAGTGTCTCAGATGGCATTAATCTATTGGACTCTGAGAAAGCCTAACGGTGTGACATTTACTTGGCAAGAATGGTATCCTAAACAATGCGCTTGTATTTACTAAGCTTTTAATAAAAAAATTTTATTATTCTTCAATTTAAATTTAGTAATAATTAATTCCTAATTGTGCATTTCTTTTCCACCTCCTTGGATCTGAAGTCTTCCCTGGAATGAAGTGATGAATACCATGGGAGGGAGGATCACATAAGTATCACACCTTCGACCTGCAATTGAAGCTGTAGCCGTACGCTACCTATCACAGCGGCCATCATCTCACGGTCATAACATGAAAATAGCCCCCAGTTATGCTACAATTTCCTTCCATTCCTATAAGATGGCTATAAGTAATAATTAATCTCCTCTATTGAAGCTGGTAGCTAAAATAATGGCAGTCTTCAAAGTCAGTACACTGTGAATGTGGCCTTACCCAAAGCAAAACAGATAGCAAGGTATGCTTGGAACAAGGGACAGCTTTGGCAAAACAGAATTTGAAAAGAGATGCGGGTGAGAAATCAGTCTGAGAATATTAAAACAGAATACAAGAACAGAGAAGAAATTGATGTCACTGACAGTTTGCCCTTGGCAGGAATAAGCTTCTGTATTGAAAGAAGTATATTCATACAACTGCAGCACACCTAGTTTTCTCAAGTCTGTTTAGTAGAATTCATAAGATAAGCAAGTTCTACTAAGAAGCAGAATTAATTTTTTTCTAATTAAAAAAACAGTCTCAAATTTTCATAGATCAAAACTGACTCAAACAAAAACAGCATAAATGTAAACAGCATATTCTCTTTAACTACCTTAGAGCAACTAGTATCACTTTCAAGAGGAAAGCCTGGGGTCTTTCATTCTGCAAACAGCTAGAATGATCATGGACTTTTTCTTTTTTTTTTTCCTCCACATTATTTTAAATCTAATAAATTCATTGAAACTGATCTCCTCCTATAACATCTGTAGGTTTCCACAAAGCAGCAAATCTGTATTGAAAAGAAAATCTTCACCTCAATGTTTCCAACCCACTTTCCCTGTGAGAGGTTTAGTGAATAACTTGACATGGTTGCAGAATGACACAAAGAGATTGCCCTGCCTACTTAATTCATTAGGCAGGTAATCAGCAGAACACACACAAAGCCAAAAAGACAGGATTTTGTCTCCCAGCCATCCTAGATTTCATGCCAATTACTAAGATTAGCGGACAACCTGAAGTCATCAGTATGTTATATGTTTCACTGGAAAATATTAATCTTTTTTAGGGATTCACACTGACTGTAGCAAACACCCTACAGGAAGATGAATTTCACTCTGCTGAATACTTTGTTATCAACAGCTTAGGATTCACTAGGAGCCTTAAGAACAAGCCAAGATTTAATTGTCCTAGTTTTTTTAGTAATTGTAGTGAAAAGACAGGTCCCTGATCCAAATTATTTACAATCTAAACAAGACTGAAAATAGCAAGGAAACGCTGAACAAGTATTGATCACTATAAACAGAAATAATCTTCAGAAACAAGGAGCCTACTGCTGTTGGCTTTTTGTGCAAGTGACAAAGGATAAGCTAGATTTATTTTGGGGTGCTTGTAAGGAGCCACTCCAAAATGTGAAGGAAGCAAAAGTGAGACCATAAAGGTACTTTATCAGGTAACGCATTGAATAAGTAACAGAGTCAAGTCTCAGAAGTCACAGACAGGCAAAATAATAAGGAAAAGAGACAGGAAACAGAAAGAAAAAGGAAGAAATCAGGAAGCATCTAAATAGGGAAAGAAGTGGACAAAGGAGAAAAAGTTTCAGGACTACTACTGAAAGTAGTGCAAGGATTGCTGGACTTTAGTTGTGCAGTTCTGCTAGTTCACAGAACTTCAGCTGTTTTGCTGAGGAGAGAACAGAAGTGATGGATGCAGCCCAGTGCAGGATAATCCTAAAGTCAGAGAACATATGCTTTGAGTTTAATCCAACTGCAGAGTTCTGGCAAACATGCTGCATTTATAGAGGCAAATACATCAACTTTAATTCTTTAGCAGCTGTGCTGCCCTTTAATTTCTTATACCCTGAAGTGTACACTTGTACACCTCTCGCTTACCTCTAAAAAGCAGATCACTTAGAACAGCCCAGCCTTTCTATCTGAAGCCAACTAACAGCTCTTGCCCACTGGAATTTTCTTGGAGATGTACTGTTATTTTCCACTTGTTCTGCCCATTTTCTTCTTAATCAAATGCACATTGAAGTGTCTTCCTAGGAAGGCTAAGCCATACCAGCAGTAACCAAGACTCTCTAGTTCAGCTGGCAAGCTTCTCCCTAGGAATCCCAAATTATCCCAGATCCAGAAAGCCTCCTCTCTCAGGATTCAGTCTTCTCCTCCCAGACCCAACAGCTCCCCTAGCTCAGCTCTAATACCTCTATGCATTTCAGCATTAACTCTACTCATCAGCAACAGCAAAAGACCCATACTAATGGTGCTTTTCCCTCCAACCCTCAGCTGAGGATTTTACTCACACCTCTCAGGTCACTGCTCTGGAGCTCCCTCCAGCAAAGCCACCCTGCCAGGCCTCTTTACAGAGTTCAGCAGGAGGCAATATCTGCACCTCTCCCCCCAAACCCAATCAGGCCTTCACACCAATTAAGCTCATTGACACCAGATTTTATACATTCCTTGGCAATGACGGCACATGTTTTCTTAAAGTGAACAAACCTTTTAACGTGGGAGCGCAGCACAGGGTCCCAAAAGGCAAAGCAGTCAGCTCTGGCACAGCAGCCCAGTCCCCTCGAAGCCAAAGAGGAAACAAGGGCCTTGCAACAACGCTGTAAAAAAGGAGAAAGCATTGATTTTACACCTGTTGTTGATTTCTTCCCCTGGTAGCTGAGGGATAGGAGGAGCTGCATGGAGGCTAGGGGTGCAGGAGTGGGAACCTGCACCACTGGGCAATTAGAGGGGCATTTGCCTGGGTCATCAAATGCAGAGGAGGGTGAAGACAGCTCCCATCCCGGCCCCTCGCTCCAGGGCCCTTCTGGCTGCTCAGCCCCAGCCCTGCCTGCTACTGCAGGGGGCAGGGAAGGAAAAATCCTCCTTGAGCCTGGGATCCCCACCACCACACACAAATGAGCCGAGAGGTAACGCTGCCTGCTTCCCATGCTGCAGCTTTCAATTTTACAGATGCCACCAGGAATACCTTGCTGTGGCAAAGGGCTTCTGCAGGTGTGAACTGGCTGGTGGTAATTCTGATTATGGAGGCATTTCCTAAGGTCAGCCTCTTGTACAAATGCATTTATTCTCTAGATCACACAGGAACGAGCTGCTGTGCATAGGCTGCAGGCACCTGTAGATCATACCTGCAGAAAGCTATTACCTGCAGCCCTGGTTTTTTTGTTGTTTTTTTGCTTTTACAGCTGCTGAACTTACACAAACCCCACTGACATAAACGGGTACAGAAGCTCAGCACCCCTGAACACCAGAGCACATGTAGAACTCAGCCAACTCCTCATTAGTTAAAGACGGATGCCCCCTGGCAGTGTCCCACAGACTCGGATATGCCAGCGATGCCTTTGGAGCAGGGACCGATCTTGCACCAGAGGTACGTCTTGCGAATGCACCGCATTTCTGCCCATCTCCGGCACATGGAGGAAATTCATGTGGCAGAGAGCGTCGGAAACGGTCTTTGTGCAGCACATCAACCAGGCTTCCAGTATTGCTTCGCTGAGACATAAATTTCAATCGTGTTTGTTCAGAAATGACTACCGCCTGGTGTTGCCAAGAAAACCCAGCTCTCTGTAACATACAAGCTCTAATTATTTATTAAGATATTTTTTGGCTCCTCTCAAGCTTTGTATTTTGTTTTCATTTATCAGACTGAGCACTGGTTGGCCGTATGCTGACTATGACCCCTGATTCACTCTTCCACCAATTCTCTTCATATCTCTTATTTGTCTTGATATAGCCAGACTTCTGCATGGTCATTAACGTTACTGTGAACTTAGACACTGGAAATCCTAAAACGATTAGATTTCTGAAGGGCTGAATGAACAAGTCTCTGCAAATGTAATGGTATGTAGTGGTCTGGGCACAGAACTTTGAACTGTGAACCGCTGACTTCCAAACCTGCATCTACATTGCTATTCCACCTCTGTCCTTCCCTTTGCGGTAGGAGAATCTATCTCTCTATTTACCTACCTCCCAAGTTAGGGGAATAAATCTTGAATGTGACACAAGTGCTAACACTGTAATTAGCAGGAAAGACTTTCCCTGTTCATCTCAACGTACTCAACAACAGATGCCTATCACTTTAAAAAGACCAATCAGAATTTAAAAACATATATTCTGGGCAGAATATTTTTAAAACAGAAAGGTTCGAGATGGAATTGTCTTGACAGTGCTTGCTGCAGAAAGACTCAGGCCAGCTCATTTTGTTTTAAAAATTTAAATGGAAAGCTTGTAGGACTTGCTTTTGTATTTTTCTGTCTTTTTTTTTTTTTTTTTTTAAAGTGTTCTAAACAAAGAGAGAAAAAAGAGTTTTCTTAGTGCTGGTAAATTAAGACATCATTTGTAATGCCCAGAAGGGGGAAACTGGGGTTTTACTGCTTTTGCATCCAAAGTGTCATGGAGTATTAAGAAGAATCCTGCAAGGCTGCCTGACCTCAGGCTTTGTGGAATTCCCTGTCCCACAGCACAAGGCTGCAGCCCTGCTTCTGCCTTGTAGCAGTAACTTGAAAATAGACCCCACAGGATTTTGGCCAACAGAGGGTGGAAAGGTGGCCGCCATTTTGATCAGCTAATCTGTAGTTATTGTATAGTGAAACACGAATTTATGCAGAAGAGGAGAAAGCAAACATAATTGCCAAAGCAAATCAGGATGAAATTTTTCTGTAAAAGACACAGACAGATCACATACAGAGAAGTACAAACCTGAAGCTCTCGCAAAACTTCCAAGGTAAATTCCAACAAGATTCTGGGGAAGGCAGAAAATAGCCCATCATATTCCCATAGCAGAAGTGAAATTGTCAGAGTCTTGCTCCAAACTTTTACCATCATCAGGATTTATTTACTCTGTGTTGTGAGACTGTAGATCGAGGCTGTAAGACAATAAATATTCCACATCAGGAAAAAGAAATATTCCACAACACCCTATTCCAAGAGAAAGATATTTAAAAATTCAGGCTTATTTCAGTCTTACTTTAAAAATAAAATATAAAGAGAATCTGGATATTTTATAAATACATATGTTGGAGCCAGGCTAAAAATGTTGATTTTCTTGTTCTTCAGACTTTCCGTTTCAAGCAAACAACTAAACACCACTTGCATATGCCATAAGTGTCAGCCTTTTTTTCAAAGTTTAACAAGAACAGAACTAGAACAGAGCTCATCCATCGTTTTCCAAGAGATTAGATCCCTAAATCCCAGTATCACATCTTGTAGGGTTACTGATATAATACAAACCCAAACTTTCCCATCCATAAAGACATCAACACCCAGCTCTGCCAAAACATCAACCTTCTCAGTCGAGGACTGTTAAATGATGCAGCAGCATAGTTTTATACTCAGACAGATACATGAAATAAAATTATAAAATGTTTTAAGGTCATTCTAGGAAAACGACAGCAAACATGACTGAAAAGTACAGACTGATGCATTGAGAAACTATCAACTAATTTTTAATCTTGTCATGAACATTATGGAAAGAGCTGTCTGCAGAGCTAGTCAGGATGATTTGTCACTGTAAGAAACTGTGTTGCTATTTTATGTTGCTGCTGAACAGGAGACGAGCAAGTTGGCAGGACCAAAACTTTTGAGAGAACTGATCTCTCAGCCATCCCTCTGATTATATGGTAGTGATTTTTGACATCTGAAAACCAACAATTACTATCTGTGAAGGAAAAAAAAATTGTGATTTGGGCAAATAATTAGTCACAGGAAGAATATTCTTAATTTTATGACTTGACTACCTACGTCAAGAGTAAGTAAAAGACTAATTCAAATGTTTGATTTTTAGAAAATATTCAACAGTTCTAAGGTTTCATCTTAAAGTGGCAATAACATCTACTGGCTTACAAAGTGTAGCTAGAATGCCTGAGATCCATGATACACTTCAGATAGAAACAGTTACATACGTGCCAGGTCTTGAGGAAAAAAAAGGAGTTACAGAATTGATAATTTGCCAGTTCTTCAGGGTTCAAGCCTGAGGTGAACTGGAAACATAAATATGTTACAATATAAATGTCCTGGTGGTGTATATGAAATCACTTTAGTGATCATGGAAGAGTTTCTGGTGAGCAAGCCCTTGTGGAACAGAACTATACTGTTGGCTCTGAATGTCCTTTTTTCTAACAGTCTTGGCAGAGAAAACGAGGGCTCGCTGATAAGAAGGGACTCTCATCTCCAGAGGTGGTCCTCAGGTCAGAGTTGAGGAATGTTGGCTGGATAGCACCATGAGCATGTGCTGCCGCTGCTGCCTAGGGTATGTTTATCGGTTTCTTCCATGAGCACCTAATGCTCCATGACATAATTAGGACCAAGAGTATAGCTATACACAAAAAGAATCAGATATTTCATCAATGACAACAACATCAAGAACTACATTACTAAGAAATAAAACTTTTTTGAACCTCAGGAGAAGAATTAGAATGGAAATAAACCCTCAGCCATGAATTTTTAATTACCAGTTATTAGGAAAGAACATTTCCTTTGGGGAATTTCTTCTGAAACTAGCAATTGCTGTATTTCTTGCGCTTTTTCCCAGTACTGGAGGCAGAGTGCCAGCCTAGCTAAACAAAGGCAATTCTTATGCCATCGCCAAAACTCACACGCACTTGTAAGAAGCTTATACCTAGAGATCATTCTTACGTTTCTAACTGTCAAAGTTACTTGAGCAGCAGAAAGGAAACTCAATCGCTAAGCAATTGCAAGCCCTGTTTAATCCAGAAAGACAGAACAAGCAAACCCGGGTTGTTTTTAATCAAAGGCCGAGCCATCCGGTGCGACCATCTGAGTGCCATAAAAGCGACAGGAGTTGGAGGGGTCAGAAGTAGAACCCATACAGGGGAGTCTCCCCCCTCAACAGCGACTATGCTTATGGCATAAGGGGGTTGCACAGGTAGCTGTCGGAACATTACTTGGAGATTGCTGCTTTACTAGCAGCAGTGGTGTATGAGGAATGAACTGCGTAGCCCTCAGGCCCTAGGGAAACCAGTATCCTCACAGCTAGAAAACAATTTTCTTGCTTTTCACATCTGATGTAAGGTCACTGAGACAAAAATATACATAACTGGAGAAATTTGTATGTCTTTCAAGTCATCTGTAGAAAATCTAAACTAAAATCTTCATGATTTTTAAGTACTTGGCAATATTGCTTCTCTCTTTCTCCTTCTCTGAGCAGAAACTAACATACCACTGTGTCAATTAAGGTCAGGCTTATCTGAACAGTCTCTGAACTACTAATTCTTCTTTCTCCAAAATGTGAAATCCAAACCTGTTGAAACTGGCGCCTCTTTCCACAAAACAGGATGTGAAATGAGGGCTGATAGCCCTGAAAGTAATGAGAAAACTCAAAAAAAAGTTTGCTTTTGTAATGCTGTTAGCAGTCTAAATATCTTGGCAGATTTTTAGTATATCAAATAGTCATGGAATATTACAAGACAATATAAAGGAAGGACGTAAAAACTCAGAAATTTATTTTTGTGTCAAATGTACTTATATATGGCTTATATATGTATATACATATAGAAATACAGTGCATTTGTGTGTGTATCAGAAAATAGTTATATCCACCTGTATACATGAGCTAAGTGTTTCCTTTGTGCACAAAAATAACCAGCTGTCAGGTCCTTAGAAGAAACTGACACAAAAGGATGGTATTTAACAAAAATATTTGTATCATAAAGGCATCAACCTATATCAAGGTCCAAGTATGCAAATAATTATTAGATATGTTGTAGGCCTTTGATCACTGCTTTTAGAATTTGACTGTAAAATTAATTTACGCTGAAACAGTTTGGTATACCATACTTACCGCTGTCATTAAAATGCAAAAAAATCAGTATATTATATATGCCTGATGTTTATATGAATGAAAAGGCTAACAGAGTGTATATTTATAATTTTCTATGCCTTTACCCCCTTGTATATTCTTCTGTTCCAGTATTTGCTACTTGATCAACAAAACAAATGTTTAGTCACTTCCAAAAAGTATGAGCACGCTTACAAATACAGTGCTCTGTATAGCACATGCATACAAACTTCTGCATGTATTTAGCGTGTATGTATGTGAAAACATATACAGTGGTGGTTTCAGACATAGACATCACTCTCAAGTCATTTCACTTGCACAGCTAAAAGAACTCAGAACAAACAGCTGCAGTATCAAGGTACTGCCTGCTGCCTGTACAGCCCAACCTTGATACATTTTGCAAATTCCTGTGTTTCCAGGATGTTCCTGTTAGTCCTGTGCAAAATAAACACAATTAGACAACATGACCTTTAAAATGAAATAACTAATATTTTTAACTCTTTAAGCATGTGCTATTCTGTACTTCAGACAATTCATCAGTTAACCTTTGCATTCCATCACGGTAGTTTGTGATCAAATTGTGCAAATCCTTTTAATAATTTTTCTGTTGTGGATTTCTGAGTTATGTGGACTGTTTACATCTGTACAATACCAGGTTTTCTTCAGAGGAACAGTCTGCGTGTCTCTTACATGAATGCCCGTTGTTTTTTCAAAAAGCAGACATCACAGACTAGCGAAGAGTTTGGGGCCAAACTATTTCCAGTGGTGCCCAGCGACAGGACAAGGGGCAACGGGCACAAACTGAAGCAGAGGAAGTTCCAGCTGAACATGAGGAAGAACTTCTTCCCTCTGAGGGTGACGGAGCCCTGGAACAGGCTGCCCAGGG
>Ga0065711_1043455_pt1 | contig 14720 bp, 3 predicted proteins | sample Hoacrofraction12_FD_59098 | JGI IMG/M metagenome (GOLD analysis project Ga0065711, IMG submission 59098) | Hoatzin crop microbial communities from Cojedes, Venezuela - Epithelial fraction 12 v2 (version 2) | ecosystem: Host-associated > Birds > Digestive system > Esophagus > Crop | place... | reverse complement strand
CACCACTGAAAAGAGTTTGGCCCCATCCTCCTGACACCCACCCTTCAGATATTTATAAACATTTATTAGGTCCCCTCTCAGCCTTCTCTTCTTCAGGCTGAACAAGCCCAGCTCCCTCAGCCTTTCCTCATAGGAGAGATGCTCCAGTCCCCTCATCATCCTCGTAGTCCTCCGCTGGACTCTCTCCAGTAGCTCCTCATCTTTCTTGATCTGAGGAGCCCAGAACTGGACAGAGTACTCCAGATGGGGCCTCACTAGGGCAGTGTAGAGGGGAAGGAAAACCTCCCTAGACCTGCTGGCCACACTCCTCCTAATGCATACCAGGACAGCTCCCAACTTCCTATCATTAACAAATTTTATTAATATATACTTACTTTGTATTAAGTTTACTAACTATTTGAGTCCCAAAACCTTTCCACAATGCATTCCAAGTCTGATGTCCTCTCCTTTCAAGGCAGCCTTGCATTAGTTCCTTACCCACCCATCTTTTCATTACTAAACTCCATCTTTTCCAGGCAGTTTCCTTAATTCCTTTTGTTCATACAGTTAAAGAATCTTATGTTTACATCCAGCCAGCTGGGATGCTTCCACACTTCACTCACACATTTCTAGTTTACAGCACAGGTGAAGCCATATCACATGTGATCATATCCACAAAAATCTAGGAACCCTAATCACAAACAGATTTCTACAAAGGCATCACGGTTCAGTTAAATTGCACTTATTGCGGTTAAGAACTCTCCTATGATGACCAGAATTTGAGTATCTTTTGGAAAAGAGGTCAGAAATGAGTAGTCCCAGAAGATTTCGGGACTCTGCAGAAAATATGAGTGCTAATTATGGGTGAATATGGAGTTACAAAAGATTACACTTCCAGGCTTTTTTTAGCTCAGCTCACCCTAGAATGATTCATTAAACTGAACAAATACAGCGCTTGCTAGCCAGTGTGACAGACCAAACCATCTAGAAAGGAAAACCAGAAACCGTTATGAGAGGTTAATTCATAATCCTTTCTTTAAAGTTGGCTTTATTTCCAAATAAAATCAAGCAAAGTCAACAGTATCCAATCTATATGGGGCAAAAATTCCCACCAAGTATCATTCTTGCTGTCACATCAGAGCAACTGATTTCCTGTGACATACCTAAATTCCCTTTTCTTTTTATAAGTACATCTAAACAATAAACTGATGGGCAGGAAAGTAAGAACTCTCTATACCTAGGTACCATCTCAATTTTATAATAAACAAGTTGTCTAAATTACACTGTCAACAACTTCCATTTGAGTTGTTGACTGAACTCATTGAGGCAGAATTCTCTGTATTTCTCAAACTGCAATTAATGAATAAATAAAGTCATAACAGGTAAAAACCACAGAAAGAATTTGTTTATGAGCAGTGAGTAATAAAACAATCTGAGTTAAACCAGAAAACACCTAGATGATTACAGAAGCACAATATCCAGAAAAGACTCAAGGAAATTAGCCTTCAACTACACTGAAAAGAAAGAAAAGTTGAAAAAAACAGCTTCTGTACTAGAAAAAAAAGCAATGTATATCCTAATTGATTTTTCTTAACTGACTAAGAAATAGCAATGTAAATACAGAATGAAATCCTCCCAGAATGCTGTTTTCTTGATGTTATCATTTGACATGTAAAAGCTGGATGCATTGTCCATAATGTGTTAGATACCACAAACACCATCCTGATGTGACACTAAGCCCCTTATGGCTCAGGCTTCTTACAACATGCACTTAAGCTTGCTTCTGGAACATCATGTAAATTGGGTAGTGTTGAGTAAAAAATAGTTGCTTTTGTGTGACTCCCATCCTACCCCAGTCACTTGTGCCCCTCTCAATCCAGCATAATTTCAGAACTACTTCAAGCTGTTCTAACACAGCACAGGGAAAAAGCTTGTACCAAGCAGCAGGAGAAGGCAAAAGTGAGCTTTAAATACTGTTTCTACACTTCCCTTTTCATGGTATTTACATTATGGCTCCCATCCAAGGCTCTGGTCTTCCAATTTCAAAGCAACAACTGCACAGCAAGAGTGCAACATTTTGCTTTAATCTGCAACACAAATCTTATTAAAATGCAGTGAAGAGCCTGCATGGGTTTTTGCTTTTTTCTTTGTAGATTTACTGCATCTGTATAGATGTGCTGCTAAAATGGATCACAGGACCTGGCAGCACAGTTGATTTCAATTTAAGGAACGCTGTCAACATGAATTTAGAAATAGACTAATAATTTTAGAAATAGACTTATTCTTGCTTCTTAAAATGATAGCTTAGTAAGTATAAGTTGCATCTCACAGTTTAAATGTTTCTCTGGATTTTATTGAGCTTGAATAATTAAAATAGCTTATTCGTTTTTTGACATTAGCCCAAGGTTATTATTCTTTCTTCATACCACTATCACAGCAAAATTATTCCATTGCCTTTTTCCTTCCCATCTTGACTGCTTATTTTGAGCAGAATCTAGGATCTTGCTATTCAGGTACACATGCATGAAGGACTTTTCTGTCTTCCCTTTCCCTTTCTCATAGCCAGTTTTTAAGGAGCCTGTGTAGCATCTATACTGTACTTGCATATAGGTAAGTGTTGGTCCACGACAATTCTTCCACTGGTAGATGCTTCCCTACACGGGAAAAGCTGGTGGCTCACACATCACGATATGGAAGGCAAAGGTGGCTGAAAAAATATAGATACACCAGACTGCCTGGTCACAGGTTAGAGGAAGCTGCAATTACTTTAGGTCTGGCAGGATGATGATTTGTTGGCCTAAACGATGGCAGGATGCATTTCCCAGAAGTCCGATCAAGAAAACTGCCTAAGACATACTACAGAAAAGCATTCTAGGAAGTGTCTTAAACTAGCAGTTTCTCTTAAAGAATCCCCATGGCAATTTCCATTTAAACAGTGAGATAAGCCTTACTTAGAATTCTAATTATACTAAATGCCTCCTTCTCTTTCCAATTAATCTTTGCCTTTGAATACAGATGTATCATTTTACTGATAACAGGAGTCTTTGTCAGAGAATATTTAAAGTCCAGCTATGGTATATGTAGTGCTAAGATGGTCACAGGGACCTATTTCTATGCTGCAAGCAAAGCTATACAGCAAAATTGCTGAAGTAGGCAATGGAGGGTTTTGTAAAGCACAGAACTTTGCAAAAGAGTAAAATCTTTGACCTAATATTATAGAAGACTTTCATAAAACCTTTGGAATATTGGGAAAAATAGTGGAATTCAATGCTAATTGCAGTTGCAGGACTGACATTCACCTAAAGTTTCCTCTCCAAAATATCTGAGGCCAGGAATTTGTAACCACTTTGGTGCATATGAGTGTAAGAACAACAACACAGGATCAGGCCACAAGGCTCTCTAAGCTAGTATCCTGACAGTGACCAAAAGCACTTGCCTAGGAAGGTGTATAGAGCAAGTACACATGACACTTTTTGAACTATTCTCCTAAGACTTGTGGCTCAGGAATTTTGACTTAGATAACCTTAAGCAAATAACTAAAACCCAGTTTTAAATCTAAAAGAATCAGTGGTATAATGCATGTTAAGAATGTTCAAAAGTGTTCGCAACCTCAGAATTTCAGATAGTTTTAGGAGAAGCAAAGTGGACACATGGTAATTAGAAACAGTCTAGGACTACTGAACTCATTTCACACAGATCAACAAAACATCCATCAGACAGAAACAGCTATTGATAAATTCTGACCTGGATTTAAATCACAGGCCTGAAGCTGAGGGCCTCTGTACATGGTTACCATCCCCAGAACCATATAATTTCTTAGCAGCACAACTTTCATCGGAAAACAGAAAAACACATGGTCCAACTGAAAGATGTTGTAACAGAAGCCACAGTATGCATTTACCTATGTAGAGGGATTCACAGGCTAGATATAGAAGCAGTAGGAAGGGAAGGAGATGAAAAGAAACATGAAAATAACCACATTGTTTATAGCTAAGCAGTAATACTAACATTACACCTTCTCGCAGCATTTAAGCAATGGAAGGGCTTCATATGCCTTGATGCTTTACACATCCTATCAGCTTTCTCAGATGTAAAGATAAGAACGTGTTTTTGAAGGGGCTGTTGTGATAACAAAAACATTAAAGAAACTTTAAAATTACCGTAATGTAGCAGTCTCAACAGCGAAAGACAGGGTGCTGAAGTGATAGGCACCATCCTTTTTCTGAGTTGGGTTTAGAGCCAATGTCTGAAAGTTTCGAGACATGCTTTTTATAGCAATAGAATTGTAGTGTCACATCAATATTTGAATAGCCAGTGGTACTTTTTAAATAAAAGCTTATCACTTTTAAAAGTGCCATCACTGTCTGACATGACAAGTCTCACAAAGTGTACAGCATGTGCTCTTTGCACTGAAGTCCATCTGAACTGTGTATGCCTTTTTACATTGCCAAGATCTTCTTTGGCCCTGAAGAATGCGCCCTGGTTTTGTACAAGAAATACATCAAGTAGTTTTACAAGATGTGTACTGTTTATAATGGATGCATCTATATTTTACACCCAGAATAGTACCCAAGGTAGCATTTCTTGAAAATCTTTTACAGAGTTCAGTTTTGTGTTTTCCATTAAAGGACTGCAGTATCACAACTGTTACCACTTTTGTGGTATGATTTTTAAGGAAATAAGAAGCCATCATACACAGTATCTGTAACTGTTTCTGAGCTTTTACTCCATCTATGGTGCCCTGTCTCATAAATTCTTAGTCCCATTCTCACTCAGACTCTTTGGTGTTTTCTTTCACATCATGCCTCATTGTATAAGCAATTGCATTCAAACTTCAAACAGCAGCACACGTTATCTTTCCAGTCTCTGCTTATATTTCCTTCTGCTCTGATGCCTTTAAACTATATAAACTATTTACATTATATATACATTATATAGAATATATAAACTACTAGCATCTGCTTAAGTTTAGAGAAAATGCAAGCTGTCTTGTCCACTTTTTAGGTAAGCAGTTTTCTTTTCCCTGGCAAATGTCTACATTAGCCATCTCCCCTTCCCACCTGTTCATTCCCACTTGACTGGCTAAAAGTGAACTATTCAACCACTTTTTTCTTGGCTACTTACCTAAAACAATGGAATCTGAGCTGAATTGGATCCACGGGAGCAATTCTAATATAAACAGAAGAACAGGTACAAGAAACAGAATACAAAATAAACCGGCCAAGGTAAACAGAGCACTAAGAAACCCTGCAATAAGGAAAACATACAACTTCTGGAAGTAACTAAGACCCTCAAGCTATACAAAGGTTAAAATCTCCTGGTGGTTCTCTGACCAAGCTCTGAACACAACAGTACTGTCTGTACTATAATGGGCTTTCCCTTGGCTGTGCAAATATTAAATATTTGTTTTTGAAAACCCCAGGTGCTACAAAATACAAGGGAAAAATAACATTTATGGAAAAATAATGATCAATGAATGCCAATATTTCAGAGAAATAAAGTATTCCAAATATGACTTGCACATAAGTGAAAGAGCTCTCAATGAAGATGTAAGAAGCATTGCATGAAATAATACACCAGTATGAAAATAGGATCCTACCTCAAAACTTTCAGCTAAATATTATTCATGGCTCTTCAAAGATACGCATTGTGTAGAAATAAGCAAGCAAGGAAAAAGGGAATGTTTTAGGCTAGCAATATCCCGCCACAACTGGAATAACATTCACCTGTTGCAGGGCAGCTTAAACCAAAATACAAGCTGCCCAGAATTTCACGTTATTTCAGGTAACAGGGGAAATCCAGAAAGAGCTTGTGTTCTGGCTGTCACAACTACGTTCCTCACTAAGCATCTTTTCCAAGGAATGGTTCCTTTGAAGCCTTCTGACAGAACAACATTTGTGAACACAATGCATTGCTTATCACCACAGACAGGTCAGCCTAACCCTAGGCTGACCAGAGCTGCTGCCCTTTCAGGCCTTGCCTGTAACTGCAAATTAAGTTGTGCCAGGGAGTGGCAAGGGTCAAGGCAGTGTCAAGGCTGTGGAATTTGTCTATACTATGAAACTGACAGTAAGTTTTCTGGCACGGTTTTGACCCAGGCTTGCCAGCACTCTGTCAAACAGTTCCCAGGCAACATTCAAGACTTAGCACAGGACAGAGACCCTTCCCAATAAAAAATCTGGATACTTCCATCCTTTTTCAGAAAACAAAAGTGTTTAAATGTATGGACAAAAGCTATTCCGCGCCAGGTGGACTCAGTGTCAAAGGACAGTCTTTGTATATTTAGTGTACTAGAACAGATGGATCCAGAGAAATCCCAAATCCCTGCAGTTTTCAGCCTTCTAAATTGCTGTCTTCAAATCACTTGTTACCTGATGTATTGTAGATACACATTTGATTTTCATGCCAAGGTGAGGAAATTTCATTTTCAATATTAGATTTACTATCCTCATCTAAAAATGCTGTGTATTCAAAACAGCAGCTACACATTGTCACCAGCATCCAAGATAGGAGTCATGAAATGAACTTTGATGTGGCTATCGTACCAATTAAAAATACTCAGACGAGTCAGATGTGACAAAATCAGGCCCTGAAACTCCTGTGATGAAATATTTGCTACATTCCCTATCCACTATCTCCACATGCTACTCTTAACTCCCATTTTATTGCCTCAGCTTTCACTACCTTTCGTCTAAACCAAAGTATTTAGCGATTCTTGCACTGATGCTATTATAGCCCTAGTCCCTGTTACAGGATATTTCTGAAATATTGCACTGCCTCCACACTTGCAAGTTACTGTAGGATAACCCCTTAAAGACTCCAATATCAAGGCAATTTTCATTCATGTTGGTACTCCCACAGACCCTTCTAACACACACACACACACACACACACACACACACAAAATTATTCTCATTTTAACTGAAACCCTAATACTGCTAAAGCACTGTTACAGAGCTTGTACAGCAAAAAAATCCGGTGCCTAATGTTTATTGAGGTTTTTTAACAGTTTTAATTATTGAACGATGACATTGGATTGCCTCTTTCAGCTTATAAAACCTAGTCCTCACTTAGTCCCTAAGTGCTATGACAATTTATAGAAAACAGTTGATGTGAAGACAGCGACATTTTGGGTATCAAATGAAACTGTCACACACAGTTCTAAGCAGGATATGCTAACACAAGCAGCACTTACACTGTCTTTTCTAGGAGGATATCTTACATTTCTGTGTGATCATTGTACCTTGCCCATGAAGCCCATGGCTAGTCCCACAGAAAAGACATCTAAGCAGCAAAAGGCAGTGCAGTGTTCGTATTTGATATTTGCACCAAAGTGCTGCAATCAGACAGAAACTTTACAAATATTGCTGTGCAAATGCAGTTAGAATATTTTTGTGTAATAAACAGATCAGAGACGGAAAACTTGATGCTTTATTCCTCCAACAAAATTCATACTGAAATCAGTTAGAAATCACTGAGGGTTCTCATCAAGTACGTTTTAAACATGAGCTAAAGATGTGGCATGGATATACCATCAGTTAAACAAATATGTTGACCTGTCTTTGTAAACCTTATTCTGTTTTTTAGGATTCGATATCAGCACTTTATTTTTCCTTTTTTTCTCCCTATTCTAATGATTTATTTTGACAATATTAGGTAGCAAATTCTACTGCCCAAATTAGCCTATATTTTCTCCATAAGCTCTTGCATTCTGTTATTTCAATAAACCATTGATAGGGTTTACAAAAGTAATGCAAACCCTTATGGCATCACAGATTACAGAGTACTGAATGTAGTGACTTATACAGTGAATACAGTGATAGACTTATAAGGTTAAAATTTATTTTCTTTTCCGATTTGCACCTTGTTTGAGCTTTTAATAACTTTCTTTAGCATGTAATTTTGTGAGAATTAGTATTGACAAGCTTTTTTTTAATTCAAGATAATTTGAAATCTAGCAGTTTGACACCGAAAGAGACTTACAGCCTTCCAGTCCCATCCCTTTAATACTACTAGCTCAAACCAAATTAAGGAAAAACCATATTGCTGTTTATTATTTGACTCTCTAAAATATCCTAAAACACTCTGATGGACTTTTATCTTATGCACCTATGTGCAGCACAAAGACACAACTCCTTTCCAAAAATTCTTACAGTTTCTGTTGAGAAATCAATACCTTTTTAGATAAAACACCCTCTTTATGGATTTTATTCCTTTAAAAGGTAAAAAAAATGTTAATATGCTGTCTTCAAAATGTCTGTACCAGGGTTGTAACATTTATAACTTGCTGTGAAACAAAATTTCAGGGCCAGCTGGTGGTCCTATGACAAGGTAATGGGCTATCACTAATGAATATACCACTTGAACTCTGAACATCTCTCAATTGCACTAAGAAATATTGTGGAAAGCAGGTATTAGGCTCAGAAGAAAAAAACCCAGACGTTGCAGTGCTCCCAGCAGGCCCTTTCTGAGCATATGAAAAACATATAAAGGTAAGTACTAGAGAGAGCCCCATCCTCCCTGACTTGAACAACATAAGAAGACAATTCAATTCAGGTCCTTTCAATCCAAGAATAAGACATCATTACCTCAAAGCAAGAAATAACCTCAAACAAACAACAGACGTGCAAGGCATTCCAGTATGTAAGACAGCACCTGCTTCAACCTGTTAACCCTTGCTAGTTCACCTGTGATAATCACACAGTGAATTTTATTAAGAAATAATATCTCTGCTTCCCTGAGTGCCCATGCTGACTTTCAAACAAACTCGCACCATTCACTGCTAGGCATATTAGAATCTTCTTCTGAGGAAACCAGTATTTGAAACTCCATCACGCTTCAAGTTGAACACAAAGTATCATACAGAAAGGGCTACTAAACATGAAGTTTAAAAGTCTACCCAAGAAGACTATGTACAAAATTGTGACAGGACACTATGATCCATTCAATTCTATATTTTATCTAACATAATTAGGCTTTCATAAATTCAGTTTGAAACGGAAATGGATATTGCAGGAGTACTATTCATTTTAGAAAGATATTTGCATAATCAAAAAAAGTAATGCAGTATAATATAATATAGACAGATGTTATATATACAGATCCTGCATATTAAGAACAATACAGCTGTTGATATAGCTTACAAGATAGGGTAATAGTGCTCTATTATTTCAGATTTCGTGCACCAGAATAGCTTTCTGAGATACTAAACTCATTTTGTTTAAGGTCCCAGAGGTGCAACAGTCAATCGACTTACTAGCAAGCATAACTGCAACACAATGCTCCAATGCAGAATATTCCATCTAAAAAGTGCAGACGGCAATAGTGAGCTGTTACAATTTGAGTTAATTTGGCAATTACAAGGTCTTTTAAGAACTGGCATTAAAATTGTAATGGGGGAAAAAAACAAACCAAGGTGCAGTGCTGGCTGGGTAAAAAGCTTTAACATATAAGTAAGATCTGAAGTCCTGTCTCTAACTGTGTGTCCTGGTAGATGACTTTAGGAAGGTCTCTTCCATGCTCTGAGCCTCTGTTCCCTCTTCCCTATGGGACATGCAGCCCTTGTGTTTGTTTCACTCATTTCAATTGCAAGTTCTTTCAGGCAAGGACGGTGAGAGTCCGTTTGGACTCTGCATGTTACTGCCATACAAAGAACAACAAAATATCCACTTTGCTAGAAATCAAAGTTTATTCCAGCTGGCAAGAATACAGCTGCTACGTCCTCTATGCCACAGATAGCCCTGAACACATTTAGATCAATGGACTGCTTTGAGCCAAGCACATATTTGTAGTCTGCCATGGAGAGGCATAATGAGAAATATGCTGGTGCCAAACTAATCACATTAATATAACATCGTAAACTAACATTGCTGCTTTTGCTAGGAGAGACATGAACAATAAAATCTATTGTAGAGGATACTTGGTGACTAAAAGAAGAACTGTGTAAAGACTATAATGTGAACACAATTTAATTGCTCCATTATCAAAAAATAATTAGATAATGTCAATGTGAATTACCATGTGATCTCCAACATTAAAGTACTACAATGAAACTAGCAAGTTATCACAGTGAAAGCATCCACATGACATACAGTTACCTAGTATGCAGCACTGTTATGATAACATCAAGAATCTAAGCTTAAAAAGGTAGAGAAGTTGAGAGGCGAAGAGTCTGTGTTTCAGCTCCTAGAGGGCACAGAACAACAAATGTTTCGAGAGATATCAAGGGCTGAAGCCTACCTAAAAAGCCATGAATGAGATACAGTCTAGGAAACTCTGGGAAATTCACCTTTGTGCCATACTAAAAAGATATTCAATTTATCTGCTGTTCAAAACATGTTAGATGAACTGGTCATATTTGACCTGAGTTTTCCTGAGATTTAATGGTTGCCCATCATTAAACAAAGTTTTTAATGACCTGTATTGATGCACAAAAAAAGAAAATCCTGGCCAATAAGGCTGTTGTTACGAATATCTCACAAAGGAAACATTGCTCAAAATCTTCAAGTGCCCAAGGAAGATGGCAAAGACCTGAAGCTTTAACTCCAGGTCCCACACTGTTAAATTTTCTGCTATGCCTCCCTGCCTCCTTTAAGTAAGTATGACCCTATCACTCAACACTTAGGAGATGTGAGCACCAGCAGCTCCTGCATAAACAAGTTTTGGTTATCCTTTCTTTCTGAGGAAAGTTTGCAGAAAAGAACACCTATTCCCTGGCATCACACTTTCCTAGATTTGGCATCTTTCCACTATTTCTAAGGTCTAGGCAAGGGATGAGGGTTTTAATACACTTGGGCAATACAGCTGCTACACTCTGTCTTTCCACATGTTTTCTTCCCCAGCAGAAGAAGGAAGATGTTTCAGATGATGAGGATAACAAACATAACTAACTGAGCAAAAAATTATGCCTTCTGTTATGTATCCACTATCATAGCTCCTACACAATTTTATAATTTTTGTGGGAAGAAATGAGATCCTAACTGGTACTTCAAGGTACTTTTTAATAATGTGTATCACTTTCAATAGCCTATATATTGCACAGTTGTTTATACCTCACTGTACAGATGTCAATATGTGTCAACCTGTGTTATTTCTTAAAGGAATTTAATTCAGAATATACACTCTGCTGTACTTAAGTACTTTAAAAATACTCTCTACACTCTATTACTCAAGACAGAAAAATGATGCAGGAAATAATTAACTGATTTTTCATTACTATACCCTACACACATATATAAAGGTTATGACATTTAGTGCAAACCTACAGTAGCTTAAATGCGATTTATCAAACTGCTACAGCTTGCGTAGTTCATAGAATTATTATTTATGGCTTACCCAAATCTGTAGCTTAATTCTTTTTTCATTTTTGAAAACCGTTTTTACTTTGAAATCGATCCCAACCGTGCTTACAAATGCAGACGTAAAGGAATCATCCGCATATCGAAACAAAAAGGAGGTTTTCCCAACACTGCTGTTGCCGATAATGAGCAGTTTGAACATGTAATCAAAGTTCTGGTCAGATGTATCTTTCTGGCCATATCTGGAATCTTGAGCAGATGCCATCTGTAATTCAAAGTAAAAAGAAATAGTTTATTGTCTCTTGTATCATACAGGCTGGAAACATTTAGATTTTACTGGAGTTTTTGATACCAGATAGGAATGAACTCAAGAAGGTAACAGAGGTTAAATATTTTTTTTAAATTCTTGTGTCAATGGTACTGGTTATAGTTGCATACGAGGTTGTAAACATTACTGGTGACTGGTACCAAAAAAACCAAAAAATTCTAAAAATCCAGGACAGTTCTTGAGTATAACATTAAAAAGATCTACATTCAGAAAATGTGATGAATGAAACAGGTGGTGAAAGTATAGACAAAGATACTTCACTTGTACAAGAAGGAAATAAGAGGACAATGCTGCACGGTGACACAGGAGGTGCATTTCCAAGCAAAAGCTTAATAAGTTTTACATTTGATAAAATTGTTGAACCATTTTTTTTACTGCAAATATGCTGCTGTCTTTTGTAATGCCTATAACCTTATTCAAAGCATTTCACCTTTACCAGCTTCCAGTTATCATACCACTAAATAGTGAGTTGGACATATACGTCTGAATTAAGGTTTTGATTTTGTCTCTTTCTAGTCTATTCTATAGTTCTGGAATTTGCAATGTTAATGCAACATCATCACAAGTAGGAGCTGTAATGTTGTCAAATTTGAATCCTTAAAATACAGTTTCTAATCCATATAAAAAACCTGAATAAGAACAGATTACTGAATACTGCTAAATAACAAGCTTATTTTGCTCTAGGGACTTCAGAGATCATGGGTTCCATTTATAAAAAGTAGAGTTTTGTCTTTCAGGAGAGTTGCAGACATTAACGTGAAAACTTGACCAAAATTCTACCTAGCATGCTCAAAAAACAGATGGCAAAAATAAAGAACTTAGAACTACGTAGTGTTTCACCTTATATGCTTTTTCAGAAAAAAAATCAAGTATTTTGGGAGCCTCGCAGGATTTTAAATTCTTGGGAGTTTGGCAATGCTAAGGGCAACGTTTTTGCACACTGATTTCAGACAGAAAGACGGACGTCATATCCTAACATAAAGGCTTATGGAAAAGCAGCTCACGCCAAAGCTTTCTAAGTTACACGTCTCAGAGTGCATTTGGGCAATCAGAGAGTACAGCTGGAACCAGGGTGAGGCCTGTACACTAACCCACCTTCTCAGGAGAGTTTCAACTACTGCATAAATTTTCTGAGCTAATTCTGCTGTCTCATAGTACAACTAACACTATGCCAGCTTCTCTGAGCTACTGAAGAGGCATATAGAAGTGAGGACAAAAAGTTCTGAAGGAGACAATGGAAGTAGCAAGCTTTTGAGAGAAAATTCAGTGTAAGATTTATATTTCATAAATAATGCAGTAGGGAGTGCTTGATTTCAGAATTACCCTTTTATTTGGTAGCGACTAAAGTCCTTGATTAAATGTAGTCTTAGGTACCTGCGTGCTTGCACCCTGAGGTATTGGCCTTCACGTTTATTCATTTCCTTCACAGGCATGCAACAAAGAAGTTTTAGAACAAAAACATAAATATTACCAGGCATACACATCATGAATCTTTCATCTTTCTGATGTCTATAGCAAAAGACAGAAACATATCCTGTCCACCTTTACTAGACTTCATTACTGTAAAACTAAGTGATGATATTTTTCTTGGAACTTGAGAAAAAGAAAATTAATGCTGTTTATACCAGTCTAATCACAACTGGCTATAAAGTAGCAAAGAGTATGCTGATGCTGTGTATAGTTTGCAGCAACAAGTCAATAAAGTCCAGCAGACAAAAGACTGTGCAGTGGCTGGGGATGCCAATGTGTAACGTGTACACTTCCCCCATCAGCCTGTTCCTCTGCCTTTCTGGCTCCTCTTTGTAATGAAGCCACTGAAACCAACAGTTACCACTCCTAGCAAGAAGAAGAATCATTTTCTTTCTTGATTTTATCCCCTAGGATGCCTTCCATGTAGCTTCTTCAACTAGCTTAAGGTTTACAATACGAAATTTTAGCTTTGTTTTCATTTGCTTCCCTCAGTCCTATGTGCCTTACAACTCATCCCAGTGTACTTTAATGCCTAACACTTCAGAAAAGGTATGATTCAGTTTGCAGAGGAATCGGGAGACACGGATTCTAATAATAGTCTTGCTAAATCTTGTACATTATGTAGACTTCCTGAGTAAGAACTTCTTTCCTGTGGATGGTTTTAAACACAGACTTTGCCCACAAAGAAATTTTAGTGCCCCTCTATATTGTGTGCATTACCCTTGAAATAGTTTCCTTAAAAAGTTCTTAAAAAATTGTAAAAAAAGAAACCCAAACACTATCACTGATTTCTCCACCTCCCACCTGGGGAATCATGAGATGATTAGTGAGGTATTAATAATAATTCAAACTGTTTGCAGAAACTAACTTTAGCCTAGACAGCCAGTCTCCCTAGACTACCGATAGTGATCCTTTCTCATGTCCAAAACCCAAATGAGTTTTATAAAAGTACTAGTGCCTGCACTAGTCTGAAGAAACATCAAACTCAGCATGGGTGCTAAGACTTTGCCATTACTTCCCAAAATCACTCATTCTGTAGTAAGCACAGAGACAGACTCTTCAGAGTACAATTCACATCACTTGCATCAGGCTCCTGCTCTAAACATTACTCTGGAGGAGTGTCTATTTTTCTGCTGATTGTAAGGGAAACCTGCTTGGTCCTCTTGAACTTTGTGAATGTGCCTGCAGTGCTTCTCTTTCTTAAATGCAAACTGCTGACTTCAAGTAAGTATGAGAGGCACTGTAGCCCACTTCCCAACATATTAATATGTCATTTCACTCCTACTATGACTTGTCCCTGCTATGAAGGCATTTGGCAAAGAGATGTGAGGAAGCTGGTGCTGATGTTATGTTCCTCCTTTGGAAATGATCCTGGAAATAATCACCAGGAGTGCCATATAATCATAGAATCATAGAATGGTAAGGGTTGGAAGGGACCGTAAAGATCACCTGGTTCCAAACCCCCTGCCATGAGCAGGGACACCTTCCACCAGACCAGGTTGCTCAGAGCTCCATCCAGCCTGGCCTTGAACACTTCCAGGGAGGGGGCATCCACAGCTTCTCTGGGCAACCTGTGCCAGTGTTTCACCACCCTCATGGTGAAGAATTTCTTCCTAATATCTAATCTAAATCTGCCCTCTTTTAGT
>Ga0065711_1043454_pt1 | contig 14720 bp, 6 predicted proteins | sample Hoacrofraction12_FD_59098 | JGI IMG/M metagenome (GOLD analysis project Ga0065711, IMG submission 59098) | Hoatzin crop microbial communities from Cojedes, Venezuela - Epithelial fraction 12 v2 (version 2) | ecosystem: Host-associated > Birds > Digestive system > Esophagus > Crop | place... | reverse complement strand
TGCTGTAGGTGACCCTGCTTTGGCAGGGGGGTTGGACTAGATGACCCACAGAGGTCCCTTCCAACCCCTACTATTCTGTGATTCTGTGATTCTGTGATTCTGTGATTCTGATTTGATTAAAAGACACCATTTCATTACTTCATCGGGACTGAGCTAACGTATAATCCAGAGAAATTAATTACACAAAATGTTTCAATCTCTAAATATAGGAAAGGTTCCTAATGAAGGCTGATTTCCTTGTCCGTGTAGCAAGGACAAGAAGTACTGCTCCTAAATTATGGAAAAATGAATTTAGTTTATGCACAAGTAAAAACTTTTCATCTGTACAGATGGAGCAGTTTTTCTTGAAATATTGTGGAATTTCTATCAGTGGAAGTTTCCAAAGACAAATTAGAGAAAGAGCTACCATGAATGTTATAAGTCTAGTTTATCCTGTCTTAAGGACAAACTATTAGACCTCTCAAAATGTTTTTCAGTCTGCTTCTGTGAGTCTATAATCTTAAAGTATAATTAGGATCATTTCTCTTCCTTCTTTTATGCCTTGGTCTTGATAGTGTTGACATTTAAATTATCATCATTTAGGCTTTATGTTACCATTCTAACTAAAATATGACGGGTCATACCTCTTAGAGCTGTACTTATGGGATAGCCATAGCCAGGTTGTCCACATTTTACTACAGTAATTACACCTGCACAGAGATTTTCCACCCATGCAAAAGAGGAAATAACAGAAGTTAAGTCTATAAAAAACAGACATTGTCAGGAGAGACCCAACTTAGCTTTCTTGAAGATTAATGTCAGAGTGTGAATAACTATAAAAATACATTTTAAATTAATGATTTGGACAAATTTACAGAAAGACAACAGGAAATACGTGACTAAAATGTTATTCTGAAAATATTAACAGTAAGACACCTCAGTAATAGGTACAGATAGATGAAAAAGAACGCACAGGAGAGAATTTTACACTTCAAATTTTGTTTACAAACATTTATATTAAACAGTGCCTGAGTTGGGAAAATTATTAGCTTTCACTGCCTCACTTCCTGATTAATGATTTTGTGGTCCACCATTATTTTTCCTTTTCATTGGGTTCACAAGGATTTTTGGAAGTCTGTAACATCAGTATCTTCCACAGTGTATCAGGGGCACATTTCAGCACATGGAAACCTGACACATCATTACAGCTCTGCACTGAGATGCTAACATCAGATCATTACACGGATTTATTCCCCTGTCTGCAGGAGTATGGTGAAGCAAACATCTGGTGACTGTGTCTGAAGAAGTCTGATCTGGAGAACAAGTCTATTCTTACATTTTGGGGAGCTTATTTAGAGCGCTATGTACTCTACTCCAGCACTCCACGCTCACAAACTTCACCCAACAAATAACAGCTGTACTTTGGGCCAAGTTCTGTGATCCTGATGAATTCTTGCTTTTTTCCACATTAACCTTTGGTTGCCGGACTTTATAACTCTCTTCCTGTGATCAGTAACTCTCCTCCAGTTTCATCTCTGTCAAGCATCTTCCCTTCTAAGGCCTCCCTCTGGGGTGCCTCAGACAGGGTCCTTAAGAGGACCACAAATCACTTCTGGGTGGCTCAAGATAATATTTCCTCTTCCTCAAATAAAACATTCAACTTTCTTTTCTAGACTGAGTCTGAAAAGTTACTAGACTAGACTAGACTAGACTAGAATAGACTTCCAGTTGAAGTGACCTGCAATGATCATCTAATCCAACTTCAGGGCTGAATAAGTTAAAGCAGCTTAGTTAGGGCATTATTCAAATGCCTCTTAAACAGCGACAGCTTTGGGGTATGGAGAACCTCTCCCAGAAGCCTATTCCAGTGTTGACCACCCTCTTGGTAAAGAAATGCTTCCTAATGTCCAGTCTAAACCTCCTCTGGTGAAGCTTTAAACCATTCCCACACTTCCCGTCACTGGATACTAGGAAAAGAAATGAGCACCTCCCTCTTCATGTCCCCTCCTCATGAAGCCGTAGAGAGCAATGAGGTCACCCCTCAGTCTCCTTTTCTCTGAACTAGACAAGCTCAAAGTCACTAGCTGTTCCTCATAGGACATTCCTTCCAGGCCTTTCACAAGCTTTGTTGTCCTCCTCTGCACACATTCAAGGATCTTCACTTCCTTCTCCAATTGTGGGGCCCAGAACTGGACACAGTATTCAAGCTGAGGCCACACCAAAGTTGTCTGTTCTGGAGAAAAACTAGCTGAAACACTAGTTGACATCCTGGAGAGCAGCCTTGCATCATTGCCAAGAAACAGCTGGCTACTTTAAAAAATTTCCTGGACTAGCTGTAAAAATATCATGTGCCATATAATTTACTACAACTTATGTGTTACACAGACAACAAGTGGAACCAGGGCTCCACCTTATACTATTTTGTATTACTTTTCAAAATTTTATTTGTAATATGCATTATTCCTTTAGTTTAGCTAAGATTTAGGAGTACCCTTGTATTTTTAGAGAACTTGCTCCTCCTTCTGAAAGATAACCTTCATAATTCACTTTGGGATCATGTCTTTGAGAGCAGTATTATTGTTTGGGACTAATTAATTGTCCCTTATGCCGAAGATCAGCACGGTCTGCGCAAGACTGGCTTTGCTTGTTCGAACCTGTAGCTGTCATTTGTTTTCTTTATGGAATCATTATCTACCCCTGAAGCAAGAACCTTTCTGAACCAGCTAGCTTCATAGTCTGTCTTTGTCTCTTAGAAGTATTTGCTGAACTGTAGCTTCTAAGGAATGTAGGCTCACTGAGCTGAGCATCTGCCAGGAGCTATTTGGCATACGGTCAGGACGAGACTGCTACAGAGGCACCATCAATAGACAAACCAGCTTCTGTGGTAAATGTGCAGCCCTTGCCTTATTTATACACTGTGTCTCTCTAAGTGAATTTTACATGTAATCCGGCCAGCAAAAGTAGAGAAAGAATTTCCCCTGTTGTCTGACTGTTGAGATTCTTTCTCCAGCAGATCATGGCTCATCTTACCACAGACTTTGTTGTAAGTAACATAACTGTGTTTTCTTGTGCAGATAAAAGGGAAAACTTCAATATACTGGCTTCTACAGACACTATAGAGAGCTCCAGTTAAATCCAAAGGTAGTTCTTATCTCTGGATAAGCAGAGTGCAAGACACCGTAAAGCATCTCCAGCAAGTTTACAGTGTTAGTGAACCCATCCTTTTGCTATGCTGCCTTCAGAATAGAATAGATGATAGAAATAAGTTTAAAAAGTTCATCCAAATTCTGTGGCTGAGTTCAGCCACTGACGGTATCCTTTTTCTCATGATTAATATCACTTAGGTGTTTATTCTAATATCGATCTTCATCCACAAAGTCTAACTTTCCACAAGCCAAAATATCTGGGAAAGGCTTCCCTTCCGTAATCATGGTGATCATTCTTTATGTCTTCATTTAGATACTCTCCAACATATGATAGTGTGAGAGACTGAAACGGGTAATACGTGTTAATGCCTCAAGCATTGTGCTAAAATAGCTGCCTCAGCCCCGGGGGCAGGCCTTCAAAGGGCTGTACTGAGCAGGCAGGACTGCGCCCACCCTCAGTGGGCAGTCTGCCCAGACACAGCAGACTGCAAAAGGTAACACAGGACATGCAGGGCAGATCGGAGGATGCGCAGTTCTGCGTCTCTGATGTGCCTTAACCAAATATGGGCAGAGATCACACAAAAATTCATTTGAAGAAGGGGCTTGAGACCCCCTAAGAGACCCATCGTGACATCTCCCCCTCCACTGCTGCCTGCGCAGAAGATCACCAACTTCTGGAAGAATTGCCATATAAGTTGCCAAGAGGTGTGACTCGGGGAAGAGACTGGGTGATAAAAGACATACGTGCAAAGAGCCTTGTGTGTGCCTGCCACCAGAGGATGCCACGCCTGTCGTTATTATCGCGGAATCCTAGGGTGGTGATATACTTCTTGTTGTCTGTCTTTCTTTTCTTCTCTCTTCTTTACTCTCCCTCTTATAGATAAGAATCCATGCTGACAAGGCTTTCCATGTTTTTCAAGTTACCTCTGTTATGAATAAAATGCTTAAACTGATCATTTGGTGTAGTTTCACCTTAATTTAGCCCAAGGGGATGCACAGAACCTGAGTTGTTTCCCCCGCCTACAGGCGGGACGTGACAGATAGTCTCTGGAAATGTCTCTTTCAGTTGGTCCAAGGAAAAAAAACATGAGTTTAACACATAAAATATTGAATATAATTTCTGCTGTAAAAATACAGCAGTAAATACCTGACTATTGTTTCTACTCCAGGTCTGGTTACTTAGCAGAGGAATATCTCTGTTGCACTTCTTTCCTAGACTATAATTTCTCTACCTGCAACATCTGAGTCGGATTAAGGAGTTGACATCAGCTCCTTCCCGCGAAAGGCAGAGACCAAAATTAAGCAGTCATTAGAGAGGCCTGGTATCAGTTTAAAAGATTTTTTCAGGAGGAAGACTCAATACAAAAAAAGGAAGAAAATCAGCCAGCATGATGCACCACTATTCTCAGATCAACTGTTGGCCCATGACACACCTCTGAAACCCCTTCTGCACAGCCCTCTTAGGGACATATGTCCTCTTCCTCCCTCTGCACAGCATTTCACCCCTACCTCCAATGTCTGTGTGTCTAACTGCATGATTGGATTTTCCACATGTAGCAGCATTTAAGTATCTTAAACCTCCTGCACAGACTTTTTCTTTTTTTCAAATACAGTTATTTGTAAAATCTCCAGGTACGAAAGCCTGTTTGTTATGCTATAATGAAAGCTTAGATGCCTGAGCCTACAAAGATGAGCGCCTTCAGATATATTGGTTTGCTGGACAACAGCCATCCATCCGAATTCCAGTCCTAAACATAACTAGTAGATGGCAGAGTTCACTCTGCTAATAGGAGGTAATGGAATCTCATATATTTATACAAGCCCTCAAATAAGGTCATAAATTACAAGAAAATACAGTATTTTATTTCCTTACAGGTTCTTTTGATGACTTAATGGTGTGAAAATGAGACTAAGTACGGGCTATGAAAGCAATTGTACTCATTCTTGAAGAAACCTGAAACTAAGACCTGTATATACAGCTGAATCCATTTTTCTCCTCATAAAACACAAAGACATATATCTTATTAGGGGCTTGCTCCAGAGGTTAAGGTATACTGAACGAAATTCCTGTTCAAAAATAGTAGAGAAGCTGAGAGAAAAATATCAATAACAAGGTAAGGACCAGGAAATGCAAAATTTTAATTTTACCCTGCAGAGAAGCCCTTAAAGAAAAGAAAAAGAAGTTTAAGTTGGCAATCTCTTTATATTAAATTCTGTGTTCAGTTAGCAAAAATGAAAAACTAAACACACAACTCATTTTCCCGGGCTCCATTTTAATAAGTTTTGTAGGAAAGGAAGGCAGAATTGGAGCAGGGCAATACAGTATGTTAAGAAATAGGGAAGTGGACTGAAGTGAAAACGCAGCAACAGGTATATGTGGGTGGAAAGATAAGTACTGCATGAATGCTGGAGCTGACTTGTCCCTTCACCAGCTGCCAGTGCCTGTGACACTTTCAGGATCATTTCTGGCACTCAAAAGATCATTGAGAAGAGGAATGTAGTAGTGGCAAAGATGGAAAGGGCAGGTCACTGTATTTCCCCATGTTTCTTGAATTCTCTAAAAAGTCCTCGTCATAGTGGGCCTGTGCAAGAAAGAACTGCTGTCACAATCCTGCAGGTGCAAAAAAGGGACTCCTGGTCCAGAGCAAGCTATGCCAGAAACAGGCATAACGGGAAGGGAAAGATAAGAGGACAGCAGATGTTTGACACTGTACGGGAGAGGAAACTTATACTGTGGCTGTTGAAATGGAGAGATCCCCTGTGAGAATCATGTCTTGGAAAGCAGCTGCCAAGTCAAATAGCCATTAAATCTCAGCAGAAACAAACATCACAGCACTATGCTGTGTCTCTTTAGTAGAACCAACAGCAGTTCACACTGGGTTAGTATCAATTTTACCATACTAAGCCTGGATGAAAATGCAAGTCAGAGTGACATAAGCATGCACTTTTAAGTAAACAGGTTGAAATTAAATTAAAAATGTACTGGGAAAAAATGAATTAAAAAGCTGGAAATCTAGCTTGTGAATTGAAACTCTGGTCTTTGTTATGGGTAATACCGTATTACTTTGCCTTGCTGTAAAACTCAGTCTCCACATTGCTCTGAGGAGTATTTAAATGACATTAGATCTTTACTAGTGCAAAGTATGTCTTCCAGTTTGGGACGGTGAGGATTCTTCCCATCCGCAGTCCCTTCTCAGTTGCTCCTGAATATCGATGCAAGAGGGTATGACTTCACCACACGGACCTGGTCACTCTCTGCGTGCAGAGAAACCCTGTCAGAAAGTTTGGGAAATGAGAAATGCACAGTGCTTCGTTCCACAGAGGCACCTGTTAAGTACTAGTCTGGGAGAGAGAAAAAGTCTAGTTACCCCAAGTCACACAGGTGTCTAATTTCAGTTTGGTAACCAGCAATCAGTACAGAGTAGTAGGAGGGCGATTGACTACATCAATTCAGCTGATATCTAGAAAAATAAAAGCAGCTCTGTAAATGTGGACAATTTCCTATTCTGTGGGAAAACACAGAAGTTAAAACCAAGTGAAAATTGAAAGAGAAGGCTCAGATTTTGGTCTGTACAGGGAAGCATGGAGAAAAAGGAAGACAGCTGTAAGAGCAAAAAGGGAAGATGTGCTGCTGATATTATAACATGTCTTCAAAGACTATTCAGCTCAGTCACGCAAAATACATTGTCCAACTGCAAAAAACTCCAGGCTTAAAACTAAAAAAAACCCACTACCAAAACCCAAAATCTACCCTTCCCTTCCTTGATAACCCAGGATCTTCTTACTGCCCGCCTGTATTGATCAGTCTTCTACCCTGCCTCTTCTAACTAGTACCCCTTTCTATTCAGTTCTAGGGAAAACAAAGGTAGAGTCCTACTTTCAACAATTCTGCACTGGTATTGCAGAAAATCCCTTTTTCTTGGCTGGATAAGAAGTGGAGTCATTAAGTTCCCTTTTACCAGCAGGAAACAGGAAGGAGATGAAGGGTATTTCTTGAAATGCCATGACCATGACGCTGGACAACCATAGCAGATGGCTTAATGTAGGCCATTCATTTTTGCTGATTTCTGATAAGCTGTTCCACAGAAAGTTGTATGGGAAGATCTGGGGTTGAGAAACCAATCAGATCTTGCTGTAACAGCTGGAGAGGTAGAAAGTAGACTGACTAGTAACTCTGTGATTGAATGATTTGAGCGAAATAGTCCTAGGGGTAAGGGACAATGGAAATCAAGAACTGTTAATGATAAAATTGAGTACAGACATGATAGTTCCTTTGAGAAAGAAACAAGGAATTGATGAATTGCTGAAGAAGGACAGGAAGAAGTTGACAGGCCTTGTAGAGAGGACACCTAATAAGGAATTTATAGATCTCCTTAGGATGCGTATTATGTTGACGGCAAATCATGTATTGCTGATTGAGGCTACACAAAATGGAATAAGCCAATGCATTATCTGGTTTGAATAAAAAGGATATATTGTGGGAAAAAAAAATCATGAATAGCATATAACAGAAAAGTAACCATAATTTTGGTAGATGTATGACTAAGGGCAAAGTGAGAACAAGCAAGAGAAATGCCAAGGCCCAGATTCAACAAAATATTTATGCTTGGAATTTCTGACTGCTAACATTAGATAGTAAAAGCTTTCACAGCAGGTAGGATCATAAACCATTTGTTGAAACTAGGCTTAAGGCTGTTACATGTTAATCCAGTGATTTTAAAAGTAAGGTTTACTGAACCCATTTATAAATTTACAAAATGTAGTTAATAGTAACAAAGATATATAGAATGAAGGAATTGTGCTTGTTCAGCCTGGGGAAATGATGACTTTGGGGAGGGCTAACAGCAGCCTTCCCTTACCTACAAGAAAATTAATGATGAGGACAGATTCAGGTTCTTCACAGCTGTGCAAGGTGGGAGGACAAGAGATAGTGGGCATAAGCTGAAACAAGAGAGGCTCGGGCTGGATGTCAAGAAAAGCTGTTTCATGATGGAGACAGTCAAGAGGGGAAACAGGCTGTCCAGAGAAGTTGTGCATTCATCCTTGGAGATCTTCCAGACTTATTCAGGCAAAGTCCTGAGTAAACTGATATGATCTCAGAGCTGACCCTGCTTTGAGCAGAAGGTTGGAATAAATGAGTTCCTAAGGTCCCTTCCAAACTCAGTTATCATATGATCCTATGAAAAGATTTTCACCGCTTCTGTGTGCAATTGCTGCCTTCTTTTACCTGGGAAAAAATCTAATGCATCTTTTTAATATCCTGAAGGTATGTGACTATGTGTGTTTGCTCCTACTTAGGTGTATGCTTTGTTGAGTTATCCTATTTAATATTTTTAGGACATTATAGGACATAATAAGAAGAGGAAAGAAGTATTTTTCAGTGAGTCTGTATGTACCATAGTGCAATAACTGCAGAAGTAAAGAAAGGTCAGAACAGATTAAAAAGAAAAAGTTAATAATAAAGTAGGATGAAGCTCCAGATTTATAAAATGTTCCACTTTCATGTGAAGAACACACAAGATTTCAAAATTAAATTGGTGTGTATTACAGTAGCAGCAATGTTAATGTCTAAGCTATCTCACTAAAAACCTTAGCCTCTAAGACGTTGAAAAGCAGAGACCCCTAAAGGAGCAGGAATTTTCTGGACTATTTTCCTGCATATGGCCATCTAAAATCCACCTAACCTGAACATTAAAAGAGCCAATATGATTTCTTCAAGTTGACAACTTGGATTTTATGTGGTATAAATTTCAAAAAATGTGGAAAGGAGTAATAATTTCAGACAATTATTGTGTCATGTCACCATAAGCAGTAGCTGGTGCCATGAATAAGTATTTCCTGCACATAATAATTGAAAAGTGGACATCAATATTCTGAATCAGCTATAGACCTACCAAGATGATACTGATATGTTTTTCTTCTGTATTGATGCATTATAAGCTAAGTTAGTAAGTACTCTCAGAGTGTTCAACAGCTCTCTAGGATCCATTACAGCATATTGAACTAATGACCCATGGATAATCAAAGTGTCTCATTCGCTTAATGACAGATCTTTCACTCTAGTTCCTTTGAACATATTATATTTGCTTTTCTTTTTAGTAATAAAGAGTGGGCATTAATTACATCCCAAATAGTATAAAAATCCTGTTGAACACCTGAACTATAAAAATACTCTTTTTACTCCATTTTGATTGTTTTAGAAGATTTTGATAAAATAAAAAGCATTATTTTTCCTAATTTTACTTTTTTTTTTAAAAAAAGAACCTATTTCTTTGCCCTGGTATACTTCAGTATTAAATACTTCAGTTGTATTTTTTACCACATTTCAGTTCACAGTCATCATCATTAATGCATTAGCAATCTCATGTTCTTACTTCAAAGCCAAACAGATCCTTGTCAATGGATATGTACGAAAAATAGAGGTGTTGCCTTCAAATACTGACTTTTAAAAACTTTGTCACTAGCAGTAACATTTGAGTGAAGTTGCTGAATAGAGTGTTGAGCAGTGTCACTGGAACATCTGATGATAATCAACCACATATCTAGTCTTCTTCCATGCACTTTCTAAAGCTAATCAACACCAGATCTTCCTCCTGATCACTCTTGTACAATAAATAAGCAAAAAAAAAAAAACCAAAAAAAAACACCCAAACTAAAGAAACACACAAAAACCCTCCCATTATCCTGCAAAAGAGTTGAAGGAAAAAAAATTTTAAATACCAAGGACAAAGGTGGTATGATATGAAGTTAACAGATGGCCGGTCAAATACTTATGACTATTCGTAGGTTACACAGAAGATTTGTTGCAAAATCAAGGAATATGAATTTCAAATCCAGTGTGTTGCCCAAGTAACCAGCTGTCTGTGACTAAACAATTGAAATCTATGAATTTATGACTCTGTGAAAAATGTTAAGTCATATCATCACACCTTTTAAGTTAGGTGTTTTTTTTTCCATTGCTTCCTAGGGCAAAAATGATAAAAGAAAAAACTAATATCCAACTAAGGCGTTTTAGAGCCATTGCTTCTGAATCTGAAAAGTAAAACTGGCTATCCAAAACAGTAGTAGCACAATGAAGACCATATGGAACAGCTCTGGTTCTGACTATTATAACTTGTTGCTTTAATTCCTTCTGCTTCACTACAGTCAGTCTGTTGCTCTCACAATCTTTATGGGTAAAGAGTAGGCACAATTTATATATATATACAAAACCAAGAACCTACTGTTAGTATAAATGAAATCTTAACAGTCTAATCATTATTAATCCAGATTTAATTGTAATAGAAAAAGAAAGCATAATAATGCAATTAAAATTGCTGTACATGCACTTTGTTTCTGTCCCTTTTTCTCGTGTGAGGCTTACTCTTGCCCCGCTCCTTGGGATCCTAGGGTCAGTGTTCTATTTCTTGGAGGATGTGGGAGGCTGTTGTTATGGTTAATTGTCAGTATCTGGAGTCCTTCACTGAGAGGAATTTGATGTTTATGTTGATGAATTCTTCTTCACTCTAGGCTTTACTGTGGGTCATTTTTATGTTAGCCAACTTGCTTTTACATGTCTTCTAGTTTTTTGGGTGTCTGCAGCTCCATACTACATCCAAATTTTCTACAGGTGGTAGTCTTTACATATGGGTAGATATTACTTCTTTGTTCTCCTTTTTTATCCATAAAAACAGTTTTGCCCAGATCTGCATTTCTGTAACTGACCATGGGTGAGTTGTTTATAACCATGGGGTCTGAAGTGATATCCTGTCACCCATCCCGTCAGGGATGACCCTCATGCCCATCCCTATGCCACATTCTGTGCCTCCACTTCTCAAGCCCTCTGCTATTGTACCAGGCCTGTATTTCTCTACCTTATGTCATTACCTTAGTACCATAAATACTTAATTCTGCATGGAACAACTCCTTGTTTTTGCTATCTGTATAACAGAATGGTTTCACCACACACAGATAATAAAAATAAAACAAATTTGCTGCAGACATCTAGTCAGTTAGAGGAATTGCTATGACTTCTACACCAAGTGAAGTAAAGCTGCAGATAGGACAAGTTCATGCAGAGCAGGTGTGACAAACCTTGATCCTGAGGCCTTGAAAACTCAGTGCAAAGTTTATAGCTTGTCAACAGCAATGGCAATGCCTTATTGCAGGGCTGCATGCTTGCATACTTTGCTAAATGTTTACTGTGGCATAAAGTAAAACATGCTTACTTAAGAGTCCCAGGCCCCCGCAGTCTCAAGACACAAAGGTCCGAGTTAAGGATGGAATGAAAAGTCTAGACTTTGAATTTCCTGTGTTTTGTAAGCTTAAGTCAGACCTTATGTCTGCTTATTAATAGCAAGGTTTATCAAATATAAGCTAATGGTGGGAAAAGTAATGAAGGTACTGTTTAGTTCCTATTCAGTGATCTATTAATTTTGCAAAATAAACCCTTCTTCTAGAGTTTTCAGAAGTTTTAAATTTTAAGTGGCTGTCTATATTACTACATTACTGCCACATTTCACAATTACAATAAAACTTTCCTAGTAAATACCTGGGTAATAAATAAACTTTCTCCCACTCCCCACTAAGCACATATGATTAAATTCTTCGGTGACACCAACTCTTCTGCTTCCTCATATTAACTCTGTATTTTAGATGAGACGTAATCCCGTTATATAATGGGAGATCATAGAATCGTGGAATAGAATCATAGATGGCTACGTGCAATGACTCTGCAGATTTTTTTTCAACATACAATCCTTGCTTTTGCCACCCTTACAGTTTAACAGCACTGAATTTGGTGACCTTAAAATCATGTTACAAAGCCTATCTATTTATCCAGCCTTTCTCCAAGGCGGTTGTGTAAAAGCAGACCCATGAGAACTTGCCTACAGCCAATGAATGTTCTTTCCTCACTACCTGCAGTACTTCTTACTCTTCTCCCCTCTTCCTAGAGGGACAAATGCAGGAATGCTGTGACATCTGAGGTAGCTTATGTTTTTTTCTAAAGAAATGGGCAAGATCTTGTAAAAAAAAATCAGTTTAGATGACACATTTGCTTAAAAGAAAAAAAAAACAAACTTTGATTTTGTTTTTAAATTTCTAACCTTTCTCATCGAATCACTGTTCGTTTTACTATTTCTGCTCAAAATTGCCAAAATTGCTCACTAAACAATAATCCATTTTCGATGGAAATAGAATGTTTCTTCTTACACAAGTTGTTTTCCTTCTTTCAGCATCGTTAAATATCCATTTTACCCAAGAAAGCTTCCAAGCATTATTCTTTTGGCTAATAGTTGTGAAAAAGTAGAAGCCTCAATTCCAGCCCCAGATCCAAAATCATGTGTGTGTGCTATATTAATCAGCTATTAGAGGAGGAACATCCTTCTCTCTTAATATCTTGCAAAACAGGACAGTTTCAAAATGTGAAGGTAAGAATGTAACCCTCAGGATCAGCATCCTTCTATCCCATCTGAATATAATCACATGCATCAGTTTTTATTTCAGTTTTTAAAGGCTTCTAGTTATTACATCAAACATGAAGATTTACTTCACGGGTCCCAAATTCCTGCAGATAGAAGACAAGTCAAACAGGTTCCTGTGGAGATCCTTTGGATGTTGATAAATTGTGATAAAATTGTTTTATTGGAGTATTTCGACTCTTGATTTTTTTAACTTAGATACTAACAAATTTAAACAGGATTATGCGTGAGTAATACTGTAGTTCATGGGAATTATACTGAAAAAAGATGGATTTTCTCTTTCCTTCCTGTAGGGAGAGTGGAAAGTTCCATACTTCTTTGTTTCTGGATCCATGTTTTCCTGAGAATGAGTCTCAACCCAACACTCATTTTCCACTGAAATATTTATTCTTCCTGAAACGTAAAAAATAATGATTCTGTTCCCTTAACCATCCTCTCTAAATGAAAATTACTAACCTCTTTTCCTAGAAGAAAGACCTAGTAACTTATTTATTTCAGTCAAGTAATTTTAGAACTCTGGGTTTCAAAGGAGAAACATCATTTTAACTGAAAAAAAGCACACAGACTTCCTGCAAAAAGATTTCTATTTGCCAGCTGTACAGGCTACTACAACAAGTGTCTAAACTTGAAAAAATAAAATATTGTACAACGTTTCAGAGCTTTTATACTGTGATTGTAAAATATCTGGGAGGTTTGCCAGGCTCAGTCGAAAGAAGAACACAGCATTTTCTCATCACTAATACCAATGACCTGAAGTCACGTTGAAGATTGTAAGGTCAATTTCCCTCTTAAATGGAAAAAAGAAAATAGGAGAACAGATGTGGGCAGTTGCTTCTGTATTTATAAATTGCATGACACCTGGGTTAGGCTATATGATCTCCAGTTTCTATGCATTTAAGGTGTTTTTACTGAATCATTCATACTAATCAGATAAAAGTGTTAAGGTTCATTCTTCAGGTATTATACAACATAGATGAAGTAGCCAATTTCATAGTGTGCATTTAAAATGGAAAGTTCTTCTGCATTAAATATGTTCCGATAGGTTTACCAGATGGAATGTAGATTTCAAGGAGATTTTTCTGGGTTTGAATGATCAGTTTTGAAATGACATAGCATAAAGGCATGTAATGATAAAGTTAGTACATTTTAAATAAAAGTGTGAATTACACAAAGTGTTAATTAAAACTACCTACTATCAGATACCTGTTTATTTGCTGAGATTTGTTGTTCTTTTCCATTTACAATTTCAGTAATGGTAGCTATGTAACCAACATCCTGATAACATTTATTCCGTCATTCTAGCACCAAATAATTCTAGACATAGGAATTTTTATTCGTACAGAAATTCTCACTCTGCCTTATTTCATATGTTAAACTGACCATTTTATGAAATACATAATTCCTTGTTACTGACTCATTATGTCTATGTGCTGAAACACAATGTGCACAGGCTACACATCAATATTTTCAGTTACTATTTCTTTATATTAAAATGCCAATCATCTGCTTGTGGATGACAGCATCTAGGCAACACTTTCCTTTAAATTCCAGCATTTTATTTGTAAACCCTTATTGCGTGAAGCAGGTAAATCGCATTCCACCTCTTCGTACTATGCAATTCATTTCATCTAACCTACACATTTTAACATTAAACAGAGTAACCTACTGAGCCTAGATCTGTGAGAAGAAAAAGGAACCTCAAGAGAATAGTTTATCTGAAACATCTTAAATATCTATCACAGAATGAGATAAATCTTTGATGATGCCTTCTGTCTCCTTGACATAAGGAGAGACTAGGTGAATAGTTAGACTTAAAGGATTAACTTCTAACACTTACACTGGAGTACTAACCAAAACCTTAGCAGAGAGGCCTCAGTTGACTGAGAGCTAGACCATTTTCTAATATTCAGCAAGCACTGTCAAGCATTTGATCCACAGTGGTTTCTCTAATCGATGTCATATATACATCATTTATTTCAGAAAAATATTTTGGTGAAAATCACAGAATCACAGAATCACAGAACCACAGAATAGTAGGGGTTGGAAGGGACCTCTGTGGGTCATCTAGTCCAACCCCCCTGCCGAAGCAGGGTCACCTACAGTAGGCTGTAGAGGACCTTGTCCAGGCGGGTCT
>Ga0065711_1043453_pt1 | contig 14720 bp, 11 predicted proteins | sample Hoacrofraction12_FD_59098 | JGI IMG/M metagenome (GOLD analysis project Ga0065711, IMG submission 59098) | Hoatzin crop microbial communities from Cojedes, Venezuela - Epithelial fraction 12 v2 (version 2) | ecosystem: Host-associated > Birds > Digestive system > Esophagus > Crop | place... | reverse complement strand
TTTTTTTTTTTTTTTTTTTTTTTTTTTTGTAACTGAAAAGACAAGCACTGGAAAAATGAAAGATTCATCTTTGAAAGAGATGTTTGACATGGCCATTTTGCTATGATGCCACCGTTCGTCTCCAGAGGCTGGACCCTCTGCTCCGTACTACCTGCGATGATGGGGCATTGCCATGGGACTGCCTGCAGGGACTAGGTGACTCTGCTAAAAGAGGGGCCATGTTGCATTATGGGAGATGTAGTCCTAGCCATCGTCAACAGTTTCTGTGCAGATAAATAAAGTAAAAACAAATGCAAACAGCGTCATTAGCTAATTGGAAATTATCTGTGTTAAGAATGAACTATTCCCAGAAAGGTACAAGGCTTAGCACGATGCAGCCATAGTCTTGGCTGGGGCCTCCAGAGTTAGTTAGAAACAAATATAAATAAATAATGAAGAAACTATTCTTTTTAGAAAGTGATTTCTTTTTCCATCCTCCTTTTTTAAAAACAACCCCATTCAGCTGTTATTTTGCCGGATTTCTTTGCTCATTTGTTTTTTCCCCAACGTTGCACTGCAGTATCAAAATGTGCACACTGCACTGAAATTTCTCCCTTGCCCGTCTCTATGAAAAATGTAGCACATTCATCATCAGAGGGAAAAGAGCTTGGTCTTTTGCACAAACAGGCTTTTGAGGAAATTGATTTATAAGGGGCGGGAAGCAAATGCAAGGCTTTTACTGCTGAAAGGTACCAGGAGTAATCAGCATGGTCAACAGAAGCAATTATACATGATGATAGTTTCAGAGGACCACTGAACAGGAGGGAATCATTTTTGGGGAGGAGAAGGGCACTGAAAGCAGCATTACAAATCGAGTGAAATCCTGAGAGATGATTAAAAAAAAAAATCTTTGTTATCTTTGTGGAAGAAAGGAGACAAGCAGCTGTCTCATGCATCTCGATAGTGCGATGATGATAATTATTTTTATTAGGTGCTCAGTTTCACCATGTGACGAGTAGGACATGAACATCCATTTAGCATCTATATTATGATGGTACTGACTAATGCATAGAGCAGTGAGTTAATGGACATCACCTTCCTTCAGCAGAGCACTGATGGCGTCATACACCATTGCTGTTTCTCCATCCTGCTAATGAAAAGCTTTGTAACTTTGTTACAGTTCAGAAACCTCTGTATTTCTCCACATTTTCTTGTGTGTTCCAGATGAGTTTAAATCCTTCATGAAAAGGCTACCTAGCAACCACTTCCTGACCATTGGGAGCATCCACCAGCACTGGGGGAATGACTGGGACCTGCAGAACCGCTACAAGCTGCTGCAGAGCTCCCTGGAAGCCCAACGCCAGAAGATCCAGCGCACTGCCCGCAAACTCTTTGGCCTCAGTGTCCGGTGTCGGCACAATCCTAACCACCAGCTGCCTAGAGAAAGGTACCTTCATCCTTCATTGAGAATGAGTGTGGTGTCATGGGTGACTGATGGAGCTGAGTCTGGGCTTGGACCTAAACACAACAGCATAAGTGTTCGGATATAGGGTGTGCTGACATGGAGGTTTCAGGGAAAATGGTAAAGTCTGGGAGTGGGTTGAAATTTCTGGAGGTGTAAGTAACCTTTATCACATACCTAAGCATATTCACATCCCTTCTGTGTGATCTTACTTACCCAGGTGAAGGGCACTCAGTTATTCTGTTGCATTTTGCAAGAATATTACAGGGCAGACGTCAGACAGCCAAGAAGACTAAGCTGCTTTTTAAGCAGGACTAAGCTGCTTTGTAAGCAGTCTTACATCAGGTACCACAGCCTAGCTTTAAGCTGCCATTTGCTGTTAAAGTGGACATAGGGAGCATAAAATGCTTCAGCCCATTTTCAAGATGTGCTCCTTGAGTACTGCCAGAGTGAAAGAGAAGCTTTAGTTTCACTTGGAATAGATCACATCTCTTCTTCAAAGTGCAGAGTGAACCTGCAGACCTGCACTGACCAGAAGCCTAGCAACGTTATTGCAGATGGAGAGAGTAGATTTTCCATTACAGCTACAGCAACTATTGATATCCAATAGTCCCCTCCTGCTGGCTCCTTTCAGCCCTGACCTAGGGCTGAGTTTAAGTTTGCTTCCAATCATTTTTGGAGACTTTCCTTTGTTGATTTTAATAAACATTTCTTGCTCTTTCTTTCTACATTGTCTGAAGCAAAGTAACACTGAAAATCTTGGAACAAATGAGTCCAAACACCTTTTTTTCCATGCTTCTCTCAGAAAGGTCGGGCCAAGTTAACATTTGTAGAGGAACTGTTTTTTCTCCTCCTTCATTACTGAAATATTCAGTCTCAATAGAAAATTAACTGATTGACTGCTGTCTCCTATTATCATCTGGCCTCTTGCCCACTAAGCACACTGAGTTTTCATTTCATCACTGTGCAGCTCAGGAAACTCGTCCCGGGCTTAGAATCTCTTTAATTACCAAGAAGTCTCATCTTTCTGGAGAAAGACTTAATGGACTTACTGGGGATGAGGAGAAATATCTATTAAGTTTAAGAGATTACCAAAAAAAGACTTTGGAGAACTTCCTAAAATTGGCCCATTCCTGCCAATTAGCTGTGCTGCTGTAGACAAGCCAGCTGGTGGAAGAGGCACAAGCATGTCCAGGCATTATTTTGAGTTGTGCCACAACAACAACAAAGTGAAGCAGCAGCAAGCAAATATCCAGCCAACCATGTTGCTATAAAGCATTCAGATAAAGAAGTCTTCAGAATTTCTCTTCCTTTTTAAAAAGCCAGGCATGCAGAAAGGGAGCCTCCAACTAATACTATAAAATCTGGGGGAAGGAGGACAAAATGGATGACGGCAGCTGGGTTTTTAACTGACTGATGTGCTTGATTTGTTTAAGTCAACATCACCAGGCATATTATAATTTCTTTTCTTATTTGTCATTCTGCATTTGTAGCTAGACAGGGGAGGGCCAAGGTAGACAGATATGTAGCTGAAGAGGTATGCATTTCATCGTTCTTTTCAAAGAACTTGGAAATACTTTAATTTTCTAATTGTTACTGTACAGAACAACAGACACTTATCAAGCATGCCAGTGGCTTTGAAAGGATGGAAAGGTTCTATTAAGAGCAAGCCTCTCTCTCTCTTTAATACACATAATAGTAAGCCTACATTATATATTCAAAAGCAATGTAAGAAAGAAATAGGATTGCTGTTGATTGTCCTCAGGGAAAGGAAGAGGTGGTGTTTCCAAAAGAAAGAGAGAGTAGGGATTTTGGCAATTAGGCTGATTCTCCATGACCTTTTGCAATCGCTAAGAAGGAAATATACTTATATTTGCTCTGCACTGCTTTTGCTTAAAAAACACCTCTTTGCAGGCAAGTTTGTTGGTTTAAAACAGAAACCACTCCTCAGTTGTTAAAGCTTCAGTGTTGAATGAGTACCTATAGTTGCATTTTAAAATTCTGGATGTAAAATATAAATAACATCCAAAGGAGTTGGGGGTTGAAACATGTTCTGGGCTCCAGCCAAATTGTTGTTAGTTAAGAATACATCTCACAGCTGCTGAGAATAAAATTAGAATTTTTTACTTCACTGTTCCATACACAAGGCCCAAAAGTACCTCCACAGCAGCTAGTGCTGGTTGGAAAGTGAAAGGTGTTTTTGCAGACAAAAACTTGTTAAATCCCTACCTTTTATCTTGCAATTAAAAAAAAGAATCTGTCCTGCTGGATCAGGTTTTTGGTTGTTTTTTTTGTAGTTTTTTTTATTTGTTTCATTGTTTTTATTTTGGTATGGTTTGGTTTTCTAATCAGCTCAGACACCATCTACAACAAACTGCATGTTTGTCTCAAGGGACACCCATCAGCCTCTTTCCCTCCCCAGACCTGATTAATCCTGAAGGATGACAAGGCAGAAGGAAAGAAAATGATTCACCACCTTCCTAAATAACCTGATCTCCACTTCTGATCTGAAAGCCCAGCACTGGTCTGCAAAACATGTTTTTTTGTCACAACAGATAGGTTTTAAATGGTGAAACAGCTCTGCATGATTACCTGGCTCCTGGTTCCCAGCACTGCCAGGGGACTGCACGTCTCCAGTGAGAAACTGCAAAAAACGACTGCAAAGTAACTCACAGCTTTGCCTGGATGTCATTTTTTTCATTTTAGTTTGGAATATAAACTACTAAAGTTGAATGTAAAATTGCTTGACAGTGACATTTGAAGACATAGTTTTCCTTTTTTTAATTTCACACACTCTAGTACTTTATACTTTGAACTGGCAGAGGCAGCAAACATTAGGCAAAATATTGCAATGATATTAAGAGGGAGAAAGAGAAACTGATGACTCCTTAACGAAAGATAAAAGAATTAAAATGAAAACCAATGGCTACTCTGCTACTGGCTCTCAGCTTTTAAACAGTGGCTCTTTTCAGCTTCCTTCTGCTCTGGTATCTCTTGGTTAGATTCACATGAGTCTGAGCCATCACAGCTCTGTGTTTTAAGAAGTTCCCTCCTGTCAGCTGAAGGGCTGTGACTGGTATATTCTTATCCTGTCCCAGTTGCAAGACAGGATGGGGTTATTTATACCACTTTTCCTCTCTCTCACACTTCCCACTGTCATGTTTATAGCCAGTGCCCAGCTCTGCCCTGGATTCTGCATTTTCATTCAATTACATCCTTTATTGCGGCCATCAGCAGATGGTGGGTAGCTGCCTTGGTGGCTGCCTTTATTTTATTTTATTTTTGGCCCACTTGTGTCTGTGCTGAATGCTGAGAGGTTTACACTCTCCAGCCCCCCAAAACCCCTCTTTCTCCTGATCTCCTCCCATCCTTCCTCCACAAGGTTGATCCGAGGAACAGGAAAATTACTGGTTTCAACTGCAAGATATCAGCTGAGACTCCTTTCTCATTTTGATCTCCCAAATGTTAGTAAAGGGAAGGATGGAAGGATAGCGTTTTTTTAACTTCCTAAGACAGAACACACTTAAGACAGACAGGTTATGGTCATCTGAGTCTAATTTAGATCGTGTCCCCTGCTGTACAGCCTGGCAGTCCATGAACTCTGTGGCATTATCAACATGTAAAACCTGTGTAAAATGTCGAGCCAGCACTACACAAATACTCTGAGAATCCTGTGCAAAATCATGAGAGAAAGGTTCGCTTGCACAGAGCTTGAACTGAGATCTGTGCATGGCTGTTGCTCAGCCTGTGTCTGGCTGTTGTTTGCATATGCAGCTGCACAAAGCTGTTGGCAGCTGTAGAAAGTGGTGTCAGTGTGTGCACAGAGGCACACCTGACAGTGCCGAATCCCTCACCAAACCCACCTCAGAAACCACGTTTAGTCCTATGAGCAACCATTACTACCTCATCCGGAAGCCCAGTCCCACAAAAAGTGAAAAACGTGGCCATGGAGAGAGCTGTGGAAATACTGTCCTCACCTCATGGTCAGCGGTAGGGTGGCTAAGAGAGTACATGGTGGAGCTGGACATTTACCGTCTATCTGCCACCATCCTGCTGCCTCGGCTTTTTGTTGTCTTTGTGCCACTGGACTTCTCCCTGTCCTTGTCTTGGTAGAAATTACAGTGGGAGCAGGAGCTAGGGGCAAAGCTTGGGGCTGCTGGAGGTATTCACTTCAAAGTAACCTCTGATTTTCACCATTGTCATCAAGCCCAATCATGGGAAGAGGCAGCATGCAGGAACCTTGTGCTTGCCTTAAGCAATTCTCCTAACCCAGTGAACCCAGGCAGCCAGCATGTGTGTATACTGGAGGATTGCTTTGGTTTTAGTTTGTCCTCCACTTGCTCATCATCCCTCAGCTTCATGATTAGATTAGTGGTGAAAAGCAAAGAAAGAAGCTTTCAGGGTGGTGCATGGAAGAATCAAGGTGGGCTCACAGCACCTTAGGGAGATTGAAACCTGGAATCTGGGTGCCTTGCTAAATTCAAGTGCATTTGGCTGGCTTTCCAAACAGGAACTGCAAGGCTTCAGATGGGGTAAAAAATAATTGTATTACTGAAAAAGTGAGCAAAAATTCACCTATGAGCAGAAGGTGGACTCAGTCCCCAGAGGGTGGTTTTGAGAGTGCTTATTGCTGTCAGCAACGTGTTTTTCAGTCACGCTGTGCTGTCCCCTCCAAAGCAGAGCTGTCCTAGAAATCAGAAGGAGCCCAGTGCACTTTTTCTAGGGACCAGGGCTGTTACCATGTGCCTCTAGAAGAGGTATTTATAGAGGTCACTGCCTTGCTCCCAAGCTCCCCAGCCAACCTTGTCTTTTCCACTAGCAAGAGAGTTCCTGTTAGCTGTGAATAGGGGAAGGAGACCCTGGTATCCCTGTACCACAGGAAGAACACGAAAATTGTCTCTTCCCACATCCAAGACTTCAGAATTTTCCTGCTATCGCACTTCCTTTTTCTTCACTCTCTTTTTTTTTTCCTTTCACTCAGTTTCTTCCTGCTTATTCTCATTCCCGCCTGTCTTCTGTCTTTCAGTTCTTGCTGTTGTTTCAGTTTTCCCTTTTCTCCATCTCTATTCTTCCTGCCCACTGCATTTCTCTCTCATTTTTCTTTTTACCTGCACATTTTCCCCTCTCTTTCTTCCCATACCCTTTCTGCTTCTTGATTATTTCTTTCCTTCCAGCGCTTTCCTCTGTTTTATACTCTCATCCCTCCACTCGCGCTCTCCCTCCCCCTAATCATCTTGCTGTTCTTTGCTGCTGTATCATTTAATGCCTTCTTTGATACAGCCTACAGCTTAATGATTATTCGGAGGTCAGGCGATGCAGGTGCCATGAATTTCACTAATCCAGCTCTGAGAGCCTCTGTCCATAATCACTCCTCCCGTTCTACAGGGACTGAATCCTAATTTGTCATTAGCCAGTCCTCTCACTGCAGCGCTACCAAGAACTTTTTGCCCAGAGGAGACAATGAAGTATTCATTAGCTGGGGGGAAGGCGGAGGGGAGGGAGCAGTGGCTGAATGAGGTGCTCTGCTGAAGGCTGCTGAGAAAGGAGTTGCTGTGCAGAGATTTCCCAGGGCGGTGGGGAAGGAGGAAGAGGGGGCAGCAAGGCAACACTGCAAGTGGGTTATACAAAAAGAAAACGTGGGTTACAGTGTCATTCATTAGGAGTCATTCCAGGCCTGCAGGACGTGGAGGTGAGGGTGCTGATATAGCAATTATGGGAGTGGTGGGGCCTGGGAGCCGGCAAGTGTGGCTGCTTGTTAGGGGAGAGGCTGTAAGAGAAGGTTAATTAACAGCAGATTTTTTTTAAAGGAGAAGCTGTTTAGTGGCTTTGTCTCTATGCACCCTGAGTTCCACCCTCTTTTCTGCTGTTATTGAGCTCTGCACTATAAGCAGAGGCTACTGCTGGCTTTGCCTCATCCTATTACAGGTCTGTTTTTGGGGAGTGGGGAGAATTGCCAGTGACATGGAGGGGAGCTTTCTCCCGCTAGCCTAGGAGTTATGCTGACCTGCAGTGTCTGATAGCACCTTGGCCTCTGGCATGGCTTTACCAGCTCCGTTCCCATGGTGGAATTTGTTACTGTGGCACTTATGGGATCCTTGGCAGAAGACTGTGCCAGTCTCTGCTCCTTGAGCAGTGTGAAGAGAGACTTCAGATGATTAATCCCAACTTCTAGATATTTCTTAGAGGGCTTTTGTTCTCCACCAAAGGAGTAAAGAGTAGATGAAAGATTCAGTCTAGAAATAGACTGGAATGGCTCCTAGATGCCACAGCAGGGCATCAATATTCTGAGAGCTCTCCCTCAGATCTAGCCCTGAAAACACTGTGACTCTAGTAAGGTGCCAACACCGAACAGTCTGTGAGGCTCTACAATGCTAATGCTTTCTTCTTCCTACCTGCAGGACAATACAGGAATGGCTTACTCGGGTCCAGTCCCTGCTCTACTGCAATGAGAATGGGTTTTGGGGGACCTTTCTGGAAAGCCAACGAAGCTGCGTTTGCCACGGTGGCACCAGCCTGTGCCAGCGCCCCATCCCCTGCATCATTGGGGGCAACAACAGCTGTGCCATGTGCAGCCTTGCCAACATCTCTCTCTGCGGCTCATGCAACAAGGGCTATAAGCTTTACCGGGGTCGCTGCGAGCCTCAGAACGTAGACTCAGAGCGGAGTGAGCAGTTCATCAGCTTTGAGACAGACTTGGACTTCCAGGACCTAGAGCTGAAATATCTGCTGCAGAAAATGGACTCTCGCCTGTATGTGCACACCACCTTCATCAGCAACGAGATACGCCTGGACACCTTCTTTGACCCCAGGTGGCGCAAACGCATGTCCCTCACCTTGAAGAGCAACAAGAACCGGATGGACTTCATTCACATGGTGATCGGGATCTCCATGCGAATCTGCCAGATGCGCAACAGCAGCCTGGACCCTATGTTCTTTGTCTACGTCAACCCATTCAGCGGGAGTCACTCTGAGGGCTGGAACATGCCCTTTGGGGAGTACGGCTACCCGCGCTGGGAGAAAATTCGCCTCCAAAACAGCCAGTGCTACAACTGGACCCTGCTACTGGGCAACCGGTGGAAAACCTTTTTCGAGACTGTCCACATCTACCTGCGCAGCCGGACTCGGCTGCCCTCCCTGCTGCGTAATGAGACTGGCCAAGGGCCCGTGGACCTTTCTGACCCCACCAAGCGTCAGTTCTACATCAAGATCTCGGATGTGCAGGTGTATGGCTACAGCCTGCGTTTTAACGCTGACCTACTGCGCAGTGCTGTGCAGCAGGTCAACCAGTCGTACACGCAAGGTGGGCAGTTCTATTCTTCCTCCTCCGTCATGCTCTTGCTGCTGGATATTCGGGACCGAATCAATCGACTGGCGCCTCCCGTCGCCCCAGGGAAGCCCCAGCTGGATCTGTTCTCTTGTATGCTCAAGCACCGCCTGAAACTCACCAACAGCGAGATCATCCGCGTGAACCACGCTCTAGACCTGTACAACACTGAGATCCTCAAACAGTCGGATCAGATGACAGCCAAACTCTGCTAACCCGGACTTTTCAGTGGACATGTCGGTGATCGATCCTTTTGCTGTAAAAAAATAAAAGAGAAAAAAAAGAGAAAAAAGTAAAAAGAAAGAAAGAAAAGTGGGGGGAAAGTACAAAGAAAAAGGGGGGGAAGATTTGTAAAATGTAATTAATATACAAAAGAGAAAAAAAAGAGGAAATTCTTCATTTGTTGAAAACTAAACCCGTTCTAGCAGCTGTATAAAACTGTCAGGCATGTTTGTTATTTCTATAATCCGTCATAAAAGGGTAACACCTTACTCTCTCTTGACCTTGGGGGTATTGCTTGCTAGTCCTGAGGGGCAGCAGAGTAAATAAAGGGAGAAGCAAAGAGAGGGGCAAAATTCTGTAATGAACTGTGAAGTTTTCTGCTATGCAGGTGCCAAGACAAAGAGACAAACAAAAAAAAAATCAAAACAAACTAGAGTTATATGTAAATGTAAAAGAACTGCCATTATTCCTATAGTGGGAGTAAATGGTTAAAGATAAAAGATATTTCTTCTGTTAAGATTTATGACAGCTTTTATGTTGAGTTATTCACACAGGCTGTGATGAGCTTTGCTGGAGGACAGAAGGTGATGGTAGCCCTTTAAGAGTAGAACTAATGCCTCATTGGTGAGAAGACATATAAGGGGTGGAGGGTGGGTGCAGGTCTCAGGTGTCTTCACTCTGGGATTTCTTTGGTGCAAGACTTTTCACCAGAGATAGTCTCAGCACTTGCTGAAGAATGGAACGTCAGGTCCTTTTGGATACTTTGCTGAACTGGAGTTTATGCCCTGTATCAGAATGCTGTTGCCTTCAGTGATGTCAGAGCTTAACCCCTTGAGGATCAGCACCTGTGCATCTTCAGAGGCACTCATCTTTAAGGTACTTCAACAGAGTCCCTAAACCAGAGAGAGCCAAAATCATACACCACTTTGATAAACCTAGACTTAAAGGCAAACCATACACCACTTTGATAAACCTAGACTTAAAGGAAAACCTGAGTTTGGATTTTTGCTTCAGGTTCTGGGGGGGTTTCAAATTACACCGGGAAACCTTATCACCACAAAAACCAAAGCACAATGCAAGAAAATATATTTCCAAGGAAACCTGGAGACACTGAAGGGTATATATGTTGTTTTAGTTCTTTGGGGAAGGAAAAATTTCTTTTACTTTCTTATGTTTCCATGGCTGTAAATAATATCCTTGTTTCACTTGCACTTTCTGTGTCCACAAAAAAAAATTTACAGGAAACAGATGAGAAAATTTTATTAAAATATCCACAAAAGCAGTAAAAGTGTGGGGTGGGAGGGAAGAGAACAATAACCAAATCTACCCTGAATTTGCCAGGATAAAGCCAAATTTAAAAAGGTTGAGTTATCAAAAAATAACTAAAGTAACTAAAATGTGGGTAAAATTTTATGGAGTGTGTGTTCATGTGTGTTTGCATTTAAAAAAATAATATATTGAATGGAGTGTATGAATGCAGGATCAACTAAGATGAATGATGAAGCTTGAATGCACTGGGAGGTGAGTAGTGGGGTGTTTCTCTTAATCTCACTGTTTTTTTAATTGTGAGAAGTGCTAGTGAGAGACTAGAATTTCTTCCCTCCTAGAAGGGAGAAATAAATCTCTGATCCTGCTGGCTTCTAGAGCTGGAGAGTATCCTGGGGAAAAATAGGCCTGAGCAGGAGGCACAGACCTGATTCAAAGTCCAAGATTCAGATCTGGCTCGAGATTTAACGTGTTGATTCAATCAAGTTCAGAATAGCCTTGTAGAAATTTTGACCTGTTTATTTAGAGACTTTGGCTCAGATTCTGAGAATAACATCAGTTCTTCTGGAAAGAGCTAAATGCATTGTGGTGTTATTCATGTGACACCAGGGACTTAGACAATGAAGTTTGGTTCCAGGTTTAGTTTAATTGGTGTGGTTTTGGTTGATGCTCATCTGAATTGACAAGGAATTAGATGCCTTAAGGAAACTATACATTGACTGAACTCTCCTGCTGAACTAGCAATCGAGGGTGTAAGAGAAACTGTCTGGGTAGTTCTAGTCAGAAAAGCACACGTCAGTCCCCGTCTGTCTACCAAAAGGTGGGGAAGTGCACGCATCTGAGGAAGAGCTGGGTGAATTAAGCAACAAAGATGTTTTTAGGGACATCCACTAATTTCCATTGGTAGTAACTTCGTATTTTCACTCATTTGCATGAGGATCTCCATCTGTTTCTACTGGTCAGTCTGTGCAAGAGGTTGCAAGGTTGCCTACTTTTCCCAGTTTGTTCTTTTGTTTATTTTTCATTTGATTGGTCTTTGCTTTGTGTAGTAGAGGTTCATAGTTATAGACCCCATAATTCAAAGAGGTTTCTTTATAGTTGTGCTCTTCCTGCATCAGCTTTCTGATAAAATTCACCAGCAGTAGTATGCATGGAAGTTAGTTTTAAGCAAATAGTAGGAGTATTAATGGGAAATGAATGTCAAATTTGTAATTATGGGTGGGAATAATGTTCCTGACAGTTACATCCATCCAAGCAAGGAATAGAAATGTACTGTTTAATTTACATGTATGACCCAAAGAGCTGACATTGGAAAGAACTATAGTGATTGCTCTAAAAATACTGAATACTGGTTATGAGCAACCTATAACCTGAAATGCAGTCTATATTCAGTGATGGGATTTGTTCGTGGCTAGGAATAGTGAACATGATGAAGCAAAGTGAAATTAATTTGACAACATGCTTTCCTATGAGATAAGTATCCAGCTCTACTGACTAGAAGCCAGAGAATCTGCAATTAAATCTCAGATCTCATAGGTAACTAGCAACACATTAGCTAAATCTCGCCCCGTGTTTGTGGGACTGTTAGGGATCAAATCAATTGCTGTCATGTATTTTTAATAATGCCTTGGGATGGTCAGCCCCTAGTTATACACGGCTTCAGCAAGGGGGGCAACACAGCAAACCTTAAACAAGACATTGGCAGCTAACAGAACTTCAAGTCATTGCTGTCAAGTTCAGACCCAAGCAATGGCAGAACAGCAGTGGCATTAAAGAGGCATTGTCTGGCCTCAACTAGCATTTCCACCATGGCTGGAAGCGGTGAAGCTGGAGCATAGAAAACCAGTGTGGGCAGATGGAAGGAAGTTTGGCATAAATATGCTCTCAGCATATGAAACTCGCCCTAGGAATACCTGATGGCGCAACATGGCACCAAGGTATGATGGTACATCCACACAATGATCTGGAGCCATGTTGCAACATGGCTAGATGAAATTTTGAGGTGGAATGAAGCCAAAATGTCAAGAATAAATTCCCTTGCCCTTCAGGGTAGGGGAAAATGAAGCTATCTAGGAGCATAGCGACTGTTTTGGGCTCAAAGTTTGTCAGAGAGAAAAAGGAAAAACAAAACCAAACTACCTGATCAAATGTGGCCTGGACCCTGCTACCCTCTGCTTTTCATGCTAGAAAATAAATGTCTGCAACAAACAGGGCACATGCTCTGCTTCCACTGCTAAATCCTTCCCCAGGTAAGGGGACAGCCTGTGACAGCCAGATCCAGAACCATACCCCACAGGTTTCTTTTAGGGTGTTTGTTCTGCAGAAAATAGAAAATGTGGAGGCATCTCGCATACTTCTGTCTCAATAAGAGAAAGTAGTTCAGATCCCCCTAGAAAGGCCACACCTGTGCTACAGTGTGGAGATAATGTCCAGGTCCTCCACTTGGTCAGGAAAATATCATTTACAAGACAGTGACTAGAATGGAAGATAATTAATAGACGAGAATTAGGTGAGGCCCAGAGAATCCTTTCACCCATAAAACTAGAATCACTAAACTGCATGATCAGCTGTTGTTACAGAGTTTAATGATAAAAGGGACATTCATACTTGGAAACATAAGTAACCATTCTCTGACTGTACGAGAATGAAACTCTGCTTCTTTCTCCTCTACAAAAAGGAGTTAGGGAGCAGTCCATAAGATTGTGCAGCTCAGCTAATACAGAGATGGTCCTACCAAATCATGGCAGATACTTGTCCATTGCTGCAATTAAATTAGGGACTGCATGAAAGCTGGAGCTTCCAAATAACCCAGAGAAAAAATAAAAGCCACATGCCAGGTGTCCCAAAGGCAAAACGTGGCAAAAAGCAGCAGGTAGAGAAGAATCAACCTGCTGCTTCTCTTCAAATGCACAAGACTTCTGGGATCAGGTGCTTCAAGTCACATGACAGAACGCACTTGCAGCTTACAAAGAAATGCGCTTTTTTAAGTTATTCAAATTTAGACTTACCAGACGATGTGTCAGAAAGTAAAGGACGTCAGCAAGTCTTATTAATATGCTGATGCTATGGCTTCAGAAGTGTACCGAATGCCCATTTGGATCAGGGCTAAGAGCACAGCATGGAGTTGCCATGGAAACATGGGGAGGCCATTAATTAGCTATCACATGAAATCATCAGGAAGAATCTGGACCTCAGCAGCTTTGCCCTCCTCAAAGGCAAAGGGCACAGCCCCAGTGACCCCCACACAGCTCCAACAACAACCACGTCCTGGAGCAGAAATGTCTTCTTGGAGGCACAATAAGTGGGTGGACAGGTAGGGGGAGGGGATGACAAGGGCAGAAAGCAGGGAAGCAAGTAAAGGATGCAGATGATTTCCCTCTTCCCAGGAAGCCTGTTTGCTGTTGTATAAAGATCACAAGAGATCTGCTGCTTTTTGAGATGACGTCAAAGAAATCGATACTGGCCACAATGCCCTGGTGGACTCAGTTAATGGAGTTAGCATCTTTCTAGGTGAGCTACACCTGGGACGAGTGAATGCCAATGCTCCCTGCTCCTCAGAGCCATCTCTGGCCGTGCTAAGCTAGGAATCCCTTTCCCCAAAGGGAAACATGGGCAAGTAACAGAGGCTCATTGGCCGCTTGCCCAGTGTCCCTCCAGATCCAGAATCTACCTCCAGCCCAGGCTGTGTGCGTATGGTCCCGTTACAGCTGTGATGGACTTCAGCTGCCATGTACAGGATGTTCTTTTTAGCCCACTTGCTAAAAAAACACTTCGGAGGACATTTGGCAGATGGCATCTCCTGCACCAGGGTGTAGCGAGATCCTCAGCCTGGCTGCTCAGTTCCCAGTGCTGGATGAGAAATGCTGAGTGGCAATCCAAACTGTGTGCTCCTGCCTCAAGCTAAAGTTCTTTCCTTGATGAATCTACTGCAGGGTTTGTTGAAAGGAAAAAATGGCACAAGAATTAGGTGCTTCAGTTTCTTGTCTGAAAGCAGAGAGGTGGTCGGTGGTGTGTGTTAGGAGAGAGGCAGAAGGGACACAGATGAGACTAAGCATAAGGAACTCATGAGGGAGACATTTCCATGTTCTTTATACACCAGAAGGTTTGAAATGATACATTAGACCTGCTGGACCCAGTCAGATTACAGACCTTCTAGTCGAAGATACTTTCTCTAATCCACGTATCAACTAACACCCCCTCACATTTTCTTTGTGACTTCTTCCAGTAATTTTTTTTTCCATAATATAAAACTACCTTCTCTTAATGTCATCAGCATTATTATTCTTCTGTAAATTAAATAAATATGGAAAAAGTGAGGCCTAAAATCTGTATAAAAATCTTGTTGGAAATTTCAGTCCTTCCTCCTGAATTTTCAACTGACAAAAGATGGGTGCTTGGTACACATATATTGTTCAATCAAATATAACTATTTTTTTGTGTAGCAAGACAAAAAAAAAAAAAAAATGG
>Ga0065711_1013242_pt1 | contig 14720 bp, 13 predicted proteins | sample Hoacrofraction12_FD_59098 | JGI IMG/M metagenome (GOLD analysis project Ga0065711, IMG submission 59098) | Hoatzin crop microbial communities from Cojedes, Venezuela - Epithelial fraction 12 v2 (version 2) | ecosystem: Host-associated > Birds > Digestive system > Esophagus > Crop | place... | reverse complement strand
GCCAGAGGTAAGCGCCGCGTTAGCTGGCAGCGACACACTGAGTTTCCCCACGCTGTTCATCCAGCACATGCTGACCCTGCCTGATCTCCTGTTGGCTGTGTAGACCAGCAAGGCGTAGTACATTACTCTGCTTCCTAATAAAAACACACGGGGAGCATGAAGTCTGTTTTTTAAAAAAGCAACCTACCAATCTAAAGGGGGAAAATCTGCGTTGCGTGCATTTTCTGCCGCACTGGCTTTTGTTGTATTTTTAAACTGACATGGTTTTTTTTAAAAGCAGAATTAATAATTGTTCTTCGCTCTCTGAATGCTGTTCAGCTCCACTCTGAGGAGTGGGAGGCTCTGCTAGTCATTTGCACGTGGAACGAGAAAGGTATAAATTGCAGCTTTTAATAGTACGCTTCACTTTCCTAAGTAATTACCTTGAAAATCCTGTATATGCTGGTAGGCAGCACTATTAAACCATATCCTTTGTTGCTGTCAGAAATGATTTTTAAATGAATTGCATTTGACTGCAGTAGTAGACAAACTGTTTTAGAAGAAGAAGATTTAAAAATCATTAACGTAGTAAAGAAAGTGGAATAGTGTTTTCTGCAGTTCTTTCTCCTGCCCAGGCTATCACCATTTGCGGAAAAGTTTCCTTAAAAAAATATGGTCCTGTTTGTTCAGCAGTAACGGTGAAAACTATTGCTTGTGTTTCAAAGGAGTTCTGCAGAACACGTTAGGCCTAATGACAGTAAGCAGTGTAATGAGATGTTCAAATTAGTATTGATTTTCCTACCATAACTGAAATAAATGAAGAGCAATGGCAACCTGATTATACCCTCTGCTGGAAATCAGAGAGTTACTGGAAGTTCTGCTTGGTTCTTCTCTGCTTTAATGATTAGGTTGCCAGAGAAAATATGAGTCTCTGCAATCCTCTTAACCTTAGTAATATCTCGGTAAGAAACCTCCTAATGAAAGTTAAGACACTGTTTTAATAAGGATGGTTTACCCAGTGGTAACGTGGGAAGGGAGGGGGGTTTTAAAGTTGTTTGGGGTTTTTTTGGCCCTGCAAAACTTTGTCAGAGCTTGCTCAAGTATGTACAAAGAGTGTCCCACATACAGCATTCACTTTTTATACTAAAAGAATTGGTTTAATTTATATTGTAGGTAAATTTGCAGCTTTATCACATGGCACAGATGCCTGATAGCTTAAAAACAGCAAACCAATTTAGACTTGGTTTGCATACTCTGCCTGTAATTCACAGGCTGGCAATTAAAAGAAAGCTTAAAGCAGCCTTGGAAGAGGATGAACTGGAGGGATCGCTTCGCTAGTGGGCTGATGCTGGCAGATGCTTAGCACTGCTCCAGCAACCTGAGTTTATGTGAGAACTGCAGTGATAAGAAATAAAGCTAGTTGTACCTCTCAGGGCAAATCCTTATTTTCCGAGTAAGTTTTCATAGGTTACAGGCGTTTGTGCTAGGAGATGCCCTCGCTTTTATTTTGTGTAGTGCTTTGAAGTTGTCTCAGCATTTCATGAGAATTGCAACAGATGACTTTTCTGAGGAGGAGGGAGTTTCTTGGAGCTGCCATAAGCTCTGCAGACCCCTTTAGCTGTTTCTGTTCTCAAGAAATGGGAAAAGACCACTGAAATACCGACTTTTACTCTCTAGTAAAAAGGGGTGTTTGGGAAGTTCTTATGTGTGTATTTCTGGGAGGCTGTGTCCAAGTAGCTGGACAGAATAGCAGTAGTCACAGAGCTCGAAGTTTAGGGCTCAGGGCTGGAAAAAATAGCTTAGCACCGTAACTGGTGAGAGAGAGGAAAGTGCGGTTCATGCTTCCGTGGCTCAGGACGTGTGTGTGATGCAAAAATAAAATGGTACAATTCCCGAAACTTAATTTTTCAGGGGAGTGTAATTCTGCAGAAACATTTGACTGGTATTTTTTTAGAGTTTTATTTGTTGTCTGTGCAGCTGGTAACCGCAGCGCGGGTTTGTTCCTGCGGTAGCTGGGTAGCTCCCGTGCCTGCGGCGCTGCTGCCATGCTGGGACCGGTTGGCCGTGGCCTCCATTGCCTTTGCTGTCAGCCAGCTGACCCGATTCGCAAGCCGAGGGCACTGCATTGCTCTCGCATGTTGAAACTGCGGGGTTTGTCGAAGGTAAAATGCAAACCCATCGCTGTTCAGCTACCAATTGCTATTTATACCTCAATTGCCTTTGACTGTTGTTAAACCCACGGAGGGTGTATTTTTCTTACAAGGAACCACGAGCAATTTCCAAGCCTTGAAGTAAGAGTCCCTGTGTTTTGCCTGGGAGAGCTAGAATGGAAATTATCCCTTTTTTTTTTTTTTGGTGACTGTCACTCTCTTTGCATATGTACTTCACTCTGAAGTTCTGATGATGGTTAAGGAGAATCAAGTTGTTTGAATCCCAGCTCACAAATGATGTAATTATCTGTGTGATCAGATAACCTTCTTCATCCTGGCCCTCTCCTTAGCAAAGCTTCTCTATTAATTCGCCATTCACATCTCTGTTTTTATCTCTGATCATCTTCAGGTTCTGCTGAACCTGTAAGGATCAGCTTTTTGCTGCTAGGAAAAGTGGTGCCCCAGTAACGCGTGTCATGGCCCTGGCAGGGCTGCTGGCAGTTGGGAAGAAACAGGTATGGTACTGCAGAATGTGCTGTATTATCTGAGTTTCACTGGGTTTTCTTTTGTTTTTTTCCCTGTCTCTCAATCTTTGTGTCTTCTCCTCTTGATAAGTGGGAGGAGATGAATTTAGAGAATGAAAGCGGGCAGTTAAACAGCTCTGCTTGCCAGAACCTTTTGTTAATCCAAAGAACTAGCACTGCGTGAGCAGCAAAAATGTAATCCTCCTGGCCCTGCCTTGTCTGAGTTTCATCGGGGAAGGGAGTATCTGCAGGGTGAGGGGGTTAATCTGCTTGTCCTGTAACCCTGCGGCTTTAAACCTGCCCGTGCAGAAGCCAAAACGTGTGGGGAAGACAGCGGCGTGGTGACACGGGTGTCTTGCATTCCAAATCATACCAGAACTTGCACATTAAGATGCGTTTTAGGAATTTCTTTAAATAGTGCATTTCACACTGGATGAGTTAAATAGCTATTTTTAAAAAAGCGTGTAGGAAAAGCAGGCTTGATCACATGCATCCAAGTAGTTTTATCCTCACCGCTGTCAGTTGCTGGTTTTGAGCCCTGTTAATTCATACCTTCGCTACACGGCTTGATCACTCTGCAGTTGCTGGAGCGTTCACTGCCGTTTTTGAAAAACACGGCTGTTGAGCGCGGAAAAGTTCAGGTGGAAGAACTAGGTCAGCTTGGTGTGAAGAGAAATCTCATACCCTGCCTGGGATATATGCCAGCAAAACAGATTAGCCCCAACTGCAGCGCTGGAAGAGCACTGTTCTTTGTAGCCTGATATCAAACACAAAGCCTGGCTGCTTGTGGGCCTTCCCTGCTACCCACACGTAACCAGCCTGCTGGGACAGACTTTCTTTCTGGAGAATTTGGGTAGCAGAGAGGAACTCTTTGCTTCCACTAAGCCTCTTTGGGGTGTTTTGGTTTTTGTGTTTTTGGTTTTTTTGTTTTTGTTTTTTTTTACCCTGGATGTTCGTCCCAGGTGTCAGATCTTTTATGTAAAGATACAAGAAAAGAATGACTCAGATTTTAACAATAATTTAGTCATGACTAACGGAAGTCTTAGATTTTCTTGGTAAGCTCTTCAGAAACGCAATCCGTATTGAATATGTAAGTTTTGTGTGGTTATTCATGTTCTGGTTAAACTAGCTTTGACAAATTGATAAATATTTATAAAGGAAAGGAAGCTGTGGTGGAAGAGGACTCGGGCTTCCACAGAAGCGATCTGCTGGTTGGTTTGGGCCTTCTCTCCGTGTCTCCTCTCCTAGTGTTGGTTCTGATCCTCAAGTTCAACAAAAAGTAGGAGACACCCTTAGGCTCTTATTCCTTCAGATTTTTTTTTCCAAAGATGTTCTCCTGGATGCTTATTTATGTGTTTACTTATTTGCTGTATTATGTATGTACTTATCTGTTTATGTCAGTTTGGGAACTGACAGGCGTTCAGTTGGGAGATGCAGGTGTGAGTCCCACCGTGGACATGCCGCGGCGTGGGCTCGGTCGTGTTGGGCGTTGCAAAGTCTGCGCAGCAGGGCAGTCGGGAACATCTCAGACTTGTACTTTATTAAACATAAATCTGTAGCCTGCTTAGTTCTGCTGCTTATGCAACTGCTTCCTTCTTTTGTTCTTTCTATGAATTTTGTCTACATATTAGAGCAGAGTATGTATTTATTTCTGGCAGCAAATAGTTGTGCTGTATTATTCCCAGTCTGTGCATACATACCGCTGTCACGGTCTCCTTCACCTGCGTGCTGTCTGGGACAGTATCATCTGATTTGCTTTCTGCTGTCAGTTTTGGATACTTTTTATAACAGGGCTTTTTAGTTTCTCCCAATTATTGAAGATTGATAGAATTTTTAACCTTGTTCTAGAACTTTATTCTGATTACTGTAGCATGACTTGCATGCTGGTAATAGGGTAATGGCTTTTCTCGCTTCTAGCCTGCTCATCTAATTGTAGGATGGATCAAAAGCCAGATAAGGTTCACAGAGAGAAGTGACGTTGCCACACAGCTGTGCTGCCACGTGTCAGGTTTTTAATAGCCATTCCACTGCTGTAATGCCTGAAACCACCCTGATTGCGTAGCCGGTGCGTGGATGTGGCCTGTTTGTAAGAAGAGGGTTCTTGATCAGGCCATAAATCTGTTTTTCCCGCTGGCCTGGGTCTGATGGCAGCCAGCAGTGGATGCGGAGAGGAGAACAAGCCTGGGGGCAGGCGTGGCAGGGCGTTTTCGGTTGTTTTCTGTGCTTTGCTCCTGGATGGTCCTGTTCATCTTTTTCTGGAGGGAAGCTGTTTGGGTGCTTGAGAAAGCAAATCCTTCTGCTCTTTTCTGATGCTGGTTCATACCGGATGAAGCGTAGAGCCCTGTGTGCTGGCACTGGTGCTGAAATGGCAGGGAGCTGTGTCTGGCATGGATCTGAGCGCTCCAAATGCTTTGGCTGGCGATGAAGGGATAGATGTGTGTTGGATGTATGAACCCTAAGGAAATGAAAACAACTGGGGGTGCCTGTGCAACAGCCAGAACTGCAGGCAGACTCAGCTACAGCGCTGGCGTTGTGTGTTAGTGTTCCCTCTGAGTTTGTTTTGTTCTCTTTCTCTCTCTCACACATTCTTTCTTCCCCAGAGGGATCTGGTTTAGAGGGAAGCAGGTTTGTTATGGCACTTCTTGTGCAAGGAAGAGCAGATGAGCAGTTGACTCCTGGAGACTATAATGTCCTTAGGTCTCTGTCATCAGAGGCACCGCTCTGTATTCAGATGCTGTGCCTGAGAGTTAGCGTGTTTTTCTTTAAGCTTTTTTAATTTAACTAAGTAGAGGTGCAAGCTAAATAGTGTTTAACCTGGGCATGATGGTATTAAGCTGAATCTGGACCCTTGATGGCAGAGTTGCGTGGTGGCTGCAAGCCAAGCCAAACTACCACGCTTGAGCGTTTGGGCTTCCGAGCTCATTGTGGGGTGGGGACCAATGAACACGTCTGTAAAACCAGCAAGTGGTCTGTGAGATGACTTTAAGTACCTGCTGTGGCTTTGAACCTCGCAATGGAAGTGAGGGGTGCAGGCTGCCTGCTCTCTGGGACCCCTGCTAGTGGCAGGAATGAGGTGCCTGATTTTGATGCCACGTCTGCTCCTCATGGGCTGGGTCATCACCAGCATCTGGCAGCCTGTGTTTGCAGGCAGTCTGACTTGCTTATTGCTTTCCTGAACTTGCAGTGGAGGGAATCTGAACACAGTTAAAAATCCTTGATTTCTCAGAGTGAGCATCATGGTAGGAGACTGACATCACCAAGCCTGACACAGTTTCACAGCTTTTTCTGGTGGCTTCAGCACCGAAGTTTAGGAACGGTGTCAGCAGTCTGCTGCCTTAAAGGTAATCCTTCCAAGCAGGGGAGAAAATCCATCAGCCCACAAGAAGTGGTGCTCCAGCACTACCTGTTCTTTGGGGAAAGAAAAGAAAAAACCCACAACCCTCAATGTTCTCTCTGTGTAATCATGAACGTAGCCTTTTTACGAGCACTAAATCCACCACAAGAAAGAGTAGGGGGCCTGGGAACGCTCTGAGGGGGTTTGTTCCCGTGCGCCGGCTGCCCCTGCTGCTGCAGCTGCTGGGCCGTGCTCCGTTCCCCTTAGCCCTCTCGCGTAGCTCAAAGGGGCTGTGGGCTCACCCTCTGCAGAAGGCTGCAACCGAGTGGCTGAAGTGGTGTGTGCGTGCCCATGTAATAAGAAATCACATTCGTGAGTTATGATTAAATCCTAGAACCTCATGCAAATGCAATTCCTTTTCTTCTGTGAGAGCCAGCTCAAGCCATTCTTGGAGACCTTCCATACTGTACCTCTGAAAAGGGCTCATTTAGAGAAAAATTCTCTGCTGGTAGAGCCTGCTAGCTTGGATCCCGTGTTACTAGACATGTTTCAGGACTTGCTTAGACTGCAGAGCCTTGCGAATGCTGGTTACTTTTGACATGATTCTACTAAAGATTGAATCGTCCTTTCACTAATAGAGAGCTACACTTACGTAACATCCTCTGCCAAGTCTTCTACAAAAATGGGCATGAAGTTGTCCATCAGCTGTGATGTTAGCAGTTAGCTCCGTAGTCGGTTATCAAAAACAGTTGGTTATTCAAAAATACAACTAGCTGCAGCTGTTTTTTTTTTTTTTCTTTCAGGTTGCCCATCTGAAGAAATCGGATTGAATCACAGGAGTTTTTTATAACGGGGTGCACGTTAATCTCAATAATGAAGAAAAGCAGAAGTGTCATGACAGTAACTGCAGATGAGGTAGGTTTCGTTTAAAGGCATGTTTTATTCTTCCCAGTACTTCATGAAAATGAGATTGAAAGTTAGTTTTGCCTTATTTTGTAAGTGTCAGCTGGTTTTGCTTTGGTTACTCATTGATCTCCTTAGACTTGCTTGCAGCTCATATAATAAGCAGAAAACAAGCCCTGCACATTTAGAAACAAATAAACCAACCCCTACACCATGAGAAGTTTGGAGGAGTCTTACGCAGAGCAGATACTTTACTGTTCTTTGGTCAGTGTAAGGCTGGTAGGCAGCAGGGAACGTCTCTTCCTTACGGAAGTTGTGTTCTGGATCCCATCTTTCTGCACGTGCTGTGCTTGTTTGCTTAGGAATGTTTCAGCGTCTCTCCCCACCGTAGCTGCTGAAGACCTAATGTGATGATGCATGTGTTGCTTCATTACTACGCTTGCTAATCATCATCATAATCCCCTATTAATTAAACTCCAGTTCCCATTCTCTGGAGAAATGCATCGGTTTGTAATGATGATGTGATAACCACAGCCTTAATTGTCTTGTTTGTCACAGCTGGGGCTCACCAAAGATGGAAACCGTGTGGAATGTATATGAAAATACAGTGGAGGAGGGGAACCTAATAGTGTGTCCTATAGCACTCCTTCAATAATGTGTCTTTTACGCTCTTAGACTACGTGTTGCGCTGCTTCCTGGTCAGTTTGCCTGAGCGTGATGCTGGGTCCACTCAGTCCTTGCTGATTTAAATGAAAGCAGGCATCTAAAATCTAATGGGAATCTAGAAAATTCCGCTGTACAGTTCTTAAATAGTAACAGCAAAGAATCCCCAGTCTTATAAAGATTAATGATAAGGGCAGTTGAAGTCAGATCCTTGTACAGAAGGCCAGCTTTCCTTTCTGGGGTTCCTAGGAGTGTTTTTGACCTGATTTTGTGCTGTGAAGGAGTAGAGTTTGGATCACTGAAGATCTATCTCTAGCATATTTTTGGAAACAACAGCATGCCAAATATTTCAAACTTCTATGTAGGTCATTACGATGCTGATGCCTTAGCAACTTCATAGATCTGCACCAGCACGCCTTACAGCACTTCAGGCTGTATGTGAGGAGTAAGGTAGCTGTGGGCCATGTTTTCTGTCTGGATGCCTCACGTGGCTGTGGGATGGGCCAGCAAGCAGGGAAAGTTGAGAAAACTGGTAGTATGCCTGTCTCCCGTCGGTTTTGTCTGTGATTCCCAGGCTGAGGTTCCTTGCTGAGGTAGGCGATGAGCTGGGACCACAGAGTTGTTTAAATAGTCTCATGACAACGGAGAACATACGAGGCAATGGAGGAATTGTGCTACTTTGCAGTTGTTCATGAAGGACCTAATAACTGATTATGGAAAATTAAACCACTTTTTTTTAAGTTACTCAGTGCTGGCTGGGAGAGCGCAGTAGTAGCAGTTTGTAGGGAAAGTGAACCCAGGGATTTGGGGAGGCTGTAAGGTGGGCTTGGAAAGGTCTGCGAAGGGTGGAGAGAGCAGGTCAGAGATCAAAATTCAGGAGCAGGTAGAAGAAGAGGAAGAATGTAGAGGGCTTGCCACAGACATATATACTGATTATAATAACCCCCCAGCTTCTACTGGTAGCTCATCACAGGTGATACAGAAATATTCTCATTTGTACTGGACAACTGTATTTGACTAGATGAATTCTCTGGGTAGGACCAAAACTGAGAACCCTCTTGCAGCGCTGTTCTGCTGTGGGAGAACTGCTGGCTTGGGTTTGAGAAGACTGACAGCCACTTCTATGAGCACGGTGGTGTTTTTAAATAAAAAGCAGTAGAAGCTAGAAGAGGAAAAACTGCTTCAGCTGAACAGAACCTTTTTTTGAGACTATTTCTGCTAGCAATGCGAGACACAGGGTAGGGTAGCCTAGCTGGGAGTTACCTCTCACTGAACAGCTCTTGGATGATTCAGGATGTGTCCAAGTCTGGTATTCTTGGCACCTTTCTCTGCCTGGTGATTCATCAGAAAGAAGTGGCAAACTGTTATGTTTGTGCTGTGGAGAGCAGTGGCGCTTTAGATGGATGCGGAGTGAAATGTTCTCTGAAAAAGTTCAAAATATCAAAGGTTTAACATGCTGCCAGAGTGACCTGGCTTAGTGAGGTGTTCAATTAGATTAGAATTAGCTGTTGAATTTAGCTTAGACAAGTTATGAGTGAATTTTCAAGTTCATTCATAACTTGATAAAATAACAATGCAGCGCAGTCAGGCTCTGCCAAGATTTCATCATACAGTTATCTTTTGTGAGGAGCTATGACTGTAGAATAAAAATTGTGAATGTGTTTTATACTCATGGAGGAAAGCAACTGTTTGCAGAACTTCAGTGGCTTTTCTGTCTTTGCAGAATGCTCTGGATTACCTGGAGTGTGGGCTGAGTAAGTCCTACAGTACTTCCAGCCACGCTCTGGGCATAGACCTCTGGAGAGGAAGAAGATGTTCTGGTAATTTGCAGTTACCACCACTATCCCAAAGACAAACAGAAAAAGCAAAGACACCCGACAGAGACATTGTCTGTAGACCAACGACTCTGCCTTTGTTGACACCTCCAAGTATTGCGATCACCACTTACCAAGACTGGTAGGTTATTTCTCTTTGTTGTGAATCCCACGTAGTTGGATTTTTTAGGTGTTGCTTGTTTTGTTTTCTGATTTTGTGTTGGTGTTTTTCCTTTTTTTTTGACAGGCACTCAGTAATTGTCTTGTAGATATTAATCAGTGTTGTTGATGTCTCTCCATTGGTGTATCCTCGATGTAAGGCTACAAAGTAGTTGCCTTTTTTGAAATTTTACTTCTGTTACAAACCTCTTCTGTTCCCTTTTTTTGTGCATCTTCGTGGAACTTCGGTGTCGTACATTCTGATCTTGGCCAGAGGGTTTGTGTTACTGGCTTTCCACCCACAGAAGAGTTTGGAACGGTGGTAGACTCTTCTGCAACAGGTTGAGGAAATAGGCTTTAACTCTCTGGCCATTTCCTACCCAAGTGTTAGAAGAAAGACTTGGAAAAGCATGCAAATCTGATGTTAAGCTCAAGAAAAGTCCCAGAGAAACTATCAGAGAGCTGGTTAAAGGGGGAATGCTAAGAGATGAGATCCAAAACAAAACTGAATGTTAGGTGTCAAAACAAGGAAATTCATCTAGAGGGAGGAGAAGACGACAAAGCCCTGAGTGTTCTTGTGTTGGATTCGCAGTGGTAGATTTTAATGGCAAAGTAAGATTAGATGTTCAGCTTGCTGTATGAATCTTGAAATGGCATTGCAGTGTGACTTTAAAATCTGTACTCTCAAATTCAGATTTCAAGTCTGCTTTGGATTCTGGTTTTTAAATGCTCCACTCTCAGTTTCATTTGCTGGCTGCAAGACGTGTTCACGGCATGATTCCTAAGTCTCAGTCTAGTTTGAGCTTCTGTTAAGCTCAGCACACTCGAGGGATGGCAGTTCGGTTTGCATTTGAACGATTGTAGAGGACATCCTAAATTCATTTGTTAGAGTCCTTTAAAAACAGTTTTCCTATTGAAAACAGGGTTTTTAAACTGTGCGCTGGAGATAGGTGAGATCCAGAAATCCAAGCGGAATTAGCAGGGGCTTTTCAATTTTTGAATTTAATTGCTTTGGATAAATTTAACAAAATGTATCTTATTTCAGATGGATTGTGAATTTTGACAGTGAAAGGGCTGGTTTACCTTTCATGAACATTTTAAGAGTGTTCCCTTTTGTGTATGTACAGCAATTTGTAATCTTGACTGCAAGGCAGCTGAGAACCTCCGCCTAAGGTGTGCTTTTAGGAATGAGTTGGTGCTGATCTTTGTAGATGCCTTCCTACACGATTTAGTAAAATACAAGGAATTGTGATGGATTGCTCACTCGTTTCCCTTGTAACACAAGGGGGCGTTGCTGTTCCTCTCTTCCTTGACGGAGGAATCCATGTGTACATACTGTGTTGCTCAACGTGCGTTTTTCTTGAACGATATGCCAGTCAAAGAGAAAACACAACTGATGCTCACGTTGCAGCTGTTTCTTTACTGCTGTTAATCTCTTAAGGCAACAGTTAGCTTCCGACTTCTCCGTTTTGCTTGACTGTAGCATGTCTGTTTACAGCCGTGCCACGAGCTGGGTGTTGCTGGTTGGTGACTGATGCACGGTGCTGTTGAACGTGCTGTTGCGCAGGCGTCTTTGCAGCCCCCTCGCCTGTCTGACTTGGGCACCGGTTCGACTGACTGCTCTTACAGCCGGGCAGAAAGTTGGTCCCATCTTTCCCATTTTCTGTTTAAGCTCTAGTCATCAAGGGCTTTTGAATAGGTTAGCACTGTTCTCTGCCCNGTGCCAGGGAGTTCCTTGCCTACGCAATTCCCAGCTGCTNGGGNCNNGACTGCACTCTCGGGGAGCACAGTCGTGCTGGAGACTTTTTGTGTAGGAGCAGTGCAAGGGGGATCTGGTCCCCAAAATGCTCGGGCTTCTATATTGCGGTTCAGTTCTGCCTGAAATGTACCCCAGAGGCAGGTTATGTTTGTGTAAGCCCAGTGTGTGCCATTGTGTTGAAACAGCTTTGGAATGATATGAGCATAAAGAGACTTGGTGAGTGGGCAATAAAGTGATAGGAAAATTTCAGCGTAGATAAATATGAAGGGATATATCTAAGCGTGAAAGAATTGTAGCTGCAAAACAATATTACTACTCGGGAACAAGATCCTGAGTATAGGGTAGAAGTCCAATAGAGCTGCAAGTTCAGCACTTATTAATGGTCAAAAAAGCAAGTTGTTAAGGATTTGAAGAAAAGGAATAGATGGTAAAACATGGAACATCAGGCCACCATGGTAGGAACCTGTTACTTGCTCAGAAGTTGAATATAGTGTACTGTTCTAGTTCTTCCTCTCCAAAAAAGGGCATAGTGGAACTAGAAAGAGTTAAAGGCCTCTAAGATGATCAAACACACAGAGCAGCTTCAGTGCTGGGATTGACCAAGGAGTCTGGAACTCTTCAGCATGGAGAAGGCGGTGGAGGAAAGGGGTAGGACCGAGGTCTTGCTAGTGGTATGAAGATGTAGTTGTATTGCTGATTGTCCTTTCCAATATGAGAACAAGGGGCCATCAAATAAATTGGTGTGGCAGGCGTGAAGCAAGTGCAAGGAGGTGGTTCCTTACGCAATTTGTAGTTTCACCGTGGAACTTTGTGCCGTAGGATGCTGTAGATGCTAGGAGTTTGAGCAGGCTTGAGGGAGAGCTTAACAGACCCTCGGGGGAGTAATCTGTTGTGATTTCCTTCTAAATACATAAATCCCATCTCTTGTTCAGCTTCTGAGCTGCAAGTTGTTTAGGACTGGGAAATATTTGAGGGGAAGTATCATATACGTTTGCCTTCTGTTCCTTTCTGTTCTGTGGTTTTAGTCGCTTGTGGGAGTCAAGATCATGGACTAGATGTACCATTCTTATATTATGAGTCTGTGGGGTTGTTTTACCTCGCTTTATGGGTTTCTTTCCTTGGAGCTTTAATAAAAAGGCTTGAGGCCACAGGCAGAAAAATAACATGTTTTAAGCAACCGGGGGGAAAAAAAGACTTTACGTGTAGGGAGCCTAATGCTGTTAAAGAGTGTAAATATCAGATTGGGACAGGAAAGAGGATATTCCTTGTGAAAAGAGTATCCAACTCTTAGTTTCATAGAATTATAGCATAGTTCAGGCTGGAAGGGATCTCAGGAGGTTCCTACTCCATCTGCTTGATTGCGGTGAGGTCAGCAATGAGGTCAGCCCAGGTTGCTCGTGGGGGCTTTGCCTGGTCTGACCTTGAAAACCTCCAGGGATGGAGACTTCGCATCCTCTTTGGGCAACCTGTTCTGCTGCGTGGCTGTCCACAACTCGAGAAAAAGTCTCTGTATGTGTGTTCAGAACCTCGCTTGATTTGTCTGCTGCCGGTTGTCTTGTATTTCCCAGAGTTTCGGTGGAAGATGATGGCAGTGTGCTGTTCATTGGAAGTGCGGTGTGTGTCTTCATTAGTTGATAAATCTACCTCATTAATGTAGTGCTGATTATTCAGGTTGCACTGCTTTAGGCCCCTAACATGATGTCTCTGGGCTATGGAAATTGTTCACTAAATTTAAATTTTTGTGTTTAGCTTCAGGATGCAGAGGGTTCCTGACCTCGATTGATGTTCCTGAAGGTAGACAGTCTTGCTACAGCTGGTACAAGATCAAGTTCATTGGTGCTGTTACAGCAGTGGAGTTAGTAAGTCGTGCAAAAGGGAACTCTTCACAGAAATTTAAATGTAAATAGCTTTGGTCTGAGACATTTGGGGTCCACACAACTGAAATGCATGAACAATGTAAGGTCCAGATTTAGGTCTTCTGTAAGGTAAATCATCATCACTCTTATGCATCCAACACAAATTGCTTAACATTCACTTAGTGTGGGTGCTTTGTCCTGAGGGTTCAGAGTTGTAGCTTGGAGACACTTTCTACAAGAGATCAGTAGGACTCATTCAGAAGCGTGTAGGTTTACCTGAGCGTTCTGTAATCTATTTCTGTGCATACGAAACCCCAAAGACAGATGTGAAACGCCTCATTGTTATGACATGAAACATGATTCCTAGAAATAATGTCTTTATTTCATTTGTCTGCCATGCATAGTAGCTATCATCTTTTTTTGTGATGGCATTAAGATTGTGAAAGAGTTTCCTAGTGATATTGGATGACAGTTAACTTTTCATGCTGATATACAAGTTCCTCATTACACTGTTCATGTTTAGTGTATCTTCAGAAACATGTACAAACCTTCTGTAAGGGACGTTGTCTCTTTTACTAGGGCAGGTATGATGGAAGCGAGGGTTTCCATGGGCTTTTCATGCTGAGCAAAGAAGTTTTGTTCAGGGGTTTTGTTTCCTATTTGTGCAAGACATTCTAGTCTTTGTAGAAATTTGTCGCCTTAACCAGAAAAATAATAACAAAGTTTCTGGAGAGGCAGGGATAAATCAAAACCCAGTCACCAGAGGATTGGTCAGAACTGTAAGGTGCGAAAGCTCTGCCTCTGTTGTGGTTATTTCTCTTTTCTGCTGTTAACTTGATGAAATCCCTGGGGAAACTCTCACTGCGTGTGTTTGGGGTGAGCGTTGTGCTGAGCTATTCTTCCAGCTCCTCCGTTTCCTCTTAGCACCAACTCTCTGCTATACGCTCGTTGTTTAACTCGTTATTGTTCTTGTGCTGGCGTACTGTTTCACTGTCTTCTGGATGGTTTATTTAGGCTCACTCTGGTGTCCATTGCTGCAGAGCATTTCGCTGTTTGTGCTCTGTGTTGAGTAAAATACGAAATGGCAGATATCTGTGCTGTCACATGAAATTTCTGAAATCCTGGAAGAGAGTTTATGTGTAATAATATATCTGTGGTTCTTCCTGGAGCAGTTTCGGAGGTGCCACAAATGTGAAATAGAGTGCTTCCCACTAACTGGTGGAGGGTTTTTGTCTGTATATTTTAACTTTAGGGAGGATCCTGAATGGGCTGAGATGACTCCAGGGAGCTCTGCTGACGTCTGAAGATGTGAAAATAAATCTGTGGCTAAGAGGAGGGAGGAGGTGGGAAAATCTATCCATACATACCTAAAAAAATTCTTCATTGATTTCTAGCGGCACTTACTGGGATAAGATTAGAACTAAAGAGCTGTGCTACCTGTTGACCAGCTACCTGTTGACCACTGCAGGATGCCAGCAGATCAAGCAGCGTTAATTCTGATACAGGTAGTAGAGCTCTGGTGGGGGTTCTAGTACCCGTGCACCTTGCGCAGCTCTGCATGGTACCAAGCTCTTTGCAA
>Ga0065711_1043452_pt1 | contig 14721 bp, 8 predicted proteins | sample Hoacrofraction12_FD_59098 | JGI IMG/M metagenome (GOLD analysis project Ga0065711, IMG submission 59098) | Hoatzin crop microbial communities from Cojedes, Venezuela - Epithelial fraction 12 v2 (version 2) | ecosystem: Host-associated > Birds > Digestive system > Esophagus > Crop | place... | reverse complement strand
TCCCGCCGGGCCGCTCCCTCCAGCAGGCCCGCGGAGGCCTGTGGTTTTCCCCGGCGTCAAAACCCGCGCGGGGCTGCGGGAGCGGCCGACCGGTCTTCGCGGCGCCCGAACGTGGAGCCGTGCGGCAGAGCGGCGCCGGGGCGCTCCGGGAGATCCGTGCTTTGCCTCTGTCAGAATTCCTCGAAATAGGCCCGGCCTGTCGCGGAGACCCCCTTCGAGCGCCTGCAGCAGGGTGCGTGTGTGTCCCGCCCCGGTCCGCACCCGCGGCGGCTGGCGGCAAACACCAGCATCCCTGGGGTGAGGTGGCGAGGCCGGGATCTCTCCGTTCCACACCCGACCGAGCCAGCTGGACGCGCGCTGCCCGCTGCAGATCGTGTCAGGGAAGCTGCGTGAAGGACAGGCTGGAAACAGGTGAAATCCCACGTGGATGGCAGAGGGGTCACCTCCGGCTGAAACGCGGCACGGGGGTGCGAGGGAAACAGCGGTGCTGGCGGCAGTGCCAGCCTGTCCGCGTGCCACTGCTCGGAAGGGAAGAAACAAACACGCCGCATTAGCCAGGCTTCGAGCCCGGGTAGCTGGAGGTAGCATCAAACCCTCGCATGAGCTATAAATTTATAGGCTGTTCAAGCATTAGGAAAATATGTGGGATTAATTGCAAACGGGACCTGGGATCCTTGGCCCAGAAGCAGTCCTCAGCTTCATGAAACTCCTGGAAAAGCCTTTGTTGTGGTAACAAAGAGGACTCTCTGTCTACTGTGCGTTAAAAGTTCAGTAGTAGAGGTGGATCATGTTCTGACTGAAGAAGATTTCATTTTCGTTGACCTATTTGGCAAAGACCACGAAAAGATGTTTTTAAATTCATACTGAACAGGGAATTTAACTGCCCTTATGGTAATTTTTGAGGATCTTCCACCTAATAACGGGTCTTCTTTTGAAGGAATATGAAGTCACACTCCCAAGAAAACTTCTAATATTAGGATGCTGACTTGGTATTTACACACCCACGTGTGCAGATACATCTCTCTCTGTGAGCCTGTGTTGGTAGCATGTCTGTGATTTAAATACGACTTTTTAAGGAGTTTAGTCAGGGTAGAGACAGATTCTGAGCTGATGTAGGAGGGAGAAAAGATCTTTGAAAGGCATGTGGTCATTTCTCACAAGCGAGTTGACAGGGAGTTTCTGGAAGGAGTGGTCCCAGTGGTGACAGGGAAATAGCGTTGTGCTTCCTCGCCACAAGACAGATTTTAGCAGATCCTAGAAAGGTCTCAGAGTTTCCTGAACTCTGCTTATTTATTAGAGCTGTCACATCTGTTAAGACGAGTTTTTAAATAAGCTCTCATTATGTAGTCACCTCAACAAATGGCTAAAGAAAGCAATCCTGGGCAACCTTTACAAATGTGTTCCTCTCTACAGCTTTTCTATAATTGTCATCCAGATCAATACAGCAGTAATTGAAATCCTCCAAGATCAGAGTTGTGACCTTCTGACTGGCCGCTTTCCTGATCTACTTTCTCTAACTCCTGTGGAGGAGAGCAACAGCCAGAGTCAGATGATTGGCTTTGTTGTCCTAAATGCTAACCAGTCTGCCACCGCTCTGTCAGCCAAAACACATCCCCTCTTTAAAAGCTCAATAGCATCCTTTCATTTTCTGCTTCTGAAACTTCGGTATCATTTAACACATCAAAAAGTAGTAAATCTACTGGTGTTTTTACATGCAAGATGAAATTGCATTCCTTTATCATAATTTGAACATAACGTTTTAGGCTCAGTAGCTATTTGTATAATTTTGAGAAAAATAAAATCATCTTGGTACCCATCCAGTCTCATTTCTTATCTGGTTTTGCTTCTCCTGGGAGTGAAATGCTGGCCACAATGTAAGCGATGATAAACTTTAGGTGAACTGAGTGACTCCAAGATTTTTCCCTATAAGTTTTTTTTATACTATTCCCAAAGTATTTAGATGCAATTAGATTATTTTAAAAGCCTGATACTAATAGTTACAGTAATTATTATTTTAACATAATACAATAGAAATTTTTGAATTATGTAGTTCATTAACAAATCATCATGAAACTACTATAAAATCAAGGTTTTCTGCAAGCATACTTTTTTCAAATGTTCAAGACTTTGTAGGTTACAGGAGAAAAATATTCTCAATCCCAAGAACATGAGACTTAAAATTTCAGCTTTTTAATGGGAGCCAGAAAGGATATAGCAGTAATAAACATTTTGATATACATTTTAAAGTTCTATTTGTTTTGTTGTGTTTTTTTTTTAAACCAGAAATTTAGTAATTCCTTTTTTTTAAAACTTATGTGGCTTTTATATGTATTTCAGTGCATATAACGTGGTAGCCTTGGGAATGATTTTCATGCAGTAGGAAAGAACTGAAACTGAAGCACATTACCACTAAAAAAAAATGATGGGGTATCACATCTAGTACTAGTGGAGCAGATAGGACTGTGACAGGCTCTGTATATTAAACATTTTCGTGGATTTCCATTTTGCAATAGGACAGCCCTAGAAGTGTCATAACATAGGACTGATTTGTCTTCAACAATCTGCTTTTTCAGATAAGAAAGTCTTCCTTTAGATTTTTTTGAAAACTTAATTAGTTTTGTACAAATTTTATCTTAGAATTTTGTAGTTTGCACTTGATCAGCTATTTTTTCTAAGCTATTCATAAGTCTTAAATGTTGAAAATTTTGAATGTGGTTGGGAGAATTAAGCAGATTGCTAGTCATCAGAACTTCTTTTTCCAAGACCAGTTTTAACTGTGCTTTTTTCCTCCTTTGACTTTAATGTATTCTTGGTGGTTGAAAAATCAGATCTTTTGATTAGCCAGATTGAAGTTGCTGAAGTAAGGGAAGTTAGGCCCCTCCTTTCAGAGTTACTTAATGAAGGGTTTTTCTGTTGTCACTTGCATAATCCCTCACACTAACCACAGTATCTACCCAAAATATAAAAGATTCAGCAAGTAAAACTAGCTAGACATAATCCAGGCTCCCTGGCACCATGTACCTTCAATTTACTGATTCTTTCTGTCCAATATACTTCAGAAACAACTTCACAGCTTAGGTCTCCTTGGCTCTATTAGCTTCCTTTTTATTTGATTTGAAATCACTCTAAAGGTAAGAAATCACGCTAGCTGCTAGATACTATCTGTTAATTGCTCCTGCAGATAACGAGCACCCTAAGGGGCAAAAAAGGCTACAAGGCCTATAGAGACACACCAGAAATGCATAATTTATGCTTCTCCCAGCGGTTAACATTTCAATGTTTCTGTGTGCACAGTCTATATTATGCTGTTCAGCCTCCAACTTTTCAGGCATTTCATTTTTGGGTGGTTGGCCATTAAACAAACTAGTGGAACCTCCAAAAATCTCCTTAGGGCTTTTTCCTCCTAAATCCTCTTCTGTCATATGCCTCAATTATTTGGTGGTGAAGGAATTTCCATTTCCCTGCTCTTTGTTCCGCTCCTCACTTCCCCACTTGCAGTCCAAAAGAAGTGCCAAGTGGTGAAAAGTGTTTGAAATAATTAACTTGGCATCCATACAGCTTGATTGCAAAGCAGGAATTTTTAGTAGAAATGAGCAATGTCTGTAGGACCTTTGATATAATTGTTGTTTTGTTTATGCTGACAAAGTACAATGTTTGCATTTTGTCATTCAGTTGTTACTAAGATCTTTGAGACAGTGAAGAGAAGTCTTCAGTATACAAGAGGCCTTTATAATTACTAGAATGAGAACTCTAAAATGTAGTGCGAGATCCACACACGTCATGTCTGCCTGTAAGTACCAGTTAAACGAGGCTCTATGAATGGGCCAGATATTTTGTGTTCCACCTCTAGAAACCGGTTTCCTTCTGCATGCCCCTTTGATAAAGTGTTTGCCACACAGTCACTTGCAATCAAGTGGTCTTAGCTGGCCTCTCCTCTGCTCCAACACTTCTCTGAAGCAGCTCATGGACGCTGGTGGTGCCTGTGTTGGTCTACTCAGATGGTCTCACTGATGAAATCTCATCTATCTTCTGATTCACTGAATTCAGATCGTATCTTCCAGTATGAATTAGACAAACCAATTGTATGAGGATACTCCCAAGGTATCATATTGGAGAATTTTCTGTACAAGGCTTCAAGGCTGATCTTGTGGCAGGTAGAACAAGCTGTTCCTTCCACGGTGAGCAGCACTCTCATTTTTGAGTGCAGCCAGCCTAGATATTATAACCCACTCTGTGACCTGTAGCAGTATTAGGTCAGAAACATTTCCAGTGTCTCTCATTGCTACAGGTTTGACACACAACTACCATGAGTTCAACCATCATATTTTTAAGTGCAGCACCCTATTTTCATTCTAAACTAACCTTTAGTTTAGTCTTGGGTGATAGTGCAGGAAAACTTTTCATGGTGGAGGATTTAAAAATTTCTCAGGTTTTAAAGCAATGCAAACTTCTACATCTACTCCTACTCCTGCTCCTACACCTACTCCTCATCTACAAGAAGGCCTTAAAGCAGGATCCAGGAAATTATAGGCCCATCAATCTTACTTCAGTCCCTGGGCAAGTTATGGAACACATCCTCCTGAGGGCTATCACAAGTCAAATGAAGCACATGACCGGGAAAAGCCAGCACGGCTTCACCAAGGGCAAGTTGTGCTTGAGAGACCTGATCACCTTCTACAACCAAGTAACCTGCTCAGCTGATGTGGGGCGAGCAGTGGACATTGTCTACCTGGATGCCTCCAAGGCTTTTGATATGGTTTCCCACAGCCTCCTCCTTGAGCAACTAATGAGTTATGGTCTAGACAAGTGGTCCGTGCAGTGGGTGGAGAACTGGCTGACAGGCTGCACCCAGAAGTTGGTGGTAAATCGCTCCTTTTCAAAGTGGCAACCTGGCACAGGTGGGGTCCCCCAGGGATCGATAGTGGGCCAACGCTGTTTAATATCTTCATAAGTGATCTGGATGATGGGATCATGCATACTCTGATGAAGTTTTCTGACGATGCCAAACTGAGTGGGGAAGCGGACAGTTTGGAAGGGAGAGCCATCCAGTAGGAAGACCTGGGTAGGCTGGAAAAGCGGACTAACAAGAACTTTATGAAGTTCAACAAGGACAAGTGTAAGGTCTTACACCTGGGAAAACATAATCCAGGAGTGCAGCAAAGGCTGGGATCTACCCGGCTGGTGAGCAGCTCCTTGGAAGGGGACCTGGGGGTCCTGGTGGACAACAAGCTCAATATGAGTGAACAGTGTGCTGCTGCTGTGGCCAAGAAAGCCAATAGGATGCTGGGTGCATCAATAAGGGCATCACCAGCAGAGATACAGAAGTCATTATCCCACTCTACTCAGCACTTGTCAGGCCACACCTGGAATACTGTGTTCAGTTTTGGTCCTGGCTATGCAAAAATGGTGTGGACAGGATGGAGAGGGTGCAGAGAAGGGCCACAAAGATGATCAAAGGACTGGGAAGCCTGCCATATGAGGAAAGGCTGACAGAACAGGGTTTGTTCAGCCTTGAGAAAAGAAGGCTTAGGGGATACCTTATCACCATGTTCTAGTATTTAAAGGGTGGATACAAAGAAGATGGAGACTCCCTTTTTACAAGGAGTCCCACAGAAAAGATAATGGTTAAGGTAATGGGTACAAGTTGATCCTGGGGACATTCCGACTGGACACAAGAGGAAAATTTTTCACAGTGAAAACAATCAGCCATTGGAATAATCTCCTCAGTGAAGTGGTGGATTCTAACACATTGGACGCTTAAGATTCAGCTGGACAGGGTGCTGGGCCATCTTGTCTAGACCGTGCTTTTGCCAAGAAATGTTGGACCAGATGATCCTTGAGGTCCCTTCCAACCTGGTATTCTATGATTCTGTGATTCCTGACATGTGCACAGAACCATGTAAAAGCTCTCTCCACAAATTTTTCAAGCACCTATCTTGCATTAAAAGATGTAGAAAAAGTGAAGTTGTGTCCACCTCCCTTGATTTTAGCCATCTGAAAGACAGACATTGAAACTAAATTAATGACCTGGACTCCATTTCTAGTCCATGGAGAGAAGTGAGTGTATCTATAGTGTAAGTCATCTCACCTATATTAGATACCCCTCAAGAAAGAAAGAAACAAAGTCCTTCAGGTGCCCCTTTTGCTGAATTGGCTATGGAAGTATCTTAAAAAGGACATCTGACTTTTAAACAGAACTACAAGTTCGGTCAGATTAATTCCACCCTGAACATACGGTTTCCTTAGTATCATCTTCACAGTTCAGTGAGGTATTTAAATACATGCCCACCTTGCCACAGCTGAGTAACTCTAATCACATGGGCTGGCTTAAGTATGTTGTTATACCAGGACTCGGTGGTTTCTTGAACTGAACGCTTAACACTCTGCGTGGCTGCCTCTTAAGACTCCAGGCTGCTTGTTTATCACACTGATTCTCTTTAACTTTCTTGAGCAGTGGCATCAGTATTTCAGAGGGCAAATGGAAAAAAACTGTTCTAAATTCTTGGTATTTTCGAAAGCAATACATGGCATCATTTAATTCCATGCTCTGTGCTGCATGTCTGACTAAGAGTTTGAATTATTTCTGCTTCCCTTTGCCTAAACCTTTTAAATTTATTTATTCTCTGCTGTTATTTACTGAGACCGTTTTATCTAACTCTGTTAAGTGTTCTGGGACACAGATGGTATGAAATGCTCCACACATAATAAAGACTCATTGTTCAGGCAGCTCCCATGGCAGTTGATGGTAGAAATTACAGTACTGGGCCATAAATTATATCAGTATTGTGTAAGCAGGATATTGTTGACAGTTGATGTTCCCAATTAAAAAAAAATACAAAAAAACTTGTCAGTTTTTTGAGCAGCTTCCAATGATTTCTTCAGATGAGAATCTAGGGAGCATATACAGACAGTTGACATCTCTCCATTTGGTGTAATGTTGACTTCAGGCAAACTTTTCCTTTACAACTGGCTGAGGAATATCTAGTTTAAGATATTCTTTTTTTCTTGTTGACCTAACTATACATGTTCTTGCATAAAACTCCCACTGATGACAAGAAGAATTGGATATTCAGAACAGTATCTATAAGGAGGTGTGGAACAAAAGCTCACTGAAACCAGCGGAAAACCAAGCCCCCATACAAGCAGACAGCAGAAAGGAGAACATTGCTGAAACAAGCTCATCGGAGATAGTTTGAATTCTGGCAGAAAACAAAACAAGCCAAACCAAATGTCAGTTCATTCAATACACAAGCCAGAAGAAGAACCTGAGCCAGACGATAACGATGTTTGAGACTGTTAGCATATTCCACCAGAATCCATCTAAAATAATTGCTCACAGTAGCCCTGTGACAGTGGATGATGTCTGAGAAGCATAACTCAAAACCCCTGAGCCGAACTGAACCCAAACTGAGCCAAAACCAGAGCAAACCATTATCAAGAACCAAAGCTGAACCTGAACCGCTATCATGAAATCTTTGCAGAAGTCCCTTGTGCCCTCCCCAGTGTCAGACACCCGTGCTGGGGGGCCCAGCACCGCAGGGCTTGCCCGAACAGCCCCGGCGAGGTGGGGCAGCAGCCTGCTGCTGAGTGATGTGAGGCTGGCTGTCCTGCCGGACCCAGACCCGCTTGCCATGTTCACCGAGGCTCACAGGACCGTTGCCACCGATGCACATGGTAGGGGAGACTGCCCGCGATGCCTGCAGGCCTTACAACACGAGTTACACGGGGGGGATCCGCTGGAGATGACCTGTGTGGAAGGGACCCCAGTGGGCAACGCTAAGCAGGGGTGAAGGCCATGCTTCTGCAGGAGGCTGTGAGGGCTGGGTACCTCTCACGGCGCTGGTGTTGCAATTGTTCTAGGAAGCGATCTTGTCTGGAAGAAAAGATATGTGCCATGCGCTTTTCTTCAGCGTAATGTTGCAGAAGGACCCAGTCCCACAATGTCTCACAGTGGCTTTGACTGAAGCTTGCACAGGGATGAGAATTAAAATGTAATTTAAAGTTTGGTGGGTCAGGTATGCTCTTGCACTCCACTGGCCAGTACCTTTATCTGTTTGCCTCTTTCTTCACCCCTCAGAACAGCACATTTCTGCTATTTTAGATCTAGCTTTTCAGTGTCCTTGGGTTACAGCACATCCTGGCAGCAAGAAGGTATAATTTTAGCATATTTTAGTTTTTATGCCATGCTCTCTCGATCTGCCTCCTTACCTCTTTTTGTTCTTTTTCTCTTCAGCAGAAAGGCAACAGAAATCAGGCACTGAAGAAAATGGATTCTGCTCCCTGACAACAAAATCGAGAGCCAACTGTTGCAGTCAGTTTTAATTTGCATTCCCTGGTGAAACCCTGAAGCTTACTGGGACATGGAAACACACAGGCTAGAGCAATTTATGATCATGCACATAACTACAGCTTTTTTTACTTCTTTTTCATTGCAATTGTTTAAAGGAAATGTTAGCAGAGATTCAGACTTCTGCCAAGACTATATAGCTTTTAGGACATCCATGTGCAGGGTGAATTCTCACTCCTGAGTGAGGAGAGGTGGGCACGTTTCTCATGCCCCAGCTGGAGAGCAATACAGCTTTAGTGCCTGTTTGCCTAGAAATCTCTAATCTCAGTCCCGAGTCCCTCCACACATAAATCCATGAACTACTCTGGGCGGTTTGCCTGTTCTTCCCTTGCTGTGGACACTGTTAGATGACATACCGCTAATTTTTGTTGGTTATTGTTTTGTGTTTTGTAGCTTAGTATTGTTTCACTAGTTTCTTTGTTGCTTTGTGGCAGGAAAGTGCATTTGGTGACTCAAATACATCCTTTCTTTTCTGACACCTGACATTCCTTTAACTATTGGGACAGGCCATGATGAAAACACACTGTGAGTTGTACCACTGCAGCCTTTGTAATGGCTTTAGAGGGCTGAACATATTTTAATGATTGTAGACAAAGACACTCAGCAGCTAAAGAATCTGTTTTTGACAACAGAAATAATGGTTGAAAGCATCGCCTCCCTTTTCTTCGGAATTTATGACATTGTCTTTAAAACCAGCATCTTCTGCAAATAACAGGGAGGGAAAAGTGTGTTTGGGAGGGGGAATGGAGGGGAGGACGGGAAGGAGGAGGAAATAGGATTTGTCACTGTGGATTAATAAGCCACGGGATGAATGTTTGGGCAGTAGTGCTTAACTGGAACCAGCATCAAATAATCACTGTGAAAAACTAATAAACATTTTAGTACTCACTGGTGCGGTGCTAATGAATTTGTATGTAGGTTTTCTGTCCGTATGGGGGAAGCAATCAAAAACTGAATATTAGTTAATTAGTACTATCCTTGAGGAGAGATTTTGTTCCTCTTGGCCATCTTACCAGGCAGCAAAAATGCAGACCCACTTATAAGTAAGTTCACAGTCTGATGGGCATGAGATACTTCAATAATAGAGCAAAAATGAAAGAAAATCTTATTGTCTTCTGGATAACCCTATTTTTTTAAAGAAATATATATCTTCAAAATCCAGTAATGATTTTTTGGTGTTTATTAATGAAGACAAGAAAGCATTAGAAGTTGAAAAATATCTTGTGACTGGTTTATTGTAGTCACAAGACTACAAGATATTAATGATTTCACAGGATATCATAAAAAGACTCATAAATATTTTCATGGCTTTCAACGTTATGCGATATCAGTTTTTTAGTGGGGAAAGCTGTATTTGGGTCAGCAGGTATTTAAACAACTCTTCTGTAGCCGTAACATATTTACAAACACATAACTGCAACCTTTTTTTTAAGCTACAAATGCTTATCCATTTGAAAAGCAGATTACTTATTTATGTGCTTAACTATGGATCCCTTTTCCTAACTTTAGATACTTGATTTTTAAAGTGTTTGTCAAATTAACAGGTTACTGGTATGTTACAGGAAGAAACTAAAACAGCATCCCAAAGACTTGATCTAAAAAGCTGGTGTTCTCTTAATTATATTCCAGCTTTCCTCAAACTTCAGATCTTTATCTTCTCTCCTTCCAGACTTGGCAGTGGAGCCATTTGGCAAAGTTTTCTATACAGCTCTTGGGACCAGGAATTTGGTGTTTGAGAACCATCTTTCCAAAGTCTTGCCAGCAGGGCTGTTTTATTTCATGGCAGGTACGGCTCCTATGTAGAAAAATGTATGAAAGTCTTTAACTGGAATTCTCTCTTAGTTGAGGACTTTGTTCTACAAATTACTCATGTTAAGATATTTGTCTAACGTCTTCTACAATACCTTTCAATTTTGTTTTTAACTTCTGTATATGCAGTGATCTGTCTCTTCTGGTTTAAGGCTGCATAAAGAACTCTCTCGTTAGCATCAAATCTGAAAATCAGTTCACAGTGTGTATGGATATCATGACTGTCAAAACAGGAGATATTTTTAAGTGTCTGATCTTCCTAATTTGTTCTGCAGAGCCGGTTTAAATACTTCTGAATGTATAATCTGAAAGACTTTGTCTTGGTGACTGCTCCCTGTTGATGAAACCTGGAGTAGGAGAAAAAAATCCCAAAGCATAGTAACGGATGAACGTAAGACAAGTCAGCTGCACTAGACTTGCAGGCCAGCTATTTCATTTGAGTTGCTGATAACAACCAGTGCAACACAATTCACTGAAACGTGTAAGAAATACTACAATAAACAGTTGAGGAATATCCTGCCATGAAGGAAAGGGCTCTTTCTGCCTCAGGAAAGAGAACTCTGAATAATACAAGCATGCAAATACCCCCAGAATGTCTGGATTGTAAGCATTTGCTGTTAGAATTCTGAATATTATTATTATTATTAATAAGGTTCTTCAATCCTTGGTCACCCTTACCGGTTGCTTGGCCTCAGTGACGCCTTACCACAAAGGGATACCTTATATAGGCTAATGGTTTAGAGAGACCACTTTCTCAGTACACAATTTTGACTTTGCCACCATTCAGTTTACTTGTCCTTTAGCTTTCATGTAAGGTGAAGTATGGCTGTTGTGCTTTCCTAGAGATCACTTGCAGCTCTGTACATTTTATTCAGCTGATCTTTTCAGAAGAGCTTTTTTCAAAGCTCTGTTCATTCTCATGGCCTCACTCGTGTCTGGCCTTCAGAAACAAACACAGCACCCTATCTGTGGGGAAGCAGATTTTGCTAACCTCTTACATTTAAGCTTTTTCATGCTAAGAAGCCTTTCATACAGAGATGAACTGGGATCCTTTTTTAGACTGCTCTGGGTCCTGGCCCCCGTCCTTGTTCAAGCTTCAGCTAGAAGTAAATTTTTACAGCTGCTTGAAGTCATTGAGAATCGAAATTTAGAAGTGAAATGCTGACACCACCTTCCCCATTACAGCATTTAGCTGCTTCTGTCATGCTGCAATCAGCCCTGTATTGTAAGTGTCTGTGTTGTGAGCCTCTCTGATCTAAACATTTGTTAGCTTAAAATATCAATTCAATTGCAATCCATTATGCTCTGCTCAGAAAACCCATCTGGCTCCAAAGGCTGCTGCCACACGATGTGCTGCTGCTGCGAAGCCGAAGGCCTGATTCTGCCCTTGCTCGCACTGCTGTACATCTCAGGGGATGGCACTGAAGTGGCTGGAATTGAACCGCCCCAGAGCAGGCGTGGGCCAAGAGTCAGCCAGCGGCATGGCTACATCATGCACTCCTTCTTCCCAGTTTTGCTGCTACCCCCATTACCAAGGAAGTTAAATTCAAAGTCTGAAAAAACCCCATTGAAAACAGGAAACACCTTTGGATTTATTTTTCAAGGCGATGACGGTGACGCCATTTCTTTCCCACTGAATCACCATTCAAGGCACTTTCAGGCATTTCTGAGACAGCTCTTTAAAACAAAACTGGTTCCACAGGAGTGGAAAGCAAAATCATGCTTTTTAAAGGAAATGCCATGAAAAAGATATAAAATATTCATCACCTAGAAGAATGACTTTTTACTGCAAACGATTTTAGTATCTATTGTGCTTGCAGGTGAAAATACCTGATTAAAAACCTCTAGATGAGAGTCCTGGTCTCACGGAATGCCTATGAGATCTGCTGGGACTACAGCGAGTCTGAAGAAAAGACACAGGAAGCCATTTTCAGTTCACTGTTGCTTTGGACTCACGTTGCATCTTTTCTGCCTTCTGCTGAGCAAAACCAGCAAAGACCCCAGTTACCTAGGAAAGCAGTAATGTTCTGTGCTATATATAAGTAATAAGGACGACAAGCTGCTATAGGCACCCAGAGAGTAAATCCTACCATGCCGCTTAGGGTCAGGATCAAGAAGGTCACCAGAGCTCAATTTTTTGTGGCTTTGGGCCATTTTACTTACTAAGCTTCGTTACCAAGAGTGACTAACGTAGGAGTTCAAAATGAGCTCTGAACGCCTTTCTGTGGCACGAGAATCCTGGGAAAGATCCAATTTAACTACATGGTGCACGAACAGCTCCTATCCATCCACCTTACCAGTGATAATGAACCACTCAATACATCTTTCCACAGAGCAGGAAAGAGAATATGAAAGCACAAAAAGCACTTGTTAAAATCTGAAAACAGCCTGAAGTTGCATAAGCTTTCCGAGGGCTTTGACGCAGGGGTGGCAGCAGATGGCTGAAGGAGGGGTACACCCCGTCGTTCGCTTGCCCCTGTGACGGGGACGACAGCATGGCTCACGAAGCAGCCCCTGAGCTGCCGCCGATTTTAGCACAGCATAAAACAGTAAGCTGAGATGGGGGTTAGTTTATTTAATTTCACAGACTGAAAAGTGCAGCGAATCAGGAGGTTTCTCGTGAGTCACTCGGTTGTCCCCACCACTGGGGACACGGCAGCAGCCTCGCTCAGAGCGATACGGCAGCTGGCAGAAGGGACCTGCTGCTGCTGATCTTGGCTACGCGTGAGTCCTGAAAGCCCCGCAGCCCCAGTGCCCAGCACCTGCGGGGAGCTCCCGACCAGTGCCTCGGCCACTCTCTGACCCTGCCGCAGGGATGCTGGGTCCTCCCGGTGATGATGGGTGGGTGCTCCAGGAGGGTGCTCCTGCCAGAGCTCCTGCAAAACCCCGTGATGGTCCCGGGTGGCTGCTGGAGAGTGACAGAGAGGACTATTTGTGGCTGTGCCAGGAGAGCCACTCTGAGACAGGATTCAGTTCACGCTTTTGACTCAATTATGTGAGAACTGAAGAATTCGTCTGCACTTTGAAATGTCCACAGGGTGGGGGAGAACATGCAGACGCAGTGTTTGTTAAATGTAACAGACTGAGATCAATAGTGATTCAGTAGCCTGGTATCATGAGATTCTTTCTGCCCAGGCTATATAATTCACAAGTGCACACTGGCCACCCATGCACAAAAGATATGCTAAATGCCCCAATCAAAAGTAAAACTAGAAATTCTCTCTTCAACTGTAACACAAAAGCCATTAATGATTTGTTTTTAAATTGTGTTCATTATACAGAGAGAACAGAATACAGTTTACCACTTTATTAGCTGACACACTACGAGAAATAACACCCACAGGGGAAAAAAAAAATGGATTTGAAATTTATTTTCATTATAATTTAGTTAGGGAAGGCAAAAACTAATAAAATATACTTAATAGGTCTGTATCCCCATTAGGTTAGGTAGAATGTCAAACCTAACACAAAAGAGAGATATTTAATACTTTTTTGTAAAACAACGGTCCTGTAAACCCCAGCCCAGCGAATAGTCTTTAGTGACGACAGCCGTTCCACTGACTCCAGTGAGAAGGTGCCCACAGGGGTGACCCTCCTGTGCCAGACCGGACCTTTCATTTGATGTCTTACTCTAGAACTGGCTATTCATCGATACTTGCAAAACGCCCAGCACAAAGCAAGAATGCAGTGGGGTTTGTTTATATTTGCAGGCTGATACTCACCTAGTGTATAACAGAAAAATACTAATACTTATAATTTATAGATACAAATTTCCATAGATGATGTTATCATCTGTAGTATAACCTGTATGCAACTAAACTTGAACTTCATGGAAGACACATTTTAAAACATGCAGTCCCACTCTGACCTGCAACTTTAAGCTAAAATCACTCTCAACAGAAAGGATTACTTTTCTAGTAAATTTTTGCAAAAAACGTAATCTTGCAGATAGGCCAAAAGGTGCAAGATCAATAAGGGAAGGGATATATATTATGCACTAACAAAGAAAATGGCTGAGAAAATTTCAGATCTATGTATACGGAGTAAAGCTGGACATGTACATTTACTCCCTGACTGAAGCTTTAAAGGCCACTGCATGATGAAGAATTCACATTAATTCTTATCTTTGCAGTATTGTGCAGTCTTTGGGTAAGACACAATCACGACTGAAATTTCTCACTGCTATATTAGACACCAGAAAGCTTTTTCTGTGCCAAGCATGCATCACTTTTTTCCCACCCCTGAACAAAAGTACCAGTCATAGAAAACATAGTAACCCAAAACGAAACTAGGAATTTGTTCCTTGGCAAATGTGCTTTTAGCACAACAAAAAGGGAGCAGAAGGATATGCCACTAACTTTCTGACATTCCTCAACAGATAAAAATCAGTGTGTAGGCAATATATCACGCTCGCAGAAACTAAACGCACTGCTTGGTGTCTCAGGCTGTCTTTACCACTATGTATATATCAGCAGCTTTGTAGAGCCACTATTAAATTTCAAAAACACATACATAACCTGAAAGTAACTTTGGGCTTTTTTTTTTTTTTTTTTGCCATTCCCCCC
>Ga0065711_1008570_pt1 | contig 14721 bp, 13 predicted proteins | sample Hoacrofraction12_FD_59098 | JGI IMG/M metagenome (GOLD analysis project Ga0065711, IMG submission 59098) | Hoatzin crop microbial communities from Cojedes, Venezuela - Epithelial fraction 12 v2 (version 2) | ecosystem: Host-associated > Birds > Digestive system > Esophagus > Crop | place... | reverse complement strand
AATTTAGAGAGAAGGATGTTGTGGGGGACCGTGTCAAAGGCTTTACAAAAATCCAGATAGATGACGTCCATTGGTTTTCCCTTGTCCACCCTTGTTGTTACACCATCATAGAAAGCCACTAGGTTGGTGAAGCAGGACTTGCCCTTGGTGAAGCCATGCTGGGTGTCTCGAATCACCTCCCTGGCCTCCATGTGCCTTAACATATCTTCTAGGAGGATCTGTTCCATGATGATAGGCACAAAAGAAAACAGGTAGTGTATCAGGTACTTCCTGAATTTACAGTCTGAAAGAAAATAGACTTATATCAGAAGATTTGGATTACCCCCCCCCAGAGCCTACAGCTCCTCTAGGTGGTAACAACACACACCCATCCATACACACACACACACCCTGCTCCTAAGGCAGGAGTTTAAAATGGAGCAGACTGGTAATGGCAAAAGCACGCATCTATCTTCATGGGTCTTCCAGAGGCTGAAACTGTTCAGCAAACTCTCTCTTGGACGCTCACAGACCCGTGTTTTCTTGGTGATGGCAGGTGTTGCCATGTTAGGCAGCCTAACTAAAGACTTCTCATTATTCACATTTGCTTGCTATTTTGCCACACTTGAACTGTCAGATGACATTTTACATCCTCAGCATAAACAGGGCAGACGTAGGTGGGAAGTAGGCAGGCAGACAAAAACAACATAAGGTTGTTAAATGCCTTTCTGATGAACTGGATGTTATCCATACTACTGTTTGAACTCCCCCATGCTCTACATAAACCAAAACATTCAGTTGAATACGTATTTAAGGTAGTCACTGGCTAAATGTCTGTGTTGGGCCAGTAGCTGCACAGATTTTAACCATCCTACTGTTTCAGTAGCAGAAAGCACCCCTCTCCCCATGTCCGCTCCAGCAAAATTCAGTGGAGACTGCTATACCTAGCAAAAACGGACCCCAAACGCTTCACAGCCCCACGCAAGCACAGATACACTAGCAAATATCGTAGTAATTTAAACCCTTTCTACTCTAAAATCTCCAGTACAGTAAGATGCTAATAACCTACTGCTGCAGCATACTTCCCTCCCCTGTACAAGCAGTGCTTAACACTCAGATGTGCACACGTTCATGCACATGTACAGAACATACACATTTGCGCACACACAAAGCACAAGATTTCCAGACATCCTTGGCCTTTACCAACAAGTCAGAGCACCAGTTTGTACAGCTCATTTATAAACAACTTTTCTTCTAAATGCACTGTATCTCTTTCTAGCAGAAGGGGAGGACAAGAGCACAGGGAACCATATTTTATCTGCTGCCTAAACACACGGAGTTTCACCCAAACTGAAGTCATACATGGATTGCCATGCTGGAGCTGTTTGTGCATTCCCTGTTTCCCCATGTGTGAAACAGAAGATCTTGCAGTAGCTTGTAGCTGCAACTGCAGGTGAACGCAGCCCTACCTTAACCACATGAAGGCCCCAAGACTACGCAAGCATGCAGGAAAGCCAAGACTTAGTCACGTATGCTCCCTAACCAGTGAACACATCTGAAAGACTTGGTAGTCATTTCACTGTGTGTCGGTTTGCCCATCTGTAAAATAGGGACTGTACCATCCTCTGTCTTAGAGGGTAGAAAATTCATTTGTGAAATGGTCAGATGCTATGGTGTCAATATTATAACTCAAAACATCTGAAAGAAAGTGGATTACTTTAGAGTACATCTTGAATTATGCCTAAAAGAGAATGCAGGGGGCTACAAAAAGTTGATGCAAAAAAAATCAAACAAAATGTTGAAGCAGGACCAATTTACTATTGGTGACAGGAAACTACTGAAAATACCAGTCTATTTTCAGAAAGCGTTAAGTACAGGGCGAATAAGGGAAGATTGTGCAGAAAATCTTGAATTCAGCATTCTCTAATCTTTCAGTGTTTGATTTTGCCACTACGATGAACTTCTGTCATAATTCATTTGGCTCCAGAAATAGAGAACTGAAAAACAATCAGATGACAAATAATTATTAATATGGAGAACATTACTTATATTACCATGTTTCAATTCACCATATGCTTATAACCGCTGTGGTACCTTAGTGCTTAGAAAAAGCATATTATATGTGTTCAGGTTGATACACTGCAGAGTTGAACTACAGGACTTTCATATTTAACTGGTGCTGTTGAGCAAAACTCATGATTCGGAGCCACAACGGAGCCAAAGAACAGTAAACAGCCTAGCTGCATTCCATGCACTGGCATATTTGGGGTGATATAACAGTGGTCCCAAGTGAAGTTATTATTTCCTGTGACCTTTTTCCCTGCTAGATTGGCTGCAGGAACCAACCATGTCCATGCCCACTGAACCCAGCAAGCCTTTTCTCAGGAGACTTGCACACTTCAAGAGCAGATATAATTTAGCAACTGTACAAGGACAGTGAGCAATAAAACTCTGCGTGGAACTCACTCCACTCCCCAGTGATAAAATTCTGCTGCCCTGGTAAAATTTTTCTCCTCCGGCTGTTGAAGGGGAAAAGCAAAGGGGTGGAGATGGAAGTAGAAAGGTCCCCAGAGCCCAGTACACAAGCACAGGGCACCGTCAGTTGCCGTGTAATGGGGAATGTCATCCACAGCATCCCTGGGTCACAACATCTTTCTGCAAGGAACAACTCACCCATCCCCATGGGCTGGCCCTCAGTCATAAAGGCCTTTGACCTCAAAGTTCCATAGCCAGTTTCTTACAGTTTTCTTCTTCTTAAATCCAAACTTTGGCCCATCCTGTCTGCTGGCCTTGCATTACCCTAAATCACGATGTTGCTGTTGAGATCATTTCCCCCAAGGGTCCAGGCCCCTCTTTCTGATGTTCTGAAGAGAATAAAAAAATGTCACATGCCCTTGCCAGTTCCTAATTCCTCGAGACAAAAAAATTATTTGCCCTTGAAAACATCTGCGACAAACCATCCCGCAGGGTAAGCCACCCCCACACTCACCAAATGCCCTTTGTAAGCTGGCAGCAACCTGCCTCCTACAGCTCTTAATGCAAAACAGCTAGTCCATAGGTGATTTGTCTTCAGGAGCCCTTTTGTTTCCCCCTGGAGGTCAACGGCCTTCCCTAGAAACCCTCCCACTCCACACAGCAGTGTGAACCTGGGAACCCCCCCCAGACTGTGCCGGGTTCTGCCCCAGCAGAGCATCCACCAGGACACACAGAGCTTCAGGCTGTTGCTCTGGCAGCTAAAGATCCTCACCTCTTTTTCGAATGTCATCTCCCTGGGACAGTCCTCTGGCTTGAGTGGCAGATACTATCACCACTGAGAACTTTCCTTGACTAGTTTAGTTCATTTAGTTATTTAGGTTAGCTTAACATTCACTTAAAGCTGAGAACTTGCAACTGGAAGTGAAGCCTCTGAATATGTAATTCTCAACCAGGACTAGCAGGGAAATGCAGATATCAATGGAAAGGCACGGCTCCTCTGTTGCCGGGCCTGCAAGGCACAGCCTATTGCAGCATAAGGCAAGCATTTCAAGAGATGATTCTGGGATTAATTTCTCCTTGGAGCCCTAAAAAACACTGTTTTGCAGTACTGTACACAGAATTTCTGGACCTATTTGCACTTACATCCACCTACCATTCACCACTCATTTCCCTTCTTTTCCATCCTCCTGGCCCAACTCTCCATGGTCTTTTCCTCCCTCTCCTCCAGGAATCAAATAAGGATCAAAAATGCATACTCGAAGAGCACCGAATCCCCCAATGAGGAAGAATGGCAAACAAACACAGGCTAAATGGGAAAGAAACTTGACATTTATAACACTAGGAATGAATTTTTCTAAGTAGAGGGATGCAGTTTGTCTCTCTAACTGCTAGAAAAAATTCAAAAGTTTTGACACTCACAGGCCCATTCTCAGATATCCAACAGTGATGAAGCAGAAGCTGCATTATACTGAAGTTTTATATCTGTGTCATATAAAACTTGAGAAAGTAGAAACTTAGATATGTCCTTGGGCATAGGACACACTGATTTCTCTCATGACTGCACTAGTTAAGCCACAGTGGCCCATATGGCACCCCATGGTCAACTCTATTCACCACCTTTTAAGGACGAAAGTCCCCTTGCAGTCAACCCTAGGGCAAAGCTCCTCAGAATTTTGTTCACATGCTCATCAGGGTCCATAGAAGTGTTTTGTGTCCTTGTACCTACGCCACAGTTCAAACTGCACCCAGAGACATTAGGAGCGCACTAGCTCACCTCCCACTTGCTGCTTTAGGTGTTAGTAAATTAACCTGCTACTGCTTGAAGAGCATTGCAAACCTGTGTTCCAGCAGCAGCACGCCACACAGGGTGTGCATCGCCTCCTTGCAGTCTGCCAGGTGCCATCAACCCCTGGTTTTAAGGCATAGATACAAGTCTGCTCAAAAGACAACCACGCTGCCTGTTGGTATTCCTGCTCTCCCTAGCTTTTGCTGCAATCCTGCTCCTGGAAGCCAGTCCTCATAACTCTGCCTGCGGAGCTGCATATGAAGTTGGTGTTTGGGAACTGACAAGGGCTCTTTCAACTCACATGACTGCTTTCACACTGTAATATATTAGAGAGCATTGCCAACAGTTGTGTTGTCCCAAAACCTGGGGTTCATTTACCTGGTGTAAAAACATCTCCTGCAGGCACTGCTTCCGTACATTGAAGCTAGTATAAAGAAGAGTCAGGACCAAGGAATCATTTGGCAAGTGTCTTGTGAGCACAAGTACTTAGCAGCAGCTTCCACTCACTGTGAGTTTCTGGTATTTGCAACAATCAGGTCTCAGCATCAGCATGAGCTGGGACTCCGGGGTGACAAGAGGGCAGGCTCGCTTCCTGGAACACAGTCAGCATTTCCTGGACTCTAGTCATACATGAGCTAGAAGTAACCATTTGCACCTCAAGTAAGCTTCTACTCTTTGCTGTTGAAAACTGCCTATTTTTGTATTCACTGCAAAATAAGATTGAACACAATTTTTTTCACAGAAAAAATGTTTAATCTTTAGTTATTATGCAGGAGACAATTGGAGAGAAGTACATGGGCAATGGTGCTGCAAATGCTGTCACCAAAACTGGCAGGAAGTCAGGTCAATTTATTCTCCCAAGTGGCTGGTTTCACATCCCTATGGAAAAAAAAATATCTACCCATGGTAAAAACCAACGAAACAACAATACCAACAAAAAAAGCCCCAGGCTTCACTCTTGTTTTGTGAACTGCAAAGTCTGTACTTCGACCACTGGATGGAAGTTTCTCATGCACAGTAGACACTGTGTGAAGTGAGTGGGTGAAAGCAGGCAGTGAGACACTGTAGAGTCTGTAGCAGTTGGTCTTATGTCAACCTGCTATGTAAATGGGTTTTACTACTTCTGATAAAGCTCCACAATTCCATTAATATGCTGAAGTCTACCTGCAACTGTGGTGGAAACTTGTTAAAAAGTTATTGAGAAGTAGACAGCAGCATCCTGATAAACCCATTTAAGGTGCAGTGGAGAAGGACACTTGGCTCAGGAGCTATGACTTAAAAAATATATGTAAGTGTTCAAGGGCAGGTTGGCTGGGGCTTAGAGTAACCTGGTCTAGTGGAAGGTGTACCTGCCCATGGCAGGGGGATTGGAACTGGATGATCTTTAAGGTCCCTTCCAACCCAAACCATTCTATGTTTCTATGATATATAAAAGAAATCACTTCAAGTTAAAGATTATTTTGGGGATCAATTACTGACTTTCAAGGTTAAACAAAAAGTGCAGGTATACATTATAAAAAGATATGGCAAATAATTTTACAGCTTAACAAGTTTTTTATAATAAATTATGAACAAATATTTACAGACAGCTGTAGAGGTAAGGTGGTCTTGCTCTAACAAAATGTCCTGTTGAAACTCCTGCAGAGCAGCTGCAAGCACAGGTGACAGGCTGGCTGAGAGCTCGTGGGTCAGGTTCCCAGGAAAGCCAGCAGGAATGATGACATGGTTTGAGCATGCTACAAGCCACCAGATCAGGGTAAGGAAGGAGGTAACGGCTTCTATCTAAACAGCTCAAGGAAGTCTCTGACTGACAGACTCTAGCACATATGGAGGAACTTCTGACATCTGCTGGAAAGACAACACTACAGTTCAAGCAGTCAGGAAGATTTCTGGCCAGCATCAGGGACAATTCCTTCACACAGCCTACCAGATGCACCAACAAGGGCTGATGTGCAGAGGACATGGTCATGAATGGCTGGCTTGGCTGCAGTGACCAAGAAACAGCTCCAGATGCTGAGAGGAGGGAGGAAGCTAAGCATCAGAGTACAGGTTCTGTGCTTTCAGAGAGCAGATTTCTGCTTCTTCAGGAAGATGGTAGGCAAGATCTCATGGGAGACAGTTCCAAAGAACAAAGGAGCTCAAGAGGGCCATCATGTCTATAAGGAGGACTTTCTCCAAGCATGAGCACAGGCCATCCTGATGGTCAGGAAAACAGACAGATGAATCAGAAGATCAGCTCGGCTGAGCAGCGAGCTCCTGACAGGGCTCCAGTGCAAAAAATGCTTACACTAGGTGTGGAGGCAGGGATAGGCTACAATGGAGGGGTCTGGGAACGCTGCTGCGGCAGGTAAGCATGGTGTCAGGAAAGACAAGGCTCAGCTAAATATAGCCTTGCAATGGACATCATGGGCAACAAGAGCTGTATCTGCTGCTACATTAACTGTAAAGAAATAAAGGAGGAAAATACAGGCCTATTCCTTCATTGGGGGGGGCAGTGATTTAAGGATATTGGACAGAAAAGGCCTAGTTACTTCATGTGTTCCTTGCCTCAGTCTTCATTAACAAGGTCTCACAGACTCAGTGCTTAGTCAAAGAGCTCAAGAAAAACTACCTGAAGTCAGGGATTACTTGAGAAAACTTCATCCACACCAGTCCACGGGACTTGATCAGGTCTATTCAAGGGTGCTATGAGCGCTGGCTGATGTCACTGTGAGTGGTATCACCTTTAAAAGTCATGGAGATTGAGGAAATCACTGACTAGACTAGCAAATTTAAAAAACTAGAAAAGGTGCATCCATTTTTTAAAAGCACCAAAATGTCAACCAGGGATCTACGGGCTGGTCAGTCTCACTTTTATCCCTGGGAGAATCATGGAGCTGGTCCTCTTAGAATGCATTTCTGTGCTCGTGAAGGAGGAATTGGTTGGGTACAGTCAGCGTACATTTAACTAAGCGTAAATCATGCCTAATCAACCCAACTGACTTATGTAATCAGCACAAGACTTGCATGGATGGACCTGCTGAATGGACCTGTTGGAGCAGGTCCAGAGGAGGGTGACAAAAATGATCTGAGGACTGGAGCACCTCTGCTATGAGGAAAGACTGAGAGTTGGGGCTGTTCAGCCTGGAGAAGAGAAGGCTGCAGGGAGACCTTATAGCTTCCAGTACCTGAAGGGGCCTACAAGAAAGATGGGAAAAATGTTTTTAGCAAGGCCTGTTGTAACAGGACAAGGAGTAAAGGCTTTAAACTAAGGGAAGGTAGATTTAGACTAGATGTAACAAAGAAATTTTTTACAATGAGGGTGGTGAAACACTGAAATGCGTTTCCCAGAGAGGTAGTAGAGGCCCCATCCCTAGAAACATTCGAGGCCAGGTTGGACGAGGCTCTGAGCAACCTGGTCTGGTTGAAGATGTCCCTGCTCACTGCAGGGGGATGGGGCTAGATGACATCTAAAGGTCCCTTCCAAGCCAAAGCATTTTGTGATTCTGTAATCACAAAATAACTTGATTTATGGATGACGGGAAAGCAATATTTTTATACCTTGTTGCTAGCAAGGCTTTTGACACCATCTCCCGCAATATTTCTGTATCCAAGTTAGAACATTACAGCTTGAATGGGTGAACTAGATGGACAAGGAATTGGCTGGATAGCCACGTCCAAAGAATTACAGTCATTGGCTCAATGTCCAAGTTGAAACCAGTAACGAGTGGTGTCCCTCAGGGGTCCACACTGGGACCAATACTATTTAATATCTTTATCAATGACACAGATAGTGGGATTGAGGGCAGCCTCAGCAATTTTGCAGCTGACACCAAGTGGAGTGGCGCTGTTAAGACACCTGAGGGAAGGGATGTCATCCAGAGGGACCTTGACAGGCTTGAAAAGTGAGCCCACGTGCACCTTATGAAGTTCAACAAGGCCAAGTGCAAAGTCTGGCACGTGGGTCATGGCAATCCCCAATATCAGTACAGGGTGGGGGATGAATGGAAAATTAGATATGAGCCAGCAATGTGCACTCGCAGCCCAGAAACCCAATTGTATCATGGGCTGCATCCAATGAAGTGTGACCAGCAGGTCAAGGGAGGTGATTATCACCCTCGACTCTGTTCTTGCGAGACTCCACCTGGACTATTGCACCCAGCACAAGAAAGACATAGACCTGTTAGAGTGGGTCCAGAGGAGAGCCATGAAGATGATCAGAGGGCTGGAGCACCTCTCCTATGAAGAAATGCTGAGAGAGTTGGGGTTGTTCAGCCTGGAGAAGACAAGGCTGCGGGGAGACCTTACTGCTGCCTTTCATACATAGAGGGAGGGGTCATAAGAAAGAGAAAGGCTTTTTACCAAGGCCTGTAAGTGACAGAACAAGCCGCAATGGTTTTAACCTGAAAAAGGGTCGATTTAGGCTGGACATAAGGATGACATTTTCTGTGATAAGGGCGGTGAGACACTGGAACAGGTTGCCCAGAGAAGCTGTGCATGCTCCATCATTGGGAGTGTTCAAGGTCAGGTTGGATGGGGCTTTGAGCAACGTGATCTAGTGAAAGATGTCCCTGCCCACGGCAGGGGGGGGCTGGACTAGATAATCTTTAAAGGTCCCTTCCAACCCAAACCATTCTATGATTCTCCAGAGAGGTAAAGGACTGGTTGGATGACTAGGCTCAGATGGTAGTGGCTAACAGGTCATACTCTACCTGGATGGCTGACACAAGTGGAGGACTACAAAGGTCTATGCAGGAACTGGTCCCATTTAACATTTTTATAAATGGTCTGGAGGAGGGGATAAAGTGCAGTCTTGTCAAGTTTGCAGATGACACCAAACTGGGGAGAATCAGTCAACATTCTAAAGGGCTGGGCTGTCAGAGAGACCTAGACAGACTAAAATTTAAAAAGGACAAATGTAAAGCTCTGGGAAAGAGGACCCACTTGCAATAATACAAGCTAGGGTCTGGCAGGCAGGGGAGTGGTTCTGCTGAAGAGCCGCAGAGGAATCTCAGTAAGCAGCAAGCTGAACGTGAGCCAGCAGTGTCCACTGGCAGCAAAGGCAGCCAATAGCATCCTAGCCTGTATTAACAGCAGCTTAGCCAGTAGATGAAGGGTAGTGATTACCCCCTCTACTCAGCACACGTTAGACTACATTTAGAACACTGCATCCAGTTTTGGAACCCTTCAAGAAGGCAGACATCAATAAAATTGGAGCAAGTTCAGCGGAGGGCTACCAAGTTGGTCAGAACACTTGTACTGTGAGGAGAAGCTGAAGGCATTGTACTTGTTCAAGCCTGGAGAAGCATAGGCTTTGGGAGGGTACCTCACAGCAACCCTCCCTTACCTACAAGCTGACCATCACGAAGATGGAGACACGTTCTTCATAGTAGAACCTAGTCAGAGAACAAAAGATAATGGGCGTAAGTTGAAGCAAGAGGGAAGATGGAGAGTTTCTGATCTCCGGTTATCATTGTCAAACCTTTGTGATTCTTTACACATATCAAGTTCAAAATCAGCCAAAATGGCTTTCACCTTTCATAAATCACTAGCATGTTGAAGTCACAAAACACGCTCCATGGCTTGATGTTCTGAAAACATTAATATATGGTATTTTTTTCCTCTTTGATGCTTTTTGAGCTTCAGTATACATATGACCTCAGTTTTCAAGTTTTCTTTCCATTCACAAGCAACCTAAAAATATATCATTATTCTTCAGGAATGGGTAGGTTGACATTCCTTCAGAATAAAGTGAAGCAGAAGCTAAGACACAGAAAAAGAACCCTAAACGTGCAAAATATATCAAAAATTCTAGGGAAAAAAAAACAAACCACTGCTAATAGCAGCAGCTTTGTTCCAGTGCAACAACAAACTGAACTGTAGCTTTATCAAGTCAATCACTATCAGCTGATGATCAGTTTGCCAGTCTTCTGCCAACTCCAGGAGATAGCTATCTTGGAGAATATTTGTCTGAGCATTGAGTTCCTGATGGAGAACTGAGATGAACAAATGCAAACTTCCATCCATCTGAAATTGCTGAAGGAGGAACCATATTTGTTCTGACTGTAAAAAGGTACTGATCCAAAATTGCATAGAAATGTGATTAAAATTTGATTTATCTGCATTCATGCATATGGCTATGACTTTGTTAATCTCTACATATAAAATGTAACAAAAGGCCTTAGCTCTTACATTTTATGTTAGTAGAGCACTGTTTGTTAAAACCAGATACAAAACAATACAAAAGGTTTTGTCGATGATTCAGCCTATTTATCTTCATGTGGTGTCCCTAGAAAAGGAGGCTGTCCCTTCTCAGAAAAGAAAAATAGGCACTGGAAACAGCACAGCTAGTCTTCAAAGCGCTTCTTTATGGATGACTTCAGCTCTGGTGGAAAACCTCCAAGAGAAAAGATAGCAGCTCCTTCACTGTTGAATTCTACCACTTCTCTTCCATTGTTGTTTGGTACACAAAGCAATTATTTGCTTATAGTTTAAGATCTGAAACAAAAGAAAAAGAGAAGAACAGAAGCACATTATTACGTTTTCTCTTCTAGAAATTGAACTAGTTATACAAGACTACTGCAGTCTTTAAATACTAATAAAGTGTGAAGAAAACAATCCAATTACAGCAGCTGCATGACCCGTGGTATCTGACAGGCACTAGCTGTTTTACCCAAATTATCTGTTTATGATTAGACAAGTTCCTCTGCAACTGGGGCAGGTCAAGAACATTTATCACTTACTGCCAGGCACCTACTAAGCAGCTGGTAATCTGTGAGGCTGTTTTGACTCCATGACATTGGATCACATAACGAGGCACTTAAGACACTGCTTTTATGCAAAGGTTAGGGTCTATAATCTTAGTATCAGCTATGCACCGCACATACATGTGATGCTGCTGCTATTTCTTCCATGTAGTAATGCCACGTGCTTTTGGAGTCTTCTCTTTCGAGGACTGCAAATAGAGCTCTTACTTGACAAGCAAGAAAACTGAAGACAAAGGGAAGTTACAGTGCAGGTAGTTAGAATCCAGAAAGTTCAAGACTATGTGCCCAACCTAACTCACTGCATGCAACATGCATCAACCTCTAACCAGGCTGATTTCCAATAAAGCATACAGATTGAGAGGGCAAAACCCCTTTGGAGATACGTAAACGGAGGCCTGTTCTGCCTGGATAGTAAATGCAGCATACAGAACTGATGACTGAGTAAAGGTTCTAACTAATTCATGGAATATGAAACAACTGTTGAGAAACACTGTGTCTTTTCAGCCTGAACTTCACTAATATCCATAAGATGTAGTGTTGATCAACTGTTCTCCCAAACAAAGCAATAATCAGATTTCTCATTCCGTGTGTCAGTCCTCAGGCCCACCAGTCTGTTTATGTAGAAGAGCTTTCCTGCCATCCTTGTAGGTTTAAAAAAACAACAACAAACAACAGGAAAAACACTAATTAAGTAAACTCTGCATTATTTGTGACCAAAGAAAACACAGTTGCACATCTAAGCAATAAAAAACTCCTTCAGTGTCTCTTTCCTTTGAGAAGATGTTCAACAGCACTCATAATTACGGAGGTAGAATTGCAGTTCAGAAATGTACTGACACAAGAACACACCGCCTTACTGACACCTCAGCCACCGTAACCCTCTATCACTTGTTAAGGCATGGAATAAAGTAAAAGTGCAAGCATGAGCAAGAGGTGTGTTATTAATGAACGTACGTAACATTCAATCCCACAGTTTTAAACTGGCTAAATTGGCCAGTCTTCTAAATACTTCCAAAATGAACATGATCCCCTAGCACACATCACACACGCATCAGCCCACCACACACGCACCTCTTCTTTCCTAATGATTCTCAGTCTGTTTTCTACTTGAGCAAAAAGGAGTCAGGGTCACACACAGCCTGGCCCAGCACAGCCACTCCCAGCCTCTGTGTCAGTCTGCACTCTCTCCCAGGACACAGGGAGATTCACCCTCACATACCTTCTTCACTGCAGCTGGGAACGTTCCTCAGGTGCTCTCCGTTTCCACCTTCTGCACCTTGGGTCTCTTCTGCAAGGACAACAGGCAATGCTCAGACAATCCCAAAGCTCACAACACTCCCCTCCTCTGCGGATCAGATGGATCAAGAGTGATCTGACTGAGAGCTGGGCCATTTGTTCGGCATCAGTAGTAGCCCTGACCAACATCCCCCACCTCCATGGGGTCATCATACAGCACCTCCCCTCTCTCCTCCATACTTGACTACACACTGTCCTCACGCTCCCTTCCAGACTCTAAAAAGGCCCAGCACAGACGGCACTCAGCGCACATGGTGCCACACATAACTTCATATCAAGAGGCATTAGGCAAAAGTTACAAAGAACAAAGATCACTTCATAGTACAGGCACTTACATCCCTCATTTACGCCATGGTCATCTACATGCTTGGCCAGCAAGCTGCTATTCTCCTCCTCCTTAACGACATCTGAAGAAAGATCAGAAGACAGCTATAGTCCCTTGCTTTGCTCAGCTTCACCGGTACTAGTAACTGTGTAAGAGTGAGTTACTAGCTACAACTCAACATGCTGCCATCAGCTAAGACCAGAAAGCCAACACCTTTCCCACAGGACAGCTCTCCAACACAGAACAGACACTCGTCTATCTCAGTTGCACCATGGTCAACCGCACACTTGGACGTCAGGTGCTGTTCTGCATGGCAAAGAGTTCTGAAAAGAGATCACATGAGAGCTACAGTCCTCCTGAGTGTATCTCACTGCTTAACTTCACAGTGGTATGCCATTGCTGAGAGATGAGTCACCAGCTACAATTCATACAACACACAGGATCCCTCAGGGAGGGAGCCCAGGAGGTCTCTAACCTAACATCCTCCTCAATGAAAGGTCAACGTTCAGGTCTAGACAGGTTGCTCAGGACTTTCTCCAGTCAGGTCTTAAAAACCTCCAAGGGTAGAAACTCCACAATGACTCCACACAGCCTGTCCTAGTGATTAGTTATGCTTAGAGGCAGAAACCTTTTTCCTCATCTCCACATGGAATCTCCCCTGCTTCAATTTAGGACCATCACTTTGGTATCCTACTAATTCACCTCAGTAAACAGCCTGGCTCAGCCTTGTTATCAATATCCCTGTAGGTACTGGCAGCTATGTTAGGTACCCTGAAAGCCTGCTCTTCTCCGGGGTTGAACAAACCCAGTTTCTTCAGCTTATCCTCAGGGGAATTGTGCTCCAGCCCCTGACCATGTTGATGGCACTCTGCTGAACTTGCTCAAATTTCTCAGCACTTTTCCAGCACTGGGTGGGCCACAAACTAGATGTAAAACTCTACATGTCATCTAACCAGTGCCAAGTAATGGAAAATAACCACTTTCTTCAATCCACTGGCTTAAGCACTCCTTAAAACAGCTTAGGATGCTATCAGCCTGCTTTGCTGCCAGGGAGCACTGTTGACCCATAGTATACTCTCCATAAGGACTACCAGGCACCTTTCAGCAGAGCTGCTCCCCTGCCAGCAAGTCCCCAGCTGCACGAGTGCAGGCTTTTGGTGCATCCAGGTGCAGGACCCTGCATGGCCCCTGAACACTTTCATGAGGTTCACACAGGCCTCTACCCCTCCAGCTCCCTCTGAATGACAGTCCTGCTCTCATACTGATCAACTGCTCTCCACATTTTTCTATCATCTATAAACTAATGACACTGTTTTCTCTCCCTTGTCCAGGTCACCAAAAAAAGAGACCTCCGCAGTACTCCACTTGCCACCAGCATCCATGCTGAGTGCAAACTGCTAACCGCTACCTGCAAGCTTGACAATCTAGCAAGTTTTCTACCCATGTAGACAGACATTCATCCAGACTAGGACACCCCAACACTCAGGACTCCAACAATGCTGAAGGACACTGCATAAAAAGCCTTGCTAAAGTCAAGGTATATGATACCCATTGCTCTCCCTTCATCTGCAGTTCAAGTCATTTCATCCAAAAAAGGTTGTCAACTTGGTCAACAGTGATTTATTCTTACTCCCAGTCACCATCTTTCTTCTGTGACCAGAAACATGTACCAAGAAGACTTGCCCCATGACTCTCCCATGGATGAAATTGAGCCTGACTGACCTGTAGTTCTACAGATGGACATGTTAGCGTTTCTGGAAGATAGCTGCAATGTTTCCCTTCTTCCAGTTGTCACAGATCTTCCCCAATACAACTTTTGAAGGTCACAAAAAACATCCTTGCAATGACATCTGCCAGCTCCTGTACCAACCCTTGTATCAGATACTATGGCCTGGCTTGGGCCAAGGTTTCTCCAGAAATCCCTGATCTGACCCTTTTCCACTACTAGCAGATCCTCTCCTCCCTGAACCTTGCCTCTAGGCAAAAACGCCAGAGACACAGGGAGATTCACCCTCACATACCTTCTTCACTGCAGCTGGGAACGTTCCTCAGGTGCTCTCCGTTTCCACCTTCTGCACCTTGGGTCTCTTCTGCAAGGACAACAGGCAATGCTC
>Ga0065711_1008101_pt1 | contig 14722 bp, 10 predicted proteins | sample Hoacrofraction12_FD_59098 | JGI IMG/M metagenome (GOLD analysis project Ga0065711, IMG submission 59098) | Hoatzin crop microbial communities from Cojedes, Venezuela - Epithelial fraction 12 v2 (version 2) | ecosystem: Host-associated > Birds > Digestive system > Esophagus > Crop | place... | reverse complement strand
ACCTTGTCCAGGCGGGTCTTGAATATCTCCAGAGAAGGAGACTCCACAACCTCCCTGGGCAGCCTGTTCCAGGGCTCCGTCACCCTCAGAGTGAAGAAGTTCTTCCTCATGCTCAGACGGAACTTCCTGTGCTTCAGTTTGTGCCCATTGCCCCTTGTCCTGTCGCTGGGCACCTGTTGTGTTGGACATCAACCTCAGTTTGATGAAGTTCCAGATTTTTGAAATACAGTTTGTTGTTCTCAATGCTGTAGGGTATTACTGCTTGGAAAAAAAAAAAAAAACACCCCGCACAAACAAAAGAAATCTCCTTGACACAAAATCAAAAACACCAAAAAACCCAACCCTTCACCAGTCAAGTGATCAGTCTTTCACCCATGCTTTTCAATGCAGTTGCAACTTTTTGCAGCAAACCAGAACTTGGTGTTCCAACTGAATTCCCTATGAATCCCCCTGCTGCCTTCAGGTGTCTTACCAGTATCAGCAGTTGGAGGGAGGTGCGAAGGCTCTGACACTTGATCCTGTAGCTGACAGCTGCTTAGCAGTTGTCTTTCCCCATGTGCGCTCACTTCAAAACCTGAGAGAACGCTGACGGGGACTGAAGTTTTTTGGGGTGCTGCTCCAGGGTGGCAGCTGGTACTTGTGAGTGGGGGGGTGCAGGAAGAGTGCGCTTGAAATCTGACAAGGCAGTGGTAGTGGAGAATAGGGCAGACTGGGGAAAGGGAGACTGGGCAGAGGTCGACCAAATGCAGGCAGGGCATTATGGTGGAGGAGAGAATGGCTGTGGAGAGGTTGGGGTGATGGAGGCAGAAAGGCAGTCTGGGAGTAAGTGGGAAGAGTGAGGTGCAGCTATAACCAACTGGTTGAAAGAGACTGGGTAAGTGTAAGTGAAAAGGGATGAGGGGAAAAAGGACTCGAATTGAAATGCCAGAATGCTAACTGGTGGCTGCATAGTTTCAGAACAGGGAATGGGTGCTATTAAGTAGAAGTATAAAGTACATTTGGCTTATTGTTTTCTGTAACAAGTTAGGAACACGTACCCTAAAAGCAATCGGAAGAAACAAAAGAACTTAAACTTTTTTGCCACCTGAGTTGCAGTTTATTCTATAGCTTTACTTAGAAGTTCTGAATTTTATTTGGAATAAAAAAAGGAAGAAGAAATACTTGCAAAATGTGTATTTCTGTATATGTCAATATAAAATACTACTGAGGGATTTGTAAATAGTTTGGATTGAACAGTACCATTTTTACTTCTTTATAGGAACATCATAAAAGATCAATTCCAAAAGATACTTGGAATCTTTTGTTAGACTTTGGAAATATGATTGCAGATGATATGTCCAACTATGATGAAGAAGGTAAGAAGTACTTGAATATCTTCAAAAATTGGTACAGCAGAATTAAAATATTGCTGTAAGTGAACGACAGAACATGCTGCTACCTTCTGTCTTAATTTGTTTACTCCTAGAGGTTTAGCTGCAAATATAGTGTTGTGCTTGTTGCCAAAACAGTAATGATAAGGTTAACTAGTTGGCTGTAATATGTAAATAGCATTAAAGATACTGTCACATCGTGCTACAGCACATGCTAGTTGAACCTGTTAAGCCACAGAAGTCTCACTGAAACTGTGTTTTTTTGTACAAAAGTACTGCTAACTGCAAGGGTAGAAATCATTTTTCTACTTGCAAGAATGTCTACATGAGCTTTTTTTTTTTTACTAACCTAAAAGCAATTTACGCTCTGTCACTAATCCTGCAAATTCTATTTTGGAATGACTGTGTACAGAAATATTTTGTAAGTTATGAGTGGCTCTAATAGGAATAGGAATGCCATGGTTTTGTGATCATCTAATATTTATAAAATTTGTGGTGTGAATTATGCTTTAAATACTTTTTGTTTGTACTAAACTATTGTACTAACTATTGCTGCAAGAAGAGATTCAAATGTTTATTAGTTAGGTGCTTGTTTTCAAGCGTTTATCATGTCGTGCGTGTTAAAGCTAGACTAGGGCAGAAATGTCCAAGTGAGCTTCTCATCCTTTGTATTTAGAGGCTACACCAATTTGCTACTGATAATGATACATTAATCTCTGGATTGCTTGACTTCTCTTCAGGAGCGTGGCCTGTTCTTATAGATGATTTTGTGGAATATGCACGACCGGTAGTCACAGGAGGAAAACGTAAAACTTCCTAACCCCAGACTTGTCAATATGGACTAAACATGCGCTCTGAACTGCATTAGGTAATGAAGATTTGTTGACTGATATCTGTGCACGTTGTTGCTGGTTTCAGTGGTCGTGATGGGATTCTGCAAACACAACTGAAATTCTTCCTTTCTGTCTGAAGAGAATGATGGCTGACTTGTGGACACTTCAAGAGCAAACTCAGAAGATAGTCCAGGCTGTTTGCAGGCTATTGGCTTCAATTATTGTACTGGTTGTATCATATAGGATGTAGATTTTTGCATGATTTTATACTTTGGAGAAGTTTAACTAGAGGCCACTTTATTAAAGTTTTGACAGGATAGCATGCCATTCAGTTCATGATCCAAAGTGAACACCAGCAGTTACATAAATAAAACTGTATTATATTGTACTTATATTAAAAGCAGTATTTGTGGTATATAGATTAAATCCCTAAATAAAACTTATGCAGTATGTTGTACTTTTATAAAGGTTAGTTCTGTGGATCTGTCCTAATATAGAATTGTAGCAAAACGAAAAAACACTTATTTTTTTTCACTTGTTGCAAAATTTTAAATTTATATTTTTGAGTCCAAGATGTATATAGATTGATTGCATCCAGCCTTTTGTTTTCTCCCAGTGAGATTAACTGCCTCATTATTGTTCTTCTTAAAGCGCTTGGACATGTAACAGTAGTATTGCTGAGGAAGGGCGGCTGCTCTATGCTATGTTGCAACTCCAGCTATTTCTATTAACCGTTTTAAAGCAGACATTAAACAACCAAAGATGCTCTTATAATTCATGTCTGTCTATCAATTCAGTTAGTCTTCAACTATGTGTTTTATTTCCTTTATTTTAAATCATGAACTGGTGGAATATAACTTTTAGTTTTATTTGTAGCATGAAACATATCATAAATTTGAGTTAAATGAAACATAGTTACAAATGCAATCCCTGTGAGGTGTCATAGAAAATAAATGTGAATAAGGCCAAAGACTTCACTAATTGGCTTCCACTTTGGAGAAATAGTTGAGGTAATTAATGATGATAAGCATTCATGCCTCTGGGTGTATTGTGTGTTCAGTAACATTTATTGAAGGGGGGGAAAAAAAGGAGTAAATTATGCAGTATAATTGTTCTCGGGGCTAGTGGAATTGGACCAGTTTTCACCAAATCTGAATTTGTCCAGTCATTTGCTTCTCCCCTTTCACCAGCTGTCGATTATGAAGTGTACGGAGGTGAGTCTTCTCTTTCTCCACAGTGTCTTCCAATGGCTAAGCACAAAAAAGCTTTACTTAGAAACTGTTCGACACAACTTCACACAGGGCTCTTTTAAACGCTACCTCATCAAAATAAGTTTGTCATAGCCACTGTAAAGTTTGTTAAAACAAATAGTTGCTAAAGGGCATGTACAACTATGATTAATTTATTTTCTGTAATCAGAGCTGAATAGATGCAACAATTTTGGAGAAAGTAGTGCATTAAGTTATATAATTTATATCTGTGGATCACATCAAATCATTTCAGTATTGCATGACAGCATACTATTTTGTAGTTGTGAGGGTATAAAAGCTTACAATATTCTCTTAAACTCTAATATTTAGAGTTTTATATAAGCAGTCAGCTTTCATTGATGTCAGTGCAGCCTACAAGAACAAATTACGTGCTGTGTACAGAGCAATTACCTGCATTCTTCCACCTGGGAGAACTTCGGTTGCACATGGAGTTTAAAAAGCAGGATTAGGACAAATTTGAACAAATTAGAAAATTTTCTGGTAATAAGAATATAGCAGGCAAGTTACAAACGCCCCATGGGTGATTCATTAGTGGCAGCCTTCTTACCCCAAGCAGGATTTGTAACTGTCGGGCCTTGCGTGGCAGCCACTAGATGTCAGTGGCTCGGTCTGCAGCTGCCTCGCGCTGCTGTGTAGAGTCAGGGAGTAATGTTAACCCAAATCCTCACGTTCTGACTACAATGACCCACAGAGGTCCCTTCCAACCCCTACCATTCTGTGAAGTCCAGATACCGCAGTCAACGGATATTTAAAAACCACATGATGCTCTTCTTTAATGCATTTGAGTTACCTACTCTTCCTTCGCAAAACAAGCCATTTCTATATCCGTCCTGTAGGCTTTGGGGAACGTGTAACATCAAGTGCATTTATCCAGCCAAAAGCGGTGGAATCCTTGTTATTCACATAATTGCCACTTAAAATATATAGCTGTAATATGATTGACCAGAAGTAGTTTAATCTGTTGGTATGTGATGTAAGTTTCATAGCGCTAGAGCCTGTGAAACATTTGTTCAGGCTGAGAACACCTTCAAATCAACCTGATAATCCTTCTACCTTTTAAAATAAATAGAGCATAAAAAATGCATGCAAGTTGAGGGGGTTTTTTGCCTTGTTAATCTGAGGAAGAAGGAAGGTGCTTAGCACAGTATTCAGTTTCACACACTTATTCACTTATTCTTAAGCCTCATTCCTGAGAGGATCCTTCATGGAAGACACCTTCCAACAGAGGAAGACTGGGCAAAATACTCTCAAGAGAGGAGTTGCTCCTTATCAGCCAGCTTCCTAGGTGTAGTACGCTTTTTTCTTTTGTTCTTCCTAGCTTTCTACCCATTTGAAACCATGTATGCATTTTTACATTCCCATAAATGATGTCACGGAGTAACACCTTCACACTGAAACAATTGTAAAAATAAATGCAAATAAACTGCTTTCAAGTGATGACTTCCTTATGTATTTTAATAATTTGCTGCTGCCAACTGTTCCACTTTGCAAGGTACTCTGACTCGCTTTTTAGGTAAGCTGGTGCAGGGGTAACATCTAGGCTGATCAATTTATAATCATAAATGGTACAGATGTCTTCAAGTTATTCAGTGTATACGGTATTAGTTCCTGGGTAAGCTGTACGTATTTTTAAAGTTGGTGCCAAGTTGTTTGCTTTTACGTCTGGAGTGTTTGAAACTGAGCCAGAGGATTTGTACTTGCCAATTCTAAATTTAAATGTAATTTGTCATGTATGTCATGCCAAGGAGAGCAAACCTGCAGGCATCTGCTCATTCAATGCACCTGAGAGATTTGCTGCAGAGTAAGCTGTACGTGTGTAAATTTTGTGGCAATGGAAAAAGGAATAAAGGGACTGTCGACATAAAGGGTTGAAGTCAGTCATGCGAGATGTCTGAATGGTTTTTGTCAGCTTTCTGCTTTGGAAGCCTTGCAAAGGCTGGTTTTTTGTTTTCTCATTAATTTATTAGATTCATTATTATTCCATCAGTCAGAAGGGGGCAAGGATGTAACTCATGAATTTTTGAGCAGTTACAAGAAATGTCTATTTCGCTCATCTGTGCCACCCTTCAGCTTTTAAGAAGCTCGCTGCGTTTAGCTGCAGTGCTGCATCCACTACATGTACCTGCCAGCGACCAAGTGCTCTCCAGTTTGTGTCGTTAGTCTGTAAAGGCAATGAGAAGTGCAGGGAAAGTCTTGCTCCGTCCTGGGCTCTGAGCTCTGTAGGAGAAGCAGCACGCTCAGATGTCTCTGCAAAGCCCTTCAAGGTATGTATTCAACTGTCCTTAATTCTCTGCTGAAAGTTTAAATCAAAATAAAGAAGTTGTCCTCTGTACTCTGCCATCTGGCATCCTTCTCCAGTGGTTTCACCAGCCACTGGCGGCTTTGGTATCACACGAGTCTGTCTCCCTGCTCCTGTAACAGCGAAACCGCTGGTGCTGATACTTGAACCATGGCGAGCTCTTCTCCTTTCAAGTGTCAGCACTGGCTGCTTGCCTCAGCTGAGCCAACCAGCACAGTCCTTCTGAAAGGGGAAAGTGTAATGTTTTACAACCAGGAGAACTTTTTGAAAAGAACATTCAACCAAGCATGTCTTCTGACCTTTGCATTACATACAGTATGCGGAGTAGAATTGGGTTGAAGATGAGACACCTCTAAACTGGGCTTTTTTGTTACAAACAGTTGGCAGAGGTGTTTGCAACTGCAGCTCTCTCTACAGCCACATGCGGAAAATTCTGTATTTTGGACAAGTGGGTACAATGTTCACCTCTCGGTGAGAAAGGCCCGAGGAAACATAAAGGGCATCCAGATTTCAATTGAGTGTAATTGTTGGGATACTGCCTCTTGTTGGTGCATATACTTGACAAAGTCCCATGTGTGCTTTCTTGTGCCTCTTTTACAGGCAGTGGAATACTCCAGTTGTTGTTAGGGGAAACCCATAGGCTTCTTGTCATGACAAAGGCTTTCTGTCAAGAGAAACGTCCCCACTATTAAAAAATTGAGTAAAACCAGTCTTTTTCCTGGCCCTCAATGAGTGTGTTCTATTATTAGTATTGTTCCTAAAGGAATGATGCTGTTGCCGAAGCGAAAGCCTCCACTTCTGTGTTGCAAAGATGCAGCTCTGACAGAAGTCTGACACCCACCTGGCATCAACCCTCCTTTTCCAGGATGCTCTGCATGCTTTGGATGGCTGAACTTGGAATCAAGAGCATTTCTCTGCTGAGTGTTGCTGAATGGTAGAAGTATCGCTCACGCACTCGCTCATGGGTGAAGTACTTGGGGTGTAGTCACCATCTTTTAACTTAAAACGCTGAAGGGCTTTGTGTTGGCAGAGCAGTCTCAGCCCGTGCTCCATTCACCGGTTCGTTTCTTCATAAAGCAGGAGTGGCTCTGTGGCTCGAGAGCCCTCCTGGGTGGTGGGGATGCTTGGTTTGCTTCCCCTCAGGTGGAGCCAGGTCTGCTGAAGGGGCGCTTTGCGTTCTCACACAGGGCTTCAGATGCAGTTGAGCTGAAAAAACAGCACGATGCCACCAACACAAACAAGTCTGTTCTCTGTCCTGCCTTCCTGTTCCTTATTTTCTGGAATCTTTCCACCTGAAAGCAGTGATGTACACTAATGAGAGGATGCCAAAGCTGCATTTTTATCTGATTTAACATTTACCAAATATTTTTTGCCAGCTCTACTGGGTTTTTTTCCTGTTGTGAATATGTATGATAAGTGAAGACTTATCCATCTTAATGGAGTTGTTATATTTTTGCTGTGTTTAAGATACGCAAATATGATATTTTACAAATAATTGTCTCTTTTGAGGGGAGTAGGGGTAGACACCAGTGTGCCTAACCTACTTCTGCCAAGGAAGCTCATAGTGGCTGGAAGTACTACATGAAAAGGAGATAATGTGCAATTAATAAATTAAATGAGAACAAAATTATTTTTGCATGTTCTGTTTTGCAGAGTTGAAAAATAGAGCTTCTCTGAAATTTTCTCTGGTTTTCATTATAGCCTTATTTCTAAAGCCAAAGATTTTATTCCTAATTTGGGCCGTATTACAAGCAGCTGAGTGTGCATGCAACAGGGTAAAGTCCAGGGAGGCAAAAGGGCAGTGCAACTGCCAGCCACAGTCAGAAGGAAGAGATAAATGGAAAACTAAGAATAGCTTTGCCCATTTTCAGGAAGGAACCTTTCATCTGATGAGGCCCTCGCTAGCTCTCCGCCATGCCTCAGCAGGTGACTTCTCCCATCCTTGCTTCGCAAGTTCAGATTTCGATGTGCTTCCAAATCCTAATGCTCCGTGGGAACACAGCAGCGGTGGGTGCCGCGGGAGGTGTATGGACCCAGAACGCAGACATCAACATCAGTGTTTATGCCTGGTGTGGTTTTTTGTAAGCTGCCTTGGCCTTAGTTTTCCATTTTGAGTGTTCCCTTTCAGACACGCAGAACCTAAAGTGCTTCTGGCAGCACAGGGGTGACTCTGAGAGTACCTCTGTGTGGTCTAAATGCCCTGGCTGTGGGAGGTGATGCCTGTTCCCCTGGCCACGCAGGGCAGAGGGGCTGGCATCCTTGCTGATGGCGGCGAGCTGTCCCTAGAGCAGGCTGGCCATGGCCTGTAGAATGCTTGGCCCTCCATCTTCTCTGGTCCATACATAATGCCCCTGGTATCCTAAGAAATAATTGTCCTTTTTTTCTTTTTTGCTTTTTCAGTGCAGAGTTGTTCCTTCCTAGCAACAAAGACACCTTCTCAGTGTCCTCTGCTTAATTCTCGGCACTTCTGTTACCCAAGTCCTCGTCTTCAGAAAAAGGAGTGTACTAACAGAGGCTACATTCACCACTTTGCCACCTTCTTTCTTATAATGTAGAACAGGAATGGCAATGCTCATCTGTGTTCTGAAACTGTGTTAACGTTTCTTGTGAAGTACAGTGATATTTCGACAAGTATCAATAACTCAGCCCACGATTAACTGCTTATTGCTCTGGGTGGTAGGAGGACGCATCCTTTACACTGCTGGCCTTTTCCATCCGAACAGCAATCACTATTGCTTTCTGAAAGAGATAAAAACCTCTCCCCAGGTATCCTTTGTCAAAGTTGTAGTCAAGCGAATCAAAGCTTTCTGTTTATCTACCTAAGTTTATGTTTTCATTTGTATTTCTATATGCAAAGTAGTAATAATTTGTGAGCCTTTAGGACAGCATGGATGGTGACTTGGAACCACGATCTGAGTCAGTCTCAGCAGACCCCTTGAAGGAAGACGTTGAGCCTACACAGAGATGTGTTTGTGGACAAAATACGTTCAAAAATCTGCGAGACTACAGAGCCCCTTCTTGCACTGCATGGCAGAAGCACAGAAAAAGCTGCAATAATAGAATGAGATACATAATTGCACAAGTATCAAGTTTGAAAGGATGGTATTAATAAAGCTGAGTTCTTATTAAGTGAAGCATTAGAGCTTAGAATTAGAATTATGAAGTTCTAAGAATTAGAATTAGTAAGTTCTTATTAGACTCACAGGATGCCGTTCAAATGCATCTTTCGAAATACTTTCCTTCCAGAGCCCAAATGTGGGCTGCGCCTTAGGAAAAAGTCAGTCTTTGCCAGGGAGTAAGAGGCGTGGGATTGAAGCTGGTATTTTGCTCAGTGTTTATCCAGGGGTGCAGTGAATTAGCAAAACATTCTCGTAACAGGTGAAACAGAGCAAGAAAGCTGTTGACAAAATATCGCTTTAGGCGTAATTAGAAATGGGAGAGGTTGTCTGCATTTGACTAGATTTCTTACTGCCTAACACTCATTCTAGTGTTTACAGAGTTTTGAAGCTCCTTTTCTCACAGGCTTTCCTTCTGACTGGTCCCTGAAAGGGAGGCTGACTCCAGCATATCAGAAAAGGGCAGGAAAATATATTAATTTACAAGTTATTAAATAAATAAGCACCCCTGTGGAGGCATCTGTTTTTCTGGGTGTAGAGTTACGTACGCTGGGTAGGGCTAAGGATTTGCTGCCTTGCTTTACGCTGGGTCGCAGAAACCAGGCTTTTGCGCTTCGCTTTGCGGGTCCACTGTTGCGGTTTCATTGAACAAAGCCCCTGCAAAATCCCTGGGTGATGAAATATTTCCTCTCCGTCAGGTCCCGGACAAGAGACGGCATTTGCAGAGCCAGAAAAGGAAGTCCTTGCCTTATAGAGAGCGCTCTCGGTGTGACACAATGGCTGATATAAAGTGTCGGGGGAGCTGAGCCGAAGGCAAAGGAACAAAGGAAGATCGAGATTCGGTGACTGTCTCGGACGAAGGAGCAGCGGGAAGTGCCTTGGGGATGGATAAATTTAAGGCTGCGCTTGTTCTGGCTGGGGTAGGGGATGCTCTCGGTTATCGCAATTTCTCCCGAGAAAACAATGCCTTAGGTGCAAAAATCCAGCAGGAGCTGAAGGAAATTGGAGGGCTGGAGAACCTGGTGCTCTCCCCCGACAAGTGGCCAGTGAGTGACAACACGCTCATGCACATGGCTACCGCAGAGGCTGTCATCACAGGTAGGTACGGCGGGGCTAGCGAACGCACCCTAGGAAGGAGCAAACCTGTTGAGCTGCTGCATTTCTTAAAATGAGCCTGAGTGCTGGGCAAGTCGTGAGAAAGCGTGTCAGAAATGCTGCTTATGTGAATGATAATGTGAATTAGCTTGTCTCCTCCGTCAGCGTAACCGTGTGACCATCACACAGGCTGGGGTGTTTTGGTTTCCTGAGCGTGGAGGGGCTCTCTCTGTGTTTTCCCTAGGTTTATACAGTTGGTTAAAGCTTGAAGACTAAAATATCACCTGTCCAGCATAACGAAAATAATTGCCAAGTAGATTATCTGTATGATGGAATACGTCAGGGAGTAATATAGCCACTAGAAATTCTTCTGTAAAAGATAAGAGCTCTTCTAAGTGCATTTTTAACATGCTTGTGTCCAGAACTCCAGGCTGGAGTAGACTCACCTTAATACCTCTCTCAGGCGACAGTCGCTAGCCCTGTCTCCTCTTTGCTGCCCCTCGGGCAAAGGGTTGCACCTTGCAAGGCTAGAAAAGGAACAATTTGCTTTATAAGGAGAGCTTTGTGTCTTTAGTCCAAAAAATATTCTAACATACTAGGTTTAGAACAAAGCTTGTCAGAAAAGTCGAAGTTATTAATATATGTCTTCTAAAATCACAGCTGTTGGAGAAGGAACATTTGTTTTTTCTTAAGATAGGAATAGTCTTTTGTAGGATACAATAGTACTTGCATCAACACCCTACGCATTGAACTAAAGCTTTCTGAGACTGTCCAGATTGTCATCAAAAGTACACGAGAAGACAGTGACCATTCAGCAATACTTTGCCTCTTCAGAAGGAATGAATAAATTATTTAATCTCTGTAAAAACATTCTTGATTTTTCTTAAAACACGTAACACTGGGTGATTAACAGTAGCAGAAGCTCACAATGTAGCTAAGTATCCTTCACGTCAATGAAATATCCCTTGTGCTTCTGTTTCACCGCTTTATCTGCCTGCTTCCAATCGGCTCTAAATTTAGGATGTAGAGATCAGTTGAAGAGTGTGTTGGACACTTCATGCCTGGCTATTAGCTAACCAATGGCTTAAGGGGTAGCTAATACACTAAAGATAAAAGCAAGATGTCAGCCTATCAAGAAAAAAGATGACTAACAGATTTCTGAATACAGGCTATGATTAAATATGTATTGTATGTTTCTTGCTTACTGAACTCTCTAAAACCATAGCTTCTGGGTAATCAAGCCAGTTAGAGTAACTATAAAATAATAAATCTTGTTTCTTAAATACACCAGGAGTACTGTGGCTCTAAAGAAAAAAAATCTCAGCTGTAATTCCCATCAGCTGTGTTTGTCCTGCACTCTCATTTCTTTGGCCTGATCAGACAAGACTTTTAAAAAGATGCTTTTATGGGCTGGTGAGAAAGCAACAAGCTGGTGTGGCGAATTTTAGTAAGAAATCTCCATTTCATAGTAACGTTGATGAACGGGGGAAAGAGGGTCCTTCTCTCTGCTTCCCACAAGGGAAACAGAACTGCTCCTGTCCACAGCAGTGTCTCCTCCTGGCATGGGGAATGCTAAAAATCCACTGGGCTTGCTTATGGCCCAGTCTGCCCGCCAAGTCATCCAAGTCAATGGAGGGAACCTGAACAAGGTGAATGTGGGTCTGTGAGGCTGAAGACGGCTGCCACCAGCCCTGGGAACCTGCCTTCCTCGTGCAGCGGGGAGCCCTCACTGCCTTGAGGCTGAGATTTTGCAGAATATATTGGGTGTCTGGAACATTACTAGCCAAAATAAAAAAGACGAGGGATAAGCAATAAAAGTGTTCCTGTCCGTCACTGCCCCACTTCCCGCCCACCCCGTTCACCTGGCTGGCTGGTGCACGGCTCTGGCTACAGGTGGGATGCTGGCAGGCTGGGTCGGGCATGCCCAGGGCTTAGGCTTGCCGTGAAGTCCCATCGCCGGGGCGCTGCTGAGTGTGAGGGGGAGCTTTGTGTCAAGGACGAAGGCAGGTCTCACCCGGGGAGGTGATTCCAGCCAGCGCTTCACCGGCTGAGTGGAGGGCATCCGAGGAGAGCCATGGCCAGAAGCAGCAGGATCTGTGGGTGCTGCTGCAGGCTGAGCTGACGCTCCCCACATCCACCATGTGCACGGACGGAAAGGTTGATGCCCCAATGAAGGATAAATGAAACCTCTGCTTCCAGCAGGAACCTGTCCTATAAGGGAGAAACAAAAACAGCATCATCAAAAGCAGGGGAACTACCCCTGCAACGAGGAAAGCCTTTTCCTCTCCGACTTAAACAAAGGTTTAAAAAAAACCTACTGTTTACTTCTAAAGAAAGAACCTGTCCTATTGACTTGACGGCTGAGACATCAACCTGGCTCCAGGTGTGGGAACCATGGTGGGCTTGGGCAGCCCAGAGGTGCTGGACCACAGGGCTCTGCCTCTGCGGACGAGGCTTCTGCAGAAGCTGCCAGGCAGTAAATCTTGGTGCTGGCTCCCATCTGGATAAACTGACACCTGATTCCTAAATCTGGAAAGAGTCGGTAGCTTGGAAGTATCTTAGTCCTCTGGGATTGTATGTGGGATGGCCAGTGTAGCTGATAGGGGCTTTTTTTTATGTGAAAGGGGGAGAATCTTGGTTTTACACTGCATCTTCTTTACTTGCCTGTCTGCCTAGCTGGTACTTTTGAGTGGCTCTGGCTTATGGGGCTCTGAACTTTCTCTTAAATTAAACCTTTCCTGTGGATTTCAAGAAATCACTGATCTTTGACAAAATGAAGATATTTTTGGAAGAACTTCCCCTGCTGCGTCATTTGATCTGTGAGTGAAACCAAACATTGGGTGGGGTTTCTCTAAGTACGTAGAAAAGATATAAATGGACAAATGCCGACAGCCTCCTTGGTTGCCACTGATTACACAACCGTAACAGAAGCCAGCGGAATCTTTTCCTCAGCGAGAGCTGAGGGCAGGGCTCTTCAAGCCCAGCGACACACAACAGCAGCCGAGAGAAGCAGCTGTACTGAAGAAACAGCGTATGTTTAATGAGGGCAAGATTCTTCCTCGGGCAAGACTGTAAAAACAATCAATAAACAGATATTTCTAGTGAACTTATTCCGGAAAGAAATCTATCTGCTGAAAATACTACAGACTGTAGGGATTTTCTGCTCTTACAGATCTTCATAATCATTTTTACAAAAGCTTGCTCTTCTGGTTACTGTACTGACATAAGATATTGGGATCCCTGCATGAAAGACCTACAAATTTGAGACAAAATAAATATAAAATACAGATAAATATAAAATACACGCACTTGCCTTGCAGTTAGACACCTCTGTAAATACTTCACACCAAGGAACCTAAATAAAGCCCCTGAGCGACTACCGTTGACAAACAGAATGCCTTCATCTTTCCAATTAGAGACATTGAAAATGGAAAGGAATGCAGGAAAAGACGAGAGCAGAGAGACAAGGCTGTTCTTCCTCCAGCCCACTCTCACGGTGTGTAAAAATTTGTTGATTGGCACCAGAAACACGATTCAGTGTATTGGAAGTGGGAAAAGGAACATTTCTTAAACGCATAGTGATTTTGCTTGTTTGTTTTCAGGGCTCCCTTGCTCTTCTGCCTTCACATAGCAACCTTCTCTTCCCTCCTCTGAGCAGATTACTGGTGTTTAGAAGACCTGTACCGGGAGCTGGTAAAACGCTATGTGGATGCTGTCGACAAGCTTTCGGGGAGGCGGCCAGACCCCGCTACCATTGAAGGCTGCAGGGAATTAAAACCAGACAACTACCTTCTCGCCTGGCACACACCATTCAATGAAAAGGGTACGGTACCGCTTTCCATTTGTAGGTCCTGGCTCAAATAATGCATGCTTTTGGCATTTGTGGCTGTATGGAAATTTTTTCCTTTTCCCCCCTGACATCAAAGGTTACTAGCCCTGAAACGTTTCCATGTTTGCCTGAGGATGGCAAGAGATCTGCCAGGAATTCCTTCTGTAGGGCACTATGTCCTCTCGTAAATGAACCCTTCTCTCTGCAATGTCTATTTAAAGTGACTTTGTTCTTGGCTCTGTGCCTCTGGGTCCAGATCTTTGTCCTTGAGTTTAATGGTTATTTAAAGAAATCTTTTCTGCTGTTTTCTGTTTAAATATTTGTAGTCTTGAATCTTTTCAGCAATGGCAGATCTGAAACAAAATGCTGAGCTTGTGAAACGCTCTATGCACCAGTGGGTTCACTGGAGGGAAAGCAGAGACTTTTCTCCAGGTGGCTGTCATGCTAACAACTATGTCCATTTTGCTGATCATCCCCAGTGTTCCTAGCCCTGTTTCCCTACCCGTGACCCTCTCTTTCTTTCTGCAAGGCAATTTCATTTTACGATGAATTGAATTTCTACTTCAAGTTAAACAGCATGCATACAGCTATGTGCACATGCATACGCCCATATCCACGCAGTGCAATTAATCTTGAAAGACTGTAGAGGCACCACACCATCAGAGGAGGTAGGCCTGGACAGCCACGAGATGATGGCAGCTCACGCAGACGTTGCGCTCTGTCGGTGTGGTGCTCTGTCACTGCAGTGCATACCGGCACCGCTCAGTAGTGCGGCACATTGACGCAACATCGCGGCAAAGACCTGCTGGCACGATGCCATGGCTATTTCTGGGTCTCTGCAGTCAGTTTTTTCTGACACAAAAAGCATCCCTCACTCGGCCCTTGCTCCCTACAACACCTGCTGGGAGG
>Ga0065711_1007514_pt1 | contig 14722 bp, 8 predicted proteins | sample Hoacrofraction12_FD_59098 | JGI IMG/M metagenome (GOLD analysis project Ga0065711, IMG submission 59098) | Hoatzin crop microbial communities from Cojedes, Venezuela - Epithelial fraction 12 v2 (version 2) | ecosystem: Host-associated > Birds > Digestive system > Esophagus > Crop | place... | reverse complement strand
CCCGCCTGGACAAGGTCCTGTGCAGCCTGCTCTGGGTGACCCTGCTTGGGCAGGGGGGTTGGACTAGATGACCCACAGAGGTCCCTTCCAACCCCTACAATTCTGTGATTCTGTGATCCCTCTGCCCAGAAAGAAGAATCTTTATAGGATGGTTTTGGACAACCAACATTCAATGATAAACCATATGGTCACCTTTTCTGAGAGAGGAAATGCTTCAGACAATTACTCTTTATCCTTTCTAGGCTTCTCAAAGTTATCTTAAAAATAGTTGTTGATACAATTTTTTTTATAGCAAAAGAGTTCCAGTAGCTTTCTCTTCTTAGAACATCCTCTATCCCCTTTTCTGACTAGGCATTAAAACTCACACAATAATAGTAATAATAGTAACAATAATATCGCCATCAACATCCTTACCCAGATTGCAAATAAGACATAATCTGACATTTTCTTTGTTTGGCTAGAAAATATTATAGTAGAATGAAGGAAAGAAAGAGGTACTCTCATCCAGTCAAAAGCTGGCTTTGAAATAGTTGTGGACCTCTGTTATGAACATACTGAATTGAGGCAGTAAGCTGCTTACACAGTTGTTCTCCTGTATTTTCACTGCATAATTTGTGGCTTCAAATCTGAATGTCATTGCAGTGGAAGATGGCATTCTGACAACCAGCTCAGTGATTTTGTGTTAGACCAATGATTTTGGTTCTAAACATCTTCCTGTAAAAACTCACTGTCAGTACTAGTGGGCATGGGTAAGTCTCCTGTATGCTTAAATCCAGATTGTCCATGGGCTCAGCCTCTGCGTAGCTGGCTGGTGAAGTGAGCAATGTCCTGTGCTCCCTCACAGCTTGTGTATGCATTTGAGGGCTGTAATTGTTGTTAGGCTTCCTGTTAAGGCACTTTGTGTTCCTTGTCTCTGGAACTGCATTTCATTTCTCCCTGTAAACTGTGTGGTGGAATGGTTGCTATCTCTTGGGGGAAGGCAGAGGAATTGTTCTGTCCTATGGATAATATTAAAAGGCTTTATCCTTTGAACAATAGAAAGGCTTGAACTAAAAATGACAGACTCTCTCAGCTCTAAAGCCATCATGTCCTTTCATTTTGTCCTGTGCTAATAAAATACTCCGTTAATTGCTGTGGTACTTGCTAGTACTGCCTTTTTACCCACAGCTGTCCTGTTGTCAGTAGTCCAGCAATGTGCTATGAAAATTACTAGTGCATTAGGTAATCGTAGTGTTCAGTTCAGCGTCATGAAGAAAAAGTTTTCGAGTCTGTGGTGTCAGCAGTACATGCAGTACAGCAGAGCTGCAGTGTCCTAAGGTATGTTTTGGTTTATGAGTACGTTGACAATTGTGGTGGACACAACAGATCATCTTGTGGACAGTTTTTTGTAAAAATAAGTGTCTTTGTGCGGTTCCGATGGGGCACTGGGCTACTCTGAAACTTAAAACTGTTTTTTGTCAGCGTAAAGTCCCCGTACAAAGCTTTTGATAATGTAAATGCCAGCAAGCAATGTGTATCTTATAGGGCTGTTTGGTAGAGCCTCGGGATGAGGCCTCTTCCATGCTACATCTTTCTGTGCTACTTATAGTGGTGAAGAAGTTTATCTAAAAGATACGTGTGTGTGTCTGTATGTTAAAATAAACTTCTTTTGTTCCCTGTCTCTTGTTCCAGATGAAGCTGCCAGTGTTATTCAATTTGGTAAATCAGCCAAGCGATCACCGGAGTCAACTCAGATTGGGCAGTATGGGAACGGCTTGAAATCGTAGGTATTGCAACAGCCAGCCTCCTATGATTATGGAGGTTAGAGCTGAGATAGTAAATGTATTTTTTGCTTGGAGGTGTATATCTTTTTTTCCAGAAAAAAAAGCAAATGAAATCTAAATTAAGATACCATGATTTGGTAGACAGGAGCTCTATGAACATCTGCTGTAGCTCTTCAGTGGCAGAGAAGTCTGTCCAAAGCTGATGACAGTATTTTACCAGTATGTTTACATGATGCAGAGAATACAGATCAGAGCTGGGGGAAAAAAATGAAAGAGCAGGAAACAAAACCTTAATATGCCTGTCGCACACAGATTGTAAAACTGGAGCAAAATAGTGCTGCAGCCTCTCACTAGGAAAGTTGTCTGGTACAAATCAGATGGACTTAAACCTTTTCTTTTTTTCTTAAATCAAACAAATGCATGAAGAATAAGAGGAATGATGGAAGGAATGAGAGGAAGAGTGGGGTTGAGTGGCAGAGGAACAGAGGCTGGAAGGAAATCTTACTGGTTGGAGGAGATTTGCTAGGAACGAGAAGGGTGCTTGCTGTGGTGAACTGATGTCTTTGGAAAGTTAGAGGGCTTTTATGGCTTACTCCGATAGTCTATTCTGCTTTATGCGGTTGCATGTCACTTGATTATTTATATGCATCCTACTGGGGAGGTCTGTGGGACTCTATAATCTGGGAGGAGAGAAAAAAAGGGGATGTAAGCGATCTTGAGATACTATTGATCCAGGTGCAGTGCAGGACAGATCCCAGATCTTGCTTGTGCACTTCCAGGACAGATCTCTGTCCTGTTTATAACCTTGAGCAAGAGGCATCCTGTATTACAGCTGAGAAGGGCAGACTGAAGTCTAAACACGCAAAAGGTGAGCTTTGGTATTTCATTAAGACAATCTAAAGAGAACTGAACTGACAGAACACTAATCCTTATTTTGATGCAGTGTTAATTTTTATTTGTTAAGGTTTTTTGAGCGAGTTGGGTAATAGGGTAAAAGAGAAGATGAGGAAGGCACTACTGGGGATGAGAGTGTGGAAGGAAGATGGAACTGTCCTTTTTCGTGACAACTAACTGCTAAGTTGCGTTAGTTAGTGTCAGTGAGTCTTTCAAGTTAGACATTAGGAAACGTGCAGGACAGCCAGGGGATCAGGCCCATCCAGCATGGGTTCATGAAAGGCCGGTCCTGCTTGATCAACCTGATCCTTCTATGATCAGGTGACCTACCTAGTGGATGAGGGAAGGGCTATGGTTGTTATCTACGTAGACTTTAGTAAAGCCTTTGATACTGACTCCCATAGCATTCTCCTAGAGAAGCTGGCAGCTCATGGCTCGAACAGGTGTACTCTTCGCTGAGTGAAAAACTGGCTGGATGGCCGAGCCCAGAGAGTTGTGGTGAATGGAGTTAAATCCAGCTGGCAGCCTGTCACAAGCGGTATTCCCCAGGGATCAGTTTTGGGGCCAGTTCTGTTTAATATCTTTATCAATGGTCTGGACGAGGGGATTGAGTGCTCCCTCAGTGAGTTTGCAGATGACACCAAATTGGACAGGAGTGTCAATCTACTTGAGGGTAGGAAGGCTCTGCAGAGGGATCTGGACAGGCTGGATCAGTGGGCCGAGGTCAGTTGTATGAGGTTTAACAAGGTCAAGTGCTGGGTCCTGCACTTGGGTCACAACAACCCCAAGCAACGCTACAGGCTTGGAGAAGAGTGACCGGAAAGCTGCCTGGCAGAAAAGGACCTGGGGATAGTGGTCGACAGCCGGATGAACATGAGCCAGCAGTGTAGCCAGGAAGGCCAGTGGCATCCTGGCTTGTATCAGGAATAGTGTGGCCAGCAGGAGTAGGGAAGTGATCGTGCCCCTGTACTCAACGCTGGTGAAGCCACACCTCGAGTACTGTGTTCAGTTTTGGGCCGCTTACTACAAGAAGCACATGGAGGTGCTGGAGTGTGTTCAGAGAATGGCAACAAAGTTGGTGAAGGGTCTGTAGAACAAGTCTTATGAGGAGCAGCTGAGGGAACTGGGGTGGTTTAGTCTGGAGAAGAGGAGGCTCAGGAGGGACCTTCTTGCTCTCTACAACTACCCGAAAGGAGGTTGTAGCGAGTTGGGTGTTGGTCTCTTCTCCCAAGTAATGAGTGATAGGACAAGAGGAAATGGCCTCAAGTTGCATCAGGGGAGGTTTAGATTTCTGTACTGAAAGAGTGGTCAAGCATTGGAACAGGCTGCCCAGGGAAGTGGTGGAGTCACCATCACTGGAGGTGTTCAAAAAAACATGTAGACGTGGCACTTTGGAACATGGTTCAGTAGTCATGGTGGTGTTGGGATGATGGTTGGGCTTGCTGATCTTAGAGGTCTTTTCCAACCTTAATGATTCTATGATTCCATGAAATAAATTGTCTCTCACAAAAACTTGTATCCTGCTATTCATTCTGTGTGCAGTGAAATGAAGTCTGCATTCGCTTTCTCACTTACATTTCTGCTCATACATTTGAAGGTTATTGTCACACCTCACCTTAGTCATGCGTAGTATGAACTTGGAAAGCCATGCTGTACTTCTGCACCTTTGAGTTGTCACTAGTGTTAAATGTTTTGAAACGTTATGAGAATGATGAGGTTGAGATGCCTTTTGAAGGGAATGAGATCTTTAGAGAAAAATTGTAGTTGCTGTTTAAGCCTCTCTTCTGCCTTACATGATTTTGGCATCTCGTAATTGAACATGAGAAGAAAACTTGGTAATGTGGTCTGCTTTCTAGAAAGTGTTGTGCATCAGGTATAACATGCAGCCTGAAATCTGTCTCCAGGGGATCCATGCGGATTGGGAAGGATTTTATCCTGTTCACAAAGAAAGACAGCACTATGACTTGCCTCCTCTTGTCACGGACGTTCCATGAGGAAGAAGGCATCGATGAGGTTTGCATGTACTGTGTTGTAATGAACCAATATGGTGAATGCTGTCTGACCTGAACTTCCCCAGCTCTCACAGGAGAAGAGTCTGTCTCAGTGTTGGTTACCACTCTGGCTGGATCAGTGTATGGTGTTCTTGTGGTGGTATGCTTGTAGGCGTTCTGCAGAGCTGTCAAAAGGTTTTTTTCTTTTGGTTTTAACTCTGTTTGAGATGTCTCTCTAAACTACAGCAAGTTTGAAGGGCTCCTTTCAATTACTTGAAGTTGCTTATGCTGAGTTCAGGGCACGTCCAGACTTCTTGCATTTTCCTTTTCCCACAAAATTTGAGTTTGAGATGTATTTAAATTTATTCCTCTGATTTGATTTTCTGTAGAGGATTAAAGGTATGGTTGAAGTTGCTACACGCAGGTCATGAACTCCAGACGTGTCTCTTCTTTCGGATTTTTTTTTTTTTTTAAATAAAAAATCAGCATGGTTCTACCTATTGAAAACTTGTATATCTTACTGCCTAATTCAGGGATTGTTGTTCTGTGTCCAGACTCCTGACATGGAAGTATTTTTGTGCTAAAATGCAAGTATTTTCCAGGCAAGGCCAATAATGAAAAGTTTCACATTTGCACTGGGGTAGTGTCTATATCTGAGAAAGCATTTTCCATTGTGATAGTGCAGGGAGCTCCACAAAGAAGCTGTTGAGGGAGCAGTGCTTGCTAGTGGCCGGCTGATCGCTGAAGCAAGTTGGGAACAGTGATGTAGTTCCCACAGTGACTTTGGAGCCAGAAATTTTGGCTTGACCTCAATTCTAAAGCGAGGACAGGATTTGCTGTCCTTGAGAGGCAGCTGTAGTCTGTAACTCTGTCTGTGTTTTAGTTCTAAATGGCAGAAAACACCCATAACCTTGCCAGAATCCTATAAAAATAAGAAAGAGTGAGACTGGGATAAATATAAGTGAAGGATATTTGAGTTCAAGAGAGAAGTTAAGCACAGAGGTTGACATTTTTAAAGAAGCAAAGTTTGGGTGTTTTTTTAGTATTATGAAAGGTGTTACAAGAGGAGGGAAAAACAGTGTGGAGTGTGTGAGTAGCCAGTACCACACAGGTTACTTGAGAACGATTCAGTCTAGGACTAGATGTAGAAAGACAACTCAGAGGCTGGTAAAGAGAGGTCCTCGAGCATTTCACAGAAGTGCAGACCACTGAAAAGCTAGGAAGGACTCTTGCAGTGACTTAGGGGGTGTCGGAAGGGGCAAGTTGCTAGGCCGTGATCCTCAGAAGGAGATGATGGAAGTGGGTGAGCTTGAGTTGCTCTTGGTACAATGTGATTTACAGGTCATCGTTCCCCTGCCCACCTGGAACACACGAAGCCAAGAGCCTGTGACTGACAACATGGAGAAGTTTGCTATTGAGACGGAGCTAATATACAAGTATTCCCCATTCAAATCAGGGCAAGAAGTGATGGAGCAGTTTAATAAGATCCATGGTGAGAAAGGTACGTATGGATGGTGCTGATCACAGGAAGGGTATCTGGGGTTTGGTTGGGATTCACCTGATGAATTTGTTACTTGCTCAGGCACCCTTGTGATCATCTTTAACCTCAAACTAATGGATAACGGAGAGCCAGAGCTGGATGTGACTTCTGACCCACAAGATATTCAGATGGCAGAAACAACCCCAGAGGGAACGTAAGTGTGATGGGTGTTACAGGGCCTTGGGCTCTGATCAAATTATGTGTCGGGTTTGGCTATATACTCTGTGCATGTTCTTTTAAAAAGCTTCTCTTTCTGTGGTGAATTGGAGATTTTAGAAGACCTTTAGTTTGTTCTTTCGCAGTTTGGAGTTCACGCGTGTAAATGGCCTGCAGGCGTTATGGTTGTGTGTTTGGTGTGAATGCCTGCATTGGCTTGTCTCAGCTTAGTCAAAGCAGCAGACGATGCCTTTCTTTAGGCACCTTAAGCTATAGGTTTAATTTTCTGTACTCATCAAGGTTTAATTTTCTACACTCATCAAGGATGTTTTTGTCAGAATGACAGCTGGCCCTGAGTCTGTGCTGCTTTCAAACTGATGTTTGGTTTTGTGATTAAATGGACCCTGGCAAAATGAGAGATGCTGTGCAGGTCAGCCTCCATGAGTGAGTGCTACGGGTGGGTGCAGGTGGGATGTATCACCAGGTCTTTCTGGGAGCAGGGGTAGCTCCTGGACTTCCCTGCAGAGAAGGAAGAACGATGTGCTCAGAGAGCAGCTGGAGGAGCAGAGGGCCTTGTTAAAGCACAGCTGAGTGTTTGCTGAGTTGTTCAGTTGTAGCCTGAAGAGGAAAAACTGAGCTGAACTGAGCCAAATACTTGATTAAATCCCAGAGCTCCATGGGCACACCTAGCAAGCTTTACCTTTTTTATGAGATTACACGTTTCTTCTGTGAAGTGCTCGAATTTCCTGTAGAAATACAGCTTCAAACACTATAAACCTAGTTATTTCTGTATGTATTAGCTTGGTGTTACTGAGTACACAGGTGCAGCAAACTTCTTGGGGATCTCCAGGGATCAAATATGTTTCTCAGTTTCTTTAATGCCTGCTGGTGAGCTTTCATGATTACCACTGATCACTGGAAGGAGTTTCTTCCTCCTGACCTTGTGACAGCATTTCTCTGTGCGATCGGTGCATTTTCTATCGTAGCGTACTCCTGATAACCGAAGGGTATGAGAATGCACTAGCAAGTGGGGCACACACTTACTGTTAAATGGTCCAGTTTATACATTTGACCTTTATTATCCAGCTGTATTCAAAACATCCTTTTCAAGCTAAAGTAATACATGTGGCAGTGTTTTGTAACAGTGTTTAAAATGTGCAGCTCAATAGAAAATCTCTGTGGAAGACTTAGTTAGAAAAAATTTAAAAGAAAAGCCTCACCTAGTGTAGCTGCATGTTAACTACAATAGAATGGCCTTTTCTTTTGTCTAGCTTTCTTGCTGAAGGTTGTGTCTTTGGCATGTTTTGAAGTAGATGGCTATTTGCTGAGATGGTAACAGTTACAATTGCATGAGGTGTGAATCCTGCCATAGGTGTTTAAAATACATCAGATGTAGTGCAGAGCAGCGTGGGGAGGTGCTTCTGTTGGTCACTTGGCTCCTGGGTAGCAGTTTATTGAGAAAGGAGAATCTTGCAAGTTTTGTCTGTGGAGAAACTTTTTCATTTGGTTTGGATAGAGGAGGAGGAGGCTCTATGACAGTAGTATGTCATAGCTCCTCGTAATTGGAGGGGAGTGAAGGGGAAAAAAAATATGAAGGAAAGAGGCAGTGGAATGCAGACTGAAAGAGACTCCAAGATGAGCACTCTGACTAAAGAGACGCTGACTACTTAGGGCATGAATGGATGGAGTCATCTTAGGGCTACATGGACCAGACTGGGAGAATGTCTGATGGTAGTCCTACAAGGAAACACTGAACAAACTGCTCAGTCTCTGTAAGCATCCATCTCTTGCAGAAAGCCTGAGCGCCGCTCCTTCCGTGCCTATGCTGCTGTGCTTTATATTGATCCCAGAATGAGGATCTTCATAAATGGACACAAAGTACAAACCAAACGACTTTCATGCTGCCTATACAAGCCAAGGTAAGTGTTGGACCCAAAGTCTGCAGATATGTGGGACCTTTTAGATTTTCCATACAGAAGAGGTTTAGCATTTTTCTCTCCAGGTGTACCATGCATAATTCCACGTTACAGCCACAGAAACAGATCGTAAGAGAATGGGATGTGGTATTGACATCATGGAAAAATAGCTGGGGAGTGGAAAATCTGATGCGTTTGAAAATCACATGAGTAATTTGTGTAATTTGGCTCCCTTTCAGAGCAAACAAAGAAATGAAGATACCAGGTGTTCAAAATGCCATATCCATACAACACTGGGTAACTGTTTTTCTTAAGTAGGATGAGGAAATACATATGGTGGGTGTTGGAATTATTTCTGAAAAGATACTACACTAAGCAGTTTGAAGCAATTGCTTTGAAAATTAACTTTTAGCTGATCTAGATTTGAATAGAGACTGAGAAATACCTTTCCCTATCTGTCTTTTAAATTCGATTAAAAAATTTGAAAGTGAGCTGAGGTGTGCTGCCAGTTAGCTTAACAGGGACTGGAAAAGACGGAGGGGAAAGGAAAACAGATATTTAAGTCTGCTTGAGGCAATAGTGTTCTTCTGTCCTTGGGAGCACACAGGCAGCATTCTAGATTCCTTAACATGATTTGCCTTAATAAAATAGTAGCAGTTTTATAGAGTACTTGCACACTGGTATAATACAGCATTTCAGATTGCAGTAGTGTTTCAATAGTATGGGCCCACTATCAACCCTTTGGGTACTTTTACTAACTGCAATCAGATGTCACGCCAAAGATTGTTGCCCTAAGAGCCTGGCCAGTTTTCAGCTTACAGCATGATCTGTCCGTCAAGCTTGTACTTGCTCAGCTTCTTAGATGGAAATGTGGGAAATGGTATCAGAAACCTGACTGAAGTCAAGGGAGATTACGTCCATTGCTCTCCACTTGTTGACCAAGCCAGTCGTTTCATTGTAGAAGGCAGTCAGTAGATGCAGTTTGACCTGCCACTGTAAATCCTGATTTGCTGAGTAGAGAATCTCTGAATTTCTGACTGTGTGTTACCTATATGTGAGTGCCATGTGCTGCTTTCTCTTTTGCCGCAGTCTAACAAAAGTACTGTGGAGAGAAAGCAGAGGAGTGCGGCACAGGTTTTTGTCTCACCAGAGACCAGCTTCTTGCGAGACTCCAAGACAGGGTCCCATTGGTATGGATGGTGATAGCATTGTCATGATCACATAACATGGACCAGGTTGCCCCAGATGTTCATCTGTCTCAGTATCTTCTTTTTCAAGTGGTCAGTAGTCAGTTCCCGGGAAGGGATATGAGACTTTTGTCCTATACCATAGGACTGTTTTCTGTTGAAACGAGACTGGTTTTTTAAGCAATTTAGACAGCAGCTCATCTGGGTCCCTGTCACCAATTCTGTATCTGCATTTCATTGTTCTTGGGGAGTAGTTGCAGCTGTAGAAGGGAAATTCAAACTGTGACTGCTTAGCAGTGGTAACTTGTGAGCCAGGAATGACCTGGCATGGAACGCAAGAAGGCCTAACCGAAAACCAGGTTACACTGACTGATGAGATAAGAAATGCTGCGTTATTGTCTCATAACAATGGTATACTGCCAAATGCTCAGGGGCCAGTTGTGGTAAACAGAGCTGGTGCTGGGGATGAACCAAACTCTGGGCTAAGGTGCCCCATGCTGGTGCTCATGGCATCAGTGCTGGTGCAGGTGTATCTAACGAATCTGCTTGTGCTGCATCTTTGCAGACTCCTTGTAGATCTGCTTGTGGTGGTAGGCCACTAAAAGTTCCCCAATGTTATAAAGGCATTTACATTTAAAATCGAGATTAAATGTAATTTAATTACAGTTAAAATGTAGATCACAGCATAGATCTTCTTGGACTTGGGGCACTTGTCGTAGGCTTACCAGGTCTTTCTGGAGAGTGTCCAGACTGCTTACATCTGGTCTCAGACTCCTGACACCAGGTTTAGGCTTCAGAGCTGCATGGCCTTCGGGACATGTCATCAAAGCCTTCACCATGGGTTCTGAGAGCCAGCACTACCCTTGGGCTAAGTGCCCACACTCTGCCCTGGACCCAATCTTTTACTGTCAGACACCTGAGCAAAGCTTAGTCTGCCCTGGGTGACTCTTTCCCGAGGGAAAATCAGTAAATCAGTCCATCCTGAGAGTGGAGTTACTTTGCTTTTACAGCTATAGGTGATTTTTTTTTTTTTCTTTTTTCTCCCTGAACCTGCTGAAAAAGGTTGCTTGTGCCCTGGATTCCATACAGAGTTGGAGCCAGAGCTCATACATCCACATTTAGCTACTGGGCTTTGACTGCTCTGCAGGTTAATACTACTCCCCTGCACTTGCACAGGGACTCTGATGTGTATGGGGGCACATGGGGGAAGTGTACCACTGTTAAGGTGTTCCCTTAGACGACAGTTGATGCAGCAGTGATGCTCAGCTCTTTAGCGTAGATGGTTTTTGCAGAGCCTCAGTAGCCTAGGCCAGGTAACTGTTGAACTTTTCTAGTCCAGCAAAGGGGTGGGTAACAGGCAGTGAAGGTTCTCCTGTCTAACAGCCCAGATAAATGGTGCACTGTGTGTGATACGTATTGAAGGGCTTTTTGCTGGTCCTTGGGGAAGTGTCATGATACCCGAGGCTAAACAGGTGTTCCTTTTACTCATATCCTCCTGATAAAGGCTGGTGAACTACTGTAAAGGAATGCCATTCACCTCTCAGTGTGAAGGCACTTCTGTCCGTCTGTATTGTTGGTTTTATAAGAAAGTGTGTTATAAACTAGCCTGACATGCAAAAGACAGGTCATTACACGATGGTGAGCTGACAAAATACTCCTGACTGTGGTCCTTTTACAAGCTTATTGCCAAACTTTGGGCCAGGTGTCTTTCTGTTTGAAGTGATGCTTTCATGCCCTATGTTGGACATTGGTAGGTACAGCCATCAGCTTCTCTCTGCCATTTGATCTGCTTTCAAGATCTGCTTAGAAGGATTGCATTCAGGAGGTAGTGGCTCCCCTCCAGCGGTAAGACTGTAAGTCAGATTGCCTTGATCTCTGAAGGAAAAGCTTGTACAGTGGCTTATCTGCAGGTTAATGTATTGGTGTTAGAGAACAAAAAATGGAAATCCATCGTGGGCTTTAGGGTATTTAATAGCTGTTACTGATAATTGAGGTTTTGCAGCTGTTTCACTATTCTTTGTCAGGAATAACCGCTTGTCTCCTGAGTTAGGGTGCTTGTTTTCTTTTGTCATCTGCCCTTTGTAGAAGCCGTGTTTCTGTGGGTAGAGGCTTCTCCCTACCTTTCTGGAGCCTGTAACATCCCAATGGCAGGGGCAGGCTGGTTTTGTGCAGATCCTTCACCAGCGTTTGCAGGTGTGATACCCCAGTACCTCCCTGGGAATGGCTCGTCTCCTGAAGGATTGCTTCCATCTGTTCTTCCGTACTAACTGTTTGAACTTGTTTAGCAGTGCAGGCCGTGCAGATAGAAGCAGCCAGGCCGTGTGCAAGGGTGTTCCTTCACAGGGGCACTACAAGACAGTTGTAATGAACATCGTGAAGCTGGGAGAGTGTTTTACTATTGCATCCTGCAGACTTCTTGTCTGTCCAACCTGTTTACATATGTTTTTGCTAGGTACGCTGTTCCAGACCATTTGAGTAGGGGCTTTCCTGGCTGTGACTGGAGTCATTTGGTGTTGGAGAAGAAAGTGAAACAGGAGGGTGGGTGTGGTGATGGCTCACGGTGCCTGTCTGGGACACCCTTTAATTGCTCGCACTGCATTCTGTTGCAAAGGGGGTGCTGTCTGCAAGGTCCCCTTCAGGTAGTGCCCTGCCTCACAAGCTGGGCGTCTTGAGATAATTCAGCTTCACCCTGCTTCTCGTTTTGTTTTGTTTTGTTTTTCCTCTGGAAAGTCAGGTGGGATGTGGATGAGGTTATTTAGTTATGTAAACATCTTGAAAGCAGTCTGGTTTTTGGAATGTGTTCTCTCTCTTGGCCCCAAGTAGCTTTAATCGACCTTAAGTAGATTTGAGAAGACGGCATCACCAAAAACCTGACTCTGTATCTCCTGACACGGTTACTGGGTGATTTCTGGAAGAGTTCCAGTGAGGAGATCCTTAAGAACAGCAGAAAATGAGTTTAGTAAATGCAAAAATGTATTTAAGTGGACTGTGCTTGTGTGTGAATTTTATGGATTTGGGAACAAGGGATTTCTGTTGGTGAGACTATTTCTGAGATCAGTATCGACGTCCGTGTGTGCTCGTCCACAGAAACATACCTAAAAATTTTTCATCTGTGCAAGGTGATTTCTGATGGATCTTGATAGATTATCTGCTGTTTGGGGGGATCTTGTCTCTCATTGGGATCTAAATGTGGTTCCTCCTACATTAGTGAGTTGGTCAATCAGGCCTGATGTCCTTATGTGTTTCCGCCTCTCTCTGTGAAAACAGCATTTCTAGTGGTCTTTTGCTTTGGCTAAATGCTGGAGAGGTTTATTTTTTCATAAAAAGTTATTTGGGATGGGATTTCCCTCTTGATACGTCTGAAACCTGGTGTCAGAGGTGGTTTGACTTCCTTCTCAGTGTCATCTCCTCTTCCCCATTTACATGCCTGTGAACAGAGGTGATACATACTCAGGAGCTTCTGCCTCTTACACATGCCTGCCTCTTTAATTCTGCAGTAGTCAGACTGTGATCTACATTTGACATAGTATGATATAGGGAAGGTGAAACAAGCCACTACAACTCAAGCACAACTTACAAGGTTGTGAGTCAGTTGTGTAGCATACAGAAATGTCCTGAAACTTTAGGGCTGAAACTTGAAGCCCCATTCAGAGAGTTGCTCAGGCACTTAGGGGCTTGAAGTTAGCCCTGCGTGGAGATGGGCACTGTCAAACTGCACCTGTGGACAGCTGTTTTCAGGAAAAAGGAAGGGTTATTTCTCGGTGATACGAGGTTTTGGAGAAGCTTTCCGTATATATACACTCCTCCTTTCCAATTCTGAAGAAGTTATTCCTCTAAACCTTGGGATTTCTTCCGAGAATGTGGATATGTTTCACCCCCACTGGCTAATGCAGAGAAAGGTATTGTAGTTGCAGCTACTACTAAAGTATCTCTGACTTAAAAAGTTTTTGCCTAATTGCATCCAAAAATACTCAGTTTCTGATATGTAAATCTCCTTCTCCATTTACTGAATCTATTGAGAAGCGTAGAGTAGCATGTGGAGACCTTATTCTTTCATACAGTGAAATCTTGGTTTGACCTTACTGCTGAGATTGCTGATTAATAAGTTTTGATCATCACAGGATGTACAAATATACTTCAAACCGTTTCAAGACCCGTGCAGAGCAAGAGGTGAAGAAAGCAGAGCACATGGCAAGGATAGGTGAGTCTTCGGGGTATGCACTCATCCTGATTTTGCTGTAGCAAAGAAAAGGACTGAAAGAGGCTGCCTTGCTGAATATGACCTGAAATTGCTTGCTTCTGTGATCATGAAAGACATGGGTCTGTTGGAGCAGGTCCAGAGGAGGGCCACAAAAATGATCAGAGGAATGGAACACCTCTCCTATGAAGACAGGCTGAGAGACTTGGGGTGGTTCAGCCTGCAGAAGAGAAGGCTCTGTGGACACCTTATAGCAGCCTTCCAGTACCTGAAGGGGCCTACAAGAGAGCTGGAGAGGGACTTTTTACAAGGGCATGTAGTGATAGGACAAGGGGTAATGGCTTTAAACTGAAAGAGGGTAGATTTAGATTAGATATTAGGAAGAAATTCTTTACTGTGAGGGTGATGAGGCACTGGCAAATGTTGCCCAGAGAAGTTGTGGGTCCCCCCTCCCTGGCAGTGTTCAAAGCCGGGTTGGAAGGGGCTTTGAGCAACCTGGTCTAGTGGGAGGGGTCCCTGCCCATGGCAGGAGGGTTGGAACTAGATGTTCTTTAAGGTGCCTTCCAACCCAAACGATTCTATGATTCTATAATCATAATGGTTGCTCAGGAAATTTGTTATTACAGCGACTACTGATCATAGAATCATAGAAAGTTTTGGGTCGGAAGGGACCCCTAGAGGTCATCTAGTCCGACCCCCCCGCAGCGAGCAGGGGCACCGCTAACGAGATCAGGTTGCTCAGAGCCCTGTCCAACCTGGTCTTGAATGTTTCCAGGGATGGGGCCTCCACCACCTCTCTGGGCAACCCCTTCCAGTGTTTCACCACCCTCATTGTGAAGAATTTCTTCCTTATATCCAGCCTAAACCTACCCGGTTTTAGTTTAAAACCATTACCCCTCGTCCTGTCACTGTTGTCTCTACTAAAAAGATTGTCCCCATCTTTCCTGTCGGCTCCCTTTAAGCACTGAAAGGCTGCAATCAGGTCTCCCCGCAGCCTTCTCTTCCCCAGGCTGAACAAGCCCAACTCTCTCAGCCTGTCCTCCTAGGAGAGGTGCTCCAGCCCTCGGATCATTTTTG
>Ga0065711_1043451_pt1 | contig 14723 bp, 7 predicted proteins | sample Hoacrofraction12_FD_59098 | JGI IMG/M metagenome (GOLD analysis project Ga0065711, IMG submission 59098) | Hoatzin crop microbial communities from Cojedes, Venezuela - Epithelial fraction 12 v2 (version 2) | ecosystem: Host-associated > Birds > Digestive system > Esophagus > Crop | place... | reverse complement strand
TTTCCCGGGATGGAGGTGAGGCTGACCGGCCTGTAGTTCCCTGGGTCCTCCTTCTTGCCCTTTTTGAAGATTGGAGTGACATTGGCCTTTCTCCAGTCCTCGGGCACCTCTCCTGTCCTCCAGGACCTCTTTAACCTCTTTCATAAATTAATAATGGAAGATGCAATCACCTAACATAGGAGCCTGAGCAGCAGAAGTTAAATATCCATTTTGAAATGGTTTATAAATGAGACTTTCCCCATTCACTACAAGGATAACCTCTGTAGCTTCTTTGGCCAAGGCCATCACCCCTAAATAGCAACTGCAAACAAAACAGGAAACATTTGCACTGCTGAGGAAGAACCAAAGAGTATAGTTTGGTCAGAATGCTAAACATTATGGAACAATTCCATGCTTACAGAAAAAAAAACTCTATTTCTAAAGAGATGAATGTGAATTCATAATTGTAATCTTTCATTTCAGATTATTAAATAAGTATCACAGCATTGATAATCTTCATAAATATCATTGGCTTGGAAATAAAGATGTCAAAAAACACAGACAAATTTATTATTCTTATTGGAAAAACTATTGAGTTTTTATTTTAAATTTAGTCTTTTGCTTCAAACAGTATGTAGTGGCATCACTTTTACCAACCCTATCCTCAGGGAAGTGGAGATAGTATCAGGATACAGAACAGGAAACATGGCTTCCTTCTCTCTTCTTCCCCCTCCGCCCCGCAAAGTATTTCCATCAAACGTACTGTAGACCATGGGAAATACCAGAACTCACCCATTTCACCCATGTTACCATTGCCTACATAAAGTTGCAGCGTACTCTGTGTCTGGCTTGGACAACAGCCACACTGCTCCATCACATTGACTGATGTAGATTAGACTTCTGTTTCCAGCTTCTCGCCCTTCCAGATGCTGGGGACTAGGGAGAATGTAGACGCCAACCCTTCAGCTCCATGAGGATAAACGAAGTGCTTTACCTCTCTTTAAATGCATGTAGATCATTACTAAGTGCAGCAAGAGCATACTGACAAAATCCCTTCCTTGGCCTGATGGGTGCCAATTGCCACAGGAAGCTTACAGCCTTAGTAAGTTGAGACGGAAAGTCCTTTGGCTCTTGAAAGTTTCAGATCCCTCTCTTCAAAAGAGTTCAAAAAGAACTTGTAGGAGTCTTTCAGTTATGAATCACATGCAGAAAACCTTAAACCATTTCAACCCCTAGGCCAGAAAAACCACGCCATGCCTGGAAGCACCAAAGCTATGATTATAGAAGAAAAGAGATTTACTGTGTTGTTATTTAATATCGGTTTTCCAGATATGTGCTTGGAGTCTTTTGTTTGGTGGTTGACAACCATGCCGATACTCTGGTCAAAACCTGGGAAAAGAGAAAGATTTCATTTTACAAAGCTAACCAAGCTGAAAAGAAACTTAGTAACCAAGCATATGCAACTTCCTAAATCAAGTCTACCACTATATTGTGTTAAACCTCTGTAAGAAAAGACACCAACAGACTAAACTAAATTACAGTTAGTCTAATCTGGTAGCTTCAAAAAATGCAATATAAATGCAACACTTCACATGAGAAGTTACTTCTTTTGAAAAGTTACACTTCTGTCAGGTCTGCTTCTCCCTTTATGTAGCTTCACGGCAAAGAAATGAATGAAACCATGAAATCAGAAGAGGAAAAAGCTATTCCGAGAGCCATTCTAAGGCAAAGGATGCTGTTTTGAATAGAACAGAAACAACTGATGAACAACATGTATTCCCTGTCAAGAAGATGTATTTATTTTCAAAGGAAAATAATGGAAATAATATTATTACTTGATCTGACAGAAAGCAAGCTCCTTGCAAAGGCTGAATTTGTAATTTCTATTTACACAGCAGTTTTATACTACCAGCAGCTGTATTTTTTCCCTAGTACTTGAGCCATTTCTTGCTCTACCTCTGTATTATCAGTATTCCAGCATTGTGTTTCATTAGCTGTTACTGTACAGACACTGTTATCCTATGTTTTGTCCAGCTGCATTACTTCATATGCTGATAAAAGAATAAAATTCTAGCATACTTGATTTTAATGCCAGCTCACACTATACTGAAGTATAACTGGGTACGTGCATATGCACACATTTCAGGCTGACATGAAGAAACATTCCAAAACAAATCAGTACATTTTATATTAACATTATTTTTCTTTGTAGATCTGAGTATCTGCTAATATCCACAACACGCAAAATTTCATTTTGAGCTGCTGCTTTATTACAAAAAAGATTTCAGCATGTCAGATAAAACTTAAAAAATCCCACACCGCAAACGTGTTTGGCAGGTATATAACTTGTATTACTGTTACCTTTGAATTACACATTTAAACCTGGCTTTGGATAACTCAAAAGAGCTACAGAAAAAAAAAAACTTCAAAGCCTGACAGTTTAACTCTTTAACACTTGCTATGTTTTAGAAAGTCATAAGATTTCTTGAGAGAGAAAAGCTGTCAATAAAATGTTTATAAATATATACCTCAAATGCACATGAAATGTATATTCAGAGCATAAACAAGTAGGAAAGGTAACAGTAAGTCCTTCCATTATCTTTGTTACTTACAGAACAGGTATAGCTTCAGACTGGTAACACGGGGAAAATCTGCATCTAATTTTGCGCAGTATTCAGACGAAGTTTTACTTAATAAATGTGCGGGCAGATAAGGACCTTCTCTTAGAAACAGTGGGTATCACAGACTATTACATAAACCAAATCTAGGAAGACTACCAACACGAAAAACACTGACAGAAGGGATAAGCAGCAGTAGCATAACATTTTCAAAAAAAGACACAATTCCTTATTACCACTGCTCTATTTATTTACTGTTTTTGAAGATGCTTCAGAGAGACTGGGGTATTTCTTTTGAGACCACATTGAATAGGGATTCAAAAAGTGGGTTAAAGTAAGGAAGACACAAAACCAACAGGGTGCACCACACGAGCAGCACTATTTCACCTATATCACAGCATACATATACCATAGCATATATGTGTATATAGTATACATGCTTCAGCAGTGCTTATGAATTTGTACAAGGAATTGTGGAACTCGCATACCGTCCTTCCTGCAGCTAGCAAACTTGCTGAGCACAGAAAAAATATCTGAAGTGAAGAAGAAATAGATGCTGATAAATGCAGACGTGTATTAGCTAGGTTCAACATATTCCCCTAATGCATCTGCCCCATTAGGAGCATGAAACATTGTCTGAGTGCTTAAGTGTTTGCTCTTTGGTACAGAAATATTACATCCAGAAATTGCTCAAATGGTTAAACATTCCATTGTATTTTGGACTTTCCTGGAACCACAAGGAATAGAGCATATCCACAGCATAAACAACAGTTTGCAGTTCTCACTGTGATGGTAGATTTCCAGGACTTGTATCTCTCAGGCAGTTCAACTGTACATTCACAACAAACAAGTACGCTGACAACGAAATGGGAAAACTTCACTAGCTGTTAAACAGAATAGTGTCAGACACAGCAGTCTTTAAACAATTTTTAAACATAGGGTAAGTTTACAGTTTACCCTAAAGGTTGTCTGTTGTGTTTATTCACAATGATCCTTAAGGTCAATGAGTAAATAAATACTGAAATCATTTAGAAAAACCCAGCCAACCACTTTTTTAAAAAACTGACTTTTTTTTTTTTTTTGAAGTCACAGCTAGTTTATGTAGCTTATCTTCTAGGAAACAGTACTCCATTAAGCAATGAAAAAACCCGAACACAAAATATTGTGCACATTTTCCTGAAGCTTTTCTTATTTAATTCTTAAAGCTGAGACTATTGCTAAGCCTTCAGAGTCAGAAATGGAAGTTCTGCAGCGACAACTTAATCCAAGTGAATGGATAAAATTAAATCAACATTTTTCCCTTATAAAATGTTTCCATAATTAGATATACAGAGAAGGAGAGGGCAGCAATTGCTTTTTCCAGAGTAACATGTTGGAGATCTCTGGTTTCTTTCAGTCGTCAACAAGACAGTAACATAAGATAAACAAACCAAAAAGTGGAAAAGGACCAACTGCCCTTGCTCTTGTTTTCATTATCATGTCCATCACTTCCATTCCCTTTGTCCTTTGTGTTGCTAATTCTGTATTTTTTCCATTTAAAAATCATGTCCTCAGCCCTTCTGGAAATTCATGTCCATTTTTAGGTTACATTAGGAGAGAAGAATCTTACCGCTGTATTGCATCGTAGCTCCCAAAACTGAATCAACAATTGATCCCAGTAAGCCAGCTGCTGCACCAAACACAATAATCGGCCATTGCGGAGCAGATATCTCCAGATCGCTCACAAAAATGAGCTGTGTTATGAAGTAGGCTACACCTACTGCCATGCCTCCAAGCAAACTTGAGAGCAGGCCCACTGAAGTAATTCCTCCATTGGTACCTAAATCAAACAAAAACCAAACCCGATTTACAAATTGTTTCCTAAAGACTTATTACTGTTTGTACTGGGTTTGTGTGGCAAGGCTTTGGTAGCAGGGGAGCTACAGGGGTGGCTTCTGAGAGAAGCTGCCAGAAGCTTCCCCCATGTCTGACAGAGCCAGTGCCAGCTGGCTCCAAGACGAACGCACCGCTGGCCAAGGCCCAGCCCATCAGCGACGGTGGGATAACACAGTTAAGAAAGGGGCGAAAAAAACCCCTAAGCAGCAGCAATTGCTGTGGGAGAGAGGAGTGAGACTATGTGAGAGGAACAACTCTGCGGACACCAAGGCCAGTGAAGGAGCAGGGGAGGAGGTGCTCCAGGCTCAGAGCAGAGATTCCCCTGCACCTGTGGAGAAGACCATGGTGAGGCAGGCTGTCCCCTCCATGGAAGGGAGCCCACACCTGAGCAGGTGGATGACCAAAGGAGGCTGTGACCCCGTGGGGAGCCCATGCTAGAGCAGGCTCCTGCCAAGACCTGCGGACCTGTGGAGAGAGGAGGCCACGTCAGAGCAGGTTTGCTGGCAGGGCTGGTGACTCCATGGCGGACCCACGCTGGAGCAGCCTGTTCCTGAAGGACTGCACCCCGTGGGAAGGGACCCACACCGGGGCAGGGGCAGAGTGTGAGGAGTCCTCCCCCCGAGGAGGAAGGAGCAGCAGAGACAACGTGTGATGAACTGACCACAGCCCCCATTCCCCATCCCCCTGTGCCGCTTGGGGGGAGGAGGGAGAGAACTTGGACTGAAGTTGAGCCTAGGAAGAAGGGAGGGGTGAGGGGGGAGGCGTTTTTAAGATTTTGTTTTATTTCTCATTATCCTGCTCCAATTTGCTTGGTGATAAACTAGTTTCCCTGAGTCGAGTCTGTTTTGCCTGTGGCGGTAGTTGCTGAGTGAGGTCTCCCTGTCCTTCTCTCGACCCACGAGCCTTTTGTTACATTTCTTCTCCCCTGTCCAGTTGAGGGGGGGAGTGACAGAGCGGCTTGGGTGGGCACCTGGCATCTAGCCAGGGTCAACCCACCACACTGTTCAAATGTTTTGTGTTAAATCAAAATTATGTTCATAGTGATTTTTCCCCCTTTTATCCACAAGGCTTTGCTGCCACAGCTTTTATTTACAATTCCCGTTATGCTGTCAAGAAGTGTAACCTGTACCATTATAGCCTATTACTATTACTTTTCCTGTCTCCAAGGCTAGTTATCTAGCAGTTTTCACTAGTGTTAAATTAAATAAAAGCAGACAGCACACCTCTCAATGTCACCTGGTATTTGACAGCTGTAAGGTGTGTGGGGTGGGGTATGAAAAAGAGAAATGCTCCAAAAAATACAGAGCTTGCATGTTATTAAAGCAAGGCCTCTTTCAGAAGTATACCAAGACATATTTCACCAGTACATTTAAAAGAAAGAACAAAATCCATAGAAAAGAAGATATTAGACAGCTCATTGAATAAAAATCTGAAGAACGCTTATAAAGAGGAAAAAAAAATGCCCACGCATTTAAATCCTATCCCACAAGATCTAAAACTCAGATCAACCTGCCAGTGAGATTCAAAAGACACACTGCATTAAGGTAGCAATGTCATCCATCATGTAAACAAGGTCTGACAGACAGAAGGTGCACTTTATCCACCCTCGGTATGATATTAAAGGAAATTAGTGATTTGATTAAGAAGTGAACATTTTGTAGTGTCTGTATTGAATATACATATTCTTCTGTTGTAAAATTTAAATTGGTATTAACCGACAATATAAAAAGAAAACATTCAGATAACTTAATCTGAACCTTATGTAAAGATTTTCTTGAAAATCATATATTTTACCTGTTTATAAGTTGTCCACCAATTAAAAACTGTAAGCAACAGTGCTGAAGGAATTCTGAGGAGTCCTCACTCAGTAAACAAGGTCTGACAGACAGAAGGTGCACTTTACCCACCCTTGGTAAGGTATTAAAGGAAATGCCTAATTCAGTTAAGAAGTGAATTTTTTGTAGTGTCTGTATTGAATATACATATTCTTCTATTGATTAGAATCTTAATGTCTGAAAAATTCAGTTGATAACTTGTATTCCTTATAATATTGGCAATATAAACACTTTTTATAGTGCCAGAATTCATTAAGAATTATTTTAGCTCCCTGGATGCTATGTCGGTGCATCTCACCAAGGAGATGCAGCAGAAACACAGCTGAGTATACTCCATTTCAGAGAATGCATTCCGGCTAACATTTTCTAATCCCAGATTTCTGATGATTGTTTTTCTAGGGCTTTTTTTGAACTGTTGAATTTGGATGCACAATTCAAAACAGATCAGCAAAATATCAGGAACATGTAGAACAGGTAACATCTTACCTACTGGGACCTTTTCCCAGGTTGTTATCAACCTTGGCTTGCTTCTGCTCATAACACTACCAATCTCTGAAGCCCATGTATCACCAGCAGAGCATGCCAAAGCTCCCAAAAGGGATAAGCACATCCATGATGCTGTGTATTGCTTTGAGAAGTCAATTGGAATTTCACCCGGTCCATTTTCTATCATATACAAGACAGCCAGCTCAGTAGGAACACCACCATTACAGAATACTTGAACCCAATTCCTCTGTCCACCTAAAGTGACAAAAACCTAAATGTTAGTATTTTCAGGGGAAATACCTTGACCAACAACAGCATGAGACAAAAGCAAGATATGCAGATATGAAGTTAAATTTAAAAAGACACACTCGCAAAACAGAAACTAGATTGCAATTTACTAAATAGAATAGAAGCAAAAGCAAAGTCGCTTGCTAACTTTCATAGGGATGGGGGTGGAGGGGAGGCACAACAACAGTGTTCCCTATTCTGGATGTTACAACTCATCCGACCCTTTGAAAAGGAGAGGAATATGCAGTATTTATTCTACACAAGGAATCTGAAAGAATTAAAGTGTTAATGGCTTACCTTCTTTGTATTCTGAATCTATCTGCTTCTTTATATCTTTTTTCCATTTAGTAAGTTTTGAAGAAGTAACAAAAAATACAAATAAAGAAGTGAAGAAACTGTAATTTGCAACTGTAAGGATAAATCCAACCACCAATCCTATGAAGAAGGAAAAAAAAAAAAAAGAGTATGTAAAGTTCCTCCATGTAAAAATGTCTGCTTTCCAAAGCAATTAAGTATTTTGCATTTCCTGAACAGGAAGAGTATCTTCATGATAAATCTAAGACAATCATGGAATAAAAGCATTATGAAGGCACCTAATACCTGTATGAGAATTCCAGAGACATCTTGACTGAAAAAAGAAATCAGTTATCTTTACCATTTTCTCTTAAATTTTATTGCCAAATTGCTAATTTTATTGCTACTGCTAAAGCGTGTGATTTTTAAGACCTTCTCTTGCCACAGATCAGTCATACTGTGCAAAAATAAAATACAGAGCAATAAAAAAAGCGCCAAAGGATATCTAATTGAAATTTAAGTACCCTGCCTGAAGAATATGATTATTTGTATAAGAAGCATATATACAGCTGTGGCTGTGTCTCTACCAGCAAGTATATCTTCAGTTTGGGAATCAAATCCATCCCCCAAGGTCTCTAAGATAACCTGGATAATTCTCCTCCATATCTTAACAGCTGCTACTTCTCCCTTCTGTTCTTTATTTTCTTTTTCTGATTTTTATGACACTTTTTTTTTTCTGTAATTTTCTGAAGCATTTGAGCTCCTGGATGTGCTTCTTTATCTCCTCCCTCACAGGGGAGGTCCAATTCTCATTGCCCACCATGAGATTACAATTCTTCACGACTGGAAGAAAACTAGCTGCGCTTAAAGCAAATGCAAATATAAGCCGGCTAGCAGAGTTGTTATGTTAAGAGGTAAAAACAAAGCAGAAGAGAAAAGATGGGTTTTTTTATAATTTTTATATTTTATAAAATGCTTCCCTTAACTCACAGACAGAACAAGATTTGCAAAGTGGGTGACATGGGAGGAAAGGATTTGAGGTCATGTTTCTTTCCGTTGACCATCAATTCAGACCATGTCACAAGACAAGGGTGAATCACCTTACCCAGAAGTCTTGCATCGTATTTCAGTGAACACTACTGGACACTACACTGGTTTTTCTCACATGGTCAAGAGCAACTTTGTTGAAACAGTCATTTGCTTGAAGTGAAGTACAGATTTAATTTTATTCTTATTGTTGGGAGGCAAAAAACACCTAGAAAAAGCTGCTCATATTACAGAAAGGAGAACCATGTTATCTTCACTGGTTTCCCACCAGGCAGGTAGGCTGCTGACATGGCTCAGTTTTATGGTATTTCTTTACCACTGCCTGTGCCATTTCATTATCTCTAAGTGAATCCATTCATATGTTAAACCAAAACATGCGATTTAACTGCATACTGTACTAAAGTTTAAAAAAATCTTCTAGGTTTATATATTAATCAAATAATAATCAAATGTATTACAAACACCAGCAAAAATGAACTTGACTATTTACACAGGCATGAGCAAAAAAAAATTAATGTGAATTCAAGGTATATATGCTTACATTTACACCTTTATTATGCTAGAACTAGGTAGGAAAGTCTTAAAACAATATTACGTACAATAAAAAGGACCTTAAGTTAGTTAACTAAACGTTTAGCTTAATAGTCTCAGAAAAAACGTACCTCCCAATGCACCACTGTGATCGAGACTCCTCTTCTTAAAGCCCTGTGTAACAATGATTAGTGGAACCAAGAGTGAAAAAAGCCAGCGCCATGGAGAAATGGGCCGTAAAGTACCTGATAAATCAAACAAAAGGGTTAAAGATGATCCTTATATGCCTTTTTAATGCCTTTATATCTGAAAAGTCATTATCTTCTAGTACATATTTAAAATTTGATCTTAACAGAGACTAAAACTTTTTACCCTTCAGAAGAAAAATATTCTTATGAACAGAAGATGAAAATAACTGCAATTACCTCCTCCATTTTTCTACTCAGGTTTCACAGAGAAAAATAAAATATATTACATGAACTAAAATTAATTACCAAAAAACAGCAACTGTGACAAGAAATAAACATGGTGATATTTTCCATTCTAAGAAGGATTTGTAAACTCCAAAAATTAACATTCAAAACGTTAAGACCATCTGAAACCCGATTTAGACAGAACAGCTAAGTTCAGATTTTAGGAAAAAACCCAAACATACAGCCACAGTAAGGTATGTAGAATTCAGTTTCAAATATGAATAAAATTCAAACTAAAATTCCAATCAACAAAACATTAGTATTCCTCTCGTAAAAAGACTGCAAAACAACTTAAGTAAATACATTAGTGCAAGAGCTTCCCTCATACATCAAGTTATGACTGATTCTCTGGTAACTATAGGAACAAATCTGATTTTTTAATTATTATGATTCTTTTTTTGCCAAAGCTTCAGAAAAGATACCAACAAGAAAGGCAATGAAACAACACTGTCTACAGGCACCAACGCTTTTCAGCATTGTAACAGAGGGAAAATTAGTAGAATATATTGGAAGCTTTACCTTGTTTTTCAAGCCATCCCAAATACCAGTGTTTTTAGGAAAAGTTGTTCTTGTTTATCAAAAGCTTTAGCTTGGTAGCTCTTGGCTATGAAAAGCAAGCAACTTTTTCATCCCTTTTTTCATCATTTATGTATTCTGAATTATTCCTAGGATGTGCCTAATATTGTCACTTTGTTGTCTATGCCATCAATTAGAATTTTACACTATGTTAATAGAAGAACTGCTACTACTTGGCTGACAGAAGACTTCAGAAGTAGTTTCATGTCTCAGTGGAGAGAAGATGTCATCATGCATATAAGCTAGCTAATGGCTGTGTTTCTATAGCTTTAATACTACTACCATATCCTTTTTATTCGAGTTTGGGAAACTTACACATTCTGTAACATATTTAAGTGCTTAGCAGAGCTACAGTAAACTTCATGTCGTCTAATAAACCTAGCAGGAAGTCCTGCACTTCCTATATACATGTACTTATTTTCTACACTGATTCTGTCTTTCTGCTTGTCTGTGAACAAATCACCAGTTAAATCACAGTATTTATGATAACTTACACTGATGCAAGAAAGAAAGTTTAGATGCTTGGCCTTGTTTTACAGTTTTAAAAAATAAATACTTCTCTTTTGTTGGTATCCAAAATGTTCTGATTGTTTCCACACTATACTTGGTTGAAAATACAAGCGCTTCCAAACTGGATCAAGCCAAACATCTGCCTGACTCAGAATCCCATCTGGCAGTGGTGAGCTGAACATGCACAAGCAAAGAGTGTAAGGAACAGATAAAAGACTGATCTTCCCTGGTTTATTGGGAACTTTCACGTTGGCATTCCTAAAATCCCCCACATATTTGCCCAATCTATTTTTAAAAACAGTTATAATTTTCATCTCCACAACCACACACAGAACTGAATTCTGGTTTTAGAAGCACTGAAAAAGGCCTTTCGAAAAGCCAAACAATAAAGATCCTGCTGCCTCAAGTTTCATCAGACATCTGCTAAATTTTACGACCAACTGAATAATGCTTTCCTATTCAGATTCTTCCTGCCATTCATGACCTATATAGATGTCCCCTTTCTAGCTAAAATACCTTCACCTACTTAAGACCTCTTCAAATGGATGCCGTCACCTGCTCTGATCATCACCGCTGTCTTCACTGTCCCTGTCTAATTCTGCTATGGGTATTTTGAAATGGGGTGACTGCAAGTGCATGCAGTACTCGTAGCAGAGAGACACCATGACTTCACAACTACGATTTTACAACTTCTACCAATCTATTGATTCTCAGAGTGAAAGGCATTTCATTTCAAAAAAAGACGAGAATATGTTAAGTAACCTGGACGGCGTAATTCCCCTCCCCTGATTACCTGCCTGTACTGAACCAAGCCAATGACCTCACCAGTCATGCAGTACATTCATTACTGACAGCTTTGGTGTAAAACATATATATTGGCCCTGCTGCTCTCTGTTCTCCTCATCATCTTTTCTTGCATTACTACCTGCCTACCTTTACCCATGGTAACCAAGCTCTTGCGTCCCCCTCTCTATCATAGGAGTGCATCTCCTCAACAGGCAGAATCTACATCCCTCAGGACCTTAGAACTCATCCATTATCTTTACATGGATATTCTTATAATTTATTAACCCTAAATTTTTCATCAAAAGGGCTAGTCCTAGAAACATCCAAAGGAAAGTAGGAACATTTAAAAAATTAAGGTTATTTTGGCACGCCATCGATTGAGCTTCCAGTTTGTTCCTTTTGCTTAGTCATTCAAGTCACTATGATCTGAATTTAAGCAAGCTTGCAGAACAGGAAAACAATATTCCACTCAGCTGTCATAATTCCATGCCATTTCATAAAGCACTAGTGTTCATAGCAACTTACTTCTAAGGACATGATCCATCATCAACGTCCTAAACTTTGTTTCCTTCCAAAATTCCATAACACTTGCTAAAATAAATGCAATTAACATCGGAGATGTTATTGTCCAATTAAAAGGTGTATTATTACCTGACTCAACAAATTACTGCCTTAGCAGTAAGATTCTTACAACCTTTATATTCTATTACTTCATTTTGACTTTAAATTGGAAGACACAGATTTCATTGCAAAAGATGCCAAAAATTACATCTTAAAGAATACTGAAATTGAAAAGTCTCCGAAGAAATTGTTCTTTCATACTAGTTTAAAAGTCTTCCATCTTTGCAGTCACAGAAACAAGAAAGCTATTGATCATATCCTGAACTACACTATTTACTCTGACAGAATTTCACTACCAGAAAAATGACAAGAAAGCCAGTCAACTAGGTGAAAGATGGCATGACCACTTTCTAAAACACCAGCCCTTTCCATCCTTTTGAACTTGATGTAAAGCTCTCAAGAAATACACTTTAAGCTGATGACTATCTCAGCGAGATTTCAAGTGATAGGTTTTGTTAAGTGACTCACAAACCTTTAAAAAGTAAAGCTAATCGTTAACATAGCTTTAGAGATAAAAAAAAAGCCTGAAAATCATGAGAAGCTATTTATCACATCTGCTACACAAACAGAAGACATCACAAGTCTAGCATTAAAGTAGGTCTCAATCTCACAGAAGAAAGATTTCACACAGGCACAGCAGCTTCTCTTGCTGGAAAGCGAAACGTGATGGTTTTCAACAAGAACTTCTGTGTCAGCAGCACCTAGGGCTTTGCAGATATACAGGCTCCCTGGTGCAAAGTACGACAAACACAATTCACAGTAAAACACTTGTCATTGCAAGCATAAAGATTCACAACATGAAAACTTCTCTCCTGTCTCCTGAAAACCCCCGACTCTGTAGGCATTCAGTGGAGCCTTGCAGCCAAGGGTTGACTCAAAAACCCGGAAGAAAAGCACCACCAGCCACGTATGAAGAGATCTCCACTGCTGTAGCCTGGTATTGCTAATCACAAACAGAACTTTCACCTTTTTAAGCTCATGTTTAAACTGACTCTTTTTTAATTTTCTTGGGGGGAAAAAGAGAAAGCATTGGTACTAAATTACTACTAAATGTAATCAGTCTAAGCAGACTAAGATAGAACACATTCATGGATTTATTATGGATTTTTTAACACTTCAATTTTATCAACATTTTGGTCGCTGGCACTACTATGAAATATAAACTAAATTAATAAAGGTATGTTTGTAGTATTTTTATATTTATAGTTAAGGACTATAATCATTGCTTTTACAGGCTGAAATTATGTAAGTTCTCTCTCCCACTCCATTAAAGCCACTCCTACTATATGCCACATTCACGTCCTCAAGCCAAGGTCTTTCCACAGTCTCAGACAAACAGACAACAGAAGTTGTATGTCCTTCTTGTTCCATAATCATTCTCTACAAAAAAAAAGGAGGATTTGTCTGCAATCTCTTCCTTTGTATCAGTCCCTATCCTGACTTGCCTGATATCAGGCCTCTCCACTCTCCGCTAAATTATGTTAGATGGCAAGGACTGGAATATCCTAATTAGAGGCAAAACTTGGAGAGCTCTACCTGTCAAGCAGACATGCACAAATGGAAGCGTGTTTCAACTCAACTTGGCTAGCTCTAAATGACACTAACAAAACCTGGTTGTGAGGCCTATTCCTGCATACCTCCTACGTGCCTGGCATCCCACTGCAAACCACATTAGTTGCGTCCAGACAACACGGATTTAATGCTGTACCAAGAGTAATAAAATCTAAAGCCCTAAAAAACACTGATCAGTGACATCCATCTCCCACTGCAACGGTCAGCTTACACTGGTGGGATATTTATTCTAGCTCCTTGTGGATCCAAGGTGATGTTATGCACTTGGGAGTGTTCATAATGCATTCCTAGGCACTGGCAGCAACACCAACACCGCAGTGACACGGGAGCTCTTCCTGCATGAAACTGACCGAGGTCATAAGGACAAGCCTTCCCTTGTCCTGGGAACACGGTTAAACTCTCATAGGCTTGAACTGATGCTGAAGGCAGTACCGTCCCTTTGGCACAGCACTGTAAAAACGGTTCTAGAACCGAAACGACAGACCACAGCAAGTACTGGCGTTCCTGCACCTACGCGCAGGGTACCCACAGCCTGCCCGAGTCGCCCGAGCAGCACGCGGCCAACGGCGCACACCTGCGCCGGAGACGCCACGCACGCGTCTCTCTTTCCTTGTGCCACTCCCCGCTTTGGCCAGGGAATTCCTCTCACATGCTCTTTTCAAACCCTGCTCGTGCGTTCTCAAAACAGTTTTGCAGGCCCGCGCACTCCTCCCTCGCTGCCACTGATTCCCTGGCAGAGGAAGACCTCTCAGCTGCTCGCTCTTCACTTCTTCATTTTTACCTTGCTTGCTTTCTTTCAGGGAGACCAATCACAAAGGACAACAAACCGCAAAGGACAACAGCACTTTAAACCCCGCGGGACCGCTGGGCAGAGCTGCCGAGTAGGGCCCGGCGGCTGCCGACACCTTCCAAGCCACCGCCGGCCGCACCGGGGGTTCTCGGCCCTGCCGACGGCGGCCGGGGCCGCGCTCACCCCTCCGCCCGGGCTCACCGTAGTACGTGTTTGCAGTCATGGACACGATCCAGAAGGCCAGGGAGATACAAATGAGCAAGTTCAGCACGACGATGTTCGCCATCATCTTGAGGCACTCTCTGAAGAAGCCCTCCTGGTAGTACGACATCGGAAGCCAGAGGGAGAGCACCTGGCAGAGAAGCGCACGGCGCAGCCCATCAGCGACACCGCTACCACCTCCCCCCCCTCCTCCTCCTCCTCCCTCCCGCCCGGCCCGGCC
>Ga0065711_1043441_pt1 | contig 14723 bp, 10 predicted proteins | sample Hoacrofraction12_FD_59098 | JGI IMG/M metagenome (GOLD analysis project Ga0065711, IMG submission 59098) | Hoatzin crop microbial communities from Cojedes, Venezuela - Epithelial fraction 12 v2 (version 2) | ecosystem: Host-associated > Birds > Digestive system > Esophagus > Crop | place... | reverse complement strand
ACAATGGGCACAAACTCATCAACGTCATTTGGTACAGCTCCACCACCGAAGTGTGGGGTAGCACCAACCGCCTCGGCGAACTGGTGGCAGCGCACCATCCCAATTACATCTTCGTCTGCCTCGGCGCCAACGAGCTGTTTGTCAAAGACATCAAGCGAAAACGGCAAAAATTCTTAGATAACATGCTCAGCCAGATTGGCGACATCCCGTATGTGTGGATTGGCCCGCCCAACTGGAAAGACGACACCGGCATCAACGAAATGCTGCAAAGCTCGTGCGAGCCGGGCTGCTTCTACCTCAGCTACACCAAAGACCAGCACTACGACCGCAGCAAAGACGGCGCGCACCCGACACGTTCGTCCGCAGCGCGGTGGTGCGACCGCGTGTGCGCGTGGACGATGAAATATGCCGCCCACCCCATCCGTTTGAACAACCCCGGCGCGCTCAAAGCGAAAGCACGCACCATCATTTACCAGCCTCAACGTTAACCCGTGTCAATGCCCACAATAGACTTTCCTGCCATTTGGCACAACATATTGCAGCAGCTCGCCTATAATCCGGCGGACCCGCTGATGTTCAATTCAGGTCTGTTCTGGGTTCTTTTCATCATCTTCCTGCCCTGCTACGCCCTGCTGAAGAGCCGCCGCACCAAGATGATGGTTTTCGTTGTCGCTTTCAGCCTCTATTTCTTCTACCGTTGCAGCGGGTTCTACTTCCTGCTGTTGGTGGCAACGGCGTTTATCGACTGGTGGATGGCACGGCTCATCGCACGCTCGCAAAAGAAATGGCAGCGGAGGCTGTATCTGTGGATTTCACTGCTCTGCTCCATCAGTATCCTGCTGTTTTTCAAATACTTCAACTTCTTCCTGTTCAACTTCAACGCGGCTGTGGGCAGCAACTTCCAGCCCCTAGATATCGTGCTGCCTATCGGCTTGTCGTTCTACACTTTCCGTACCATCAGCTATGTGGTGGATGTGTACAAAGGGAAGATGGAGCCGGTGCGTTCGCCCTTGGATTATCTGTTTTTCCTCTCGTTCTTTCCCTGCTTGGTTGCCGGCCCTATCGTACGCGCGGTGGACTTTATGCCGCAGCTGCGTGAGAACCGCCCTGCCTCGCGCGAAATGATTTACGCGGGTCTGTGGCTCGTGCTAATCGGCATCGTCAAAAAAGCCGTCTTTGCCGACTACATCGCCCAATACAACAACATAGTCTTCGGCAACCCGGGAGGCTATACCGGCGTGGAATTGCTGATGGCTATCCTCGGCTACACTATGCAAATCTATTGCGACTTCTCGGGCTACAGCGACATGGCGATTGGTATCGGTGCGATTTTGGGCTTCGACCTCGGCATCAACTTCGATTTCCCCTATCGCTCGCTCAACGTGACGGAATTCTGGCGGCGGTGGCACATCTCGCTCTCATTCTGGTTGCGCGACTATATCTACATCCCGCTCGGCGGCAACCGCAAAGGCAAACCGCGGCAATACCTCAACCTGATGATCACGATGCTCGTGGGAGGACTGTGGCACGGCGCTGCGTGGAAGTTCATCGTCTGGGGCGCGGGGCATGGCACGGCGCTCTGCGCGCACAAGCTCTGCCTGCCCGTGCTAAAAAAGATTCCCGATAATTGGTTGGTGAAATTTCTGTCGTGGTTGCTCACCTTCTGTCTCGTAGCCCTGCTCTGGGTATTCTTCCGCGCCGACACCTTCGCTGATGCCTGCACGGTCATCATGGGCGTGTTCACCAAATTCGACCCGGCATACTTCCCCGTATTCGCGCAGGTACGCATCACTTGGTGCGTGATGATGGCGCTCATTTTCGCGCTGCACTTCGTGCCCAAAAGCATTTACCAAGACATCCAAAATTCCTTCGTAGAAAGTTTCTGGATTTTCAAGTTGCTGATTTTCATCGTCGTCGTTCAGCTCGTTCTAGAGTTCGCCTCTGCCGATGTGCAACCCTTCCTTTACGCCCAATTCTGATTCCTTATTTCGGTTTCGTAAGATTAGCTCTGATCTAAAAGATTAGGAAAATGCTTCGCATTTTAAGGTGAGATTTTTATCTTGACCTAATCCGTATCAAAGGAGAAAAAATCATACCCTATCACGACCTGATCTTACGAAATTGAAAATTTCATCTAACGAAACAGGAGTTCCCGGCTCCTAGCTAACAAAAAAAACACTTAGAAAAACCCGTTTGCCATAAAAGGGTTTTTCTAAGTGTCTGCATCGTTGTTTTTCCTTGTTCTCTTAACTGCAGGATTTAACGTTCTTTGTCAATTGTGAGCCATCCGTTCCGAAAAGCTTTGGCGACCAAATGCGCCACATTGTTTGACTCCGTCTTACGCAACAATTGTTTTCGATGGTATTCAACAGTGTTAGACGAAATAAATAATTCCTTTGCAATTTCTTTACTATTGAGACCATCAGATAAAAGCTTTAGTACATGCAACTCACGTTCTGTAAGCTCAGATCTTGATTTTGTCATTTAGCTTAAAACATTTAAAGGTTAATACTTTAGGTAAATGCAAAAATATACACCAAAAAACTACCCACCAAATTTTTTTTTAACAAAATTACATTTTACGCCCAAAAACTACGTGTTTCGGTATATTAACACGCTTATTTCTAGCACACAAAATTAGCAAACCACCAAGAATGGGGAACCACCAAAAATGGAAAAAAATGCCGATTTCTGAAATTTTTCAAGAAAAAATGATTTTTAATTTCAATAAAGTATTATATTTGCAAAATAAAAAAACTAAATCCTTTTTTAACCTTAATTAATTTTAATATTATGAAAGAAAGAGAAGAACGCTACCGCATAATTCTTGACGCGGTAAGAGACGGTTCTGCTAGGTGCCAAAACGATTTCATTGAAATTCTTAAAAAACATGGTATTGAAGTAGCACAAGCCACCTTATCAAGAGACCTGAAAAAACTCAGAATCCGCAAGATAGGCAACAGCAGTTCACCGTTCCGCTATCAAATCACCCAAGGCGGCGCAGCCGCGCTAACAGCCGGTAGTACAAATTACACACCCGACGAAGTCAAAGAAATCAAACCCGAAATCCTGTTCTCAGGCAATCTCATGGTGCTCAAAACCCGCAATGGCTATGCGCCCGGGCTTGCTTTTGAAATCGACCGTTTTCGGGCTGACGAATTCCTCGGCTCTGTGGCAGGCACCGACACCGTCATTGTCGTCCTCAAAGAAGGCGTCACGCACGAACGGGCGAAAGCCGTCATTGCCGAGACATTTTAACTCCCGCGGCATCTGCGAGAAAAAGAACAAAGCATGATAAAAACCGGAATTCTGGGATGCTATAATATGATATCGGGCGAGTTGGTGAGATTGCTCATCAACCATCCAGATGTGGACTTGCGATGGTTTGCCTTCGCAGGACATCCCGACTTGAACGTTGCCGACACCTTTACCGGCCTCATTGGCGAATGCGACCTCAAAACCATCGACCAACCACTGCCGGAAGACGCCGACCTCATCTTTTTATCTACCGATAGCGACGAGGCAGCTCGTTTTTTAGACTCGCAAGATTTGCCGGCAACGCTTTGTGTCATCGACCTCAGCGGCAGCCAACCGGTAGCAACGCGTAGCGACGAAGATGTCACCGATTACACCTTCGGCATGCCCGAAATGCTGCGGCGCAGATTAGTGCACGAATGCCAACGCGTCAGCATGCCTGCCGCCGGCACCGTCGCTACCCTGCTCCCCCTGCTCCCGCTGGCAAAGAACCTGCTGGTCAACGCACCCATTCACGCGACCATCACCCTTGGCGAGAGTGTGCCCAACCAAAGCGTTGAGCGCGCGCTCGAAGAGACCAAATGGGCGCTCCAGGTTTGCCAAAACAGCTTCGATCAACCAATTGAAATCGTCAGCGCCACAAGCGACGAGCCGCGGCTGTTGGCAACGCAGGTCAAACTTAATTGCCCCTTAGACAGCGACCTCATTCGTTCGCTCTACGAGGAATACTACGACGACCACAACTTCGTGTTCATCGTTGACCGCATGCCGCAGTACAACGACGTGGCGAGCACCAACAAGTGCCTGATGCACCTCGCTAAAGATGAAGAATCCGGCGTGCTGACCATCTATGCCTGCATGGACGGGCTGCTCAAAGCCGGTGCCGGAAACGCCCTACATATTGCCAACCTGCTCAAAGGTTTGCACGAGCGCGTCGGGCTCACCCTCAAAGCCTTCGTCCGCCCCCAACCCGTTTCCGAGGGATCGGGTGTTGTTTCGTAAGATTAGGTCTGATTTAAAAGATTTGAAAAATCAAACCGAATCCGTAGCAAAAGGGAAAAATCAAACCGAATCCGACCTAATCTTACGAAATTTAAAAATTAATCTCACGAAACAGGAACTCCTAACTCCTAACTCCTAACTAAAAGAATATGTCACTGAACAAAGTATTACTCACAGGGAATGTCGGCAGAGACCCCGAACTCCGCTACGTAGCACAAAACCAACCCGTCGCTACATTCTCGCTCGCTACCACCGAACGCGCTTACACCACTAGCGCAGGCACACAAGTGCCCGAACGAACCGAATGGCACAACATCGTCATGTGGGGACGACAAGCCGAAACCGCCGAACGCTATATCCGCAAAGGCACCAAACTCTTTATCGAAGGGCATTTGCGCACCCGCAACTGGGAGGACCGCAACAACATCCGGCGCTATGTGACGGAAATCTATGTGGACAATTTCGAAATCCTGTCGCGTCCGTCCACCCAACCTACGCAGACGACGCAGACCAACGTTGTGTCCGCTCAGCCCGTGCAGCCTACCGCTGCACCGGAGCAACCGACCGCCACTCCTTCGGCTGAAGATGCTACCCCCTCGGCAACGCCCGAGCAAGACACCGACACCCAGGCGCTACCATTCTAATAAAACCCTGACGCAACAAAATGCGGCATCTTGCGGAAAGTGAGATGCCCGCTTTGTCTGTGGAAATCAAGGCAAGAAAAGAATTGTGGGTAATAAATTTTGCGATTATAAATTTTATGTTTAACTTTGCCTTCTGATAACAAACAAGAACATTAATTTAAAAAGATAAAAACACTATGAAATTAGACGGAAGACGCGAAAGCAGTAACGTAGAAGACCGCCGAGGTATGTCAACCGGTACCAAAGTGGGTGTGGGCGGCATCGGTGGCATCATCATCGCAGGCTTACTCACCCTGCTTATGGGTGGTAACATTGGCGACGTGCTTCAACAAGCCGGCGGCACCATTCTCAATGGCGGTGGCTATCAGACTGAAACAGGACAACGTGAGTTCACCCAAGAAGAACAGGAATTGGCAACCTTCGCCAGCCAGATTGAGGCCAGCACGGAAGATGTGTGGACCAAAATTTTCCGCGAGAACAACCTCGGAGAATACAAATACCCCACCCTCGTGCTCTACACCGACTATGTCAGCACCGCTTGCGGACAAGGATCTGCGGCTGTAGGTCCGTTCTACTGCTCCGGAGACCAGAAACTTTACCTCGACTTATCGTTCTTCACGACGATGCAGCAACAACTTGGCATCAAGGGTAACGACTTCGCTTACGCTTATGTGGTAGCGCACGAGGTGGGTCACCATGTGGAGACGCTGCTGGGCATCATCGACGTGGCACACCAAAAGATGGCAAGCTACGGACAAAGTAGCGCGCGCGCCAACGCTGTCAGCGTACAGTTGGAGCTGCTCGCCGACTTCTTTGCGGGCGTTTGGGGACATTACGAGAACCAACAATACAACTCACTGGAGGTTGGCGATTACGAGGCAGCCATTGATTGCGCCACCAAGATTGGCGACGACTACCTGCAGAAACGCGGCCAGGGCTATGCGAACCCCGAGTCGTTCACGCACGGCACGAGCGAGCAACGCAAAGCCGCCTTCAAGCAAGGATTCGAAAGTGGCAACATCAACTACGCCTCGACGTACATCCAGAAGATTAAGAGCCTCTAATTTCTCACACGAGACCCAGCGGATTAAAAAAATTCCCCGCCTGATGTTTATCCTTCGGACGGGGAATTTTAAGGATTTAATTAAACTAAAACTATGAAAAAGAAAAAAGATAACAGACTTGCGATCATCAAGGAAGACCCTTGGCTGGAGCCGTTTGCCGGTGCCATCGAAGGACGTCACCAAGATGCGCTGAACAAGCTTAACGAACTCACCGCCGGTACGGGCAATCTGGACGAGTTTGCCAATGCCTATAATTATTATGGTCTGCACCACGACGCAGACGGATGGGTGCTCAGGGAATGGGCGCCGAACGCGACGGAGATTTTCGTCATCGGACAGTTCAACGAATGGCGTGAGTGTGCGCCTTACAAGATGAAACGTGGCGACGATGGCAACTGGGAGCTGCGTTTGCCAGAAAAGGGAATGAAACACGGCGATCTGTTTAAACTGAGCGTTCACTGGAACGGCGGACAAGGCGAGCGCATTCCGGCGTATGCCACACGCGTGGTGCAGGACGACAACACGAAAATCTTCTCAGCACAAGTGTGGAATCCGGAGCAAACCTACGAGTTCAAAACGGAAAACTTCGTGCCGAACACCGCTCCGCTGCTGATTTACGAATGCCACATCGGTATGGCGCAAAACCGCGAGGGCGTGGGCACTTACGAGGAGTTCCGCACGAACGTGCTGCCGCGCATCGCCGCCGATGGCTACAATGCGATTCAAATTATGGCGATCCAGGAGCATCCGTATTATGGGTCGTTTGGCTACCATGTGTCCAGTTTCTACGCTGCGTCGTCACGTTTTGGCACGCCCGAAGAGCTGAAGCACCTGATCGACGATGCGCACGCCGCGGGAATTGCAGTCATCATGGATATCGTTCACAGCCACGCCGTTAAGAATGAGGTGGAAGGCCTCGGACGTTTCGATGGCAGCTATGACCTGTATTTCTATGGCGATGGTCGCCGCGAGCATCCGGCTTGGGATTCGCTCTGCTTCGATTATGGCAAAAACGCGGTGCTGAACTTCCTGCTGAGCAACTGCAAGTTCTGGCTGGAAGAATACCGGTTCGATGGGTTCCGCTTCGATGGCGTCACATCGATGCTTTACTATAACCATGGCCTGGGACAAGGCTTTGGCAGCTACGACGATTATTACAATGGCGGGCAGGACACGAACGCCATCACTTACCTCTCGCTGGCGAACCTGCTCATTCATCAAATCAATCCGAACGCCATCACCATCGCAGAGGAGATGAGCGGTATGCCGGGTCTGGCACGGAAATTTGATGACGGCGGCATCGGTTTCGACTACCGCATGGCAATGGGCATCCCCGACTACTGGATAAAGACCATCAAGGAACGCAAGGATGAGGATTGGAAACCCACGTCGATATTTTGGGAACTCACGAACCGCCGCGCTGACGAAAAGACCATCAGCTACGCGGAAAGCCACGACCAGGCGCTTGTGGGCGACAAGACCATCATTTTCCGACTGATTGACAAGGAGATGTATTGGCACATGATGGTTGGCGACGACGACGCTACGGTTGCCCGCGGCATTGCCCTGCACAAGATGATTCGCTTGGTCACGGCAGCCACCATCAACGGCGGCTACCTCAACTTTATGGGCAACGAGTGGGGACATCCCGAATGGATTGACTTCCCGCGCGAAGGCAACGGATGGAGCTACAAATACGCTCGCCGGCAATGGGACCTGGTGGACCGCGAAGATTTGAAATATCAGTACCTGAACAATTGGGACAACGATATGGTGCACCTGATTGGAGGCGTGCATAATTTCCAAGCGCTCCCGATACGCAAACTTTGGGACAAAGACGATGACCAAGTGTTGGCGTTCATGCGCGGCAATCTCGTGTTCGTGTTCAACTTTAGTCCGAATCGCTCTTATACCGATTATGGTATGCTGGCGCCGGAGGGCGAATACGAAGGCTTGTTCGACAGCGACAATGCGCGCTATGGCGGCTATGGCAACATCGACGAGAGCGTGAACCACTTGACGGAGCACGACCCGCTGTATGCCAACGCGCACCTGGGATGGCTGAAGCTGTATCTGCCGGCTCGCTCGGCACAAATCCTGCGGATGCTTCCTACCAAAAAGGGTAAACGTAAAAAATGAAATTTCACTTTGACACACTGGGCTGCAAGCTAAATTACTCGGAGACGGCGACGATGCAGACATTGCTCGTCAACGAGGGGTTTGAGGCTGCGGGCGAAGACGAGGCGCCGGATGTGTGCATCGTCAACACTTGTAGCGTCACCGCGCTTGCCGACAGCAAATGTCGCTCGCGCATCCGTCAGCATATCCGCCGCTGGCCGGACGCGTTGATGGTAGTGACAGGTTGCTACGCTCAGTTGCAAAGTAAAGAGATTGCCGCTATCGATGGCGTGGACATCGTGCTCGGCAGCGATAAAAAAGGCGAGATTGCCACGTATGTCAAGCAAGCCCTGCGCGACCGACAAAGGGCAATCGACGTGACGCCCACCAAGGACATCCGTCGGTTTGTGCCGGCATGCGACCATGGCGACCGCACACGCTACTGGCTGAAGGTGCAAGACGGGTGCGACTACTATTGCAGCTACTGCACCATCCCGATGGCGCGAGGGCGCAGCCGAAGCGGCACGATTGCCGAATTGGTGGCACAGGCGCAAGACGTGGCGCGGCAAGGCGGCAAAGAAATCGTCATTACCGGCGTAAACATTGGCGATTTCGGCAAAAACACCGGTGAGCGCTTTATCGATCTGCTCAAAGCGTTGGACCAAGTTGAGGGCATCGAGCGTTACCGCATTTCATCGCTCGAGCCGGACCTGCTAAGTGACGAAATTATCGATTTTTGTGCGGGTTCACGAGCATTCATGCCCCACTTTCACCTCCCGCTGCAAAGTGGTAGCGACGCGGTGCTCAAACTGATGCGCCGCCACTACGACCGCGCGCTTTTTGCCGACAAGGTGAAGCGCCTCAGGGAGGTGATGCCGGAGTGCTTCATTGGCGTGGATATGATGGTGGGCACACGCGGCGAGACGCCTGCGCTTTTCGACGAGAGCCTGGCTTTCATCGACAGTCTGGACGTGCAGCACCTGCACGTATTCCCTTATAGCGAGCGCCCGGGCACTGTCGCTTTGCGTATCCCGTACATTGTGGACGCGCGCGAGAAGCAACGGCGTGTGGCAGAGATGATGGCTGTGAGCGAGAAGCACGAACGCGAATTTGCCTCGCGCTATCTGGGCACTTGCCGCGTGGCGTTGATGGAGCACGGCAACGAGAAGGATTCGCTGATGCACGGATTTACAGACAATTACCTGCGCGTAAACGTGCCGCGAAACGATGCGCTTGCCAACACGCTCGTCCAGGTCAAATTGCTCCGCCTCTGCGATGACATGAGCATCGACGCCGAACCCTGTTTCCATGAGATAGGGTAAGTTCCTAACTCCTAACTCCTAACTAAAAGAAGATGAAACGTGTAGCTGTAGTTATATTGAATTGGAACGGAGCGGATTTGCTGCGTCGTTACCTGCCTTCGGTGATTGCCGGGACGGATGGCGACCTGGCGGACGTCATTGTGGCGGACAATGGCAGCACCGACGACAGCCGCCGCCTGCTCGCTGAGGAGTTTCCGCAGGTGACAACGGTGCTGTTCGACAAAAACTATGGCTTCGCCGAAGGCTACAACAAGGCTTTATCGCAAATCGACCATGAATATGCGGTGTTGCTCAACAGCGACGTGCGCACGCCCGCGGGCTGGCTGCGTCCGCTCTATGAGTTTATGGAGGCGCACAAGCAGGTGGGCGCGGTCATGCCGAAGTTGCTGCAGGATCGCGATGACGACAAGCAAATATTTGAATACGCCGGTGGCGCGGGAGGCTTTATCGACCGGCACGGCTATCCCTACTGCCGAGGTCGGATTTTCGACAGCATCGAGCCTGACCATGGGCAATATGACGAGGCTCCCGCAAGCATTTTCTGGGCGACGGGGGCATGCCTGATGACGCGCACGGCGTTGTACCACCAGGTGGGCGGATTGGATGGTAGTTTTTTTGCCCACATGGAGGAAATTGACCTTTGTTGGCGCATTCACCTGAGCGGCAACGACATCATGGTGGTGCCGCAGTCGCATGTTTACCACCTTGGCGGCGGCAGTCTGCCGAAAAGCAATCCGCGCAAGACATACCTTAATTTCCGCAACAGTTTGCTGCTGCTGCACAAGAACCTGCCTGTCGCTGACGGCAAACGGCTGCTGCTAACGCGTCGGTTGATGGACACGTTGGCATTCGGAATGGCTGTTGCGAAGCTGCATGGAGGCGACGCGAAAGCGATTTTGCGCGCCCACCGCGATTTCCGTCGGATGAGAGGCAACTACAAAAATCAGCCGCAAACGAATTTGCTAAAGGAGTGTCCGGAGTCGCGCATCAGCATTGTGTGGGAACACTTTGTGATGCGTAAAAAAGTATTTACGGACTTGGGGTTCCGTGGGATTGGGTAGGATTATTTCGTTCGCCTCTGATTGCCAGGTTGGATTGGGTAAGATTTCCCACCCGGGAATATTTTTCCGCGAGTTCTGCGAGTTCTGCGCGAGAGAATTTTAAAAGATAAAAGGAGTTATCGGGGCATCGCCACGAAGGGTCGGCGCTCCTGCATTAACGATAAATTAGGGTGATAAGCGTGTGGGGGTAAAGTACCCGGCTTTACAATAACTCCTGATAATTGTGCTTTTCTCATAATCATAACCTTTCTTTAATAAGTAAGTGAAACAATCTTTTATGCACTAAGGGTATGCGGAATCAGGAAGTTCGCATACCTGATCTTTATTTCAACGCGGCAAAATTACATCTTTTTTTCGACATGGAGAAAATTTTGTGTGAAAAAGTTGTAAAGTAGGTGATAATTGCCTAAATTTGCATTTTATCTCGCGCAGATAATTATCTCACGCAGATCAAGCGGATGCAAAGGATTTTTAAGGATCTTTTCCGCAGACATAATTTCTCTCAACTCTTAACTCTCCACTCTCAAAACTATTATATTATGATGAAAAGGTGTTTACCATTATTAGTAGGGCTGCTGCTGTGTCCGGTAGCGATGGCGAGTATTCCATCGGGTTACTATAACAATGCGATTGGCAAGAGCGACGAAGCGCTGATGTCGGCGCTGGAGGGTATTATCTACTCGCACACGCAGTTGACGTATGCCTATTTGTGGACGGCGTTTAACTATACCGACGTCGGCGACGATGGCTATTATATCGATATGTACAGCAACTGCAAGTACAACAGTTCGGCTGACCACACGAGCGGCGCGAGCTATGTGGGTCAGGGCATCAACCGCGAGCATTCGTTCCCGAAGAGTTGGTGGAACAGCAACCAGACGACTTCGCTGCTGGAGTACACCGACTTGACGCACTTGATTCCGACAGATGCTTACGTCAACCAGCGTCGCAGCAATTATGCCTATGGCGTTTGCTCCTCGGGCGAGACGTACACGAATGGTGATTACACGATGTTGGGCAAGATTGGCACGAGCACTTACAGTGGCTATACGGGCACGGTGTATGAGCCTGACGATGAGTACAAGGGCGATTTGGCTCGTATTTATTTCTATATGGTGACGTGCTACAAGAGCGATGTATCGACTTGGAGCTGCGACATGATTGACTACTCGACGAATGGCTACAAGGCGTTTTCGTCGTGGGTGATTACGATGCTGATGGAATGGCATCGCGCGGACCCGGTAAGCACGAAGGAGATTAACCGCAACGAGGGGGTTTATGGTCAACAGGGCAACCGCAATCCGTTTGTTGACCACCCTGAGTTGGCTGAATACATCTGGGGCACGAAGCAAGGTCGGACCTGGACGGGCGAGGACGATGACGAGCCGACGATAACGAAAGAGACACCTCTACTCTACCCCGCCGACACGACGGCTGTGACTTCGAGCTCGTTCCGCGCGGACTGGAAGGGCGTGGACAATGTGTCGTCGTACACGCTGTATGTGAACCAAGTGGAGACGAGCGACACGGTGGTGTTGCTGAACGAGACGTTCTCGGGCGTGACAGCGACGAGCGATGGCTCATCGGACATCAGCAGTTCGCTTGACAGCTATGCGGACAATAGCGGCTGGACCGGCTACAAGGTTTATGAGGCGTCGGGCGGCTTGAAGTTGGGCACGAGCTCGGCTGCGGGCTACCTTGTTTCGCCGACGCTGGATATGGGTAGCGTTGTTTCTGTGACGCTGAACGCGGCGTCGTGGGTAAGCAGCAAGAGTGTGAGCGATGGCGCCTCGGCGATTATTTCGTGCGGCTCGGTGGCTGACACGGTGGCGCTGACAACGAGCGCGGCGGATTACACGGTAGTGCTGACGGGCTGCACGGATAGCAACATCAAGATCAGCTGCACGGCGGGCAAGAAACGCATGTATGTGTATGGCGTAAAAGTGTATGAGGGCGACCTGAACCTGGCGCGCGCTCGTCGTCGGGTGATTGTGGAGGAAGGCGACAGCTCGACGCGTACGATTTCGGGCATCACGGACACTTGCTACACGGTGAGCGCGCTGCACGAAGGCGGCACGTTTGAATACAAGGTGAAAGCGGTTTACACTGATGGCACGACGGGCGACTGGTCGAACATCGAGTATGTAACGTTGGCTGAGGCGACGGCATCGGGCAAGGTTGGCGACATCAACTGCGATGGCGAAGTGAATGTTGGCGACGTTACGACGTTGATTGACTACCTGTTGGGCAACGATCCGAGTCCGATTGACTTAGATGCGGCTGACGTGAACAAGGATAATGAAATCAATGCGGCTGATGTGTCGGCACTGATCGACATCCTGTTGGGCTCCGGGGTGACGTATATCGATTTAATGGGAAGCGGCGACCCGATGATTGAAGCGGTCCTGGAGGATAAATCTCTCCGCACCGCAGACTAACGCAGGCGATTTCTCGCGCAAATCACAGTCTCGCGCGGAACTCGCAGAATAGATTTTCACGCAGAATGAGGTTGTTCTCATTCTGCGTGAAAACTTTTATTTTGGGTTTGGTTGGTGTGTGTATGTAAAAATTGTGTTATATTTGCAGGATAGATAAAAACGAAAGGAAATGGATAGCGGAAAATGGATACGATTTGCGTGCATCGCGGCGCTGTGGCTGTGTTTATGCTACTTGTTGGTGACGCGTGCGGCTCGCATCGACTTCATGGTGATTTTCACGATTGTAGCGTCGGGCATTATCGTGTTTGTGCCGCTATATAAAAAATATGTAAGGAAAGAGCATGACAAATAACGAATGGATAGCGGATAATTGTCCGTTGTTGGCGCGCGTGGATGGCGTGGAAGATTTGCGGGCGCTGCCTGTGGAGCGCTTGGAGGAGCTGTGCGCTGATTTGCGTCGGTATATGATACACGCTTTGAGCACGAATCCGGGCCACTTTGCGTCGAGCATGGGGGCGGTGGAGATTTGCGTGGCGTTGCATTATGTGCTGAACACGCCGGAGGACAGGATTGTGTGGGATGTAGGTCACCAGGCTTACGCGCACAAGATTCTGACGGGTCGTCGGGATGCGTTTGTTCGGAATCGCATGGCGGGGGGCTTGAGTGGTTTTCCGAATCCGAAGGAGAGCGAGTTCGACACGTTTACGGCGGGCCATGCGTCGAATAGCATTTCGGCGGCGCTGGGCATGTCGATAGCGGCTCGGCTGCAGGGGCATCCGGAGCGTAAGGCGGTGGCGGTGATAGGCGATGCGTCGATTAGCGGCGGGCTGGCGTTTGAGGGCTTGAACAATGCGGCGATCACGGACAACAATCTGCTGATTATCCTGAACGACAATGACATGGCGATTGCGGCGAACGTGGGCGCGCTGGGGGAGTATATGACGAAGCTGAACACGAGTAAGCGCTACAATAACTGGCGTTATCGGACTTATCGTTTTCTGCATCGGCATGGTGTGATTACGGACCGTGGCAAGGGTTTGATCTTGCGTTTCAACAATAGTATCAAGTCGTTGCTGACGGGTCAGCAGAACATTTTTGAGGGTTTGAACATTCGGTATTTTGGCCCGATTGATGGTCACGACGTGGGGCGTCTGGTGAAGGTGCTGAATGAGGTGAAGGATATGGATGGTCCGAAGCTGGTGCATGTGCACACGGTGAAAGGCAAGGGCTTCGCCGCGGCGGAGAAGGACCCTGCGACGTGGCATGCGCCGGGGAAATATAATGAGGAGACGGGCGAGCGTGCGAAGGCGCGGAGCGAATACGAGCCGCTGAAATATCAGGATGTGTTTGGGCGGACGTTGGTGGAGCTGGCTGAGGCGAACGCGAAGATTGTGGGGATTACGGCTGCGATGCCTGACGGGACGAGTATGTGCAGGATGCAGGACGTGTTCCCGGAGCGGACGTTTGACGTGGGGATTAGCGAGGGTCACGCGGTGACGTTTAGCGGTGGCTTGGCGAAGGATGGGATGCATCCGTTCTGCGCGATCTATAGCACGTTTTTGCAGCGGGGCTATGATGAGATTATCAATGATGTGTCGATCCAGCACCTGCCGGTGACGTTCTGCATTGACCGCGGCGGCTTGGTGGGCGAGGATGGCGTGACACACCATGGTTTGTTTGATTACGCATATTTGCGGTGCATTCCGGGGATGGTGGTGAGCGCGCCGATGAATGAGCATTATTTGCGCAACTTGATGTACACGTCGCAACTGGAGGGCATGGGCCCGTTTGCGATACGTTATCCGCGCGGTCGTGGCGT
>Ga0065711_1007511_pt1 | contig 14723 bp, 6 predicted proteins | sample Hoacrofraction12_FD_59098 | JGI IMG/M metagenome (GOLD analysis project Ga0065711, IMG submission 59098) | Hoatzin crop microbial communities from Cojedes, Venezuela - Epithelial fraction 12 v2 (version 2) | ecosystem: Host-associated > Birds > Digestive system > Esophagus > Crop | place... | reverse complement strand
CCCCCCCCAACTTGTCTGATTGCTTCTCCATGGCTTCGTTCCAGCACAGAGCAAAACTACCCTGTCAAAATGGAAGAGTGGCAGCCACCGCCCACCACAGCGAGTGCAAGGTCTGGCTGCGGGTCGCTCTGCCCAGTTTGTCGAACAGGACGTTAAAATCACAGCTGGCTCATGAGATGCCCGGGCTTTCCGTCTGCTGCCGTGCCCTTTTCCAAGAGCTATTACACCATAGCTCAGCTTGACAGAAAGACTGTTTTATTTCTTCTTCCTTTGCTCAGCCTCAAACCTGGCAGGGACAGGATGGCAGGGGCAAAGCCCTGCTGGCTTCCTGCTGCTGGCTTTCCTCCTGCCCTTCACCCCGGCTGTGCTCAGCCCAGCACTGAAGTCCCCGCTGCGGGTAGGGGAGGGAGACAGGAGGAAAATGCAGTCCCTGTTGACCCTCAGCTTCTCTGACCCCATCAGTTTACAGTCTAAGTGCAACCTGGCTTCAGACTGAACTGATGACCTCCAGAGAAGACCAAAAGATGGTAGAGTCTGCCTTAGACAGGAGAGCAGGAAAGTAGTTTCGGTTCATATCTTCTGTGAGTTGCACTCTTTTACCCTCGCTTTACACGGGTGTAAATGCCAGCAAGTTGTGCTAGACAAGGAAAATCATAACTTTCTCTCACAACTCCTGCTTGTTTAAAATGGGTTACTAAAAAAAGTGACAAGCGAAAGGAGTGGTGAGAGAATGCTCTTTTACTATTCTATAGGTAAATTAACTGTGCTATTTATGAATCAGTACCCTAAAAATAAAACCACCAGAAGGAAATAAATGTCCAGAGTGACAAAAAGACAGCATGAAGTTGCTCTGGATGTGTGACATTCTTAGACCTGTGAAGCTTTGTATTCATTGTTTCCTTTCATTTTATTTTATTTTTTATTTTTGCTTAGGCAGATCTTGGCACTGCTGAATTAACTTCTTTAAGCTCTTTCAGACTTTTATTTCAATATTGCAAGTTAGTTAAAGCTAAGCAGTTGTGCAGAGCAGTCATGCTTTAAGATTGCCTTTAAATGCATGCAGACCTTTATTGAACAAGTTTATACCTCCATGCACTTCCATTATTATTGTATATGCATAGCCTTGGATCAGAGGCAAAGAAAACAGTTAAAAAGACAAAAAATATGAAGAAGACATTTAAATGGTATATGCTCCTGGTATATATGACTGCTGTGAACAAGTGCAAGTAGGCTGTATAGCAGCTGAGATGATTTTCCTGGCTGCTTCTGCCTTCTCTGTCCCCACAAAAATTTCTCATGTGTATGCTTTTATCTTTGCAGACAGGGTAACTGTAACATTGCAAATCCTCTTGGAAGTCGTCCCATCAGAGGAAGACCAGAAATCATGATCTCCGTGTACAACTTTTGGCTTGGTGTTTCATTTCAACCTGAGGAAGAGGGTAGGGAGATTTCTCCCCCTACCTAACATTCTACAAACTGGAGGAACAAGTCATAGCTGAGATGGATACCGAGCGAGTCAGTTACCAGAACTGTATTTTACTAAGTTGCAAAATTTTCTTTTAAGGTGGTTGGTTTATACCTAGAAAGCAAGAACTTGTGCTACGAGGGAACTCATCTCTTCACTATTTCTTTTGTAACAGTGTCATATTTTAACAAATCGTAGGTTCGTCAAGCTAGGATTTTGGTTGCGTTGTCACTGAAAATAGGTTTAAGCAATGTGTAAGTAGCAGTCAGGTGTACTGTGAAGAATGTATCCTGATTGCTGTCCCTGGAGAACCCAGCTCTCGCCAGAGAAAGGGTGAGATAAAGCTGCTGAGTTTCACTTACTAATGTTCTTCCTGTCACTCCATTTGGCAGCCCGATTTGACTTCTTCTGGCTCACTCGGAGCACCAGCACACTGATGCAGAAGCACAGAGGTTTCCACACCTTTGTGGTGGCAAGTTCAAGGTTTCTTCATTCCAGACTTGTTGTACGATAGCCAACAGGAATATCTTCTGAGAATTAATATTTCTCCCAGTGGGGCAGGAAGATTTTTAGCCTGGAGGCAATTATTTCATACATGTTAAAGTTTCTACCAGTCTGAAAATGATTACTGTTTTTACTGATGTTTCTGTGTGGACATATGAGTAGGAGATAGGACAACTGAGTAATCATCTTCAAATGAGTCAAAACATTTGAATGCGACCTCCATTGCTATATGAGTATTTTCTATCCGGAAACATATGGACCTGCAGTTATCAGTCAGGCAAACCGTATTTTAAAGCTTTTTACTGTTGTCAGTGGCAATAAATGAATAATAATCACTGGTGGGACTACTGGATACACATGGCAATAAATGCAATACCTTTTTATGAATAAGGTAGAAGGCAAGCTACAACAGATTTGTTGATTTGAGTAGGATATGCACCTAATCTGTGGGTTTTTCATGCAAGTACTCTCCAATTAACAGGGTTTTGAAACATCAAGAGACAGTTGCTCTGACAATGTCTTCTTCCTGCTTTTATTTTATCAGAAACACAGAAAGACCATCAAACCTGATAAAATCAAATGAAACTCATCTTCAGAATGATGTTTGAGCTGAGATGTGGTTCAAATATGAGCTGAAGCTTTGCCTTTTTTTTTAAATAGTTGTAGATTAAGAAATTTTTTAAAGGTTAGAAATTCAGTTTTATATTGTTAGTTGAAGACTACTCAACCTTAAGATTAAGGTTTATTATCACTCTGTTAAGAATATAAAGCTTAAATATTGAATGCACTACTTTTTGAGCTGTTTGCTATCAGCAAGTCATACGTTTCATGAAAACTTTTATGGAACTGAGCAACATTAAACTTCCTAAATTGGGAGAAAAGCACAACTAGTAGCCAGACCACTACAGTAAAGGGAGACTGTATATTGTATATGTGTTGTACATATCCAAAATATCTACCATTTTAAGGGTGTACAGTAAAATGTCTTAAATTTATACATGTTTTTCTTTCTTGTATTTCTATGGTGGTATTTCATAGACCTAGGGAAATGGGAGTAACTGATTGTGTAGAAGAGCAGTAATTTAAGACAGAAAACAGTTCGGAAACAATTTTTTTCTTTAAATGTTTTCTATTTATGGTAACTTAAAGTGTTATTTGAAACTTTTTCAGGCAAACATTTGGAGAGAGATTTTTATCTTGACAGTGAATGTGTTTGATTAGTATTTACATTTGGGTCAGAAGTCTGCTTTCGAGGCTATCTCCCGCCATCCCAGTTCACCAGGGTTTGGCCTGTGTCATTGTGGAGCATCTTCAAAGTACATGAACTGCATTTCTCTCTGATAAAAATAAACTGCTTGATGCCCTCCAGAAGCACACCTAACATACTCCTCCGCTAATGGATGCTGGGTGCGTGGCATCCCACCGGAGCTAGTCCAAAGCAAAACCTCCTGATCACTGACAGTGAACAACAACTCTTTCATTCCATGTATTCACTCCTCTTGTGCCACATTACTTGAAAGTTTAAATGTGGGCAGTGTTAACTTGTAGAAATAAATGGGCTCTCTAAATATAACTGAATGGTGTTTTATTTTCCTGCCGTGGACTTCAAGCTTAGAAATGTTTTGAAGCCTGATTCAATGACCACATTTTACTAGGATTCTTTCATGTAGGGGGGTTAATTTGTTCCAAAGGAAATCATGAAATTATATATTTTGGGAATAAAAAAATTTTACCTGCAAAATAAAAACCTACCTTTTTCAAAATGCACAGGAATTCTAATTTCAGGTTTAGTTTCTTTAACACGTACAACCACAACAGACAATGTTGTAATTGGGTTTCCCCTGCATTATAACAGTTCGTATTAAGAACTTCTTCTACACATGGAAGTGATGCATATCCTCACAAATGGAGGAAAAGCAGGTTACAATTTTTTTTAAAAAAGCATTGAGTTATTTTTGAAGACTTTTAAAGTATTGTCTTAAGAGTCATGAAGAAAATTCTTCTAGAATAAAAGATAAACTTTATATATAATTTTTCTTAGTAGTGCCTGTGGTAGTCATACCAATGAGACTACTTCTGTGGAGACTGTTAGTGATCCTTAATTTTAATCTTTTTTTTAATTGCCCATCGCAAGTTTTTGTCAACTGGACTCTGTCAAAAGATTTCTTTCTTTTTGTTTAGGAGGGTGCAGCAGTTTTTCTTCTTTGACCTTGTTGCTCTTCTGAGGTATAGGCAGAAGTGTCACCCAAGGCAACATGAATGAACACTTTATCTGAGTAGTAAATACAGATGAGATTTAGTACAACACCTCTTAGAGAAACAGTTCAGCATCTGAAGCCTCTGAAGATGCTGACCTATCTTTGCAGCTCCTGATCTGGACTGCTATGTTGCCTAAGGCATGATTCTATCAGAGGGGCACGTTCTGGTTTCTGAAGCCTGCTCCTAGCTCTGCATGGGCACAGCATGGCTGACCTTTTCTCTGGTGCCAAGCGCTGCAGGTCTGTCCCTGCCATCCCCTCCCAGCGCAGGAGTCTGCCTCGGCTTTCGAGGGGCTATTGGATGGGAACCAGAGGGTCCCCTCTTCTTTCCCTATTGGATGGGAGCCAGAGGGTCCCCTCTTCTTTCCCTACATCAGCAATACATTCCTTGTCTGCACCTAGGGTTTTCACGATTCATTTCTGCTACTTCAGATAATCTCCTTTATACACATGAATCAAAGCAGGTGAGAGAGAACCTCATTTTTTAAACGAGGTGCCTGCGGTCTCATAAAATTGGAATTGTGTATGTTGTTTGAAATACTTCCAGATCCACCCTACAGAGCTTTTCACTGGTGTTGTGCCTTTTCTGTGTCATTGTACATGGACATTTTTGTTATGAGACAAAGTACACCGAGGTCTTTGATGTGACTGGCAGCTGCAAAGTGGTAGGGGTGCTTTTTGTCATGATGGCGTGACGTTTGCAAAGCAGTAGTGCCAACACCCTGCCAATGGGCAACACCTTCTCATGGACACCACAGCCTCCAGCTGTGGCCAAGGAGCAAAGATGCTTTAGAGTGATGCCTGTCCCCAGCTCCTTCCCTTGTCAATCAGCTCCCAGGCTGCAGCAGTTCGCTGTGTAGAGTTTGGAGTTAACCTGCATTGATTTTGGTCTGCCTTAAAATACTGCGCCATCAATCACGGTGTTTTAGGAGCTGGCTCTGGAGCCTCTCTGCAGTGGGGAGAGGTAGGTGGATCAGAGCTGTGGCTTCAGCAGCTAAACACCTAGTGTCTCATAGGAGTGCGTATGTATATGTATTTCTGTATATTGCCATAATGTGTTCAAGTTATATTTTTACAAGAAAACTTAAAAGTACTTTTGGAAATGCCATTCAAATTAAATCTACTGTCATAACTTCTATGCCATGTTTTTAAATTTTTGGTACATTTTTCACTTTATGCAGAAATTGGTACTAAATTTTACTCTCACTTGTGCATTTCAAAAGTTGTCTTTTATTGCTAGTCTACAGTAACAAAGACATTTAATCTGATTTGATATAAATATGCATCTGATTGACATCATAAACTGAGGGCCAAGCTGGCTTAGAGAAAGACAAGCCTGACAAAACTAATNTGCCCCAAGCTGTGATGCATCCCATCCCAAGACAGGTATTTAAGGTAGGTGAGATGAACTGATCTCTGGAATTGCTCATAGCTCTGTTTTTTCTTGAAGGAGGAGACCGGATGAGTAGTTTCGGCATGCTTATTGTGTCAGACAGCTGAGTGGGAGTGAAATTAACCCTAAGTTACTGCAGCAGGTACAATAAAATTACTAAAAGCCCTTATGTTCTAAACTGATTGATACTGGGGATCACAATTACCCCCTAAGAATTGCTTATTTTCAGTTCCAATTGCAATAGAGTTTTCTTGTGACTAGAACACACTACATTTTCCAGATTATCCAATCTGGATTGAAACCAAATCAAAAAACTTTTCTTGCAAGAATTTCATCTGCCTTTGATTATGTATGTATAATTATAACTATTTGGCTGAGTGTGTATGCTCCTGCTTTTTGATTTTCAGAGGAAAATCAGCCTTCAATTTAAGAATATTTTTCAAATATTATTCTGTGGAAAAAGGTAGCATTTACTTATATCCACAAGGTAGGTATCTAATTGTGTTGATGCAACAAGATGAAAAGGGCGTTCCGTAACATTCAGTACCCCCAGAATTTTTGGTTCAAGCATTAAACAAAAATCAGGATCCAGGTAGATTTTAAGCAGTAAAGGTCTTACAAAAACAAATGTTGATCTTTCTTCAGGAGGAAGTAGATATTTCATTTTTCCAACTTACCTATCAAACATTGTGTTTAATGACCATCAGAGCACAGATGGCTTGTGCAGCAGAGCGTGTAGCAGGCAACACACTGAAATCTAGAGTGAGAAGTGTATATACGTTTGAGAAGGATGCAGATGACCAAGTCTGGCATTTTGAACCCAGGAAGAAGTGGTCAGGGGGACGTGCAGAACAATGTGTGATAACCCCTCTTTGGTTACAGGGCTGCTTCCTAAGGTTGGAGTCTTTTCTGCAGCAACTGCAGTGTCCGTAGGACTGCTGGGACAGGTAAGGCCGGTAGCAAACACCAGTTCGGGAACTTCACTGGACTGTCAGGCATTTGAACTGGCTTATACTCTTAAACTGACTCACACTCTATATACAGTCTGTAAAGATATTTTTTGCGCAAGACTCATAACACTAATTGAGGACAACCATCCTCAGAAGGTGCGCTTGTGCCCACGCCAGCTTGTACCCTGCCTGAAGGGCTGTGGACTCATCTCAGCTTGACTCTCCCCCCAGCAGAATCAGCCCCCAGGGAAGGCTGGTGCTGCCAAAGGGAGATGGCAGGGTTGAGATATCCCTGTGCCCAGGTAGCAGCTCTTGTCCGCAGAAGATGGCACTGGTGATTTTTTTATTTTCCCTGGGCCATCCCCCCTGTACTCTTTTATCCAGTTGTCTGTGGTGATGAGTCGGGAGTAACTCAGGAAAGTTTGATTGCCTTAAACACCTGTTGGAGACTCATTGAGACTTGGCAAACTCGTGCTGAACTTCCTGCTAGCTTTCAGAAGCCTATATATTTTTCTTGCGTGTTAGTCCATGTTTAATTTGATTTCTGTTATTGTCTTTTTGCCAAGGAACTGCTGGGGAGCATGTCTAACAATTGACACACCAATTGTGTTTACATTTGCTTTCTTGCTTCCTTTTTATTCAAAGAAACTTTTGAAATAATGTTTTTCCTTGAAGTGTAAAGAGCCAAATGGATACAACACCTTTTTCAACAAAGGCTTGACTTTATCAAGAGAGAGTTTGCATCCCCTTTACGTTCTCTAACAGGAATGTCTACAGTGTTGTGTTGTGATTTAAACCAAAGCTTTGATATTTTCTAAGTATCGTATTGATGATGATCCAACATGGTAATAAAAGCACTGTTGCTACAGTCAGTTTTATGCTTCTGTAGCTCATTCTCTTCTCACAATGCAAGGCACAAAACTTTGCCACTGCTAAGCTTTTTTGCAGTCCTTTTTCTGTTCCCAGGAATTCAGCTGGATCTCCTTTGAAAGGGAAATACCGTCCCTTCCTTGAGGTGCACCTCACCATGCAGAGCTGGTGCTTTGGATGTTAACAAGTGACTGTAGCTGCAGACAGGCGCCATGCTGAGCCCGGAGCTTCTTCTGTTCAAGGCGAGCTGGTGTCCTGGGTTTTATAAAGTAGCTAGATTTTGCAATCACCACTCATACGTACAAAGTTTTATAAAATTGTTACCTAGGAATTTTGGTGAATTTCATTTTTTTTCCCTCCCTGTTTGTTATAAGAAGTTTAAATGTTGTGGGACAGTTTTCTAATTTTACCCTGTACTGTTGGCTTTGCCTCAAGAAAGCCATTTGATGCAGTTTTAGCTGCCAATGTCTCTTTGCCACTCAGTCATTACAGAGTAATTGGATCTAAAGTACGTGTATAATTTGCTGCTAGCAATGCTGGCTTGTCTTAATTATGACATCCAGCTGATTTCTAAGGGTACTAATCAATGAATATGCATAGCATGGTAGACAGACTTGTACAGATGAATAAGCCTTCAAGAGAACCTGAGCTTTCACTGTACCTATGTATCAAGCTGTTTAAAAACATCAAGGTGGGATCTCTGGCTGAAAGTGTATGGAGGCTTTCAAAAGGGCTTGTACCACAGCTCAGGACACAGTCGGTGCAAAGTCTGAGGTGTTTTGGACTGTGTACATGTGTGTGTTTTGCCACAGGTGGCAAATTTTCTGGGAGAAAATGAGGAAAATCTTAGAGGTATAAACACAAATTCCTAGGCAGATGATTCTTCTTACCATTTCCCTAGTGCTCTCTCCTGCACTCACCCTGACTGAAGGTTACAAATAACTTTTCACTGAAAGCATTTCCTTTCAGTGTCTCCTCTGCAAGCCAGCTTTTTGAGACATCTGTATTTAATTTTAAGCTGGGTGCTATTCTTGCCCATCCACTTTTGATTTTTTTAAGCCTTGTATTTTTCCTCATCTGAAAACTGTCATGTCATAGAAAACCAGTTTTCCAGGCTGTAACAGTACTTTTAAAAACAACATGTTCATGAGTTATGGTCACATAAGGATCTAAAGCCTTTCCAAGCAGCTACTCCCTTACAGGCTCATACAGGTTTTTTTGCAGATTGCAATCGGAGGATTGTAAAGCTTATCACATCAAATACTCAGCTCCCTTAGGGTATCTCAGATGTGCTGCAGTGTTTTAATAGAATCCTTGCACTTGCACTGCAACACCCTATTAGAGGTCCTGACATGGACAACTTGCGTTAGAAAATTTGGACACATGACAAACCCTGCTAGAGATTATGAAAACTCTGTGGGGATATCGCTAGATGTGGACAGACTGAACGACTATGTGCACAGCAGCGTGTTTTATGATTAGCCATCTATGTACACTTAATTACTTGCATATTTTCAATTACCAACAGCTTCATTAAAAATATCTGTTATCCATTTGTAGGGAGAAATTTCAGTTGGTTTTCTATTTTTCTTTCTTTATCTTTTTTTTTTTTTTGGTTTGGAATTTGGAGCATTACATTCAGCACAGCTGTCTCAGGTATTCTGATTACCAGAAAGCTGGGACAGGCAAAGAAGCTTTTAAGGGAGATCTTTCTGTATTTTTACTTGACATACTGCACAGTGCAATTCAATATTCATAAATTATTTTTGGCTGCTGTTAGTATTTCACAGCTCTGTTTGCTAATTCTTGTGCCAGATATATTTAAAATGAATCATTAAATGCCAGGAGATTTGATGCTTGTTCCACATGCAACAGCTCTCTATTGAACAAAACTCCAACACTTTGTACTGATGCTAAACCCTAGCTTCCTTTGATTTTACAATAAATATATGAGTCAGAGGCAGGATAAATCAGACCTTGTACTGTCAGCTTGACAGAGATGATTGATCATACCTTTCTGACAGCACTGCATTTGACTGCAAGCCTTATGCACCCCTCCTTTAGATCATACAAAGGCATCTGGATGATGAAAAGCATGCTAGCTTAGAAGCTAGCGTACAGTGCTGCACCAGTGTCATATTTATCTAGTGGCATGTGTACTCTAAAATGCTTCAGGCTGTAGCTCATGCTAATAATTATCTCTTGTGTTGAATCCACCTTGACCCATTTTTATTCCTTTACCCATATTTTAAACAAAAAGTTGTTTTCAAAATCCTTTCCAAAATGGAAATATAAAGCCTTTATCTAAAGCAGACACATGCGGGTAATAAAATACCTAGCCTCCACGCTCAGAGTTGATACTTTTAGAAATGAAATCATGACACGTTAGTCAAAAGGTTCGTTGGTGGCCCAGACACTCCCCTTATTCCTCCTTTAGAAAAAACCTGTCGAATCGGGTATCAGAAACAATCTAGTCCTACAGATGCAGATTTGATTTGTCGCTGTTTGGCTCTTGACGATGGATGTCTGCACCAACACTGTGTTTGAAATACGGTCTGAAACCCAGCAGCTTCCCTGGGCAGAGGGGACAAGGGGGAGCAGCACATGGCCGTCTCCCCTTCCTGGGCTTGTTGGTGAGCGGTTTGTGTAGCCTTTGTAACAGCGTGGCTCATCTGGGAGCTGTGCTCATGGAGAAATTTTATTTCGTTCACGTTGTGAATCTGCCCACATACAAAGCACAGACTGGTGCAGTACCATGGGGTTTTTCCCCTCACAATTTTTCAAGATGTCGTTTGAGATGTATTTATGTTCAACTAGTATGGCTTTCATCTGGCTTTCTCTTGGTATATATGTGGTTTTCTGTACATACATATGTGTGTATGTATGGTTTAGGGCTAGAGACGCAGAGGTGCTTTCCTGTGTTGCAAGTTCAAGAAAATCAATAAAGTATTATTTAATGCATGTCAACTTCATTTTTAATACTATTTCTAAAGTAAATTGCAGAAAGCATATAACCATCCACCATTGAATAATAAATTGATATAGAATGTGTGGGGAAAAGGCAATAAGCCAGAATCATTAGAAGGCTCAGTGCACCACTCCAGCAACACAAAGCAGTCGTAAACCCGAGGCTGGAATTGCACACAGCAAATGGTGTACACCAGTAAATCTGGCCCTCGTAATTTTATTGCAAATGACATACAAGCCAGAAAAACATTTAGATAATTGAAATTAACACTTTTAACAATGATCTATAAAGCAGTGAATAACAATTAGGAGGTTCTTGTAATAAATCTACAGTACTTCACAATCAATTTTTCCCCAATATAAATGAGACAAAAGAAGATGGAACCCTCTTTTCCTTATGCATAGCTAATGGGAACATCTTTATTGGTAAGGTATCATACCAGCCCCTGGTTTGCCAAATATTACAACTGTGCATGAAGTGAAGGCTTGTTATTTTGAAACTGGAACAAAGCTAGATGGAAATGGAAAAGATAATAAAAGGGAGCTACTGGAAAAACATAACACAGATTTTTTTTTTTTTTTTAATGATGCATATCTGCACCTGTGTTTACTCATATCAAAGTGGCTGTGCATATCGGGTCATGTGAATGTAGCTCTTGGATAGATATAAATGCTGCTGCAAACTTTGAAGTCCTTTGGAGGATGTAACCACTAGTGCAAGGTTTTGTGTAGTCCTATCCAGCACTCTAAGAAAGAAAAAGTTTTCTATTTCATATTTCATCTGTACCATATTTTTCAATATTACTGTTAAAATACAACCATTTCCTCTCTTTCTAACTAAACTGATGAAATAGAAGATTGAGTCTGTCAGGTAATAAATCAGTTTTTTGATGTTGGATCAGTTGTTTGATTCACTGTTTGACCATATTATTGGTCACTGACTGTCATTATGCTGCCTCCCATAGGCACCGGATGAGGTGCTTGCTATCCGACAGAGCCCAATCCAGGCACCAAGCCTTTGAAAGGAGCCTGGGAAGAAGCCTGGGTGTCAGAGGGAACGCTGTCTTGCATGGCGTTGTGCACACTGGTGAAATGTTTCTCTGGATTAGAACTAAACCCCCAGCTGAACCCCTTTAAAAACTGAGCTTTTAAGCAGTCATTGCAGCGGGTCTGAAATCAGTTGTATTATCTGGGTTCTGCGTGGAAATCTGGCTGTCACTTTCCAACCTATCAATCCAAGCTCTTTCATGAATACCAAATTCATTTCAAAAAAAACAGATTCAATAAAACGGTTTCTGCAGGGGAAGCAGCAGTGTTGGGAGAGCGACTGAAATATGGTTTTGCATTAAATTCCCTTTTTTGCCAAGTGACAGGGATGCTTCAGAAGTACTACTGCAAATATTTTAAAAATAAAACACAATCCTCCAGACTTATACAAAACCTTTTCACTCTAATGAAAGTGGATAGGTGTGTGCATATGAGTGTGTGTGAGAGAGGGAATGAAGCATTACTGGTGGAAGCAGCACGTAAGAGCAATGCTCTGTGTACCAGCACTGCGCCGTTGGCCGCCGGCCGTGGGGAAGGAGGGAGCGCTGCAGTGGGAAAGTTGTGCTGCCGCAGTTTTGGGATGCTGTTCTGATATTGCTGTCTCTCCTCCTGACCACCTCCAGTGCCAGCCTTTCAAGTGCTGACATCACGGAGAAATTTGCCTGAGGTGTTTTTTTCGCTGACCCGCTGGAGGAAATGGGAGACACAAGCTGCAGAACATCAGCTGCAGCAATACACCTGGGAAAGCCAGTAAACCCTGGTGGAGAGGTGGCCCGTGACCTATGCTGCTTGGTTCCTGCTTTCGCTGTACCCAAGGGGACTGTTAAACTTAATGAGAGCAAAGTCTGGTGAAAAACAGGTGGCTTTTGAGAGCCCACCCAGAAACCGGTGTTTGTGACGAATGCAAGCTACTGGAAGCTTGCAAACCATGAAGCCCTTTATACAAAGCTACAATAGGCCATATAAAAGAAATAGGCCCCAAAACTGAACACATCAGTGCTGCCACTGTTGTGCTTATTTCTGTGCTCCTGTCTCCATGGGGGATAATTAATCCAACTCCCTGGAGAGGCAAGGAAATCTCAAAAAAAATAAAAAAAGGTCACATTTCCTGAGGGCAGTTGCAAAAGCTGGCTTGTATTAGGAAGCTGGAGAAAAGAAGAAAGTTAACAGCAGGGAGACAGATTAAATTGCGGATCAGGGCAATACACAGACAGAGTCATTGCCGGGAAGAAAGAATGGACAGAGTTTTGTCCCCATGAATTTCAAGTCACGGTGACTTGAAGACACAACTACAGGCTGAAAGTCCTCCTAAAGAAAGATGCCAGAGAGACAGACCTATCTCTCCTTGCTGGAGAAAGCTGATGGTTGATGAATGGAACCTGAAGGTGGGTAAAGGATGCCTGGGACAAGTTATATTGACTAGGACTGGGCTGAAAAGAGGTCAAAGCTGTTGTGGCACTCATTTGTACAAATACGGAATGAACGTTCATATAAACCTTTCAAGTTCTCTCATTTATCTTCTGTATTTTTCCCCTATTTATGTTCAAGCCACAAATGTATTTGAGTTTGGGTGCCTTCCACTACAAGCGCTGGTTCGGCAATACGTGTTTGTCCCAAGACCCGCCAGCCATCAAATGGGACCAGAACAAGCATGAAATTGAGACCCAGGAGTTTCTTTGTATTCTCTGCAATCTAACTTTTTTTTCTTTTTTTTCTTTCGTAAATAATATATATGGATGATACAGGTCTATGAATATGTGTCGCTATATTGGCTGAGAGCAAAGGTCCGTGTAATCTAGTGTTCTGCCCTGCCTGTGCCTTTTCTTCTGAGAACAAAAAAGCATCAGACAGAGGGACAGACACGGCTTCCCTGACTTACCTCCCAGTGACTGGGGTGAAAGGAATTCCTGAGCCAATGACTGCATCGGGACTAGGGTGTTTAATAGCTATGAGGAGCACGGCCTAAAAATGCGTACTCTCTCTCCTTTTTTTGAACCTCCAGGTTCAAACCTTTCCAGGAAAAAAAGTTAGATAGCCATTTTTGTCTGTGCTGTTACTGTGTAGTTTAAAGAATAGTAGTTTTGGGTTTTGGGTTGGGTTTTTTTATTCTGTTTTGGATTCTTTAACTTTCATTGCCTTCCAGGTCAGAACTAATCATTAGGACAAACCACATATTTCCAAGTTTCAAGAGAAACAGCAATGCTGTTTAATGAGTTGTGCAACAGATGCTATTTTGGCCATGGCTAAGAGAGAGAAACCCAACAGCTAGCTGTGCCATATGCAAAGCACTTTAAAGAAATAACCGAGCATTAATGAGTTCCCACCAAAACATTCCCACCAAAATGCTCCTCTTCAGACTCTGAAATGTCTGAGCTGAGCTTCACAAACTGCCTGTCCACAGCAGGTCCCTCTTTCCACAGTGGTGACCAGAGTCAGTTGCTTGATCTTGTGCAACTTTCAGGCAAGAGGTGAAGAAAGAAGCAAGGCCCTCACAGGTGGACTGTGTGGACATGAACCTGCAGCAGGTACTCACACAAATCCCCCTGAGCTCAGATGACAAAAGTGATCCATGGCCCCAAGGTGGGTTGTTCGCTGGCTAGACACCCACCGTGTTCTTCTGCAGGTTCTTCTGAAGTGCTGCACAAATCACCTCTCTCTTCACTTAGGAAAGTGCACTACCTTCCCTGGGGGGTAAATCTCCCTGTAGTACTGCTTTTTTGAAGTTGCTTCCATTCTGCCTTTCTTCACCAGGAAAATTTAGTCTGGTAAGAGTTGTGGCTCCCCACCCTGCTCTCAATGTGCATGGACAATGCATTTTTTAATGCTTTTTTGGACAGTTGCATCTCCCTTTTCCTGTTAATATTATATCAATTAACAAATTTTTGTTCCCTGAGAGTTAACAGATATTCAAGCATATCTGAATGAGGCGGGTGTCCTGGTGACAGAGGATGCAGAGAAGGCAGAGCTACTGAATGACTTCTTTGCTTCAGTCTTCAGTGCCAAGGCAGGCCCTCAGGAATCCCAGGCCCCGGAGGTAAGAGAAGAAGACCTCAGAGAGAATGACTTTCCCTTGGTGGAGGAGGACTGTGTGAGGGATTGCTTAAGCGATCTAAAGGCCCACAAATCCATGGGCCCCGATGGAATGCCCCCATGAGTGCTGAGGGAGCTGGCGGATGTCATTGCTGAGCCACTCTCCATCATCTTTGAGAGGTCCTGGAGGACAGGAGAGGTGCCCGAGGACTGGAGAAAGGCCAATGTCACTCCAATCT
>Ga0065711_1043449_pt1 | contig 14724 bp, 6 predicted proteins | sample Hoacrofraction12_FD_59098 | JGI IMG/M metagenome (GOLD analysis project Ga0065711, IMG submission 59098) | Hoatzin crop microbial communities from Cojedes, Venezuela - Epithelial fraction 12 v2 (version 2) | ecosystem: Host-associated > Birds > Digestive system > Esophagus > Crop | place... | reverse complement strand
GGCTGCTTCCTGCGCTGAGGCGGGCTCTGCTGGGCTTGGTGCGCCCCTGGGCCGCCCCGGCCTCCCGGTTTTTCCCTCAGTGGCGGCAGCGCAGCGTTCTCGGGTACGGTGCTTGTGCGGCCGGGGCGGGTGGGCCGGGGCAGGATCCCGGGTCCCGGCACCGTGTGACGCGCCGCGAGGTCGGAGATCCGCTCCCTTCCCCCGCTGCGTCGTGTGAGAGGCGGCGGCGCGGCCGGGGAGGGGGCACCTTGTGCGGCCAGGGGAGTGCTCGCCCTCGTCACGGCTGCGGCGGCTTCACCCCCAGGTCCGTGGGGAGCCCGGGCCGCGGAAACGCGGGGCTGGCGGCGAAGCCCCCGGGGGAGAGGTGGTGGGGGAGCTGGGGGCGGCGGGCCTGTGTGTGCCGGGCAGGCCTGCGCCCTGCCCTGCGCTGCCCGCCCCGCGGGAGCCCGGTGTGCGGCCCGGCTGCCGTGCTCGGGTGCCTGGGGCTGGTCACCCGCTGTGGCGCGGCGTTGGGTGCACGGGGGGCTTCCTTTGTTGTTTGTTCCCCTCTCCCCTCAAAAAACCCCACCAAACCAGCATTTTCACGTTGCTTAACTTGCCATGTCTTCCTAAGCTGTAAAAAGAAAAAAAAAAAGAAAAAGAAAAAGTTGTTTAAAAAGAAGATGCTATCAGAGTTACCCAGAGTTGATGAGAGCAGCCTCTGGTTTGCGCCGAGCTGCCCAGTCCAGGGACTGAGGGGTCCCGGCTGTGTGTGTGTGTGTGTGTGTGTGTGTTACCGGCTCCAGTGGGGACAGTGCAGGAGGTGATGGAGGGAGGAGCAGGCGAGGGGCTTGACATGGCTCACTTCAGGGGCAAATTAAAAGTGCGTAACAACTCGGGAAAGTTGTTCCAGGAAGGGAACTGGGTGAGGGAAAGAGGAAAAGTTGTTTTCTTTCTTTTTCCTTTAACGCTGTATCTGTTACCTCAATCGCAAAACCTATATTTAACAGTGCAAAAGTAAGAGACGTCAAAAGTAGTGTCTTTCAGGAAAAAAAAAAAAAGTGAGTTATGATGACTCATGCTGTCAATGCTCATGTGTCAAAATTTGGATGCACCGTTATTGTTCATAATTGCTATGCGTGCTTCAGTATTGTAAAGGTAATCCACAGTGTGTGTGTGGAGCCAGTGCTTCTTGCAGGCTGTAGTTTCTTCTGCTAGATTACTCCTATTTAAGCATCTGAATATATGCAGTATTTGGACCTAACTTTGAATATGTGAGTAGGCCTTTTGTGTTTTCATGCTGCCTACAACCATGGTTTAATCATCTGTTTAACTTTAATTGTGAATTAGAATTTACAGAGATAATAATGAAAGGAGAGCAGGCATAGTGCTTTTACATGATTTTTTTAAGATGGCGAACATGTGAAAATTAAGAATCTCTTTTTCAATTACATGTTCCTGGCTTCTATTTCTTAATTTTGTTCATATGCTCACCTTTTGTTCAGCTTTTACTTTTTCTTCCCGTATGATTTTTAACCTTCATCTGCCTGTGAAGTAGCAAGATAATTTCTCAGAATTTCTCACCTCTTCCTTTTCATCTCATGTACAGAATGGAAAGTATCTATTCTAGTTGGGAAGTCCCTGGAAGGGTTCATTTTTGCATGTTAGCATGCTTTTTTGCTCCCTTTCTCATTTCCGTCTTTACTTGTAAGGCTGTGGCTTAATCACTTAGGTGAGTTAGTATCTTTGGGAGTTTGATCAGTGTCAAGGATATGACTTCTTTTTCACATGAATAAAAAAGTAGTTCCCTACCCTGTTAGGTCCAGAAGAAGACAGAGGGAAGGGACAAAAACTTCATCACCTCCAGTGTTTCACTGAACTGGAAGGTGTTAGGCTCCTAGCGAGGGGTCATTGCAGGTTGTTGTAGAAGTCATTTGCTAAAAATACTATCAGACCATTTGAGAGATTCCATGTTGGGTTGCTATTTTTTATATATTAGTCCTATTGTATTAGATGCTTTCATAAGATTTTTGATATATTGATCTTTTAGGAGATAGGAATCAAAAAGTTTGTAATTAAAAATGTCTGTAGAGGAATTCATTTAGTCGATTTTGTGTCTAGTTATGTATTTGTATATGCAGGGTCTGTCAATGAGCATCTTTATGTTCTCAGCTTTTATGATGTCTGTAGGTTGATAATGCTTGTGAGATAGCACTGTCTATATGTAATAAGGTGATTTTTGATGGAGCTTGTTTGAAAGTTGTTTTATTATAGTTTTCTATGTAGATCTGACCTTCTGCAACTGGTTTTTAGAATAAGTCGGAATTATAGCTTGCCTGAACATCTGAAATGGAAAAAATGCTGTAGAGTTGACAGTTTACTTCTGGCATTAACAGTAGAACTAGAATTGTCCAAAATCATAAAAACTATAACACAAAATAGGTAAACAGCCAGGACTTCCTTTGTTGAAACACACCACTGACTCTTGTGAACTGCTCATTGTTACAGGTCTGTTGGTTGTGTCAAAGCTCTGGTGTCAGATAAGCAGTTGCTTTTAATGTGGGATTGCAGTGCTTTTCGTGATTCAGAATCCTAAAATTTTTTCTGTTTTTGTTGCTAGATTTTCTTGCCAGTTCTCTCATCTTTCTGTGTATTTCTTGTTGTTATGCAGTATAACTAAAGTTTTAGTCTCATCTTGTTTTTTGAATTCAGACCTCACAAGTTTTTCTTTTTGAGGATGTGAGACAGATGGTAGCATAAAGTGTTAAGTGAGTTGGCTTTACAAAGAGTCTCGGGCAATCTGATGTGCTATTTGCACATGAAATGTATGAGATACACATCAAAATACACTTAGAACAAAGCACAGAGGTCTCCTATAGCAGGCAGTTTTGTTTCCTAGCTGTGCAGGGCCGTGCACTAGACACCACTGCTGCACTGTGGTTGTGGACCAAGCCCTGCAGCTGTAGGGTGGTGGAGGAGAAATGTCAGGGAGGGAGGAAGAGAGAATGAGAACCACTGGCTTGCAAGTATTCAATGCATAAAGCAATTAATTGAATTAATGAGTAAATTTCTGAAGAAAATGAATAAAATACACTTTCAAAGAGCTGGTCATGTAACACAGAAACTAGTCTTATCAGTTGTGTTCTTAACACGCAGTTGAGACTGATGAAAATAACGATGCAAGCAAAAATACTATGCCGCATCTGTGAAATGATTCTGGAGATCCTGTATCATCATATTGTCTGAAGATTAAAACCAAGTAATTTTACGTAGAAAAGAACCTATCTTTGACATAATGAGAGGCTTCAAAACTCTTTTGGAATTTGCCTAATTTTCAGCAATCTTGTAAAAAATTGAAAGAAACAAGTCCTGGGGAAAGATTAATATCAATTGTTTTCTACTTCTGGTGAACCTGGATAGAACTTGTTTACCCTGGAGGGTGTGTTTTGATGAATTTTTTGGGGCAGTTTTTTAAGAGATAGGAAAAGTAAGCTGAATTGATTTAGAAATTTTAAAAAACTTGTTATCCTGTGTTGCTATGTCTGAAATCAGATTGTATAAAATCCTGTTTTTTGATTTGACTTTTTTATCCAATGTTTTGGAAACTGTGGAATGATCAAGTTAAGGAATGTGGTTTTAGGGCGGTAAATTAGCTTTATGGTATCTTGGTTGTGTATCCCATCCCGTTTGACCAACACGAGACTGTTGTAAGTGCGACATTTTGCTACTCAGGCCAGTTACTCAGCTGGGGCCTGATCTTGCATGTGAAACTACCAGGGCCCTTGTTTTTGCCAAGTTCGCACATGGTATTGTCTCATTAGTGCTGCTGGTAATTCTTGTACAATTCCTGTGCAATTTCTGCTGTCACATTGGCAGTGAAAGCTGTGGCAGACGAAGTTTTACTGCTGTGATCTACAGGTTGTGGAAGCTGGACCCTTCTGGGAATGAGAGCAAGGCAGGCGTTTGCCCTGGCCACTGTCATTAGGAGGGAATTTTCTGAATCGGTTACAGGCTTGGCAAAAAGCTGCAGTCTGAGGTTCTGAAAATGCTTTGATTGTAGCGAGACTTCAGAACTTTTTAAAAATTAACTACATAACAAAACCTCATAAATACTCATCATCTTCAAACTTGCCTGATTGGGCATGATTAGTTGTTCTTAATAACTTGGTAGCACTGATTACATTATTGCAGGTCTTTGCAGTTGGAGCTTTTGTGTATGAAGTAATATGCTGAATTCCTCATGAGTCCAAAAGTGGTAAAACACGTTAAGATTTTGATCAGTTTGTCTACTTACGCAGTCTGTTTGCCTGTGTATGCAATCAGAAAAGTGTTGGGATCTTACACATTCTCTAGTTTCGTGACAAGTAAATTCACAGAAGATTGATGCTTTGTGGATGTTGAATAATGTGAACTGTTTAATCTCTAAATGTGCGAAAGAAGGCTTGCTAAGTTTGCTGATGAACCTGTAACCTGAAAGAGTTAGGGATAGTCTCTTCTGAAGCATCCTTTGTGGTAATGGTCATCTGAGTTGATTTAGTTTGGATTTTTTTTTTGCGATTACTCTTTCTCCATTTTTGTTAATGATGTAACAGAACTTAGTAAAGACATTTGTCTGATTTTAGGAAATAACCTGTACTGCCTACAGTTTAGTCTAAAAAATAAATTTTAATTACAGCAGACAAGTGAATCGAGAAGTTAAGAGAGGAGGTGGATTGTTGGTTGATTTACTGGTAACGTTACTGTTAAACGTATAAGAATGTCACAATGCCATCAAATTCTACTGCTGTCGTGAGGAGAGGTAGGTGCAAGAGACAAAGATGAGAGGTGAAGACCTGTGTAAGAATGGAGATTTATTTTATTGTTGCAAAGCCACGAGCTTGCCACTGAAGGAGTTCATGGACTCCTCCAGAGTGCTCAGTTTAGTGCTATCACCCCTGTAAAAGAGGTGAGAAAACGCTGGCTGGTAGTTCTGCAGCCTCTTGCCGAAACACACAGCACTTCTTTCACTACAGGCATTGGCAGCTGAGGAAATCTTCATGTAAGTTACTAAGAACTGTAAACCAAGATGGATTAGTGAATAATACAGAGAACACATTATCCATTGTAGCTCCCTTGCAGGACAGAGCAGAGAGGTTTTGGCTCAACAAGTTTCACTTCTATTCCTCTGGTAAATGGTAGGCTATTAAGTTTGGAATTAAAAAAACAAACAAAACCAAAAAAACCAACTAAAAAGAAATTGATATAAATAAAATACAGAACTTGAAACAGGTGCAAAATGTGACATTTAACATTACTGTGGTCTTTGTATAGTTTCAAAGGCACAGAGCTTGAATAACAGTTGTGTTGCGGTCAGCATAACATATCAAGTGTATTCAAAAGACAGATGAAATGTAAGCTGGAAACGAGGAGCAGTTCAGATCCTAGTATATACAAATGTAAACTTAAAGTGAGTATGTTGCAGCACACACAGGTGTGTCCACAGAAGTAATTTGAGTTCAGTTGCATAAGAGCAAACCACAAATTTTAAGGCAACTAATATAAATTGAAAGCAAGCATCAAAATGTGCCGAGCTGACAACTGTTTGTTGCCATTCCTCTGGTTACTTCAAGCTCATTAGTGTTTATAGCCACTCATCTGGCTCAGACCTGTGTACCAGCATTTGGGACATACTTAAGTATGTGCAGCCTGTCATGGCAAAAAAAATCTTGAAAAAGTGCTTTGGAGTTTGTGCTTTGGGTGTCATATTTTTATTAGCTAGTTAGATTCTTGCGTTGAAGTAACCCTCAGGAGTTTCTGTTAATTGGTTTTCAAATGTGGTCCTTTAATTGTTCAAACATTGAACTTAGGTTTGACTACACTGGCTAATTTTTAATTAAAGTAAGTTTACTAAAATAACGTTGAAAGATTAAAATAGTTAGGGCGAATCATAAGTAACTGAATCCCACTCTGTAGTACTCTGCGGGTGGAACCTGGCATCCCCAGAGAACCTCGCTGGTTCCAAGGGACTGCCTGCTTGGAAATCATTACAAAAAGGAAACCTCAGAGAATAGAATATAATTTTACTTCAAAGTGCTGCAGTTTAAAATTCAGCATCTGTTTTAACTGATAGGTCTATTTTACAAGTGTAGTAATTTTGATGATGACAAAGAGTGTTTAATATTTTCTAGTCATTGAGTAGGGACACTGCTCTCAGTTCAAACATCCCCATTCTTTTCTCTTTTTCTTTCCAGCTCTGTCATCCTGCCACCTGTAGTTTATGAGCCAGTGGAAGCTGTCTTTGCTTTACTGGGTCTTTGTTGCTTCTGTTTAGTGAAAGTAATGCAACAATATCTCTTTTAATGACATTTTTGTTATCTGTTAGCTCTGAAATAAACATAGCATCTAGTTTGTGGATGAATTTCTTTGCTACTGACCATCAGCATTCAACGCTCACTGTAATGAGAGCATAGCAAGTAGATATAGCATACGTACTTCAGGACAGCATCTGAACACGACTTTAGGAATTAAGCTACTTCTCAAAAACCTACATGAAATATAGAATTTTTTCTATTTCAGTTATTTTTTTCTGTATGGTCAAAAGCAGTTCCATTGTCAAAAGTGATTTGTAGTGTTTTAGGATTCTTGTGTGACAGAATGGAACATGATATTGTTATAACGCAGTTGCACTTAAGAGAACTTAAAAGTTGCACAGAAAAGCAGTCATATGAAGGAATGTTTAATGTTATGTCTTACAATTTACTCCTTAAGAAACAGTCATTGTATGGATATTCTATCTTAAGTGAAATTTTCTTTTCCAGCTATTTCAGTAACATAGCACCAGGAGGAATGGTACTTAAGCAGTAAGGTGTTGGTCTTGTTCTTTTGATGCATTGCCTTCCAGAAGTTTTGCATAGTTGATCTGCTCTTGCTTTGATATAAGTTTTCTGGTAGTACAGTGTAGTTTGTGGGGAAATAGTTGTGGGTTAATCATGCAAACCCGTTTGAAGTTGGAGAGAATGTTGTATTTACAATGCCTATTGAAATAACAACGAAGATGGAGATACAAGTTTAAGTCCTTGGTTTGAAGGCTTAATTACTGATTTTGACCTCTTGAAAATTGTAGGATTTTTCTGTACTGAAATTTGACTACCAAGCTGGAGGTAGCCTATGAAGGAGGCAGAAGTAGGGAATGATAATAAAATGAAGTGGAGGTGCACAGCTTCACAAGGCATCAACTGAAATCTCATAACGTTTCACAGAAGCTGCGTAATTTGATGAATCACATTGGAAAGATGAGTCATCTGAACGAACAGTAAATTTCTGTGACTTAATGATGTGGTGTAGAAATAATGAGACACCAGATGACAAGGAAATTGTACAATATTAAAAAGAAAAAACTTGAGAAGTTTATAGTATATGTGCATCTTATGATAAGCAACTAGCATCTTAACGAGATGGAATATTTTGGCTGAAAACCATGTGATAGGTGTTCCTTAGCAGAAGTGAAATCAGGAGATTCAGAGACCTCCTTGCTCTCCTACACACTTATATTTGTCAATCCAATAGAGTTGTGTGCAAGTGAAATACAATTAAGAACAGTTTAGTTACTGATTTTCATCTGTGAAAAGTAGTATCTATTTTCATTTCATAGATTTTACCCAGTATGTTAAGTTCGGTAGAGTATTTCTGCTTAGGACTCTGAACTTTGAACAAGGAGGCATTTTTTAAATCATAAGTGTGGATTATATCAGTGCTGTTGATGCCGAGCAACACAGACGTTGCCATACTTGGAGTAACAAGATAACATAATACAGGGTTAAACTAGTGGATAAATAACAAGTTTAAATGAGAGTGTAGATGTTTAAATTTAAATTCAGCATTTCAGTTGCTGTTTAGTGATTACATTTGACTGCACTTTTTTTTAAAGTAATTCATAGTGTGAGAACCGTGTTTTACTAGTGAAAGTGTTTCCTCCTAAAATACCTTGAGCTGCACATTGTAAAAAGTTACTTCATATTGTGTATGGCTCTTGCTTAGAGATATTCAGATTCTGATTATTTATTGATAGTTTCTGTACTCAGCACTTCTGTTTTTTTAATTTGGATTATAACTCCTGTTTGTAATTTTGCTTTCTTTCATATAAGGGCACGTTACAACTTAAGTCTATTCAAAAGTTCCAAAATAATCTTTTTACTTCTTTCAGAAGTATTCAAAGGCGTAATGCTTACTTTGTTGCTTTCTTTTACCATAATATCTTCTCCAGTTTACATACGTATCTCCTTCCTCAAGCATAAGTCCAGTCTTACACAAACCTTCACTCTGCTACAGGTAAAATCTTAATTTTCTGTTCGTGGAACATTGTTTTTCACTGATTCTGCAGTAGACATTATGTTCATAAACTTTCTATCCTTAACATGCCGTTAATAATGAGCTCTTTATCAGCTTCATTATAATATAAAACACCAACATTGATGACTGCGCATCTGCTGGCTTCAAGTTGGCCATTGTTTTTATACCTTAGAATCATAGAATCACAGGAGTAAATGGGAAGGAGATAATCCAGAGGGACAGTAGCTTGCAGAACTGCTTCCTGTTTTGAGAATGATACAGTGTTTTAGGAAGGAGGTTTTATTAGTTGACTCACTTTTTCATTTGTAATTTTAAACTGTAAATAAAATATATAATCAGATTTTCTTTTCTGAAGTTTTCTGTTGTGTATCCAGTAACATGGAGTATGCAGTTGATTTGCTATCTAGAGAGTCAGTTAAAATGTCATGACTGAAGACCTGAAGCAGTGTGTTGAAGATTGTGCAGTTCTTCATGTGCCACATCCCATACGGTCTTATGGCTTATATGTACTCCTAAAATTTGGATGAAGTTTCTTGAACTGTACAACTTCAAAATGGAAAAGTAAATACTGGTGAAATGCATTGTTATCTGTGTGATACCGGCAGGACCATACAAATTTTCTGATGCCACTGTGTATGTGTTGTGGTGGGGAGTTGACTTGGATCTGATTTTCTTTGTAAGTGATGTTAGTTCAACAACAACTAATGAAGTTCGTGTAGTAAGTTACTTGGCAATATGGCAAGCAACATTTCACCACAGCAAAAAGTTGAATTTGTTTGGTACTATACATTTATAACAAGCCCGGTTCAAAAACCCTTCCTGTAAAACAGAGGTAGAATTCCATGGCTGTTACAGGAATACACCATAGATCTCTGATTTCCTGTTTCTAGGGTGTGTGGGTTTTTTGTGTATGGTGTTTGTTCGGAGGTTTTTTTGTGTTGGTGTATTTTGTTTGGGTTTGTTTTTTTTTTATTTAACTTGCCGCCAGGCAGTTTCACTCTGCCTTCCCAAATATCCAAGTCTGAATGTCACACCTTTTCACTTGGCACTTAAAAAAAAAAAGAATAACCAGAGTTTATTATTTCAGAATCACATTTAGTTTCTTAGCATTTCAGAATTGTGCCATTAAAGAAGCATGTCTCATAGTATGTCTGTTAAACTAATAGTAGAAGTTTAAACATGTGAAACTATTCCTGCTTATCATTGTAATTCTGCAGTGTGTTTGTATTTTTATGGCAATATTGTAAATTGTGTAAATAGTGTCACCCTTTCTTGCCTGAGTGTGCGAATCCGGATGTTTATTAGTAAAATGTTGTTTATCTGACAATCACAAAGTCATAACATTCGTGATATAACCACCAATTCAGACACATGAAATACTTCACTGAAGCCTGAAAGTATACTTGAGATAGCAATGTAGGCTTCATTTAATTTCATTTTTATAATAATTGAATAAGGGGATCGTATTTTTTTACAAAGTTATTTTTTTAATTACCTTTAGTATGAAACTTGACACATTTAGTTACGTGATCTACAGTTTTATCATGTTGCTTGGTCTTCTGGGGTTTTTTTTGTTTTAACAGCAATATCTCTCAGGATCTGAACTGTACTTTTAGGCCAGTTCTATGAGTTTTGTGCAGAATTCTTGCTGTCAGTATCACCCAGTATTTTCTAACATAATATTAAAATATTAGCTGGGCTAAAGTAAAAATAGTAAGTGGAATTTTTTCTGTTTTCTTTAAGGTTTCAGCAAGCAATAGACAACAAAATGAACAATCCAGCTATTAAGAGAATAACAAATGAAATTATTAAATCACCTGAGGATAAACGAGAGTATCGTGGTCTGGAACTGGCAAATGGCATTAAAGCTCTTCTCATTAGTGACCCCACCACAGATAAGTCTTCAGCAGCACTTGATGTGCACATAGGTATTTCATGCATGTTGTGTTCATTGTGTCATTAATAAAAATGCTTTAAGTTTTGGTATCTTAATTGCAAATAAACTGACAGGAGTGGTATCCAGTTGGCAGCCTAGCCTTTTATTGTAGTTTAGAGTTTTTTTAATTCTCTGACACCTCAAACTGAAAATTATTAGAGCTAATTAAATTCACGTATAGTACTCTGTTTACTTAAGTGTTGCTCAGTCAGTAGAAAGACTTTTTAACCATTAAGTTTTGTGTTATGAAAGATCTTTTGTAAGCAGAAAAGGGGTGGGTGTGAGTACAGTCATTTCAGACAGCTCCATCTGTTATATGAGACTTTTTTTTTAAAGTTATTGATGTGTAGAGGTGAGAAAATGCTGTAGTGCCAGAGGGGTTGGAACGGCACTCCCTAACTCCAGTGATGCTTAAGTGTGCAAACAGAAATACTGGAAATAGAAGGGGAAGGCAATTGCTTTGACTCTTTGGAATGATGGCAGCCTTTTCTTACATCTGAGGTACTTCTCAAGATTGTGTAGTTTCTCATTAGCTTGGAAGGTGTGATGCACGCACGCATTACTTAAGCATCGTCTGGCCATGTTTGTAGTTGGGAACTCTTGCTGCTGTTGGCATTAGGACAGAAGTAGTAGAGCAGCTTTGAAAACTTGTGGCCTGTATTATTATGGAGATGGCTGTCACAAATCATTTTCTAGTTCAGACGATCCCAGATGTGGTTTTTTTAGGTAGTGTGACAGTAGTAGCCAACTGCAGCATCCAGTTCTTGCACGTGTGCCAGAGGAGATGTATCTCTTGCATTCCTCTCTTCTCTCCCATTGCATGTCATTGCACACTCCAAAACAGGGCTGCCAGACTTACAATTCCATGTTTCTGGCTTCTATTCTTGCACATCATTATTGTCTTCTAATCTGTCTGCCTTCACACCTACTAGCTAGGCATCAATAGTTGCTTGTGTTCAGGCAATTACAGGTTATCATTCGTCCTATAAACCACAGGATAAATACCTCCTTAATTGTGGTTGGCAATTACTGCCTTTTAGCACAGTGCAGTTATTAAAGTCAAGGTATGGAAGTCAGGACATTGTGATCTGCCAGGTCTTTACAGATGATGAGTCATGGACTTCAATTGAAAAATTGTCTCTATAAGGCAATGCAGGCTGATCTGGAGAGGCAATTTGAGACACTAATTGGTTCAGTTACTCATTCTATTTTTTTTTTTTTTTTTTTAAGGTTGGCTGTAGCTGCACAAGTGTCTGCTTATATCTACAGAATTGAAATAATTGTGTAGGGCAACATACTGTAATATAAAGCACTTTAAAAGACTTAACATTTTAGTATTACTTTTTATGAATGGTTACATGAAGTTTTTCCTCCTGCAGGATCCTTGTCTGATCCCCCCAACATTGCTGGGCTTAGTCATTTTTGCGAGCATATGCTGTTCCTGGGAACCAAGAAATATCCAAAAGAGAATGAGTATAGCCAATTTCTTAGTGAGCATGCTGGGAGCTCAAATGCTTTCACAAGTGGAGAACATACCAACTATTACTTTGATGTGTCACATGAACATCTAGAAGGTGCACTAGACAGGTAAATACACTTTTTATATGCTATTTGAAATTGTGTAGAAGTTTTTTGATAGTTTTATGATTATGATATTGAAGAAAGGGTTGAGAGTGCTATCTTTTGTTAAAACTGATACCAGGTATTTTTCAGTTCAAAAGTTTAGCTCATATTTTTTCAGCTGGCGAAGTTCTTCACTGAGGTAGAGTTTTTGAAGTTCAAAGGTTGTGTTTACACTGAATATTTGTGAAATTGTGATGCACAGAATATGATCATGAACTTCCGCATTGTGCAAATACTCTGATTGTATAAGCAAATACTATGCTTCTCATAGGATCCTTATTTCATTGATAGCAAAAAGAAGGATGAAGTCTAGAAATATATTACAATGCCTTTAGTAAAGGAAATTCACTGAAAGCTCTGCCGTTTGTGGGAGGGAACAGGAATCGAAAGGTGTGTAGTCAGTGAGGTAAAGAGTGGATTTTCCCTTTGACGTTTTCCTGGATGTCTGAGAATTTGATCTGCGAGATTAAGAGCCTCTTGCAGCTAAACTTCAAAACAGTAGAGTTTTTCGGTGTATGAATTATGATACAAGGTCCTTGATCCTTGTGGTACCTTATATGGTGAATGTGTTGTCTGCATTTCTAGATAAAGAAGTTGAGAAACAAAGATAGTGAAACAGTGTCAAAACTGTTACAGAGTTTATAAGTTTTGCATTGAAAAATATTCAGCTGTTTTCAGGAGGTACCAAACTTCATACTTTTCTGTTACCATTTATGCACAGTACTCGTGACTTGAATTAACATTTTTCTTTTTAGATTTGCCCAGTTTTTCCTGTGCCCTTTGTTTGATGAAAGCTGCAAAGACAGGGAAGTGAATGCTGTTGATTCTGAGCATGAGAAGAATCTGATGAATGATGCTTGGAGGTTGTTTCAATTGGAGAAGGCTACTGGAAATCCCAGTCATCCCTTCAGCAAATTTGGAACAGGTTTGTCAGAATTTCAGTTATCCATCCATTGAAGTTCTGTGTAACATACATAGTATTATTGTTTGTATAGAATTGTGAAAGATAGACTGAAACAATTACCTTTTTTCCCTCTCCATACATGTTTATTATGGTGCTTTATCACATTTTCCACATCATAGACCAAACAGAGCTAGACAGAAACATAGGAAACAGGATGATCCAAGACTTGCAGTACAGTGATAAAGCATCCTTTATGATTCTGATAATTACTGCAGTGAGTGGTGTTTCCCAGTTACTGAATTTGTCGTAATTTGGTGCTGTTAAGTCTTTGCGTAGAACAAAGTGAATGAACTGTGTTTAAATTGTTGTTAGCCACATGCTCTTTGTGCTAACTAGTATTGCATTAGGACTAGATGACAGTGACTAGGTTGAATCAGAAAGATTAGCAAAGTAACATGAAAATTACTAAGTAAGAATATAAAATCAAAATCTTGCGTATAAAACACAACAGTAGTATATGGATAGGTAAAATGGTCTTGGACAAATCCCAGTCTTATAGCATTGGGTTTTTTACAGACTTTATTATTCATAGAATGCTTAGTAACAATTTAAAATAAACACCCCAAAACCTCAATTTAAAAAGCGTTAAAGTAGGATACCATGGTTACGGTCAAAATTACAGATGTTTGATGCTTTGGCAGAAGTTTTAATTTTTCTTTTTCATAGAAGTTATTCTCAACACTAGTTTATTTTTGGAACTATCAAAGTAACAGGGCTATTAATTCATGCATCGCACTGTGTAATCCTTGAGCCTGAAAGTGTTTTGTGACTGGGTTAGTTTGCTGGATGAATAGTTGGTGGAAATATTTGGTACAGTGGGGTGATGGGAGAGCAGATAATGGGCTTTAAGGACTGGTTTCTTCCTGTGTCTCAAGAAAGAGAATAATATTTTTGCACCTGTTGATGGAGGGCACAGTTGAGGGGCTGGTAGCAAGCCGCTACAAGAGCATGTGTTGCTTGTTCACCAATAAATAGAGGCTGTCTGAAACAGAGAAACTGTATCTGCATTCTCTAAACAGGTAAATTTGAAAATAAAGTCTTGGGAACTACATATTGGTAGGCAGGCAGGCATCTAAAAGACATTCTGTAATCTCTGCTACTGAAGAGATTATTTAATTTTTATATAGCACTCAGAAAACAGAAGTGGAAGTTGCAGAAATAGTTTACTACAATTTAAGAAGGTTTTAGAAGTGACACAAGTGAAATGTTTTCATGGGGAGAATACCCGACAAGGGCTCAAATTCAATAGCAGTAGTCAAACTCACATCTTCTTAGATTAGGCTCTGATTCTGAAATTAAATTATAGCACGTAGCCTTCCTGTAGACCTGACTTTGCAGAAGTAGAGCCCACTTTGGATGGGTTTTATTTACCCAAAGAGATGACAGCTGTGATAGGGTTTTCATGACAATTCCAGTTGGTGGCATCCTTATTGTTTCCTTTTAACCTGCTGAGATTATGTTAGTCTGGCAGAATGCAGGAATGACTCCATTTGATGCTTCGGGTCACTCATAATTGTGGTGCAGCCGGTTTTGCCAGCAAACCTTTTGTTAGCCTTTGTCTGTCCAGAGAAACAAATGCACCTTAATCTTCCAGTTTTCTTGTTAGGATGTGCCTTGTGTGTCCAGATACCCTTCACACATCTCCCTGATTTAATGCCTATGATGCTTCTACATCTCTACGCTCAACAGTGTCAGTACTTTCCCAGGCACTTTTACACTGTCTAGTGTCCATTGTCCTACATCTACAAGGTGTCTTCTGGCTGTTGCCTTTTAATGTACTCCAGTAGAATCATAGAAAGTTTTGGGTCGGAAGGGACCCCTAGAGGTCATCTAGTCCAACCCCCCCGCAGCAAGCAGGGACACCGCTAACTAGATCAGGTTGCTCAGAGCCCTG